>Ga0233383_1000863_pt1 | contig 11117 bp, 9 predicted proteins | sample ElkDunMinimDraft_14_FD_191542 | JGI IMG/M metagenome (GOLD analysis project Ga0233383, IMG submission 191542) | Fecal eukaryotic communites from dung pellets of Tule Elk in California, USA - Elk Dung G16 | ecosystem: Host-associated > Mammals > Digestive system > Large intestine > Fecal | place...
AGGGGAGGGAAGTACAGGCGCGCCAGGCGGATGAGGGCGCGGCGGGTGTCCGCGCTCCGCTCGTCGGCGAGCCGATCGGTGTCGCGGGCCTGGTTGTTGTGGAACGTCTCGATGGCCGCGATCTGCTGGGACAGCTGCAGGTATCCCTGGCTCACCAGTCGCATCTCCTGCTGGCTGCGACGCAGCTCGGCCACCGCGAAGATCGACACCGCGCCGAAGGTGACGAGCACCACGGCCTGGCCGAGGAAGAGGCGGGTGGAGAGGGAGAGCTTCATGGGCGCATCGGGGTGGCGCTGGCTGGGTCGTTCGCGTTGACCGGCCTCGAACGGGGCCCGTAGGCTGTCCCGACATCTGACGGGCGCCTCGACAGTGTCATAGCAGCGCCCCCTGCTGGGATGGAGTCCCCGTGATCCTGAGACGCAACCGCCGGCTCGCCGGCTGGGTGGGCGCAGCCCTCTGCACGCTGTCGGTGCCCGCCCTCGCCGCGCCTCCGCTGCCCTCGCCGAGCTTCTTTCTGGGACAGGCCGGACGCTCGGTCCACCGCGAGGCCCGGAGCGCCGTGGAGGAGGGGCAGCGGCTGCTCTCCCGCTACGAGTTCGACAGCGCGGCCCAGTCGTTCCACCGCGCCGTGGAGCTGATGCTGGCCTCGTCGACCCCCGCGGACGACACGCTCCTCGGCGATGCGCTGGTGGAGCTGGCGGTGGCGTATACCCGCTCGGGCCAGCGCGATCGGGCGCGTGAGACGCTGCTGGACCTGGGCCGGCTGGTGCCCGAGCACGTGGTCGACGCGAACCTCTATCCCGGTCTGTTCCTGCGGGAGGTGGAGGAGGCCCGGAGTGAGCTGGAGCGCGGACCTCGCGGCACCCTGGTGCTTCGAGGCCCGGCGGGTGCCCGCGTGGAGGTCGACGGGCGATCGCTCGGGGCCCTGCCCACCGAGGCGTCCCTTCCGGTCGGACGCCACCGCGTGCGCATCGGTGATCACCAGCGACTGGTGAAGCTTGGCGCGCGCGGCGGAGCGCTGGACCTGTCGAGAGGCCTGCCGTCGCAGGAGGCCCCTGCCGTCGCGACGCGCGCGGCGCCTCAGCGGGACGAGGATGCGAGCGGGGTGGCCTGGGCCGAAGACGAGGCCCCGGTCTCGCGCGCGTCGGAGGAGACCCGCGGCAGTCGAACCCTTCCGGGCATCGAGGCCGTGACCGAGGAGCGGCGGCCGGATGAGGGCCGCGGGGCCGTGGTCCAGGAGGGGCCGCCCTGGTGGGTGTGGGCGCTGGTCGGCGTCGGCGTGGCCGCGGCCGCCGGTGGGACCGTGCTGGGCGTGCAGGGCGCGATGAACGCGCCCCCGCTCGGCGGCAACCCGCAGACGCCCTGAAGCCGGGCTCCCGCGCGAGATGCGCTTCGGGGGCCGGACACGTCGGGCCAGCCGGAGCCGCCCGGCGCTTCCGACCAGGGAGCGCTTCACGCGCGCCGCCGGCAACGCCGATCCAGCACCGGAGGTTGCCCCCGCCCAGCGGGTGGAGATCGTGACGATGCGGGGGACAGCTCGCGGGGGCTCGCGGCCGACCTCGCATCCTCGCGCGCCGACCAACTCGCCGGTCAGCTGCTGCTCGTGATCACCGGCGACATGGCGATGCGACGGCGGGAGCCCGGCCGCACGAGCGCGACGGCGCGGGCAGGGGCGGCTGCGCTGCACTCCCGCTGACGAGGCGAGCCGCGTGCCGTGTGCGGACGCGGCACCCGGAACTTCACGCGGCTCCCACCCCCGGCACGAACGCGCCGATCGCCTGCACGAGCGTGGCGTCATCCACCCCATGCCACTCTCCTGGCAGCACGACGAACTGCGCGCGTGGCAGCGCATCCTCCAGTTGGCGCCCCCAGACGTGCATGATCGGAACGGTGGAATCCGACGCGAGCACGAGCGTGGGCTGCCGCACCGACGCGAATCGCTTCGCGGGCGTGCCGGGCAGGAACGAGAGCTCGTGCAGGAGCGTCGGCGCATCGCGCAGGGACTCTTCCGATGGCGGCCCGAGCTCGGCGAGGACTTCCTCGGGGACCCCCACGACGTCCGTGTGGTACCACCGGTGCAGCACGTCGGGCCCCGCACGGAGCTGCCGCGCCCCCTCCGCGCGCAGCTCCCCTTGCGGGTCCGACTCGTCGTTCAGCGGCGGCTCCAGCAGCGCGAGGCGGTCGATCGGGGCACCCGCTTCCGCGGCGATCAGCGAGAGGGTCGCGCCGGAGGAGAATCCGTACACGGTGACCGGGCCGGACGCGAGGCGGATGATCGCCGTGAGGTCGTCGATCTCGCGCTGCACGTCGTAGTCGTCGTCTGCGTTGTCGCTCTGCCCCTTGCCGCGGCGATCGTAGGTCCACACCGTGAACCTGGCGCTCAGGGCATCGGCGAGGGTCGGCTGGGGGGTCGTCCGGCGAGAGACGCCCACGCAGTGCACCATGACGAGATCCGGACCCGTGCCCGCCCGGCTCCACGCGATCGTGGTGCCGTCGTCCGACGTGATCGTCCCCTCGACCCACTTGGCCTCCACCGCTTCACGCATGGTCACTCCTTCGTGGGCTGCCGGGCGCTCCGGGCATCCCCAAGACAGTAACATCCCCGGCGTCCGAGCCGCCAGGGGGGCGCAAGGCGCTCGGAGAGCCGAGGGCGCCGCTGCTGGCGGACCCGGGGTTGCGAGCCGGAGCAAGGCCACGCCTCCGCGGGGCGGCCCGGCGCTGGATGCACCAAGGGCCGCCCGCGCTTCCAAGTCGGAAGCACGACAGCGGCCCTCGGTGTGACTGCTGGCGCGAGCTTCACGCTCGCGAAGGCGATCAGCTCTTCTGGGCCTCGGCCTGGGCGGGGGCCTCGGGAGCAGACAGCTGTTCGGCCGCGACCTGCTCGGCAGGCTCACCCTGCGGCTGCGCGGAGGCAGCGTCCTTGGCCTGCTGCTCGGCGGCGGCGGCCTCCTGGGCGCGCGCCAGGGCCTGACGCTCGGCCTCGGCGCTCGCGTGGGCGCGGTCCTCGACGTTGCGGTCCGAGGTGGCGATCTCATCCGGCGTGAGCTCGGTGCGCTCGGCCATCAGCCCGGCCCGCTTCTCCAGATCGCGGATCGCGCGCTGGAGCAGGTCGCGCTCGAGGAGCGTGCGGTTGAGCCGCTTCTCCAGCGCCTTGTACTTGTCCTTGATGAGCTCGGCGTCGGCCTTGGTCGCGTTGGCCAGCCGGTTCTGGGTCTCGATGCGGCTCTTGAGACCGCGCAGCTCCTTCTCGGCCTCCGCGGCCTTCTGACGCGCACGGCTCGCGTCCGACTCCAGCCGCTTCATCTGCTCGCGGTCGGCCTCGCTCAGCTCGCGGATGACCCGCTCACGGCGCTCCGGGCGCGGCGCGGGAGCCACCGGCTCGACCGCCGCGGGTGCCGGCGCGATGGGCGCTGCAGTCCCGTCGACCTCCGACGGGGCGGCCGCCGCCGCGATGACCGGTGCGGCCGCGACGGGCGCAGTGCGGCGCTTGCCGCCCTCCTGCGCCGCGCGCAGGCGCTCGAGCTCGGCGTGGGCCTCGGCCAGCTCGGCGCGGACGTTGGCGAGCTGCGAGGAAGCGGCGCGCTCGGCCTCGGCGCGGGCCTTGGCCAGCTCGCGGTCTGCCTTCTCCTCCTCACGCTGCTCGAAGAGCTTGCGCTTGCTGACCTTCAGCTCGCCCTTGAGCTCCTGCACCTGGCTGCGATGGGCCTCCAGCTCCTTGCGCCGCTTGTCGAGCTCGGACTGGAGGGCGCGAACGCGCTCGTCCGCCTCGGGGCGGGGGGCCTTCTGGGCCGCGGAATGCGCCTTGTCCGTGCCCGCGGGCGCGGCCTCACGGTTGCCGAACAGCAGCATCCCGAGGGTGATGACGAAGGCGATGGAAACGAGAATGAGAAGAATGACCGTCAGAGTCACGAAGCACGACCTCCACGAAGGGCGCGCAGGGTGCTAGGCGCGCCGCCCCACGTCAAGCGGCCCCTCAGCCGCTTCACGCGACGAGGGGCCGGATGGAGGCCGCTTCCAGGAACTCCTCCGCGCGACGGGCGCCTTGGGGCCACGCCCGGTTCGGACCTCAGGCCCGGGCCATCGCCTCCAGCTTGGCCACCCGGTCCTCGGTCGCCGGGTGGGTGCTGAAGAGCTTCATCATCGCCTTGCCCGAGAGCGGATTGACGATGAAGAGGTGCGCGGTCGCCGGCGAGCGGTCGTAGGGCATCACCTCCGCGCCGCGCTCGAGCTTCTGCAGGGCGCTGGCGAGCGCGAGGGGATCCCCGCAGAGCTCGGCGCCCGCCGCGTCCGCGCCGAACTCGCGCGAGCGGCTCACGGCCATCTGCAGGAGGGTGGCGGTGAGGGGGGCCACCAGCAGCAGCCCGAGGCCTCCTAGCACGTCCGCCAGGCCGCCCTCGTCGTCGTCGCCGCGCCCGAAGAGGCTTCCGGCGAACCAGAAGGCCATCTGCGCGGCGTAGCTGATGACGCCGGCCAACGTGGCGGCGATGGTGCTGATGAGGGTGTCGCGGTTCTTCACGTGTCCCAGCTCGTGGGCCACCACGCCCTCCAGCTCGCGCCGATCCAGGATTTGCACCAGGCCCCGGGTCACCGCGATCGCGGCGTGCTCGGGGTTGCGGCCGGTGGCGAAGGCGTTCGCGAAGGGGACGTCCATGAAGTAGACGCGCGGCTTGGGGATGCCGCCCCGGGCGCTGAGCCGCTCGACCATCTCGTGCAGCCAGGGCAGCTCGTCGGGGGCGACCTCGCGGGCGCCATGCATCTTGAGCGCGATGCTGTCGCTGAACCAGTAGGAGCCGAAGTTCGTCGCGAGCATGAAGGCGCCGGCGATGAGCATGCCGGTCGTCCCGCCAAGCTGCTGGCCCACCACGAGGGCGAGCGCGGTGAGCGCCGCCAGCAAGAGGCCGGTCTTGAGGACGTTGCTGAGGCCGCCGAGGCCGCGCCGGCTCGAGGGACCCTCGGAATCCCAGATGTGCTGCGTCCTGCTGTTCAAGGTGTACTCCTCGTCGATGGAGGCGTCCGGGGATCCGCGCCTCGCGTTGCCATGCAGCAGCGGGGGGCCGTCGGAGGAAGGCGCCGTCCCGCGTTTGAACGTCCTACAAGCGTAAGAGCCAATTCTTCCGGCGCAATGCGCGCCGGGCGCCCCGGACCTCGCCAAGGCGCCGTATCGAGGGCGTTTTCGGGTCCGGAGGACGCTTGTTTCGGACTGTGAAGCTCAGAGCGTGAAGCGATCGGGCACGCCGGCGGTGCGCTGGAGGATGGCGCTCCAACCCAGCCACAGCTGGATCCCACCGGCCGCAGCGGCGCTCGAAGCGCCCTCCTGCCCGGCCGTTTCGGAGGCCTGCGCCTGCGCTTGCGCCTGCGCCTGCCGACCCAGTGCCGCGAGTGAACCGGTGCAACCCACCCGCGTGCACAGCCCGGAGTCGGCCAGGTACTCGAGGAGGGTCCTCAGGGTCGGCAGGTTGCGCGCCTCGAACCGGTCTGCCACCGCCTCGCGCCCGGTTCCGAACTCCGGCTCGTCCAGTCGGTCGTCGAGCAGGCGTTCGAGCGCCCACCACACGAAGTACAGCTCCACCGGTCGCTCCTGGGCCACCGCGGCCGCGGCGATGGAGAGGCCGTGGTGCATGCGATCGTAGTCGCCGCTGTGCAGGAAGATGAGGAGGCGATCGGGGCGGGGGGGCATGGCCAATCTCCCTATCCGCGGGCACCCCGCCGGTCAAAGCACGATCGCGCAGCGCGCGTGTCCGGGCCCCGGCGCATCGCCTTGCTCCATGCGGCCCCCCTTGCTAGACACCCCCGCGCTCCCGCACCGCCATTTCCGCTCCTTGACGCGCCGCACGCGATGACCGACGACCTCACAGCCCGGCGCAAGGACTCGCACCTCGATCTCTGCGCCACCGGGGAGGTCGAGCCCGCGGGCAACTCGACCCTGTTCGAGTGCGTGAAGCTGGTCCACGACGCGATGCCGGAGCTGGCCGTCGACGAGGTGGAGCTCTCGGTCCCCTTCATGGGCAAGCGGCTCTCGGCGCCGCTGCTGATCACCGGGATGACCGGCGGCACCGAGCGCGCCGGACACGTGAACCGCGAGCTGGCCCTCCTGGCCGAGCGCCACGGACTGGCCTTCGGCGTCGGCAGCCAGCGCGCGATGTCCGAGCAGCCCGGCCGCGCGGACTCCTACGCGGTCCGCGACGTCGCCCCGACGGTGGCGCTGCTGGGCAACATCGGCCTGCAGCAGGCCGCGGCCCTGGGCGTGGATCGGGTGCGCCGGCTCGCGGACGCCATCGGCGCGGACGGCATGGCGGTCCATCTCAACGCCGCGCAGGAGCTGACCCAGCCGGAGGGCGATCGCGACTTCCGCGGCGGCTACGCCGTGCTCGAGGCGCTGGCCGGCGCGCTGGGCGAGCGGCTGCTGGTGAAGGAGACCGGCTGTGGCATCGCCCCCCGCGTGGCCCGACGCCTGGTGGGGCTCGGCGTGCGCGCCATCGACGTCTCGGGGTTGGGCGGGACGTCGTGGGTCCGCGTGGAGCAGCTGCGCGCGTCGGGTGTCGGCGCGCGGGTCGGCGCGGAGTACTCGGACTGGGGCGTCCCCACCGCCGCCGCCGTGGCCTCGGTGCGCGCAGCGGTCGGCCCGGGGACCACGCTGGTGGCCTCCGGAGGCCTGCGCCGCGGACTCGAGGTCGCCAAGGCGCTCGCGCTGGGCGCGGACCTGGCCGGGATGGCGCTGCCCTTCTTCCGGGCCCAGCAGGCCGGGGGGCTGCCGGCGGCCGAGGCGGCCCTCGACGAGGTGCTCACCTCGCTGCGGCAGGCGATGGTGCTGACCGGCAGCCGCAGCGTGGCGGAGCTGCGCGCGCGACCGCGGGTGGTGGTGGGCGAGCTGAAGGACTGGTTGGGAGCCGATCTCACCGGGTCGTGACGAAGCAGACAGCAGTCATGCGTCACCGGGACCGCGGGTACGGGCCGTCCCGGGGCGCTTCGAGGAGTGGGCAATGTCCGAGATGGTGACCTCACGCATGGCAGGCTTCCACAAGCTCCCGCTCAAGGAGCGGGTCGCGAAGCTTGCGTCGATGTTCAACCTGACGCCCCGCGACGTCGAGGCGCTGCAGGGCCATGCACAGGTCGACGCCGAGCTGGCCAACCAGATGATCGAGAACGCGGTGGGCACCTTCAGCCTGCCGATGGGCCTCGGCCTCAACATGGTGGTCAACGGGCGCGACTACCTGGTCCCCATGGTCGTCGAGGAGCCAAGCGTGGTCGCCGCGGTCACCTTCGCGGCCAAGATCGTCCGCGAGAGCGGCGGGTTCACGGCCGAAGCGGACGCGCCGCTCATGATCGGCCAGGTGCAGATCACCCGCTACGGGGATCCCACCGAGGCCACGCAGAAGATCCTCGCGCACAAGGAAGAGCTGCTCGCGCTCGCCAACAGCATGCACCCCTCGCTGTTGCGCCGCGGTGGTGGCGCGCGCGACGTCCAGGTCCGCGTGCTCCCTGCGCCCGAGGGCGCTCGCGGTGAGCCGCTGCTGGTGGTCCACATCCTGATCGACTGCCAGGACGCGATGGGGGCCAACCTCATCAACACGGTGGCCGAGGGCGTGGCGCCCATGCTCGAGCAGATCACCGGCGGGCGCGTCTATCTGCGGATCCTGAGCAACCTCGCCGACCGCCGGCTGGCGCGCGCGTGGTGCCGTATCCCGGTGGAGAAGCTCGCCGACTTCGACCTCCCGGGCGTCGAGATCGCCGAGGGCATCGCGCAGGCCTCGCGCTTCGCGGTGGCCGATCCGTACCGGGCGGCCACCCACAACAAGGGCGTGATGAACGGCATCGACGCGGTGGCCATCGCCACCGGTCAGGACTGGCGCGCGGTCGAGGCCGGCGCCCACGCCTTCGCCTGTCGCGACGGACAGTACCGGCCCCTCTCCACCTGGCACCTCGAGGAGGGGCACCTGGTGGGCCGCATCGAGCTTCCGCTGGCGCTGGGCACCGTGGGTGGTCCCATCAAGGTCCACCCCGGCGTGCAGCTGGCGCTGCGGCTGATGCGCGTGGAGTCCGCGCGGGAGCTGGCGATGATCTTCGCCGCCGTGGGCCTCGCGCAGAACTTCGCGGCCGTGCGCGCGCTGGGCAGCGTCGGCATCCAGAAGGGCCACATGGCGCTGCACGCGCGCTGCGTCGCAGTGACGGCCGGCGCCCGCGGCGAGTGGGTGGAGAAGGTCGCAAACCTCATGGTCGAGGAGGGCGCCGGACAGGTGAAGGTCGAGCGCGCCCGCGCGATCCTCGAGGCGCTGCCTCCCGAGGTGATGGCCCGAGCCACCGGATCCGCCGCTTGAGCCTCACGTCGTTCGGTCCGGGGAAGGTCATCCTGTTGGGCGAGCACGCGGTGGTCTACGGGGCCCCCGCGCTCGCCGGGGCCCTGCAGCGCGGGGTCCGCGCCGTGGGCATCCCGTCCACCGACACGCGCCTGCAGCTGCCCAAGGGGCTCAAGGCGCGCATGCGCGCGCAGCTCAACGAGGCCTTCGAGGCCGCGGCCGAAGCCACCGGGCGGCCGGCCATCAAGGTCGCGTTGGAGAGCGATCTGCCCATCTCGATGGGGCTGGGCTCCTCCGCCGCGCTCAGCGTCGCGGTGAGCCGGCTGCTGCTGCGCGCGGCCGGTCGTCGGGACGACGCCAGGAGCGTGTCGGGCGTGGCGCTGCAGATGGAGCAGCGCTTCCACGGCACGCCCTCGGGCGTCGACCACGCCTGCAGCGTCGCCGGCGGGCTCATCAGCTATCGACGCCGGCCGGGCGCGGCCTCGGGGCGCGCGCAGCGGCTCGCGGTCCACTCCCCGCTCCATCTGGCGGTGCTGCTGGTGGGCGAGCGGAGCCCCACCCGCACGACGGTGGCCTCGCTGCGCGAGCGCAAGGCGCGCTGGCCCGAGCGCTACGAGCGGCTCTTTCGCGAGATCGGTCGCACCGCGGTCGACGGGCATCGCGCGCTGGCCGAGGACGACCTCGCCGGTCTGGGCGATGCGATGAACGTGAACCACGGGCTGTTGGTGGCGCTGGGGCTGTCCTCGGCGTCGCTCGACGCCGCGGTCCACGGACTGCGTGCGCAGGGCGCGCTCGGCGCCAAGCTGACCGGTGCGGGCGGCGACGGCGGCGCGGTCATCGGCCTCTTCGAGCGCCCTGCACAGGCGCTGCGCGCGATCGAGCGCTCGGGTCTGCCGGGCTTCAGCAGCACCCTCACTGCCTGCGGCGAGGAGCAACCGTCATGAAGGCCACGGCCACCGCACATCCCAACATCGCGCTGGTGAAGTACTGGGGGAAGCGAGACGAGGCGTTGATCCTCCCGCACCAGTCGAGCCTGTCGCTCACGCTCTCGCCGATCCACGTGAAGACCACGGTGGAGTGGGTGGCGGGGCGCCCGGACGACGCGATCGAGATCAACGGCCGGGTCGCGCAAGGGAGCGCCCGCGACCGCGTGGTGCAGCTGCTGGACGCGGTGCGCCGCGAGTCCGGGTTGCAGCGCAGCGCGCGCATGGTCTCCCGCGGGGACTTCCCGGAGGCCGCGGGTCTGGCGAGCAGCGCGGCGGCGTTCGCGGCCCTCGCGGTCGCCGCGCGACATGCGGCGGGGCTGGTGTCGGACGTGCGCCGCGCGTCGATCCTGGCGCGCACCGGCAGTGGCTCGGCCTGTCGCAGCGTGCAGGGCGGCATCTGCACCTGGCAGCGCGGAGAGAAGGCCGACGGCAGCGACAGCTTCGCGGTGCAGGTGCATCCCGCGTCGTACTGGCCGCAGCTGCGGATGATCGTCGCGGTGGTCAGCCGCGAGGAGAAGGACGTGAAGTCGCGCGATGGCATGCGCGGCACCGTCGAGACCTCGCCGTACTACGCCGCGTGGGTCCAGGACGCGGAGGCCGAGATCGCCCGCGCCAAGCGCGCGCTGGCCGAGAAGGACCTGCGCGCGCTGGGCGAGCTGTGCGAGCGCAACGCCTGGCGGATGCACGCGACCGCGCTCGCCGCGGATCCGCCGCTCTGCTACCTCCTGCCCGGCACGCTCGCGGTGATCCAGGCCGCCCGCGCCGCACGCGAGAAGGGCCTCCCGGTGTGGTTCACGCTGGACGCCGGCCCCAACCCCGTCCTGCTCACCGAAGCGGAGCACGCGGAGGCCGTCGAGGCGCTCGCCCGCGAGGCCGGCGCGATGGACGTGGTGTGCTGCAGCCCCGGCCCCGACGCCACCTTGACCGACGCGCACCTCTTCTAGCGCCCGCGCATTACCGGCGGCATCCGCCGCCCCAGCCACAGAGGCCGAACGCACTTGAGCCGGATCCTGCACCGCACGCTCTCCGCACCCGGCAAGCTCTTCCTGGCCGGCGAGTACGCGGTGCTCTGGGGCGGCGCCTGCAGGGTGATGGCGGTGGGGCCCCGGACCCGCGCGGCGGTGTGCCGGCGCGACGACCGCGAGGTGCACCTGCTGCTGGAGGAGGGGCGGCTGTCCGGACACGTCACGGCCCAGGGCGTGGCGTGGTCCACGCCGCCCACCGCGCCCTTCCACTTCGCCGCCCGGACCCTCGATGCGGTGTTGCGCGCGAGCGGTCGGGATGCGCTGGGATTCTCGCTGGCGCTCTCGCCCTCGCCGCTGGTCGACGGCCTCAAGCTCGGGATGGGCAGCAGCGCGCGCGCGGTCGTGCTCTGCGCCGAGGCCGCGCGCTACGTGCTCGACGCACGGTTCGACGCGCTGAAGCTCGCGCTCGCCGCGCACGCCCTGGCGCAGGCAGGGAAGGGGAGCGGCGGGGACGTGGTCGCAAGCGCCGTGGGGGGCGTGCTGCGCTATCACCGCTACGACGTGTCGGGACTCCTCGACGCGGCGCGGACCCGGCGATTCGACGCCGCACTCCTCGATGCGCCGCCGGTGGGGCTGCTGCGCCTACCGTCCCCGAAGGTGGAGATGATCTACGCCTTCGGCGGGCAGAGCGCGGCCACCACCGGCCTCATCACCCGCGCGGAGGCCAAGCTGCCCGAGGAGGCCCGCGCCGACTTCGTCCGTCGCTCGGATGCCCTGGGCGACGGGTTCGAGGAGGGGCTGACCCAGGTCGGCCGCTTCGCCGTGCTGCGGGAGGCGTGTCTGGGACTGCGCGCCCTGCTGGGTGAGCTCGG
>Ga0233383_1000867_pt1 | contig 11104 bp, 8 predicted proteins | sample ElkDunMinimDraft_14_FD_191542 | JGI IMG/M metagenome (GOLD analysis project Ga0233383, IMG submission 191542) | Fecal eukaryotic communites from dung pellets of Tule Elk in California, USA - Elk Dung G16 | ecosystem: Host-associated > Mammals > Digestive system > Large intestine > Fecal | place...
GCTGCTCACCACCAAGGTCGTCTCGGTGGCCGCGGAGATGCGGGACCGCGGGGTTCCGGTGGCGGAGTTCAGTGACTCGATGAAGACCCGCGAGTCGCTCATCACCAAGCTCATCGCCAAGCGCGACACCGTGGCCGCGCAGGTCTACGATCGGACGCGCTTCCGGATCATCACGCACTCGCGGGAGGATCTGCTGCCGGTCCTCTACCACCTCACCCAGTCGCTCTTCCCGTTCAACTTCGTGGTCCCGGGGCAGTCCGAGAACACCTTGGTGCCGTTCAGGGGCGTGCTCGACGAGCACCCGCACCTCAAGCGCTTCGTGGACGAGCTGCACCTGGACCTGGGCTACGAGGACCGCGAGCGCGAGGGCAGCAGCAACGTCTTCAGCGGGGACAGCTACCGCGCGTTGAACTTCGTGGTGGACGTGCCGCTGCGCATGGACGACTTCCTGCCGGCTCCGGAGAGCGATCACCGTCCGCGCAAGGGGCGCATCGTGTTCGGGCAGTGCGAGTTCCAGATCATGGACGCGGAGACCGCGCGCCTGAACGAGCACGGCGAGAACTCCCACGACCGCTACAAGCGGCGCCAGCGGGTCCAGGTGCTGCGACGCCTGGCACGGGGGCTCATCGTGCCGCGGCCACCTCCGAGCGAGCTGACGGGCGCTCCCGTCGACGTCGCACCCGCCCAGGCGCCCGAAGGGGCGCCGTCCGAGGTGCTCAACGAGGCGGGTGTTCCCGGGGGGCCCGGGCGCGAGAGTGCGTCCGGGGGGCTCGACGGCGGGCCCGCGCCCGACCCGGGGACGAAGACACCTCCCAAGGTGGACTGAGCCGCGCGTTCGGCCCCCCGTCGTTCGCGGCGGGGGCGGGCGGCCGCTGGCCGACGGTTGGCGGTCGTCGATCCAGCCCTCGTCGCGGCGGGGGCGGGCGGGCCGCTGGCCGACGGTTGGCGCTCGTCGATCCAGCCCTGGTCGCGGTGGGCAGCGGCGCCGCCCGACCGGCGACGGGCGGGTTCGCCCGGTCGCGGGCACCGATTCATGCTCAGGGCTCGAGCTCGGGAGGAGGGGTTCACCTGCTGCTCCCGACCGGAGCCCTGGCCGAGCGCCCTCGCGGCCCTCGCGGCGCTCCCACATCAGTGCGCTCGCTGGAGGGGCCGAGAGCGCGAGGAGGGGCGCGGCGCGCAAAGCCGGCTACCGCTTCCGGCCCTGCGGCGCCCCATCACCGCGCTCGCTCGACGGGCCAGGAGCGCGAGGAGGGGCGCGGCGCGCAAAGCCGGCTACTTCTTGCGGTTCTTCTTTCGGGCCTGGCGCTCGCGCTTGCGCTTCTCCTTCAGCTTGTCGCGGTCGGCGCCCGAGGCGGCCGGGGCTCCCGGCGGCGCGTAGCCCATGAGGCGGGCCTTGGCCATCGCCGCCGAGCCCATGGGCGCGGAGTACCCGGGCGCGATCTGCGGGATCTGCAGGGGCATCCCGCCGGGCATTCCACCGCCCATCGCCTGCTGCATCATCTTCGCGTCCTTCCCGAAGATGCTGCCCAGGTCCATGTCCTTCATCTTCGAGAGCTGGCCGAGCTGCTTGAAGCCGGGGATGCGCCCGAGCAGGCCCGGGTTCTGGCCGATGTTGCCCATCACCTGCTGCATCATCTTGTGCTTGCCCAGCAGTTCCTTGACCTCTTCGGGCTTGCGGCCGGAACCCTTGGCGATGCGATTGATGCGCGAGGGGTTGATGATCTCGGGGCGCGTGCGCTCCTGCTCGGTCATCGAGCAGTACATGGCCTCGATCTTCACCAGCTCCTTTTCGTCGGGGTTCATCTGCTCGGTCATGTCGCCGAACATGGGGAACTTCTCGAGCAGGTCCTTGAGCGGGCCCATGCGGCGGACCATGCGGATCTGCTCGACGAAGTCCTTCATCGAGAAGTTGCCGGAGAGCAGGCGCTGGGCGTCCTCTTCAGCCTTCTGCTGATCGACGACCCCCTCGAAGTCCTTCATCAGGCCGACGATGTCGCCGAAGCCCAGGATGCGACCGGCGAGCCCGTCGGGGCGGAACTCCTCGAGCCGATCCATGCCCTCGCCCATGCCGAGGAACTTGATGGGCTTGCCGGTGACTTCCTTGATCGAGAGGGCCGCGCCGCCGCGGGCGTCGCCGTCCAGCTTGGTGAGGATGAAGCCGTCGAGGTCCAGGCGCCGGTTGAACTCGGCGGCGGTGCGCACCGAGTCCTGGCCGATCATCGCGTCGCAGACCAGGAGGATGTTGTCCGGGTGCACCTGGGACTTGATGGCCTCGAGCTCGACCATCAGGTCCTCGTCGATGGCGAGCCGGCCGGCGGTGTCCAGGATCACCACGTCGCACTTCTGCGCGCGCGCGGCCTCGTAGCCCTTCCTGGCGAGCTCTGGCGGCGAGACGCCGGGCTCGTGGAAGACCGGGACGCCGAGGCGCTCACCGAGGACCTTGAGCTGGTCGACGGCGGCCGGACGGTAGATGTCCGCGGCGACGAGGAGGGGCTTGCGGCCCTCCTTGAGCAGCTTGTTGGCGAGCTTGCCGGTGGTGGTGGTCTTACCCGAGCCCTGGAGGCCGACCATCATGATCCCGCTCAGCTGGCCCTTGGGCTTGAGCGAGAGCGAGGTGTCCACCGGGCCCATGAGGGCCTCGAGCTCGTCGTGGCAGATCTTGACGAACCAGTCGCCCGCGCGGACCTGGCGCTTCTTGCCCGCGGCGTCCTCGGTGGTGGTCTGGACCACCTCGCCGATGGACTTCTCGCGCACGCGCGCCACGAACTTCTTGACCACGTCGAAGGCCACGTCGGCCTCGAGCAACGACACGCGGATGTCCCGGAGGGACTCATCCACCATCGCCTCGGTGATCTCCGTCTTACCGGCCAGCCGGTTCTTGGCGGCTCGGAATCCCCTGGTCACAGTTTCCAGCATGGGGCGCCCTTTAACACCACGGGTGGGCCCGTGGCACGCGCCGCAAGCGGCTCCCCGCGCACTTTCCGATGTCGGCCGGTCCGGCTGCCCCCGTAGGGTGGCGGGATGACCCAGCGCATCTCGTTCCCGCACCTGCTGATGACCCTGAGCGCCTGTCTGATGGCGGTGGGCGGGGTCCTGCTCAGCTTCCTGCCCGCCGAGCTCCTCAACGGTCTGGAGGCCCAGGCCCTGCCCTCGACGGTGCTCCTGCTCCAGGCGTACGGGGCGGCGCTGTTGGGCTTTGCGATGGTGAACTGGATGAGTCGAGGGATGACCTTCGGCGGGATCTACGGGCGGCCGCTGGTGGTGGGGAACCTGATGCACTTCGGCGCGGGCGGGATCGGTGCGCTGAAGCTGCTCCTGGCGCACCCCGAGACCGCGAAGCTGTGGCCGCTGGGCGGCAGCTACGTGGTCTTTGCCGTGTGCTTCGCGGTGGTGATGATCCGCCCCCCGCGTCCCAAGGGGGCCTGAGCGGACCGGGGCCGAGCCCTTCACGGAAGGGGAAGGCTGCCCGGAGTGCAGGTGGCGAGTGGTTCCCTGCGAGCCGGCGGGCTAGCGTCGGCGGCCGTCGCGCGCGGGTGGCGGAATTGGCAGACGCAGCGGACTTAAAATCCGCTGACCGCAAGGTCGTCCGGGTTCGATCCCCGGCCCGCGCAACGGCACTCCCGACGCCGTCACCCCACTGCTCGCGGCCGGGTCCGTGCTCGGGGTGCCCGAGGACGGCTCGCCAACCCGCCTCCCATCGGGCACCAAGCCCGGCGCATCGACCGGCGGAGCTCAGGGCGCGATCGACGGCTCGAAGGTGGGCCGCTGGGAACCCGGGCCCTCGACCGCCCAGGCAATGAGGCGGTCGAAGGCCGTCGGCATCCGTGACAGCGCCGCGAGCGTGAGGTCGCGCAGCGTCGGCTGAGCCGACAGGGACAGGACGCCCCGGGTCACCCATTCGTAGCGGCGGAAGATGCGGGCGTGGGCCCGGGCATAGGCGGCCAGCCCCTCGCGCGCGGCGTGCCCGGCCACGATGTCCGGCAGGTGTTGCGCCAGCACGTGAGCCGACTCGAACGCGACGGACAGGCCCTCTCCGGTGATGGCGTCCACGTAGCCCGCCGCGTCGCCGAGGAGCGCGAACCGGTCGCCGACGACCGACCTCGCTCGGCGATCGAGTGGGCCTGCACCCCGCGCGGACGAATCGAACGGAGCCCCGCGCAGGCGCCTCTCCAGGGCAGGGAAGCGGGTCAGCAGCGTCGCAAAGGAGGTCGACGTCCCCTGCCTGCGAGGGCGCCACAGGATCGCGACCCCGACGCGCTCGGTCCCCGCGGGCGTCACGTATGCCTCCGCGTCCTCGCCGAAGTGCAGCTCCACCTCGTCGGACCACGGCGCGAGGTGGAAGTGGCGACGGACGCCGAACCGGCGATCCCTGCCGACCGCTCCGTCCAGCCTCTCCTCGCGGCGCAGGGCCGAACCCAGACCGTCGGCCGCGACGACGACGCGCGCCTGTACGGGTTCGCCTTCGGTGAGGACCTGCACCCCGCGTGGGGTGCGCTCGAGGCCACGCGCCGTCACCCGCTCCCGCAGCGTCGCCCCCTGCTCGACGGCGCGTCCGGCGAGTGCCGACGACAAGGCGAGGCGGCGGACCCCGAGTCCGCCTGCTCCCGGTAGCCGGCCGACGGCGCTCAGGCCCGAAGGTGAAATCCAGCGCACCGCCCGGAGCGGCGCGCTGTCGGTCGAAGGCAGGTGCGCGCGGACGCCGAGTCGCTCGAGCGCGACGAGCGCGGCTGGAAGCAGTCCCTCGCCGCACGCCTTCTCACAGGGGAAGGTGCGCTTCTCGAGCACCACGACGTCGAGCCCCATCGACGCCGCGTCGATGGCGAGCGCCAGGCCGGCGGGGCCTCCTCCCACGATCGCGACGTCCTGGATCACGAGCCGGTCCGCGACGCCACGAGTCCGGCCGCAGAGCGCGCCAGCTCCTTCACCAGGAGCAGCCCCGTGACCGCGGCCGGTGGGGAGAGCTCCCCAGCGAGATGGCGACGCAGCGACTCGCGCCGTCGAAGCTTCCCGCTCGACGTACGCGGGAGCGTTCCGGGCGCCAGCAGGACGACCTCTCCCGGCCGGATGCCCGTGCGCTCGGTCACGATGCGGGCGATGCGCTCCGCCAGGTCGGACGTGGACTCGCACGTCGTCTCGACGAGGAGCAGCAGCGATTCCTCGTCACCCGTGGGTCGATGTCCCACGGCGACCGCGCATCCCGCGCGCACGCCCTCGACGCCATCCAGGCACTCCTCGAACGTGGAGGGTGCGTGGTTCGCGCCGCGGATGATGACGACGTCCTTGGACCGGCCGCACACGAACAACTCGCCCTGCCGCACGAACCCGAGGTCGCCGGTATCGAGCCAGCCGTCGACGAGCGCCTCGTTCGTCAGCTCGGGACGCTCGAAGTAGCCGTGCATGATCGAAGGACCTCTCACGTGGATGCGCCCGATCTGTCCCAACGGGAGCGGGTGGCCGTACGCGTCCCGGATCGCGATCGTCACGCCCGGCACCGGCACGCCCACCGAGGCGATGGACCGACCCTCATGGTCGGCCAGGAGCGGCGATGGCCGGCGTGGAGAGAACGTTGCGGCCAGCGAGGCCTCGGCGAGTCCGTAGACAGGCTGCATCGATGCGGGATCGAAGCCGAAGCGGTCGAAGCGCTTGGTGAAGCGGTGGAGCGTCTCCACCGCGACCGGCTCGGCGCCATTGAGCGCATGCTTCCAGCACGAGAGATCGACGCCGCGCAGCTCCTCGTCCTTCACCCGGGCAGCGGCGAACGAGTACGCGAAGCTCGGCGCTGGAGACACCGCGGCGCGCACGCGCGAGATGGCGCGAAGCCAGACGGCTGGGCGGGCGAGGAAGACCTCGGGGGGAATCAGGGCCAGGGAGGCACCCGAGTAGGTCGCCGTCAGCAGGCATCCGATGAGGCCCATGTCGTGGTGCAGGGGAAGCCATGACACCCCGTTCAGCCGCCCGGTGTCGGGGTCGGGCATCAGAACGCGCAGGGCCTCGCATTGCGCGGCGATGGCCGCGTGGGTGAGCGCCACCGGCTTGGGATCGCTCGTGGAGCCCGAAGAGAACTGGATCAGCGCCAGCTCCGTGGGCGAGACGTCCACGACGTGGTCCGTCGGCGTTGCGGCGAGGAGGGAGGCGGCGGTCACCACGCCCAGCTCGGGTCGTGCCCGCTCCATGCTGCGACCCAGGAACACCAGGAGGCGCCCATCCGTGATCACCAGCCGAGCGCCGGACGCCGAGAGGTGAGCGGAGGTCTGACGGTGGTACTCGTCCAGCCGCCCCATTCGTACGGGGGGATAGAGCGGGACGGGGACGGCCCCCGCCAGGACGGCGCCGAAGAAGGCGTCGCAGAACCCGGGCCCGGTCGGAAGGATGATCGCCACCCGGTCGCCGCGGCGAAGGCCTCGCGCGCGCAGGCTGGTCGCGGCCTTTCGGGCTCGCGAGTACACCTCACCCCACGGGACGAGGGTGTCTCGCTCACTCGCGTCCACGAAGGTCAGTCCGGTGCGCTCACCGGACGCGGCCTCGAGCATCTGGACCAGGGTGGAGACGCGCGGTGTCGGGAGGACCGGCCCCTCGAGGTCATGCGATCGCGCGCTCACGGCTGCACCTCCGCGAGTCGACGCTCGATGAGGTCGCACAGATCGCCCACCGTCCGGAGGTCCTGCTCCTCCTCACCGAGGACGACGCAGAACCTGTCTTCCACCTCGACGGCGAGGGAGATGAGGCTCAGCGAGTCGAGCCCCAGGGTTCCGGTGAGCGTGTCGTCGCGCGCGATGCTCCGGGTCACGCCGAGCGACGCGTGGGCGATCTCCGTGAGGCGGGCGAGGATCTCGATGGCGCCCTCAGCTGCGGGGGCGACCGGGGACGAAGCGGGCGCGGGTGTCGAACTGCTTTGCATAGGGATCTCCGAGCGCCTGCTCCTCGGCCGGAATCCGGACGGCGAGCAGTGCCAGGTTGGCCAGCGAGAAGACGAGAGCGGTCACGTACGCGCCGTGGATCAGGGGCAGGGCGAGCAGCTCGGCGATGACCGCGAGGTAGTTCGGATGACGCATGAAGCGGTACGGGCCCGCATCCACGGGCGGATCGCCGGGCACCACGATGATGCGGACGTTCCAGCGCTCGCCGAGCGTCGACGCCGCCCACCACCGAAGTCCCTGGGCCGCGGCGGTGATCACGAGCGCCACGATCCCGAGCAGCCCCGGAGCGGCGCGCTCGAAGAGGATCGGCTCGAGCGCGCACGAGACGAGGAACGCCGTGTGGGTGGCTGCCATCACCGGAAAGTGGCGTGCCCCGAACTCCACGCCACCGCGCGCGAAGGCGAGACGGGCGTTGCGTCTGGAGAGGACCAGCTCCACGACGCGCTCGACGGCGACCAGTCCGAGAAGGGCCAGATACAGGGCGAGTGAGGTCACCATCGCAGCAACACCAGCTCCGCGCAGAAGCCGGGCCCCATCGCCGCGAGCAGTCCCAGCTGGCCTTCGCGTGGCGCGTCCGACGACATGAGGTCTGCCAGCACGTGCAGGACCGACGACGACGAGCAGTTCCCGATCGTCTCCAGCGATCTCCAGCTTCTCTCGAGCGCGTCGGGTGGGAGCGAGAGGGTCTCCTCGAACGCCTCGAGCACCTTGGGACCCCCGGTGTGCATGACCCAGTGATCCACGTCCGTCCGCGCCAGCCCGTACCTGGCGAGGAACCGGTCGACGTCGCCTCCGATCCGCTCGCGGATCAGGGTGGGCACGCTCTGCGACAACACGACCTTCAGGCCCCCGCTGCCGACGTCCCAGCCCATGACGCGCTCGGTGTCCCGGTAGAAGACCGACTCGCTCGCAACGACCTTCGGTCCCTTGGCGCCGCGACGGTTGCCCTCGAGCACGACCGCCGCCGCGGCGTCCCCGAACAGGCCGCTCGAGATGACGTTGGCCACCGAGAGGTCGTCCCGCTGGAGGGTGAGTGAGCACAGCTCCACCGAGAGGAGCACCGACACGTCATCGGGGAACGCCCGCAAGGTATCCGCGGCACGCGCGAGTCCCGCCGCGCCCGCGACGCATCCCAGACCGAAGAGCGGGGTGCGGCGAAGGTCCGCGCGCAGCCCCATCCGGTTGATGAGCCGCGCGTCGATGCTTGGCGTCGCGACCCCCGTCACCGAAACGAACATCAGGTGGGAGATGTCCTGCAGGGACAGCCCTGCGCGGGAGATGGCGTTCTTCACCGCAGCCTCTCCGAGGTCCGTCGCCGCCTCGATCCAGGCGTCATTGCGCAGCTGGAAGGAGTCGAGCGCGACGTAGTCTGCGAGCGGCAGCGCGAGGTGGCGGGTGTTCACGCGGACCGCGCGATGCAGCGCCTCGAGCCGCGCCGGGTTGAAGTGCTCCTTCGCCCACAGCGCCTGCAGGGCGCCGATGATCTCGTCCTGGGTCGCCACGTGCGGAGGCAGCGCCGTGCCGATGGCTCGAACGGTGGGGGAGGCGTCGGGCATGGGTGCTCCTGGAGCGGGCAGTTGGCGGCGTTTGCGTGCGCAGGGAGGACGGCGGGCCGGATGAGAAACCGCTCGACGCCATGCGCGCCGTCACCAGGTCGCAAGAACGTCCGGCGTCCTGCGGACCTCCGGGACTTCAGGGCGGTGGGATGGCCGCGACCTGTCCGCTCGGGGCCGGGGCGGCAGATGGGCGCGCTCTCCAGCGACGTGGCCCAGCTTGGGCGAGGGCGGCGTCGTCGTCCGTGGCCGATGCCCGCGGCCACCGAGCCAGGTGGTCGTGACGGGCGCTTGCGCGGGATCCGGATGCCCGGCGCGAGGGCAGCTACCGGCGGCCATCGAGCCGGGTGGCCGCGACGGGCGCCGCGCGGGATCCCGGACGCGGCGGAGGCACAGGTCCCCTTCGTCCGGTTCGGTGCTGCGGGGAACCGGAAGGAAGTCGGAAGACTCCGGGGAGCGGCCGTCCCGCGCGTTCTGGCTCGGAGAACTTCCCGAGCTAGAACGGGGGGTTACGGCGATGCGGGATACAGGATTCGAACCTGTGGCCTTCGGCTCCGGAGGCCGACGCTCTATCCAGCTGAGCTAATCCCGCGAGAGGCTCGACGGGGTGTAACCGAGTTGCCCCCCGGCTGGCAAGAATCAGATGCGGGGCCGCAGCCCGGAACCTCGAGCCGCTGTTCTCCAGGTGGTTCCCGAGTCCCTGGGTGCCCGGCCTCGACCGACCGGGGCCGCCATGGAGCGCATGCCTCCGGGAAGTCGATGGGGGCCGCCGAGGACGCCGGCCCACGAGGCGGAGAGGTCCCGGGCAGGAGCCTCCTGCTCGAGGCAGGAGGAGGTCACTGCTGCTCGCGCGGAGCGGTGGTGCCCTCCTGAGCTCCCACCTTCGCGGGCGGAGCGGGCGGCAGGTGCCACCGCTCGGGCGGAACCAGCTTCGGCTCGGGCGGATCCGCCACGTAGTGCGGCGTCATCATCTGCACCCCATACCGGTTGAAGACGTCCTGGATGCTGCGGTGAAGCGCAGTCCGAAGCTCGTCCATCCGCCGCGGATCCGCGGCAGGAGCATTGAGCTCGTACAGGATCGCGATCTCGCCGAGCTCTCGCTGGAGGACGTAGGGCTCGGGGGTCCGAAGGAACCCCGGGGTCTGCGAGGCCGCCTCGAGCAGCATCGCCTCCACCTGGCGCCACGGGACGTCGTACCCGAGGCCGACCGTGGCGGTGAGCACGACCCCTCCGCTCCGGCAGAGCGCGCTGTAGTTCGTGACCTCCCCGTCGAGAATCATCGAGTTGGGGACGATCACCTCCTCGTTCTTCGGCGTGCGCACGCGGGTCACCAGCAGTCGCACCTCGATCACCTCGCCCAGCACCTCCTTGATGCGAACCACGTCTCCGGGTTTGAAGGGCCGACGGTAGGCGAGCATGTAGCCGGCGATGACGTTGGTCACCGCGGTGGTGGAGCTCAGCGAGAACACCACGCCGACGAAGATCGAGATGCCCTTGAACGCCGCGGTCTCCGAGCCCGGAATGAAGGGGTAGGCCATCACCACGGCGAACGCGACGAGCCCCATTCGCAGCAGCTTCATCGTCGGCGCAGCCCAATCGGGATCGAACCCGTTCAGACGGATGGTCTGGGAGCCCAGGCCCCGGAAGAGCACCGTCAACCAGCGCAGTGCCAACACCGTGGCCCACACGATGAGCACCAGCACCATCAGCTTCGGGATCGCCTTCACCAGCGACTCGCCGAGTCGCTCGAACCACGGCGCCAGCCAGCGCTGGGCTCCGAAGGCCACCTCGCGCGTGACGGCAAAGCGCCCGAGCACCCACTTCATCCAGAAGACGAGTGCCACGACCCCGACGATCACCCACAGGCCATGGACCAGCGTCTTGAGCGCCCCGAGCAGGCGGTCGGCCGTCTCGCGCCGGAAGGGATCCACCTGCAGTCGCTCCAGCTTGACCGCGACCAGGCGCTCCATGCGCGCGTCCAGACGCCGCGACGACCACACTTCGGTGAGGAGCAGCAGCAGGAGCAGCAGCGTCGCCACCAACGATTGGACGAACCCCGCGCGCAGCGCTTCGGGCGTCCGCTCGTCACGCGCCTGTTGGATCGCGCGGGCCAGGCCACTTCGCGTCACCTCGGCCAGGACCCGGGTCGACACCCCTTCGGCCTGCGCGTCCGCATCGGTGACGTGCATGACCACCTTCTCGCCCGCGATCAGCTGCCAGCCCAGCTGGGTCTCCCTCAGGTGAAGGGTCTCGGGATCGAACGATTCATCTTCGATCAGTTGCTCCAGCTGCAGGCGGATCGCGGCGGCGCGGCGGCCTGCCGGAAGTGCGCTCACCCCGCCGACCCGTAGGAGCTCGTGCCCGTCGAGCACCACCGGCGCGCGCGCATCCGCCTCATGGGGCGGGAAATCGAACGGCTCAGCGCGCGCCGCGCTCGTCAGGAGCAGAAGAGCCACCAGGAGGGCGGACCGGCACATCGCGCACTGGGATGCGCACGCAGGGGCGACGTGAAAGCTCCCACCGCCATCTGCCCGTCTTGGGTTGTCAGCTTGATGACCTGGGGTCCAGCGTGCTCGCTGCCCGCTGCCCGCTGCCCGCTGCCCGCTGCCCGCTGCCCGCTGCCCGCTGCCCGCT
>Ga0233383_1000870_pt1 | contig 11073 bp, 11 predicted proteins | sample ElkDunMinimDraft_14_FD_191542 | JGI IMG/M metagenome (GOLD analysis project Ga0233383, IMG submission 191542) | Fecal eukaryotic communites from dung pellets of Tule Elk in California, USA - Elk Dung G16 | ecosystem: Host-associated > Mammals > Digestive system > Large intestine > Fecal | place...
GCGCGATCTGCTGCGCGCTCCCGCCAGGCGTCTGGATCCAGAGCGAGGGCGTGCCGTCGCGGTAGGACGTGTAGGCCACGGCGCCCGTCCGCGACAGCGCCGGCAGGATGTCCAGGCCGCTGCTGGCCACGACCTGCGGATGCGAGCCATCCCAGTCGGAGATCCAGACGGTCCGGTTGCGACCGTTCTGGCGGACGTAGGTGATCTTGCCGCTCGCGAAAGCGCCGGGCTCGCGGGTGAAGTGCTTGTAGATGGCGTCGGCGATCTCGTGCGCCACGCGGCGCGGGGCGTTCACGTGACCGCTCGCGGTGAAGACCTGCTCCTGGCGCGCGCTGCCCACGTTGTAGACGCGCACGTCGACGTTCAGCGTGTCACCGCTCACGCGCGCGGCGGACTTCACCAGCGCCTCGGCGCCCACGTCGGTCCACCGCGGGAACTGGATGGTCTTCGCGTCCAGGCCCTCGTCGGCCGAGGCGAGGAAGCCCTTGCGCTCGAGCACCTGGAACACGCCGGCTGCCTTCAGATCGAACATCAGCGCGTCGTCGAACTCCTTGGCGGCCGCGGCTGCGGACGGCTCGGCAGCCGGCTGGACTACCGCCAGCGGCAGCGGCCGGAAGTTGGCGCCCGAGATCTGGAGCACCTGCTCCTGGGCCAGCGCAGGGAGACTCGACAGGCACAGCGACAACAGGAGGAATCGCATCAAGGTCCGAACTCCATGGCGACCCCGCGTCCACCGAGCAGCTCATTGAGGTGCGCCGGCGGCGGGGAGAAAGGGGCGGTGCGCTTCACTGCGGCGAGGACGGCGTTGTCGAACAGCGGGTTCTCCGAACCCTTCACCAGGTCCGCGGCGATGAGCTGCCCCGCAGTTCCGATGCGGATCCGGATCAGCGCCTTGAGGCGCAGGCGCTCCTCGTCCGAGAGGGTGTCGGGGAGGCTGTAGTTGCGCTTGATCTGCGCGGTCAGCATTCCGTAGTAGCGCTCGCCCTCCTGGATGGCCGAGTCGCCGTCGGGATCGCCATCCTCGGCGCCCTCGAGCTCCTCCGGCTCCTCGAACTCCTTCGCCGTCCGGTCGAACGCGGCGAAGAGGTCCTTCTTGCGATCCACGCCCTTGGCCTCGCCCGCCTTCGGGGCCGGCGCGGGCGCCTGGGTGGCCGCGGCGGGGATCGGGACCGTGGGGGTGGTCGGCGCGGGCGCGGGTGGGGCGGGCTGCGTCGGCGGCGGCTCGGGCGCCTTGACCTCCTTGGGGGGAGGGGGCGCCTTGGGCTCCTTGCGCGGCAACATCGAAGGATCGCGCGGCTTGCCCAGGCGGACCAGGGTCGCCTTGACCGGCTTCTGATCCAGGTCGAGCTTCGGCGCGCGCTCGGCCGTCGACAGCCACACCGCGGCCGCCACGATGGCCACGTGAAACGCGACCGAACCCACCACGAACGCGGACAGGCGCGAGCGCGGTCGGTTCAGCAGGCTGGGCAGGGGCGGAGCACTGGCGGACATGGAGCTCAGCGGCGCGCTCCCTTGGGCGCCTTGGCTTCGGGGACGGGCCGGCCACTCGGGTCGGTGATCATCCCCACGTTGCCGATTCCCGCGCGCTGCGCCGCGGCCATCACCTCCACGACCATGCCGTAGGGGATCTCGCGGTCCGCATTGAGATAGACCTCCTTGTCCGCCTGCGCCTTGGCGTTGTTGCGCAGCTTCTCCTCGAGCTCCTCCAGCGGAACGGGCGCCTCGCCGATGTACACCTGTCGAGCGGCGTCCACGCTCAAGACCAGCTTCTGATCCGTCGCCTCCACCGGTGCCGCGCGGGCATCCGGGAGGTTGACCTTCACGCCCTGCTGGATGAGCGGCGCGGTCACCATGAAGATGATGAGCAGCACCAGCATCACGTCCACCATGGGCGTGACGTTGATCTCGCTCATCGTGCTGCGGCCCTTGCCGCCACCGCCCGAGGACATTCCCATCGTGTGTGCTCCTTGGGGTCCGGTTGGCCGCTACTTGAAGAAGTGGCGCTTGACGATGTTGAGGAAGTCCGCCGAGAAGTTGGACATCTCGGTGTCGAAGACCCGGATGCGGCTGACGAAGGAGTTGTAGGCCACCACCGCGGGGATCGCGGCGAAGAGGCCCGCGGCGGTGGCGAAGAGTGCGTTTCCGACCGGCGCGGCGACCGTGGCCAGCGTGGCGTTGCCCTGCTCGGCGATGGCGTTGAACGCGTTCAGGATGCCGACCACCGTGCCGAAGAGTCCCACGAAGGGCGCCGCGGAGCCGATGGTCCCGAGGAAGGACACGTTGTGCTCGAGCTCGGTGATCTGGGCCGTTGACGCGCGGGTGAGGGCCCGCTCCACGTTCTCGATCCCGCCGAGCCGCTCGGCCAGCGCGCCGTCCTCACCGTTCTTGGTCTGTGCCAGACGGTTGAGCTCGTCATACCCCGCGCAGAAGACCTTGGAGAGCGGACTGGCCTCCAGCGTCTTTGCCGACTGGTAGATCGCGTCGAGCCGACTGGCCTTCCAGAAGGTGTCCAGGAAGGTGAGGCTCTGGGCGCGGGCGGCGGAGAGCTGGCGCGATTTCAGTGCGATGATGGCCCACGAGAACACGGACACGCCGAGCAGCAGCGCGAGGACCACGAGCTCCAGGACCGAGGCGTCGCTCAGGATCTCGAGGTAGTTCATGGAGGCCAGAAGCATGGGCGAGGCGAAGGGCATGGCGCTTTCGGTAGCATTGCCTCCCAGGCGGGTCAAACGTGCGACCAAGCGCGCCCGGGAGGATGAATTTTTATTCCGGCGGCTCGTCGGGACCCCTCAGTTGACCACCGCAGATAGGAAACGACGATGAACTTCCGAGCCGCGCTCCCATTCCTGGCCCTTGCAGCGCTGGCCCTCTCGGGCTGCGTCACCGGCAACCGGCCGAACGACAATCGCGCCGCTGGCGACGTGAACTTCACCTGGTCGCTGGCCGGCCGTAGCTGCGCGGAGAACACGCACGTCCGCGAGATCCGCATCAGCATCCCGGGCGAGCGCCTGGAGAACGGCGGGGTCTACGCGTGCGCGCCCAACGGCGTGATGGGGATCATCCTCCACGACTTCCGCGGCGGCACCTACTCCTACACCATCGACGCGGTCGACTCGGTGGGCACGGTCCGGTTCTCCGGTTCCGGCAGCTTCACCGTCGATGGCGACGTCAGCGTGTCCGCCAACCTGAACCCCCGGAACACGGCCTCGTTCGCCGACATCTACTGGCACTTCCCCCACAACGACACCTACGGGGGCGACCCCACGTGTGAGCAGGCGGGGGTGGTCTACCTGCAGGTCCTGATCGGGGGTCACCCGGTCGAGACCCTGGTGAACGGGAGGGTCCTCACCGTCGACGTGCGCGGCGTGCCGACCAAGGTGGTGCCCTGCGCGCTGGGGCAGACCGAGGGGGGCTTCCGGGTCGAGCTGCCGCAAGCCGGCGTGTACGACCTGGAGCTGGTGGCGATGAACGCCGACGGCTACGCCTACTACGACTACGTGGGCTCTGTGGCCGCGTTCGAGGGACAGACCGCGGTTCACGAGTACGACCTCGTCTGGGCGGTGGGCAGCGGCGCGGTGGACTGGACTTTCTTCAGGGGCGCGATCGAGCAGACGTGCAGCCAGGCGGGTGTGACCAGCGTGGTGGTGAACTTCGAGGACGCCGACGGACACCTGCTCTACGGCGAGTACATCGAGGACGGCGACCTGTTCCGCTGCTCGGACTACGGGATGTACAACGAGTACCTGCCGCATGGGCGCCTGTGGGTCTTCGTGGCGGGCCTGAACAGCGCGGGGGAGGTCACCTGGCTGTCGAACGAGACCAACCCCCCGTCCATCCAGATCCGGGCCGGTGAGTTCTGCGTGCCAAGCCTCGAGACCTGCGCGACCAACGCCAACTACGTCGAGGTCGCGGCGTACCCCTACTGAGGTCCCGCGTCGCGGCTGACGATCGTCCCGCCCGGACGGCGTCGGCCGGGTTCCACCCGAAGCCCCCGCTCCAGGACCGCGCCCGTGACCGGGCGGTCTCGGACGGGGGCTTCTGCTCGTGTGGGCGTCCGCGGGGCAGCCGGGCTCCAGGTCAGGAGCGGGGCATCTCCGAGCCGGGCGGCAGTCGCAACAGGAGCCCCGGCTCGCGTCGGTTCCGCGGCAGCCGGGGCTCCAGGTCAGGAGCGGGGCGTCTTCAGTCCGGGCGGCCGTCGCAACAAGAGCCCCGGCCCGCGTCGATTCCGCGCAGCCGGGGCTCCAGGTCACGGCAGGGCGTCTCCGAGCCGGGCAGGCCAGGGCGCCCCGTGTCCGAACGTCAGCGGGTCGAGGTCTTGCGCAGCACCGGCTGGGGCTCGGGGGCGCTGCGCGAGGAGAGCAGCGACGTCAGCATGTCGTCGCGGCCACCCTCGGGGACCAGCGTGAGGCTGGCACCGGACTCGATGAGCTTCTCCTGCTCCAGCACCTCGAAGAGCGCCTCGGCGACCTCGGCGTCGGCCGAGATCTCCTTGAGCGCGGTGCCCACGATCTGCGGGCGGAGCGCGGCGGCACGGGCGAACTCCACCGCGGCCTGACGCTCGGCGGAGCTCTTCACCACGCTGACCTGGTTGGCGCCGTCCTGCTTGATCGCCGAGGTCACCTGACGCAGCCGGTTGACCACCTTCTCCTCGATCTGCCGGATCATCCCGGCGTCGCGGAAGTGGACCTTGCGGATGTACACGCTCCCCAGCATGTAGCCCCACTCCCGCGAGGTGGGGCTGACCTCGGCGCGGACCGCGCGGCTCATCCCGTGGCGGTTCTCCAGCATCGCCTCGAGCTTCATGTTCGAGAGGCTCCGCACGGTGGCGTTGCTCACGTTGGCGCGAAGGCTGCCGCGGGGATCCGCGTTGCGGAACAGGAAGGCCTCCGGATCCGAGACGAACATCTCGTACCAGATGCCGATGCCCATCGGCGCACCCTCCTCGGAGTTGACCGGCTGGCTGCGCAGGTACTCCTGGGACAGGCGCATGTCGATGGTGTGGACCTTCCCCATCCAGCGCACCAGGGCCGCGCGCCATCCCAGCTCCTTCCAGAGGAAGTAGAGCCCGGGCTCGCGCAGCGTGCCGATCACGCTGCCGAAGAGGACGTAGACCTTGCAGCGTCCCTCCTCGAGCACGTCGTAGATCCCGAAGAGCCGCAGGAGCGCCTTGACGGCGCCGCCGGCGACGAAGCACATGAAGAACGCAATGACTGCCGTGATGATCGTGTCCATCAGCGCTTCACCTCGAGGATGACCTGCCGCGCCTTGCCGTAGAGGGCCAGTCGCACGTTGCGTAGATAGGTGGAGAGGGCACCGGGCCCCTGGCGCTTCAGATCCGCGAGCTGACCGGCCATCGCGCGCAACGGCTCGACCTCGGCCTGGGCGCGCAGCGTCTCGATCTCCACCGCACGGCGGGACATCACGATCTTCTGGTCGGCCTCGGCGTGCGCCAGGCTGAGATCGCTCGAGACCTGGTTGTGCGCGGTGTTGATGGCGGCCAGCGCGCTGTCGACCTCGTCCGGCGGATCGATCCCGGTGATGAGCGAGGCGTCCAGCTCGATGCCGTAGCGGCCCGCGGAGGCGCGGCACTCCTGCGCCATGGTCTCGTTGAGCTCACGCAGGTTCTTGCGCAGATCGTTGATCGAGATCGCGGCGCCCAGCGAGGTCTCGAGCGAGGGCGGCTGCGGGGCGCCGTCCGTGAGGGCCGGGATGACGGGCTCCTTGGCCGGCGCTTCGAAGTTGGCGATGCGCTCGCGCAGGATCGAGATGAAGAACCCCATCACGTGGGCGATGGGCTTGTTCACCGCGAAGAGGTAGGCGTACAGGTTGCGCTCGCTCACGCGGAAGCGCAGCTGCCCGGTCAGCCCGACGTTGAGCTGATCCTTGGTGACCGCCTCGAGCTGGGTGTTGTTCCGGTTGGCCCGAGGGTTCTCCGGGTCGAAGGCCATGTTCACGGTCTGCGTGGCCACGCTGACCTTGTGCACGCGCTCCCAGGGCCACTTGAAGTAGGGCCCACCGGGAGGGATCACCTTCAGCTGGGGGTATTGGTAGCGCTGGCGCTCCTCGTCATCGAGCGAGTCGCCCGCGGGGCCGGCCAGGCTCCCCGGCGAAGCCAGGCGCTCGGCCCGGCCGAACGAGGTCTTCACCGCACGCTCGTTCTGATCCACCGTGAAGAAACCCGTCAGCAGACAACGCACCACCGCGTATGCGGCGACGCCCAGCAGCAGGCCTTCGTACACTCCACCGTCCATGCATCCTCCGAGTGCCGGGGAGGACGCATGGAGAGGGCGCCGTCATGGTCCGATGACGCGCCCCCCGATGCCCCGCCCGACCGTTGACGCAGCAGGATAGCAGAGACGGTCGGCCGTCGGGGCCTCCGGGAGACGTCCCCCCGAAGGCCCGTCGGACGGACGGGCTGGCGCTTCAGGGCTGCTCGGCCGCCAGGGTCCGCATGGCGTCGCGGATGTCCGAGAGCTGCGGCACGCTGGCCATCTCCAGCGTGTCGGCGAGGCCGATGCCGGGGACGAACTTGCCGGCCACGAGCTTGGGGGCCGCCTGGAGGTGGTAGAACAGCTCGTCCACCGTGCGCCGGATGAGGTGCTCGCCGAAGTTGGTCACCTCGGTGTCCTCGTTCACGTAGAGCACCCGGCCGGTCTTCTCGATGCTCTGGCGGATCATCTCCCAGTCGTAGGGCCACAGCGAGCGCAGGTCGATGACCTCGGCGTCCACGCCCTGGGACGACAGCTCCTCGGCGGCCTTCGCGCACAGCGGCAGCGTGCGGCCGTAGCTGACCACGGTGAGGTCGCGGCCCTCGCGGACGATCTTCCCCTTGCCGATCGGGACCGCGTACGGCTCGAGCGCCGGCCACTGGGGCTTCCACTTGCTGCGATCGCCGAGCGGCGCGTCGATGAGCTTGGAGAGCAGACGATCGTCGTCGGGCTCGCCCGGGATCCGCTCGTCACCCTTGATGCGCAGCAGCGCCTTGGGCTCGAGGTACATCACCGGGTTGAGCTCCTGGCAGGCCGAGATCATCAGGCCGTAAGCATCCAGGGGATTCGACGGGATCACGATCTTCCAACCCGGGATGTGGGTCATCGTCGCGTCGAAGCTGTGCGAGTGGTAGATGCTGCCGCGGATTCCGCTGCCCACCGGCGTCTTCACCACCATGGGGAGGTTCCAGTCCCCGTTGCTCGACCAGCAGGTGTTTCCCGCCAGCTTGAGCAGGTCGATGGTGTTGTAGACGTAGTCGCAGAACTGGATCTCGGCGACCGGCCGGCCGCCGGCCATGGCGATGCCCATCGCCATGCCGATGATCCCGCGCTCGTCGAGCGGCGTGTTCCACGCGGTCTTCAGGCCCTGCGTCACCGTGAAGACGCCCCCGAGCGGCGGACCTGCGTCCTCGCCGAAGATGTCGGTCACCCCGAGGTTCTCCTCGGCGTAGTGGAGGGCCATGCGGATGGCCTGTGCCATGTTCGACATGCTTCAGCTCCTCTCGAAGTAGATGTGGTTCCAGATGGATTCGGGGGCCGGCAGCGGCTCCTCGCGGACCTGCCGCGCCATGGCCGCGATCCTCTCGGACCACCCGGAGCGCACCTCGTCCATCTGCTGCCGGGTCATGATGCCGCGCGACTCGAGCGTGTTCTCGAAGGTGGCGAGGCAGTCGACCTCTTCGGTCGACATGTTCGCTCCGGACGCCGAGGAGTGCCCGTACAGGCGCGAGACCATCGCCTCGATCAGGAAGGGCTTGCGCTCCTTGCGCACGTACTCGAAGGCCTCCTGCAGCTCCCGGTAGGCGTTCTCCGGATCGTTCCCGTCGATGGTCTTGCTGCGGATGTTGAAGGCCCGGCCGCGATCGGAGATCTGCGTCTCGCCGTGCTGCCCCTGGGCCGAGGTCGAGATGCCCCACTGGTTGTTCGTGACGACGATCAACACCGGCAGCTCGTTGCCGGGGCGGCTGCTCCACACCAGGCAGCTGGCGAAGTCGGCCTCGGCCGTGCCGGCATCGCCGCCGGTGACGATGGTGATCCCGTCGCCGCCGTGGCGCTTCTGCACCCACGCGGTGCCCGGGGCCATCACGTACTGCACCTCGATGGGGCTGGTGACCGGCGCCATGTTCCAGGCGCGCTTGGAGAAGTGCCCGGCGAAGTTGCGGCCGCCGGAGTAGGGATCCGTCGCCGTGTTCTTCATCTGCCGCAGCGCCCCGATGGGCTCCTCGCCCAGCGCGAGGAGCGTGGCGCTCTGGCGATAGTGCGCGTGCAGGTAGTCGAAGTCGGGGCCCTGACCCTTCTTCATCAGCAGGCCGAGCGGGACGTTGAACGCCTCCTCGCCGGGGCCGCCGATCCAGAAGTAGCCGTGGCCCTGCTTGTACATCTGAATGAGACGCTCCTCGAGCACGCGGGCTTCGACCATCAGGTCGTGCATGCGGACGAGAAGCTCGGGAGCCAGCGGGGTCGCCGCGGGTACCGAGTCCACTTGTGCGGGGCGGGTCGTGCGTGCCATGGGGCGGCCGTATACTCCAAATCCCGTCCCTGCAAACTCCTGAAGCGGCCAGCTCCCGGCCGCCGCTGCGACGCGTCAGGAAACCCCCGCGCAGGGGGCAGGCGGTCGTGATAGCAGCGCGGCGTGGACGGCATGCACAGCGACAGACAGCAGGCGATCGGCGTCTTCGACTCGGGGGTGGGCGGACTGACCGTGCTCAAGGCCCTGATGGAGCGGCTGCCCGGCGAGTCCACGGTGTACCTGGGCGACACCGCCCGGGTCCCCTACGGCACCAAGAGCGCCGAGGTCGTCACGCGCTACAGCCTCAAGAACGCCGACTTCCTGCGCACCCGCGGCATCAAGCTGCTGGTCGTCGCCTGCAACACCGCCAGCGCCGCGGCCCTCCCCGCGCTGCGCGCACACCTCGACGTTCCGGTGGTCGGCGTGATCGAACCGGGGGCCGAGGCAGCGATCGCGCGCGTGCCGGCGGGGACGGCGGTGGGCGTGATCGGAACGCCGGGGACCATCCGCTCCGGCGCCTACCAGCGCGCGCTCGAGGCCCTGCGGCCCGGCGTGCCGGTGGAGGTGCAGCCCTGCCCGCTCTTCGTCCCCCTCGCGGAGGAGGGCTGGCTGTCCGGCGAGGTCCCGGCGCTCGTCGCCAGCGAGTACCTCGCTCGCTTCTCCGGTGGCTCGGTGGGCGCGCTGGTGCTGGGCTGCACCCACTATCCGCTGCTCAAGGACGTGATCCGCCAGACCGTGGGGCCGCGCGTCGTCCTGGTCGATTCGGCCGAGGCGACCGCGCAGGCCACCGCCGCGCTCCTCGCCGAACGGGGGCTGCTCGCGACCCCCGGGGACGTGCCACCCACGCACCGCTACTACGTGACCGACGTCCCCGACCGCTTCACCGAGGTCGGTGCGCGCTTCCTCGGGCGACCCATCGTCGGCGCCGAGCAGGTGGACATCACCTACGTCTGAGGTGGCTCGCGGCGGTCGGCGGGACACCGCGTCCGGGCTGCGTTGGCGGGTTCAGGTGGGGCGGGTGGGGCGGTCCCCCGCGGCGTGCACCGCGGCCGAAGCGGCGGCGACGGCCGCCAGGATGCCTCGCGCATGCGGGAGCAGCCGCGCACCCGCCGGGAGCAGTCGCATGCCGCGCGAGGTGCGCTCGAAGAGGGGCGCGCCCAGCTCGTCCTCGAGCGCCGCGAGCCGGCGGCTGAGGGGCGGCTGGGTGAGGTGGAGCCTGCGCGCAGCCCGGCCCAGGTGCCGCTCCTCGGCGATGGCGACGAAGGTCTGGAGTTGGGTCACGCTCATGGAAGGTCCGTATCGCAAGGAGCGGGTGCGCCGCGCAACCGGTCACACACCCTTGCCCAGATGGCATTGGACGCGCACCGGTGGCGGGCGGCCATCGTCAGCCCTCATGGACCCCAGACGCCACATCGAACGATTCACCGACCCCGCCGACCTCGAGGGGCTCCGGCGCGCCGGCCGCGCCGCTGCCCAGACCCTGGCGACCGTGCTGGCACAGCTGCGTCCCGGGATGAGCACCGCAGAGATCGATCGGCTGGTCCGGGAGGACACGGCCCGCCGAGGCGGGACGCCCAGCCAGCTCGGGTATGAGGGCTTCCCCGCCGCGGTCTGCACCAGCCGCAACCACGTGGTGTGTCACGGGATCCCCTCGCCGGGCGAGATCCTCCGGGAGGGGGACATCCTCAACGTCGACGTCACCACCGGGCTCGACGGCTTCCATGGCGACACCTCGGCCACGGTCGCCATCGGCGTCGCCAGCCTCGAGGCCACCCGGCTGATCGACGTCGCCCGCCGGTGCCGCGATGCCGGGATTTCCGCCGTGCGCCACGGCGCCAGGATGGGAGACGTCGGTGCCGCCATCGAGGAGGTGGCGCTCGAGAACGGCTGCAGCGTGGTGCGCGACTACGGCGGTCACGGCATCGGCCGGTCCATGCACGCGCCCCCCCACGTTCCCCATGTCGGGCGGCGGGGCACGGGCATGCAGCTGCTCGAGGGGATGGTCATCACCATCGAGCCCATGGTGAACCTCGGTGGTCCGAAGGTCGTCACCCTCGATGACGGCTGGACCGTGCTCACCGCCGACATGAGCCTGTCCGCGCAGTTCGAGCACACCGTGCTGGTGACCCGGGAGGGCTGCGAGATCCTCACCGTCGCCTGAGGCCCCTCGGGGGCCGGCGGCCGGGGGAGGGCGCCGGCGCGACGGTGGCCCCCATTCCGGGCGTCCAAGCGGCGGGTGCCCGCTCGGCGCAGATCGCGACCGACCGCCAACTTGCGGGGCGTCCAGCGGCGCGTGCCTGCTTGGCGCAGATCCCGACATCGCGACAATCGCCGGCTCGCGGGGCGTCCAGCGTCGCGTTCCTGCTCGGCGCAGATCGCGACATCGAGGTCGTGCTGGCGCAGGGATGCGTCAGGCCGATGCGCGTTCGGGCTTGATTGTTGATGTCTCCGGGCCGACAAAGCGCCGCATGCGTTGCCACCGCTCCCCGGGCCCCGTTCTCGGGCGCCCCCTTTCGTCGCTGTACGCCCTGGTGCTCCTGCTGTCGTCGCTGACGGCGCTCGCCGCCGAAGCCG
>Ga0233383_1000875_pt1 | contig 11051 bp, 7 predicted proteins | sample ElkDunMinimDraft_14_FD_191542 | JGI IMG/M metagenome (GOLD analysis project Ga0233383, IMG submission 191542) | Fecal eukaryotic communites from dung pellets of Tule Elk in California, USA - Elk Dung G16 | ecosystem: Host-associated > Mammals > Digestive system > Large intestine > Fecal | place...
GCCCCATCACCTGGGTCGACGAGCGCGGCTCGGCGAACGCGGGCTCCACCTGCCCCATCACCTGGGTCGAGGAGCGCGGCTCGGCGAACGCGGGCTCCACCTGCCCCATCACCTGGGTCGGGGAGCGCGGCTCGGCGAACGCGGGCTCCACCTGTCCCATCACCTGGGTGGCGGAGCGCGGCTCGGGAAAGGTCGCTGCCGCCTGCCCCATCGCCGGCGTTGCTGCTCGCGGCTCGACCGGGTGTTGCGGCGTCTGGGCGGTGAAGGTGTGGCCACAGCGACTGCAACGAACCGGCGTTCCTCCTGCCGGAATCAGGCGCGGGTCCAGGGAGTACGACGTCGAGCACTGGGGGCAGGCGATATCCACCCCGCCCGAATATCACACCCGTTCAGTGGATCTCTGCGCTTGCCTGCAGAGCCCGAAGTCGCGTCGGCCCGACGCCGGGTACCGCCTCCACCTCGAACCAGTCGAGGAAGGGACCGCGCGCCTCGCGCTCCTCGATGAGCGCCCGCGCGACGCTCCGTCCCACTCCGGGGAGCTTGGCCAAGGCTGCCTCGTCCGCCCGGTTCAGATCCAACCGGCCACCCAGGCCCAGACGCGCCTCGGTGGATGGCAGCGCCCCCTCGCCCGCGCACCGCGCCACGCCCCGGGCGTCCACGCGGACGGCGTCGGCACGGCAGGGGAGCTCGGGAGGCGGGGTCGTGGGCCACCGCTGCACCGCCACCCCGAGCCCAGCCAGCACCACCAGCAATGAGGACAGCCAGCCGGTGCGGTTCAAGGTGAAGGGGCTCCTGCGGGTCTCCTACGGACCGGACTCGGGCGCGCGATCCAATCCGAACGCGGTGTGCAGCGCACGGACGGCGCGGTCGGTGTGTTCGCTGCGGATCACACAGCTGACCTTGATCTCCGAGGTCGAGATCATCTGCACGTTGATGCCCTCGGCGCCCAGCACCGCGAACATCCGCGCGGCCACGCCGCTGTGATTGCGCATGCCCACGCCGACGATCGAGATCTTCGACACGTCCTCGTCGAACTCGACCTCGCCCGTCCCGATCGCCGCCGCGACCTGCCGGATGGCCTCGTGGGCCACGCGCAGCTCGGACTGGGCCACCGTGAAGGTCAGGTCCGTCGTCCCCTGTCGCGAGAGGTTCTGCACGATCAGATCGACGCTGATCTGCTTCTCGTCGAGCACCCCGAAGATCTTCGCCGCCATCCCGGGGCGATCGGGCACGTCTCGGATGGTGATCTTCGCCTCGTTGCGGTCGTAGGCGATCCCGCTGACCAGTACGTCCTCCATCGATGCATCCTCCTCGCACACCAACGTTCCGGGGCTGTTGGTGAAGGACGACTTCACCCAGAGCTTGACCCTGTACTTCGCTGCGAACTCCACCGAGCGGATCTGCAGGACCTTCGCGCCCTGGGAGGCCAGCTCCAGCATCTCCTCGTAGGAGATCCGATCCAGCTTGCGCGCGGCCGGAACCAGGTTCGGGTCGGTCGTGTAGACGCCCTCCACGTCCGTGTAGATCTCGCACGCGTCCGCCTGGAGCGCCGCCGCCAGGGCCACCGCGGTGGTGTCCGAACCGCCCCGCCCCAGCGTCGTGATGTTGCCGTGCGCGTCGACGCCCTGGAAGCCGGCCACCACCACGATCTCGCCGCGCGAGAGCGACTCCCGGATCGCGCGCCCGTCGATCTCCCGGATCCGCGCCTTGCCGTGCACTCCGTCGGTGAGGATCCGCACCTGCTGCCCGGTGAAGCTGCGGGCCTTGCCACCCGCCCGCTGCACCGCCAGCGCGAGCAGTCCCACCGAGACCTGCTCACCGGTCGAGACCACCATGTCCTGCTCACGCGAGTCGGGGGACTCGCTGACCGCCGCCACCAGCGCCAGCAGGCGATTGGTCTCTCCGGACATCGCCGAGACCACCACCACCACGTCGTCACCGGCCTGCTGCGCCGCCAGGCACCGGGCGGCCACGTGGCGGATGCGCTCGGTCGAGCCGACCGAGGTTCCTCCGAACTTCTGTACGATCAGCGCCACGGCGTCAGGACTCCCCTCCGAACGGAGGCTGGAAAAGGCGCGGACGTTAAGGTCCGCTGGCGCGATGTGTCAAAAGCAGGTCATCGACGGGGACGCCCGGCTGCGATAGAGCGCCGCGGCCCTGCGGCCCCCGAGAGGGCCTGCCTTTCCCACGTTCCCGGAGAATCGCCATGTCGCGCGCGCAATTGATCATCGACGGAGACACCCTCAGCCTCGAGGACCTCAGGCGGGTGGCGCGCGACGAGGTCGACGTGGCCCTGAGCGCTGCGTCCTCGGAGAAGATCGTGCGCGCCCGCGCCATGGTGGACCGGATCGCGGCGGGTGACGCCGCGGCCTACGGCATCAACACCGGGTTCGGGACGCTCGCCGAGGTCCGGATCGACAAGAAGGACCTGGCCCAGCTCCAGCGCAACCTGATCCTCAGTCACGCCGCCGGGGTGTCCACCCCCCTGCCCCTGCCCGAGGCGCGCGCCCTGCTGCTCCTGCGCGCCAACGTGCTGGCCAAGGGCCACTCCGGGATCCGGCTGAGCACCGTGCAGCTCGCGCTCGACATGCTCAACCGGGGCGTCATCCCGGTGGTCCCCGAGCGCGGCAGCGTGGGCGCCTCGGGGGATCTCGCCCCGCTGGCGCACCTGGCCCTGGTGCTGATCGGCGAGGGCGAGGCCTTCGTCGACGGTGAGCGGCTCCCCGGGCGCAAGGCGCTCGAGCGCAAGGGCCTCACCCCGGTGGTCCTCGAGGCCAAGGAGGGCCTGGCGCTCATCAACGGGACCCAGGCCATGTGCGCCACCGGCATCCTCACCCTGCTTCGCGCCGAGGAGATCGCCGAGCTGGCGGACGTCGCCGGCAGCATGAGCCTGGAGGGGCTGCTGGGCAGCCACAAGCCCTTCATCGACGACATCCACCGCGTGCGAAACCACCCGGGACAGCGCGCGGTCGCCGCCCACCTGCGCCAGCTGTTGGTCGGCAGCGAGCTGGTCCACACCCACGCCCACTGCAGCAAGGTGCAGGACCCCTACTCCCTGCGCTGCATGCCCCAGGTCCACGGCGCGGCCCGGGACGGCCTGCGCTACGCCCGCGGGGTGCTCGAGATCGAGGCCAACTCGTCCACCGACAACCCGCTGGTGTTCGAGGATCAGGAGCTCATCGTGAGCGGCGGCAACTTCCATGGTCAGCCGGTGTCGCTGGCGCTGGACGTGATCGCGATCGCCTGCACCCAGCTCTCGTCGATCAGCGAGCGGCGCGTGGAACAGCTGGTGAACCCGTCGCTGTCGGGCCTGCCGGCGTTCCTGGCGCGCGACTCCGGCCTGAACTCGGGCTTCATGATCGCCCAGGTGACCTCCGCGGCGCTGGTGGCCGAATCGCGCGTGCTCAGCCACCCCGCCAGCGTCGACTCCATCCCCTCCTCCGCAGGGCGCGAGGATCACGTCTCCATGGGCATGACCGCCGCCCTCAAGGCCCGGCAGGTCGTCGAGCACACCCGCCACTGCATCGCCATCGAGCTGCTGTGCGCGGCCATGGCGCTCGAGTTCCGCCGCCCGGTTCCCGCCGGTCGGGGGCCCCAGGCCGCCTGGGAGCTCATCCGGGCCCACGTCCCCGCCATGCACCAGGATCGCGAGCTGCACCTGGACATCGAGGCCGTCAGCCGACTGGTCGACTCGGGCGAGCTGCTCGCCACCGTGCGCGCCGCGACCGCCTGACGCCCGGGCACTTCCGGAGCAGGAGCCGGTGGACCCGAACAGGGCGCACCCGGCCCCGGGTCCGCCCGGGTGGCCACCGAGCGGGCGCCGCCCCGGGGAACGCCGAACGGACAGGTCCGCGTGCGGCGTCGCGCGGTGGAAGCACAGCCCTGCTGTGATTTTGGAAGGGCATGCGGGCGTGGTACTCAACTCCACGCCCTATGAACGATCGCGAAGAGAAGACCCGCTCCTTCAAGACCTCGACGTTCTCCGCCATCCCGCTCAGCGCCGTCACAGCGACGATGGCGCAGAACCTCGCCAACGCGACGGCGGTTGGCCAGACCCCCGAGGAGGAGGCGCGCGCGCGCATCGCCACCCTCGAGCGTGAGGCACGCGCATTGGGCGAGGTGCCCGAGGCGGCCATGCTCTTTCACGAGGTCGGTCTGCTCTGGGAGGACCCGCTGCGCAACCCGCGCAATGCGGCCGTGGCCTTCCAGGCCGCCTACCGGCTCGCGCCCACCTTCGTCACCAACCTGCGCGCGGCCCGCCGACTCTTCGCCGACGTGGGCAACTGGAACATGGTCCTCCAGCTGCTCGAAGCGGAGCTGGGCGCCACGCAATCCAAGCGCACCCGCGCGGGACTGCTGCTCGACAAGGCCACGGTCTTCGAAGAGCGCCTCTCCAACGAGGCCGAGGCCGCAGCCGCCCTGCGCGCCTGCCTCGCGCTCGAGCCGCGCGACGCGAACATCCTCACGCAACTGGAGACCGCCTTCGCCGCGCGCGGCGATCACGCCTCGGTGGTGAAGGTCTACGAGCTGCTCGCCGAGACCCTCACCACGCCGGCCCTGCGCGCCCAGGCCCTCACCACCGCGGCGTTGATCCTCGAGGATCGCCTCAAGGACCCGGAGGCGGCTGCCGCCAAGTTGCGCGAGGCCTTCGCGATCGATCGCAGCGACCTGCTGTTGCTGACCCACATCAAGCGCATCTCGGCGCGCGACGGTCGCCAGTCCGAGCTGCTCGCGGCGCTCCAGGCCGAGACCCAGGCGCTGGGCGAGCGGGCCGCGCCCGCATGGTTCCAGCTCGCCAAGGTCCACGAGCGCGCCGGCCGGGACGCAGAGGCACTCTCCGCCCTGCTCGAGGCCCGCAAGGACGCGCCGTCGGACCGGCTGGTGCTCAGCGAACTGGCGACGATCTACGAGCGCACCGGACGCCACGGAGAGCTGGCCGACGTGCTGGTGACGTGGGTCGGGCTCATCACCGACGAGGGGGAGCACGTCGCGATCAACCTGCGGCTGGCCGCGCTCTACGAGGAGTCGCTCAAGCAGGAGCTGCTCGCGGTCGGGCCCTACCAGGCGATCATCGCGCGCATCCCCGGCCACGGAGCGGCCCTGGCGGGACTGGGCCGGCTCTACCACCGCATGAAGAACTGGGAGGGGCTGCTCGGCGTCTACGACGCGGAGATCGCCGCCGCCGAGGACATCCGCACCAAGGCCACCCGCGTCTACCGCGCCGCGGAGGTGCTCGAGGAGCGCCTGCAGCGTGAGGACGAGGCGATGCTCCGCTACGCCGAGTGCCTCCAGCTGCAGCCGGGCTTCCTCCCCGCCCAGAAGGCGCTCACCCGGCTGTACGAGAAGCGGGGGCAGTGGGCGGACCTGGTCTCGATGTACGAGCAGGATCTGTTGCAGACGCATGATCGCGAGCAGATCATCGCGACCCTCAACAAGATCGCGATCCTGCACGAGGATCGACTGGACGCGCTGGACGCGGCGATCGAGTGCATGCGCCGGATCCTCGAGCTGGCCCCGGATCACGTGGCGACCCTGCACAACCTGGGGCGCCTGCTCGAGCGCGCCGGTCGCTGGGAGGAGCTGCTCGAGGTCCACGAGATCGAGGCCGGCCACGCCAACGACACCAAGCAGGTCCTGAGCCTCTACCACCGCAACGCGGAGATCCTCGACGAGCAGCTGCGCGATCGCGCCGGCGCCACGGCCGCCTACGAGCGGCTGCTGCAGCTGTCCCCGGCCTACCTCCCCGCGCTCAAGGCGCTCGGTCGCCTCTATGCGCAGGAGGGGCGCTGGGCGGACCTGGTGCGCATGTACCGCGCCGAGGGCGAGATCGCGCCCTCGCCCGATCACGCGGCGTCGCTGGCGTTCAAGACCGGCGAGCTCTACGAGAACCGCCTGAACGATCTGGATCGCGCCATCGCCAGCTACGAGGAGACCCTCATGCTGGCGCCCAGCTACTTCCCCGCGCTCGGAGCGCTCGCGCGCATCTACCGCTCGCAAGGGGCCTGGGAGCAGCTGATCGAGGTCCTGCGCTCGGAGGCCGCCAACCGAACCGATCCTGCCGAGCGGGCCAACGCGGTCTACCAGGCCTCCGCGATCTGGGAGGAGCAGCTCACCCGGACCGACCTTGCGATCGATGGCTACGGTGAGGTCCTGCGCCTGGTGCCGGGCCACGCCTCGGCGCTTCGCGCCCTCGAGCGGCTGCACGACGCCGCGGATGACGTGAAGAGCCTCATCGCGGTCCTGGATCGCAAGACCCAGACGTCCGCGGATCCGTCCGAGAAGATCGCGGCCTACGTCCGGCTCGCGCGGCTGTACCTGGACCGGCTCAACGAGCCGGCCCGCGCGGTCCAGTGCTGCGAGGCGGGCCTCGCGATCGACGCGGGCAACGTCACCCTGCTGCGGACCCTCGAGCGCATCCGCGCGACGGATCGCACGCGGCGCGGTGAGCTGCGGTTGAGGCTGGCCGAGCAGATCGAGGAGCCCCGACTGGCCCACGCGCTGCGGTTGGCGGCCTCATCGGACCTCGAGCGCACCGCGCCCGACGTGGTCCGCCAGCGGCTGGCCGCCGCCTTCGAAGCGGACGCCGAGGACGCCCGCACCGCGTTCTCGCTCGAGCGCGCCCTGCGCCAGGCCGGCGAACACGCCGCGCTGCGCGACTTCTACCTCCAGCGCCTCGAGTCGATCTCCGAGCCGCAGGATCGGGTGGCGACGCTCCTGCGCGCGGCCGAGCTCTCCGAGTTCAAGCTCGCCGATCCCGCCGCCGCCAAGGACGCGTACGCCAAGGCCCTGGAGCTGCTGCCGGGGCTGATTCCGGCGCTGCAGGGCCTGCGACGGACCTCGCTCAAGCTCGGGGATCTGGCGGCCGCGCGTTCGTGGTGGGAGCGGGAGTCGTCGGCCGCGCGTGACGCGAAGGGCGCGCTGGAGGCCCTCAACGGTGCCGCCCAGGCCGCGCGCGCGCTCGGTGACGAGGACGGCGCGGTCACCTTGCTCGAGAGGGCGCTCGCGCTCGATCCCCTGGATCCGATGGCCACCGCGGGCCTCGAGGACATCCTGGCCCAGCGTGGAGGCGCCCGCGATCTGGCGGCCCTGCACGCGCGGCGCGGCGAGGCCCGCCTGCTCAAGCGCGAGCATGAGGGCGCGGCCGAGGCGTTCCACGCCGCAGCGCTCGCCTGGGAGTCGCTGGGCGATGGCCCGCAGGCGATGGCGCTGCTCGAGCGCGCCCTGGCCGCGCTCCCCACGCATGCGCCCTCGCTCGAGCTCAAGGGCGAGCTGTGCCTGACGGCCGGCGCGTGGGCCGAAGCGGCGGCCGCACTCCAGCTGCGCATCCAGGAGGGCGGCGATCCCGCGACCCTCACGCGGCTGCATCTGATCGAAGGCGGGCTCTACCAGGATCGCCTCGGCGAGCCGACGCGCGCCGCGGCGCACCTGCAGACGGTCCTCTCGCTGGCCCCCGACAACGTCGAGGCCCTCGAGCGACTGGCGACCATCCACCGCGCGGGCGGCAACTGGACCGGGGCCTCCGACTGCCTCAACCGCCTGCTCGAGGTGATGCCCGGCGACGCGGATCAGGCGCGCCACCTGGTGAGCCTCGCCGCGGTGGTCGAGGACGGCTTCGGCGACGCCCCGCAGGCGGCCTCGCTCTACCGCCGTGCGCTCGCCAAGACGCCGGGGGATCTGCAGCTCGTCGATCGCCTGGTGGTGCTCTACGAGCGCACGCGCAACGTCTCCGAGCTGGTCCAGATGCTCGAGGCCCAGGCCGAGCACTGCGAGGATCTCTCTCGCGCGTCCGCGCTGCGGATGAAGACCGGCGAGCTCTACACGCGCAGCCTCGAGCAGCCCGCCCGCGGCGCCACGGCCTACCGCCAGATCCTGCAGGCGGATCCCACGCACCTCGAAGCGCGCATCGCCCTCGCGCGGCTGCTGGAGACCTTCCCGGACGAGCAGGCGCAGGCCATCGCGGAGCACCGCGCGATCCTCGAGCAGGATCCGACGCGCACGGAGAGCCTGGAGGCCCTCTTCCGCCTCTGGCTCTCCCGCCAGGAACTGGACCGCGCCTTCGCCGTCTCCGGACTGCTGGTGCTCTTCCGCTCCGAGGACGCGCTGGTCAACGCGTTCTACCAGGAGCAGCGCAACGTCCAGATTCCGGAGGTGACCTCGACGCTCAGCCTCGCGGACGTGGACACCGCGCTCCTCCACCCTGCTGCCCGCACGCCCCTGATCGAGATCCTCCGCGCGATCGGCGACCAGCTCACCAAGGTGGTGCCGCCCAACCTCGAGGCCGCCGGGATCGACAAGCGCGCGGATCGCCTGCGCGCGGACCATCCGGTGCACCGCGCGGTCACCTCGCTCGCGTCGATCTTCGGCATGAAGGGCTTCGACGTGTACCAGTCGCGGCGCGGCACGGTGTTCCTCGAGACCACCGATCCGATGGGCGTGTGCGTGGGCCAGGAGGTGGTGCGCAAGTTCAACGTCCGCGAGCAGCGCTTCCTGATCGGACGCGCGGTGATGGGACTGGTGAACCGCAGCGCGGTGCTCGGCAAGCTGTCACTCGGGGAGTCCGCGGACCTGCTCGGCAATGCGGTGCGCATCCACGCGCCGGAGTGGGACGGGCTGGGGCGTCGCAACGACGAGCAGAGCAAGCAGCTGCGCCGGGCCGCTTCGCGCAAGGCGATCAAGCAGCTCGAGGAGCCCTGTGGCGCGATGCAGACCGCCGAGGCGATCTCCCTCCCCACCTTCCTCGAGGGGCTCCAGTCCACCGCGGATCGCGCGGGCCTGGTTGTGTGCGGCGATCTCCACGTCGCCATGAACCTGGTGCTGCGCGAGGATCCCTCCTACAGCGTGGTCCGCGCTGGCGGCCGGGACGAGCTGCTCTCCTCGCTCCGGGAGCGCGCGGACCTGCGCGAGCTCATGCGCTTCGGGCTCTCGGACACCTACTTCCGGGTGCGCAAGCAGCTGGGGTTCGCCGCCGGCGTCGGGTGAAACCGCTCGAGGGTCCGCCGACGCGTCGACGGGGTGATCCCCGGGGCGTCGTCGGCGGTCCGTCTCCAAGCGCGTTCAGCGGCGCTCGCAGCGGCCTTGAAGGGCTGCTCGGGAAAGTCCCTCAGGGGCGTGGCCGCCGCTGCGGCGGTCGGTGGGGGCCGTCAGGACCGCCCGGTCGATCAGGCATCGGTCGGGGCGGCCTGCGGGTCCTCGCGCACGATGCTGCCGTCCGGAAGCTCCTCGCGCAGTCGCTGCACGGCGGCCTGAAGCGGCGCGCGCTCGCGGCACTCGAAGGTGAGCCGCACGCGGTGATCCAGCGCACGATCGAAGACCGGATAACTGCCGATCTCGACCGAGGGGAAGGCGCGCGCGATCGCGTCCAGGCGCAGGGCGAACTCCGTCTCCCGCAGCGTGACGAAGAGCGCGTGCTGGTGGAGTGGGAAGCTCGGCAGCGTGGAGAGGATGGACTCCAGCTGGATCTTGAAGAGGGAGGGGACGCCGGGGAGCATGTAGATCCCCTCGACCGCGAGCGCCGGGAAGATGAAGCCCTCCTGGGGGATCAGGTGGGCGCCCTCGGGCGCGTCGGCCAGGCGCAGGGTCGCCTCGGTCGCACCGGCCGGATGGTGGCGGGCGAGCACCTCGACCATCTCGGGCAGGCGGATCACGCGGCGTCCGAGCGCCATGGCCACCGACCGCACGGTGACGTCGTCGTGCGTGGGACCGATGCCGCCGCTGGTGAAGATCCAGCGGGCCCGCTTACGCGCTCGCGCGACGGCCTCCACGATCAGGTCCACGTCGTCAGGCACGATCTCGACCGAGCGCAGCGGGATCCCACGCGCGCGGAGGCTCGCGATCAGCAGCGGCCCATTCGCGTCCAGGACCTTGGCGTTGAGGACCTCGTTCCCGATGATCACCGCCGCGGCGGCCTCCGGCGGACCACTCATCGCGACCACCCGGGAAGCGCGCGGATGGCGGAGAGGATGCCCTCCGTGACCTCGGGGATGGGGCGCGCGCCGTCGAGCACGACGATGCGCTCCTTCTCCGCGCGGAGGGCCAGCGCCTGCTTGTAGCGGCGCGCGATGCGCCGCTGCATCAGCTCCGCATCGAAGTGCTCCTCCACCCCGCCGCGCGCGTCGCGCCGCTTGGCTGCGGTGGCGACGTCGACCTCGAGGAAGACCGTCAGGTGCGCGGGGATCGCCTGGCGGTTGATCTCGGCGACCCACGCCATCGGCAGCTCCGCACCCTGGTAGGCGAGCGAGGAGTGCACGTAGCGATCACAGAGGACGATCTGCCCCTCTTCGATCGCGGGGATCACGGTCGCCGCGAGGTGATCGGTCCGGTCGGCGGCGAAGAGCAGCGCGAGCGTCTCGGGCGTTAGCGGTCCACGCCCCTCGGGCAATCCGAGGCGTCGGGTGAGGGCCTGACGCAGCAGCGTTCCGATGGGTCCGTCCGAGGGCTGCCGGGTGGCGAGGACGCGCCGGCCCTCGTCTCGCAGGGTCGCGGCCACGCGCTCGAGCTGGGTGGTGGTGCCGGCACCGTCCACCCCCTCCAGGACGATCAGCCGCCCGGGCCCCTTCCTGCGCGCCCCGCGACTCATCCAGGCAGGAGCGCGGCGGGATCGTCGAGCTGGAGGGAGCGGCGAAGCTCCATCATCCGCTCATAGCGCGTGTCTTCGGAGCGCTGCGCCCGGCGGCCGCGCACGTACTGGACCGCCGCGAAGATCGCGAGGCCCAGGATCACCGCCATCCCGACGATCGCCAGGATCGGCAGCGACCTGGAGTCCACGAGCAACTTGGCGACGCCTCCGCACAGGATGAACGCGATCACGCTGGCGACCGCGGTCCTCGCGAAGTGGGTGATGCTCATTCGAGAAGAGAGCTCACTCTGAAGCTGATCGAGCTCTGCGCGCTGTTGAATCGGGTCGTGGGACACGGCCGGGGACCCTATCCGAGGCCTCGACGCCGCGCCACGGGCTCGACAGGGCTCTCGCCCCCGGCCCTCCCCTCCCCGTCGGCGCCGGGTGCGGCCGTCCCCGCCGCTCGCGCGGGGGAACCTGGAGGGCTCGGGGGCCG
>Ga0233383_1000877_pt1 | contig 11015 bp, 10 predicted proteins | sample ElkDunMinimDraft_14_FD_191542 | JGI IMG/M metagenome (GOLD analysis project Ga0233383, IMG submission 191542) | Fecal eukaryotic communites from dung pellets of Tule Elk in California, USA - Elk Dung G16 | ecosystem: Host-associated > Mammals > Digestive system > Large intestine > Fecal | place...
CGCGTCCAGCGCGTGCCGGCCACCGAGACGCAGGGGCGGATCCACACCTCCACCATCACCGTCGCGGTGATGCCCGAGGCCGAGGACGTGGACATCCAGATCAACCCCGCCGACATCGAGATGCAGGTGATGCGCTCGACCGGCGCGGGCGGCCAGAGCGTGAACACCACCGACTCGGCCGTGCGCCTCATCCACAAGCCCAGCGGCATCGTGGTGAAGTGCCAGCAGGAGAAGAGCCAGACCAAGAACCGCGCGCAGGCCATGCGCATGCTGCGCGCCCGGCTCTTCGAGCTGGAGCAGGAGAAGCAGCAGAACGAGCGCGACTCCCAGCGACGCGAGCAGGTCGGCACCGGCGACCGCAGCGAGAAGATCCGCACCTACAACTTCCCGCAGGATCGCCTGACGGATCACCGCATCGGGCTCACGCGCCACAACCTGCCTTCGGTGATGTCCGGCGACATCGACGACGTGCTGGCGGCCTGCCGCACCTGGTTCCAGGCCGAGCGGCTGCGTCGCGAGCAGGGCAAGGGCGCCCCCAGCGGCGGCTGATCCTCCGAGAGCGGACTGCGAAGACGATGTCGAACGTGACCGATGAAGCTGCTCGCGCGGAGGCCTGGACGATCCGCCGGGTCCTCACCTGGACCGCGGGCCACTTCGAGAAGAAGGACGTGGACGCCCCCCGGCTGACCGCGGAGATCCTGCTCGCCCACGTGCTGGGCGCCACGCGGGTACGCCTGTACGTGGACCTGGATCGCCCCCTCACCCGCGAGGAGCTCACCGCCTACCGCCAGCTCATCGCGCGGCGCATGGAGGGCGAGCCCACGCAGTACCTGACCGGGACCAAGGAGTTCTACAACCGGCCGTTCAAGGTCGACGCGCGGGTGCTCATCCCCCGCCCCGAGACCGAGTTGCTGGTGGAGACGGTCCTGCGCCACCTGCCCGTCGACGCCCCCAGCCGCGTGCTCGACGTCTGCACGGGCAGCGGCTGCATCGCCGTGAGCCTCGCGGCCGAGCGCCCCAGCGCGAGCGTGTGGGCCGTCGATCTCTCGCCTGCGGCGCTGGAGGTCGCGCGCCACAACGCCGAGGCCCTGGGCGTGGGCGCGCGGGTGAGCCTGCGCCACGGGGACCTGCTCGACGGACTGCCGCCCGACGCGCGCTTCGACGTGCTGGTGAGCAACCCGCCCTACGTCGAGGCCGGGGAGCTGGCCGGCCTCCAGCGCGAGGTCCAGAGGGAGCCGCGGCTGGCGCTCGATGGCGGTGCCGACGGGCTGGACCTGGTCCGCCGCCTGGTCGCCGGGGCCCCGGCCGTCCTCAAGCCGGGCGGGCTGCTTGCGATGGAGATAGGTGAGAAGCAGGGCCCGGCCACGCTCGCGCTGCTACAGGCTGCGGGTTTCGCCCAAGCGCGCATCGAGAAGGACCTCGAGCGACGCGACCGCTTTGCCCTTGGCGTTGCCCCCGCCTTGCCCCACGACGGTCCGGTGCCCCCCGGCCACCCCTGAGCACACGAGAGAGACACACCATGGACAAGATCATCGTTAAGGGTGGCAAGCGGCTGGAGGGGGAGGTCCTGGTGTCGGGCGCCAAGAACGCCGCGCTGCCGATCCTCGCTGCGACCCTGCTCGCCGACGGTGAGCACACGCTCCACAACGTCCCCGCGCTCGTGGACGTGAACACCATGCTCGAGGTGCTCCGCACCATGGGGTGCGAGGCCGAGCGCGGCACCGGGCGCAAGAAGTCCACGGTCCTGATCGACGTGAAGCCCGGCGTCGTCCCCGAAGCGCCCTACGAGCTGGTGAAGACCATGCGCGCCTCGGTGCTGGTGCTCGGACCGCTGCTGGCCCGCCATGGCCGCGCCCGCGTGAGCATGCCGGGTGGATGCGCCATCGGGAGTCGGCCCATCGATCAGCACCTCAAGGGGCTGGAGGCGCTCGGCGCGGAGATCACGCTCACCGAGGGCTACGTCGAGGCGCGCGCGAAGAGGCTGACGGGCGCGTCGATCAGCTTCGACATGGTGACCGTGACCGGAACGGCCAACGTGATGATGGCCGCGGTGCTCGCCAAGGGCCGCACGGTGCTGGAGAACTGCGCCCGCGAGCCGGAGATCGAGGAGCTCGCCCGCGTGCTCAACAAGATGGGCGCGCGGGTGATGGGGGCAGGCACGCCCGTCATCACCATCGAGGGCGTGTCCAGGCTCCAGCCCATGGTCCACAGCATCATGGCCGACCGCATCGAGGCCGGGACGCTGCTGGTCGCCGCGGCCATCACCGGCGGCAACGTGCTGGTGCGCCGCGCGCCCGCCGAGTCGCTGGAGGCCGTGATCCACAAGCTGCGCGAGGCGGGCTGTCGCATCACCGCCGAAGGGGACGGGCTGCGCTGCGAGGGGCCGGACGTCCCGACCTCGGTGGACATCTCGACCAGCGAGCACCCCGGGTTCCCCACCGACATGCAGGCACAGCTCATGGTGCTGATGTCGATCGCGAACGGGACCTCGATCATCACCGAGAACATCTTCGAGAACCGTTACATGCACGTGGCCGAGCTCGACCGCATGGGCGCCCGGATCCAGATCAAGGGGCCCACCGCGGTGGTGAAGGGCGTGCCGCGCCTGTCGGGGGCTCCGGTGATGGCGACGGACCTGCGCGCCTCGGCGAGCCTGATCCTCGCGGGCCTCCGGGCCTCCGGAAAGACCGAGGTCTCCCGCGTCTACCACCTGGATCGCGGGTACGAGCAGCTCGAGAAGAAGCTGCGCGACCTCGGTGCCGACACGCGCCGGGTGAAGGCCTGATCGTCCCCTCCCCCACTTCGCACTGCCCATGGCAGGGCGTCCGTCGTCCAGCCGGGTTGCCTTCCGAAATTTCGGCGACCTATGCTGCCCACCAGCTCACCCCGGAGGAGCCCGTCTCCTTCCAACCCATCTTTTCCAGGAGAATGGCCGTTCCCATGGAGTGCCCCCGCTGTCAGGTTGAGTTGTCCGAGGTTCCGAACGACGAACTCACCCTGCAGAAGTGCGAAGACTGCAGCAGTGTCTGGATCGACGTGTCCGATCTGAACCGGATGCTGATCCACAACAACCTCACCGGACTCGAGAGCCAGGGCGGGAAGATGGACCCCGAGGCGCTCACGGGTCAGTGCTCCGAGTGCCTGGTCGATCTGCTCCGCGTCAGCGGCGGGAGTCGACAGGACCCTCAGCACTACGACACCTGCGAGGGCTGCGGCGGCGTCTTCCTGGAGTCTGAGTTCGACGCCGGCGACGTGCCCGGGATCGAAACGCAGATCGTCGACTTCTTCCGCACCTTCGCCGGCAAGAAGCAGTCCGCGCTGGGCGGCTGACGCTCACGCGGTTCGGGCTTCGCCCCTGCCCCGAGGGAGTTCCGGAGCGCCCGTTGGCGACGGGTGTCCGGCTCCGCTTGGCGTGCGCCGGCTCCGAGCTCCTGGGCCCGGACTTCCCGGGCCCGGACTTCCCGGGCCCGCGGCGCCCACCCGGACAACCGAGCGTGCCTGCCGCGCGAAGAGGCTCTGCCGCAGGGAAGGCGGAGGCTCAGCCCCCGCGCTCGAGGCCCGATCGACGGGCTACTTCCAGCTGCGCCACTCCTTGCGGAAGGCCTCGGGCAGCGCGCCCTCGAGCGAGAGCTTGCGCTTGCGCCCCTCGGCGGACCCGGTCCGCGCGGTCCGCGCCACCTTGCGACCGGTGCCGTTGATCTCGAGCGTCACCGAGTTGCCGGTAGGCGTGTACTTGCCGCGGAAGGTCTGGCGGGGCTTGTCCGGATCGTAGGGCTCCACCCGCAGGGTGAAGGTCCCGTCGACGTAGAAGGCCAGGAAGTGATCCGGGGCGCCCTCGTCACCGCCGAACCAGGTCCCCAGCAGCGGTGCGCGTGCACGATCGTACTTGAGCCTGGTGGTGAGCCAGGCGCCGTTGAGCGGCTTGCCGCGCGAGTAGAAGACGATGTCGGTCACGCAGACCGGCGCCTCCGGATCCTCGGTGGTGTAGGACTCGAGCAGTTCCAGCTTCATGTGCGCGCCGGTCACCGGCGGGTTGAGCGCCACGGCCTGCAGCCCGCGGACGTCGGCGACGGTGAAGGTCTGCGCGCCCTCGGGGCCCTCCAGCGTGAAGGTCTTGGCGCGCCCGAACTCCTTGAACGTGTTGTCGTCGAAGCCGTTGCCCGTGTAGACGCGGACCTCGTCGATCACCACCGCGTCCTTGAAGCCGAAGGTGAGTGAATCCTCGAGGAAGTCCCCGTCGCGCGAGCACCACGCGGTCAGCTCGCGCCCGTCGAGCAGGTTCAGCGGCTGGTAGAGCGTGGGACGCGTGCTCTCCTTGTGGTAACCGGTGGCCTGCGCGAAGCCGATCCCTGGCGGGGCAGCGAGCGCGGGCAGCGACAGGAGCGCGAACAGGAGCGTGGCGGTGCGGGTTCGGTTCATCACCGACCCAGTCTGCCTGCCCCGGCGAGACTTCTCCAGCAATCGACCGGGGATGAGGCTGGCCGCTGGGCTGTTGCCCTTTTTCTGACAAGCACCCCGCGCCCGGCCCATGCTCCGGAGCCGCGTCCGCGACACCGGAGGAAGAATGCGTCGACTCTGTCCTTTCCTGCTCGTGCTGTTCTTCGTCGGCTGTCGCGACAAGACGCCCGAGGCGCAGGCGCCGGTCGCGCGTGGTCCGGTGGAGCTCAAGGAGGTCGAGCCGAACGGGCGGCCCGAGCAGGCCCTGCGGCTGAGCGAGGACGCGAACGTGAGCGCCACCCTCGCGGTGGATCCCGCGGCCCCCGACGAGGACTGGTACCTGCTGGAGACCACCACCGCCCTGCCCCGCGTGGATCTGCGGGTGAGCGGGATCCCGGGTGGCGACGTCGCCTTCGAGGTCTACGACGAGCACCGCAACCGCCAGGTCGCGGTGAACAGCGAGGGGCTGGGCCAGGGGGAGCGACTGCCGAACCTGTACCTCACGGGGCGGCGCTACCTGCGGGTGTACTCGGCGAAGAAGGGCACCGGCGGGGCCTACGTTCTCGAGGCGCGCTTCACGCCTGCCGAGCCCGGCGAGGAGCAGGAGCCCAATGACCGCGCGGCGGACGCGAACGCCATCCCCTCGGCCACGCCGGTGACCGGGCTGCTCGGACACGCGGGTGACGAGGACTGGTACCGCATCGACCTGGTCGCGGCAGGCGTGACGGGCGGAGCGGATGGCGGACTCGCGCAGGATCCGGCAGCTCCCATCCAGCCCGGGGCCGCGATGGAGCCGGCAGCCGTGGACCGGGAGCGCACGCAGCCGGGTGGCCAGGCTCCGGGCATGCCGGGCGAGCCGGCGGCGATCCCGCCGGACGTGGAGGCGCAGGAGTCGGCGTTGCCGCACGATCAGGAAGCCGACGACGAAGCGCCGCCGCGCGATCTCTGGGCGCGCCTGAACGCAGACCCCGACGACGAGACCGGCTCGCGCACGCCCGATCGTCCCCTGCCGGATCGTGAAGTCCCCGGCTCCGCGACGGATGCGGGGGATCGCTTCGGAGTGGGCGCCGCAGCGTCTTCCGCGCTCGGCAGCCACCTCGCACCGCCCCCGCCGGCACCTGCGCCACCTTCGGTCGCGCTGCGGATCGAGCTGACGGGGATCGAGGACGTGAGCCAGGAGGTCCGCATCCTCTCCGAGGCCGAGGCGGTGCTCTTCGAGACCAAGACGCGTCCTGGCGAGGGGCTCTCGTTGCGCAACATCGGCGTGCGCCCGCACGACCAGATGGTCTACGTGGTGGTGCGGCCGGCCTGGATCGGCAGTGGGAAGCAGGCCCGTCGCGCGTTCTCGGCGACCCGGCCCTACACCCTCACCGTGGCGCGCGAGGAGGGCGGCGCGAACGCGGAGCTCGAGCCGAACGAGGACCTCGATCGCGCGACGCCGATCTCACCCGAGGTCTACCGCGAGGGCTTCCTGTCGCAGCCGCAGGACGTCGACACGTTCGTGCTCGAGGCCCCCGAGCCGGTGATCGCGGACTTCCACGTGACGGGCGTCGAGGGCGTGGATCTCGCGCTGGTGCTCGTCGAGCCGTCGGAGCGTGGCGCCAAGGTCCTCATGTCCGCGCGTGAGGGCGGCGTGAAGGAGCCCGAGCAGCTCAACGGCGTCGCATGCCACGGCAAGTGCTACGTGCGAGTCGAGAGCGCGCAGCGCCGGGTCGACGGCAAGCTGAAGAAGGACTACGCCAACCCGGACGTGCCCTACCGCCTGACGGTGACGACGCGGCGTGACGACGGCAGCCACGAGCGGGAGCCGAACAACGATCCGGCGACGGCCACGCCCATCACCGTGGGCAAGCCGATGCGCGGGACGATCCATCCGGTGAAGGACCGGGATCTGTACCGCCTCGATCTCTCCGATCGCGCCGTGAAGACGCCCTTCCGCGCGCACCTCACGGGGATCCTGAAGGTCGACGTGGGGCTCTACCTCCATCGCCTCGAGGGCGACGGCGCGCTGACCTTGGTGCAGACCGCCGAGGCCGCCAAGGGCGACGGCGACGAGGTGATCAGCTTCAGCGCCGAGCCGGGCGTCTACGTGCTGGAGGTCCGCGACACGCGCAACCGCGAGTCGAACTTCCAGGATCGCTATCAGCTCACCGTGTTGGGCGACTGAGCCGGGGGCATCGGTCGCCGGGGAAGGCCGGGGGACAGGTCTGCCCGGAGCCCCTGATGCACCGGGGATGCCCCCTTGGCGAAGCTGGCGCCTCGCGGACGACGGCGCCGTCCTGAGCCCGCGTTCAGCCCTGCCGGGCCGCCCGGCTCATTCCGGCCGGGCCGGCGAGGCGCGACGGCGGCGGAGCATCCGCGCCACGGCAAGCAGCGGCAGCGCGCCGAGGCCGAGCCCCGTGCTCGAGCACGACGCCCAGCCACCGGCGCGCTTCGGCGCCTCGCGGTCGACGTGGGCCTGCGCGGCGCCGGACCCGGCCTCCGCGGGAGTGGAGTCCGCGCCCTGCCCCGCCTCCTGGGTCGCGGGCGTCAGGGTGAGCGCGGGCGTCTCGGCCAGGAGGGCGAGCCATTCGGGGCGATCGCTCTGGATCTGGGAGAGCGCGCCGGTCCCGTTGCAGGACTGGACCGAGTAGGCGACGGGACGGGCGTCGCCGTCGTCGAGCGGCTGGGCGAAGACGAGATAGTCCCTGCCGACCTCCGCCTCGATGCCGCACGCTGCGGTGTCGGCTGCGGTGGCGACGTCGACGCGCGTGCTCGTCACACCCTTCCAGGAACGGGACACGTCGAAGGTGATGCGCAGGCCGCGCTCGCCGCTCTCCTCGGTGAAGGGCGCCACGCTGACGACCTTCCCCTGGAAGACGGCGGCCGATGCGTCGAGGCGGGCCTGTGCGCCCTCGCGGCTCGGGTCAGGCGGCATGCACCTGCACGCCAGGGCCTCTGCGCCGAAGACCGCCACCAGGCCCGCAACTGCAACTGCCAACGAATGGATGCGCATGCGCCGAGACACTACCCCGGGATGCAGCACGAGCGGGGCGAGGCCGACGACGGCCGGAGGTCACCCGCGCTTGCGCCTCAGCATCCGTCCCAGCGCAAGCAACGGGAGCAGCCCCACGCCGAAGCCCGTGCTGGAGCACCCGGAATGCGGCGTCAAGGGGAGCTCGGGCTGGTCCGCGAGAAATGCGAACCAATCCGGAGGAACCGCCCCGACCGCACGGGTGCCGTTGCACAGGTTCGCGAGGTAATGCGCGGACCGGATCTCGCCCTCGTCGGGCTCGGAGGCAAAGACGACGTACTCCTCCCCCACCTCTCCATAGATGCCGCATGTGGCCGAATCGTCCGCGGTCGCGACCTCCACGCGTGAGCTCGTTGCGCCCTTCCACGACTGCGACACCTCGTAGGTGATCTGCCGGAACTGATCGTTGTTCTCGGTGAAGCGGCGGACGCTGAGCACCTTCCCGCGAAAGACTGCGGAAGTTCCGTCAAAGGCCGCCTGCGCGGCATCACGGCCGGAGCCAAGCGGAAAGCAACTACAGGCCAGTGACTCCACGCCGAAAAGTCCCACCAAGCCAGCAACCGCGATCGCCAAGGAATGGATGCGCATACGCCGAGACCCTAATCCGGGACGCGGCGCGAGGGCAGGCCCCACCGCGATGTCACGCACCGGCCGACGACATGGGGTGCCCCGGCCAAGTGGCTCCAGCCCACGCTCCTCCGTGAGCAGAGCGACTGGCAGTACAATCCGAAAGTCCGCGCGGCCTCGCACCGTCGACGAACACGCTCCTTGTGAAGCCGTCGCGTGCATCAGCGTCATACTCGTTGCCCATCGTCAGCCTTCGGCGAGAACGTGGCAGACTTGGCAGCACTCGGGCAGCGGGGTGGAAGAACCCGATGCGAACGCCTTCACCAGCGGGTCCCCTCGCGGTATCGAGGGACCGCGAGGAGCCCACATGACCTCGGCATCCGGCCCGTACGGCCCCCGCGAACTGGCTTCGGACCTTCAACGGCTGTTGGAGTTGCCGGCGCAAAGCGAGGCTGAACAGGACGCCTGGTACGAGCAAGCGCGGCAGGTTGGCGATCGGATTCAGGCATCGAGCAAACTGCACTCCATTCCGCACACGCTCCATCACTACTTCTCCGACGCAGATGTGAGGGCCAAGGAGCCGGGCGTTCGGGACATTCAGTTCGAGCAGGTCCGTCGTCACATCGCCGTGCTCGAGACAGGCGTCGTTCCCGGCGACGACAGCCAGTCGGTCAGCGTGGGCGAGCTGCTTCGCGGTCTCTGGAGATCCCTTCGCACCAGATTGAAGTGACCGGCAGTGCGTGAGTTCGTCACGATCAACGCATCAGATGCAGATGCAGGACGCTCCAGCGAACGACGACGAGTCGAAGGATCCTCCCGACGTGGACGCGCCGGTAATCGCCTCCGAAAACGCGCCGGTCTCGCAACTGGCGCGCTTGCCGCGGAACTCGCCAGGTGCGAGAACGCACGGCCATGACCGGGCGCAACGGATGGAGGAGCCCGCGACGTCGACCTGACGTCGCGCTTGCCCGGCGTCACTCCCCGGCGTGCGTCTCCCCCTTCCGGGTCGGGCGCTCCATCAGCGTCGCGGCGGGGCTCCACGGGATCTCGTTCCGAGCCTTGGCCGTGACCGCCGGTCTGAGCTTCTGGCAAACCATGGCGCTCAGCCTTCTCCTCGTCAGCGGAGGCTCCCAGTTCGCGTTCATCGGAGTGGTGGGGGGTGGCGGGAGCGGCCTGGCGGCGATGAGCGCTTCGGCACTCCTCGGGCTGCGCCAACAGCACCTCGACCTCCATCGCGCGAGGCCCTCGAATCCCCGTTGACAAGACGGGGGCACCTCTCTACTTTCCGCGGCCAGTCGAACGCGGTGGTAGCTCAGTTGGTAGAGCACGAGCTTCCCAAGCTCGGGGTCGTGGGTTCGAATCCCATCCGCCGCTTCACTTCAGTCCCCTGAAGCAAGACGAAGGCCCCGGTCGCCATCTGGCAGCCGGGGCCTTGGTCGTTTCAGTGCGGTGCAGGATCTCCCGACCCCGGCACCGCTCCCGGGATGGCGAGGCCTACTTGCCCTCGAGCATCCCGCGCTTCATCGCCTCGTCGACCGGGTACTTGCCGATGAAGACGCTGAAGAGGGCGTCCGCGAAGTCCTTGCCCTCGACGGAGATGGCCTTGCCGGACTTGGACTCCACCTTGGTGCCCTGCCCCGGGATGTAGGTGAGGCTCAGCACGTCGTTCGCCTTCACCGCCGGGATCGCCGAGGTGAACGTGTTGAGCCGCTCCTGGAGCGCCGGAAGCTTGTCCCCCGCGTTCTTCTCGAAGCCCGTGCGAATCGCGTCGACGATCGACTTCGAGTCCAGGTCGCGCCGCATCACCATGCGCACCGTGCGAGCCGTGTCCGACTTGAGGATCGCCTCCCCGCTCGTGCTGGGCTTCTCGAGGTAGAGCCCCGCCACGTAGACGTCGAAGATGAACTTCTTGCGCAACCCCATGCCGTTGAGGTGCAGCGTCTTCCCGTCGACCTGGATGGTGTCCGTGAGCTTCACTCCCGCGAGCTCCTTGGCCAGCGCGGGCGAGGCGATTCCAAGCATCAACAGTGCAGCAAGGGCGTAGCGCTTCATGGGCAGGTCCTCTTCTCGAAACTGGTGGCGTCGCCAGGAGGTGCAGGTCGGCATGGGAGCCGCGCCTGCGTCCCCCTGAGACGGGTGCCGCTCGTGTTGGGGTGCCCCCGCGGACGGTGCCCCCCGGGCCTCGCGGACGAGGCGTGCGACCCCCTATTCAGCCTTGCGCCGCGCCTGCTTGGAAGCCCTCTGACGACCAAATCAGATGCCGCACGGCGTCAGTCGCGCGGCTGCGTCGACCATCGGTCATCCGTTCCGGCGCGCGAAGTCCTTCACGTAGTCCACCAGCGCGTCGACGTCCGCGGGGGACACCGCGTTGTAGAGCGAGGCGCGCATGCCTCCCGCCAGGCGGTGTCCCTTGAGGCCGATCAACCGCGCCGCCCTGGCGCCGATCAGGAAGGGCTTCTCCAACGACGCGTCCCCCAGCGTGAAGACCACGTTCATGACCGAGCGATCCTCACGGCCGACGGGCACCCGGTAGAAGTCTCCGCAGCCCTCGAGCGCCGCGTAGAGGCGCTGCGCCTTGTCTGCATTGCGCGCCGCCATCGCGGCCGTCCCGCCCTGGGCCTTGAGCCAGCGCAGCACGTTCCGGGTCAGGTAGATGGAGAGCGTCGGAGGCGTGTTGTAGAGCGAGTCGGCCTCGGAGTGCGTGCGGTAGCGCAGCATCGTCGGGATGTCCTGGCGCCCCTCGCGCGCCCACTCCCGATCGACGAGCACGATCGTCAGTCCCGCCGGGCCCAGGTTCTTCTGGGCGCCCGCGTAGATCAGCTTGAAGCGGCTGACGTCGACCGGCCGGCTCAGGAAGTCACTGCTGAAGTCCGCGACCAGCGGGACCTTTCCGGTGTCCGGATAGCGATGCCACTGCGTCCCGAACACCGTGTTGTTGCTGGTGAGGTGCACGTAGGCCGCCGAAGGATCCAGCGAGATCTGCTCGGTGCGCGGGATG
>Ga0233383_1000879_pt1 | contig 10998 bp, 8 predicted proteins | sample ElkDunMinimDraft_14_FD_191542 | JGI IMG/M metagenome (GOLD analysis project Ga0233383, IMG submission 191542) | Fecal eukaryotic communites from dung pellets of Tule Elk in California, USA - Elk Dung G16 | ecosystem: Host-associated > Mammals > Digestive system > Large intestine > Fecal | place...
GATCGGCCTGCTCACCGCGGCGGTGCTCTCCGCGCAGGGCGTCACCGTGATCATGTCCGAGCTGTCGCCCCTGCGCCGCCAGAAGGCGCTCGACGCGGGCGTCGCGGACCACGTGCTCGACCCGCGCGAGGTCGACGTCGTCGCCGAGGTCGAGCGGCTCACCGACGGGCGCGGCGCGGACGTCGCGTTCGAGTGCACGAGCGTCCAGGTGGTGCTCGACACGCTCCTCGCCGCCGTGCGGCCGCGGGGCGTCGTGGTCGTCGTCTCGATCTGGGGCCACCCCGCGTCGCTGGACATGCAGACGATCGTGCTCAAGGAGATCGACGTGCGCGGCACGATCGCCTACGTCAACAACCACCCCGACGTCATCCGGCTCGTCGAGGAGGGCAAGATCGACCTCTCGCCGTTCGTCACCGGCAAGATCGGCCTCGACCAGCTCGTGGACGAGGGCTTCGACACCCTGATCCACCGCAACGAGACGGCCGTGAAGATCCTCGTCTCGCCGAGCGGCGCCGGGCTCTGACACGTCCCCCGCGGGCGGTCCCGACGGTGCGTCGGGGCCGCCCGCGGGCGCGCGGTGCCTACGATCTCGATGTGCAGCCCGACGCGACGCGAACTCCGACCGGCCCCGCCTCCGCCGACGGCGCTGCCGTCGCGAACAGGGCCGGGCCGGGTGCGCCGGGCCTGGCCCCGCGCCCGGCGCACCCGGCCCGCGCCGCCTGGGGACGGTGGTTGCGACGGTTCTCGGCGACGGGCCTCGTGCTCGCGCTCACCTGGTTCTGCCTGTCCCTCACGCCGTCGCTCATCCCGCGCGCCTGGTACTACCAGGCCGTGATCTCCGGGGTGAGCGCGGTCGGCGGGTACGCGCTCGGGGCGTTCGTCGGGTGGTTCGCGCGCAAGGTGGGGCTGCGCCTGCGATGGTCCGCGCGCGTGGTCCGGGTCGCGTGGTGGGTGCTCGCCGGAGCGGCCGCCGTGCTCGTGCCGCTCTCGCTCGTCCTCGGTGCGCGGCGCCAGATCGAGCTGCGGCGCCTGTTCGGCATGTCGGAGGACGTGCCCGGCCGCGAGGTCGTCACGCTCCTCCTGGCGCTCGCCGTCGCGCTGCTCGTGCTCCAGGTCGGGCGCGGGCTGCGCCGCCTGGCCCGGTGGGTGGCGGGCCTCGTCGGGCGCGTCGTGCCCGCGCCCGTCGCGCGGTTCGTGGGCGGGATCACGGTCGTGGTCGTGGTCGTGCTCGTGCTCGACGGCGTCGTGTGGTCGGGTGCGATGAACGCCATGAACGCGATGTACGCGGCGGCGAACGACGACGTCGACCCACGCCTCGTCCCCCCGACGCAGCCCGAGAGGTCCGGTTCCCCGGGGTCCGCGGAGTCGTGGGAGTCGCTCGGCGCGGAGGGCCGCAAGTTCGTCGTCTCCGGCCCCTCGCTCGACGAGCTGCGTGCGTTCGCCGCGGCGGGCGACGTCGTCGACCCCGCGGCCGTGCGCGAGCCGATCCACGCCTACGCGGGCCTCGAGCCCGACGGCGACCTCGACGCGACCGCTGCGAGCGTCGTCGCGGAGCTCGACCGGACCGACGCGTGGGACCGGTCCGTCCTCGTCGTCGCGACGACCACAGGGACGGGTTGGGTCGACCCGGGCATGGTGGACGCGCTCGAGCTCATGCACGGCGGCGACACCGCCATCGCGAGCATGCAGTACTCGTACCTGCCCAGCTGGATCAGCTTCGTCGGCGACCGCTCGACGCCGCCCGCCGCGGGCAAGGCGCTGTTCGAGGCCGTCTACGCCCGGTGGTCGGAGCTCCCCGCCGGCGACCGCCCGCGACTGCTCGTCTTCGGCATCTCGCTCGGGTCGTTCGGCATGCAGGGCGCGTTCAGCGGCGTGCAGGACGTCGAGGCGCGCACCGACGGCGCGCTGTTCACCGGGACGCCCGGGTTCACGCCCCTGTGGCGCCAGCTCACCGACGAGCGCGACCCCGGGTCGCTGGAGTACGCGCCCGTGCTCGACGACGGCCGGCAGGTGCGCTGGGGCGACCCCGTCGCGACGGGGGTCGCCGACCTGTGGGGCCCCGGTCCGCGCTGGGACGAGCCTCGCGTCGTGTACCTCCAGCACGCGTCCGACGGCGTCACCTGGTGGGGCCCGGACACCCTGTGGTCCGAGCCCGACTGGCTGCGCGAGCCGCGCGGGCCCGACGTGCTCCGGGACGTGCGGTGGTACCCGTTCGTCACGTTCTGGCAGCTCACGGGCGACCTGTTCGTGGCGGCCGCCTCCGACATCCCGCCGGGGCACGGGCACGTCTACCACCTCGAGTACGCCGACGGCTTCGCCGCGCTGCACGCGCCCGACGGCTGGTCCGACGCCGACACCGCGCGCCTCAAGGACGCGATGGGTGCCCCGGCCGGGGAGAGCTCCCTCGGCTGACGCGTCGGCGGCGAGGCGACCGGCGGAGCGCCGAGGCATCTGCGGGTCAGATGACGGATGTGCGGGCCGAGCGGCCGGCGGACGATCGGTCCGGGGCCAGGAACCTCCACCTGCGCCGCCGACGGACGACGGGGTGGGACGATGCCGACGATGCTGCAGTACGACGTGCGGACCGAGCGCCGCGAGGGCCTGACGCGCGACGTCCCGCCGGGCCACGAGGACCAGCAGTGGGTGGCCAACTCGTCGACCCTCGTCCTCGGTGAGCGCGACGCGCTCCTCGTCGACACGTTCCCCACCGTCGACCAGAACGCCCGGCTCGTCGACTGGGTGCGTGCGCACGGCAGGAACCTCACCGCGGTGTACCTCACGCACGGCCACGGGGACCACGCGTTCGGCGTCGGGCAGCTCCGTGCCGCGTTCCCGGGCGTCCGGGTGCTCGCGACCGCAGGCACCCGCGCGCAGCTCGAGGACCAGGCACGCCCCGAGCTCCTGGAGGGGTTCTGGGAGCGGCTGTTCCCGGGCCAGATCCCGCCGGTCGAGCTGCCGGACGTGCTGCGGACGGACCGGTTCGAGGTCGAGGGCCACGAAGCCCGGGTGATCGAGACCGGGCACACCGACAGCGTGGACACGACGGCGCTGTGGATACCGGACCTCGGGCTGCTGGCCGCCGGCGACGTGGTCTACGGCGCCACGTACCCGTACCTCTCGGAGACGACCGCGGACAGCCGGCTCGAGTGGATCGCCTCCCTGGAGCGGCTCCGTGCCCTCCACCCGCGCCACGTGGTGAGCGGTCACAAGGACCCACGGCTCGGGGACCCGCCGACCGACATCGACGCGACGATCCGCTACCTGCGGGACGTCGCCGAGGTCGAGGCGACCACGTCCGACGCGCTCGACTTCTACGAACAGATGCTGGTCAGGCAGCCCGGACGGGCGAACATCGGCTCGCTCTGGGGCGCCGCGACGGCTCTCAAGGGAGCGCCGCACAGCCCTCCGGCGTCCGCAGCCCTCTGAGCACGCGGGCTGACCTCGTCACAGCGCGGTCCGCACACGGAGCACGACCGCGCCGAGCGCGAGGAGGATGACGGTGCCGGCGTACCACGACGCCGTCGTGCCGAGGGTGAGCGCCGGTACCAGGAGCCCGGCGACGACGGCCGGGAGGCTGAACGAGAGGTAGCTGACGGTGTACAGCGAGGCGAAGACACCCGCCCGTTCGTGCACGCCGACCGCGGAGACGACCGAGCGCAGGACGCCGGTGAACGCGGCGCCGAACCCGACGCCCGAGACCACGACGCCGACGAGGTAGACGGGCAGGGACCCGACCCCGAGCGCCAGGAGCAAGAACCCCGCGCCGACCGCGACCGTGGCCGTGCCTCCGATCGAGGCCGCGCGGGCGGTGCGGCGACGGACGAGGAAGGCCGTGACCGCCGCCGCCGCGGAGACGAGCCCGACCACGGCGCCCTGCCCGAGGTGGGACCGGACGCCGAGCTCGGAGGCGACGATCCCGGCCCCGAGCGACAGGAACAGACCACCGTTCGCCCAGCCGGCCACGAGCGACGGGACCCCCAGCCAGAAGAGCCGAGCGGCCGACCGCGGCAGGGCGAGGCGCGGTCGCAGCGCGGTCCTCCACCCCTCGCGGCGCGGGGACGTCTCGGGCGCGAACCACACGGCGACGGCGAGCACGGCGTAGGCGATGCCGAGCGTTCCGAACACCACCGCGAGGGCGTGCGTGGTCGCCGCCAGGGCCGCACCACCCCCGATGGCGCCCACCGCCAGGCCCACGAGCGGGGCGACCGAGTTCCAGACGGCACCCGAGCCCCGCCGGGTGCTGGGCTCGAGCTCGGTGACCGTCGCCGCGAGCGCCGACAGGAGCACTCCGCTCGCAAGCCCTTGCAGGGCGCGCGCCACCAGGAGCGCCGTGATCGATCCCGCCTGCCAGAAGGCGACGACGCTGACCGCGAGGAGCACGAGTCCCGCGCTCAGCACGGGCCGGCGCCCGACGTGGTCGGACAGCGACCCGGTCGTCAGCAGCGCTCCGAGCAGCACCACGGCGTAGATCGCGAACACCGCCGTGATCGCACCGGGCGTCGCACCCAGCCGCGCCTGCAGGTCGGGGTAGAAGGGCGACGGCGCGCTCGCGGCGGCCATCATCAGCGTGCTGCCGACGACGGCCGTCGCGAACCCCAGGCGCCGGGAGCCGGCGCCGCGAGCGGTCGTCATCGTGCCGCCTCCTGCGGAGCGTCCTTGGGGTGCTGCTGCTCCGGCGTGGCCGGACCCGTGCCCGACGCCCGCGCCGAGGCGACGATAGCCCGCACGTCCCGCGCGAACCCTGCGACGGTGGACCCCTCGGGCAGCCCGTCGACGAGGACGAGGTCGGAGATCGCGTTGTCGGTGCGCAGGTGCGCGATCGCGCGGTAACCGGGCGAGTCGTACCAGGCCTGCGCGGCCGCGCGGTCGGGGAACTCCATCAGCACGACCGAGCCCGGCCAGGCGCCCTCGACGGTGTCGGGCTCGCCCTGGGCGAGCCACCGCCCGCCGTACGGGGCGACGGTCGCCTCGACCTGCTCCAGGTAGCGCAGACCGTCCTCGTTCGGCACGCCGCCGGGGATCCGCAGGTGGTTGATCAGGTAGGTGGTCATCGAGCATCCCCTTCTTAGATGATGCTCGTACTCTAAACACCTCCGACACGGCAGCGCAAGATATCTGATAGGTGTAATCTAAATTTGGCTGCAGGCGGAACGACAGAGGGAGCGGCGATGAGCAGGTCATCCCAGGCAGACGCGGCGCGGCACCGCGAGGAGGTGGTCGACGCCACGTCCCGCATGCTGCGCGAACGGGGGGCGGCGAACGTCAGCGTGCAGGACGCGATGTCGGCGGCAGGCCTCACGCACGGAGGGTTCTACAAGCACTTCCGCTCGAAGGACGAGCTGGTCGCGGCGGCCGCGCGCGAGTCGTTCGAGGACATCCTCGGACGGCTCGACCGGATCGCCGAGGAGAGCGCCGACGGCCGCGCCGCACGCGACCGCCTCGTCGCGGAGTACCTCACGGCGGACCATCGCGACTCCCCCGGCACCGGGTGCGCCAACACCGCGCTCGCCACCGACGCCGCACGCGCGCAGGGCTCGGGGCTCGGGGCCGCCTACACCGAGGGCCTGAAGGAGACCGTCGCGCGCCTCGAGGCGATGGACGGCGGCCCGGACGCCCGCGCGCACGCCCTGGAGGACCTCGCGCTCCTGGTCGGCGCCCTGACCCTCGCCCGCGCCACGAGCGACGACCCGATCTCCGACGAGCTGCTCGCCGCGGCGAAGGAGCGGCTGGCTCGTCCGTGACCCCCGGCACCGCCTCCCGCGCGGCCCCGGGCACCTCACGACCAGCGGCGTCAGGCGACCGCGACCCGACCGGTCCGCAGCGCGTGCGCGACGTCCGGCCGGTCGTTCCGCTCCGCGAGGGCGGCCGCCTCCTCGACGTCGTACCCGACCGCGTGCTCGACGACCCGCCAGTCTCCGGGCCCGCCCCGCACGACGCTGAACCGCGCGTGCGGCGACCCCGCCTCCACGACGTGGGCCTCGGGCAGGTCGTCGTCGAAGGCGGGCCAGCCGACGCTCCCGGGGTTCACCACCACCGAGCCGTCCGGGAGCGTACGCGTGCGCTGCAGGTGGGTGTGCCCGCACAGGTAGAGCGACCACCGCCCGGCCTCGTCGCCCAGGCGCTCGAGCACCTCGGCGTCCGTCGCCTCCCGTACCCCGCCCTCGACGCTCTGGAGCAGGTAGCGCAGGTCGTCCGCGGGTGCGCCGTGGAAGGCGAGGACGCCGGGGGCGAGCTCCCGGCGCGCCGGCAGCGCGCGCAGCCAAGCGCGGTCGCCGTCGTCGAGCTGCTCGTGCGCGAGCAGGTCCGAGCGGCTCATGCGCTCCGGAGGCAGCGTGAGCAGCTGGCGCTCGTGGTTGCCCCGGACGGTCACGATCTCCGGGCGGGAGCGCAGCAGGTCGAGCGTGCCGCGCGGGTCCACGCCGCCCGACGCGACGTCCCCCAGGTTCACGACGACGTCGGGCGCCTCGCGCTCGACCGCCGCGAGCACGGCCTGCAGCGCCGGGGTGTTGCCGTGGACGTCGGAGAGCGCGGCGATGGTGATCACCGACCGGACCCTACCGCGCTGCTCGGACAGCGTCTCCGGTCCGCACGGCGGGGTGCGCCTCGCTCGGTGCGTGCGCCTCGAGGAACGAGTAGACCTCGGTCTGGTCGACACCCGGGAACGCGCCCGTCGGCATCGCCGCGAGCATGGACGCGTGCGGGCGGGCGCTCGGCCACGCGTGCCCGGCCCAGCGGTCGGACAGGGCGTCCGGCGGGCGCCGGCAGCACGCGCCGTCCGGGCAGCGGGACACGAGGCGCTCGGTGGTGTCACGCCCGAGGAACCACTTGACGTGGGCGAACGGCACGCCGACGCTCACCGAGAACTCGCCGTCGCCGGTCTGCTGGACGCGCGACGTGCACCAGTAGGTCCCGCTCGGCGTGTCGGTGTACTGGGAGAACGGGCTGAGGCGGTCCTCGACGGCGAACACCGTGCGCGCCGTCCAGCTGCGGCACACGTACTGGCCCTCGACGGCGCCGAGCGGGTCGGCGGGGAACCGGACGCCGTCGTTCTCGTACGCCTTGTGGATGACGCCCGACTCGTGGACCTTCATGAAGTGCACCGGGATGCCGAGGTGCTTCGTCGCAAGGTTGGTGAACCGGTGCGCCGCGGTCTCGTAGGACACCGCGAACGCGTCGCGCAGGTCCTCGATGGAGATCTCGCGCGCGTCCTTCGCGGCGCGCAGCGCCCTGACCGCGTGCCGCTCCGGCAGGAGCAGCGCGGCCGCGAGGTAGTTCGCCTCGACGCGCTGGCGCAGGAACTCCCGGTAGTCCCCGGGCTCGGCGTGCCCGAGCACGAACGGCGCGAGCGCCTGCAGCAGCGCGGACGTCGCGTTGGACCGCCCGCGCATCCCGTTGCTCGGCAGGTACACGCGCCGGTGCCGCAGGTCGAGCACGGAACGGGTCGAGTGCGGGAGGTCGCCGACGTAGTGCAGCGTGAAGCCGAGGTGGGCCGCGATGTCCGCCGCGACGCGCTGCGGGAGGGGCCCGCCCGCGTGCCCGACGCCGTCGAGCAGCTCGACCGCCGCGCCCTCCAGCTCCGGGAAGTAGTTGTCCTGCGCGCGCATCGTCGCGCGCAGCTCCGCGTTGGCCCGACGCGCCTCCTCGGGTGTCGCGGCACGCTCGGTGTGCAGGCGCTCGAGCTCGCGGCGCAGGGCGACGATCGTCTCGAGCGCGTCCGTCGGCAGCGACTTCCCGACCCGCACGGGGCGCAGGCCGAGCCCTTCGAACAGCGGCCCGCGCTGGGCCCGCTCGAGCTCGATCTCGAGCGCGTCGCGGCGCGAGGGCGCCTCGCCGGAGAGCAGGTCGTCGAGGCTCGCGCCGAGCGCCCGGGCGATCGCCTGGAGCTGGGAGAACTTGGGCTCGCGCCGGCCGTTCTCGAGGAGGGAGACCTGCGACGGCGCACGACCGATCACGGCCCCGAGCTCGTCGAGCGTCATGCCCCGCCCGGTCCGCAGGTGTCGGATGCGGCGGCCGATCGTCAGGGCGTCGGGCTCGCTCTCGAGCGGGATCTCCGCATGTTCCGCGATTCCGGCCGATCGCGTCGTCGGGATAGCCATGACTGAGAGTGACATGCGCCACTCCTTCCTCGCAAGAGAAGAAGCCCACTTCTTTCGTCGAATCTGGCTTGAGAACGGGTTGCCAGCGGGAGGAAGGTCGAAACACGGACCTCGCCGAGGTCCGTCGACCGGCCCGGCCGGCCCGCGTGCCGCGGGTCGGCGCACCACCAGGAGGTACCCGTGAACAGGCCCACCATCGTCAGCCGCCGCTCCCCGTCCGAGTACGCGGGCGGCGCGCGCCCGCTCGGCGCCGTCGCGACGACGGCGACGGTCACCGGCCCCGGCCCGTCCACCGGCTCGGGCACGCCGGCGCCGGCCCGCCCGGGCGACCAGACCCAGACCGCCGCCGAGCTCGCGGAGCAGTGGGCGACCGACCCCCGCTGGGCCGGCGTGCAGCGCGACTACACCGCCGAGGACGTCGTGGCGCTGCGCGGCTCCGTGCGCGAGGAGCACACGCTCGCCCGACGGGGCGCCGAGAAGCTCTGGGAGCAGATCCACACGGAGGCGTGGGTCGCCGCGCTCGGTGCGTTCACCGGGAACCAGGCGGTGCAGCAGGTCCGCGCCGGCCTCAAGGCCATCTACCTGTCCGGGTGGCAGGTCGCGGCCGACGCCAACCTGTCCGGCCAGACCTACCCCGACCAGTCGCTCTACCCCGCCAACTCCGTCCCCGCCGTCGTGCGCCGCATCAACAACGCGCTCCTGCGCGCGGACCAGATCGAGACCGCCGAGGCCGCGAGCTCGGCCGACGCGCGCCCCACGCGGGACTGGCTCGCCCCGATCGTCGCCGACGCCGAGGCCGGGTTCGGCGGGCCGCTCAACGCCTACGAGCTCATGCACTCGATGATCGCCGCGGGCGCGGCGGGCGTGCACTGGGAGGACCAGCTCGCGTCGGAGAAGAAGTGCGGCCACCTCGGTGGCAAGGTGCTCGTCCCCACGAGCCAGCACATCCGGACGCTCAACGCCGCGCGCCTCGCGGCCGACGTCGCGGGCGTGCCGTCGGTGGTCATCGCCCGCACGGACTCGCTCGCCGCGGACCTCCTCACGTCGGACGTCGACGAGCGCGACCAGCCGTTCCTCACCGGGGAGCGCACGTCCGAGGGCTTCTACCGCGTGCGCCCGGGCCTCGACGCCGTCGTCGCGCGCGGCCTCGCGTACGCGCCGTACTCCGACCTCATCTGGGTGGAGACGGGCGAGCCCGACCTCGAGCTCGCGCGCACCTTCGCCGAGACGATCCACGCGCAGTACCCGGACAAGAAGCTCGCGTACAACTGCTCGCCGTCGTTCAACTGGAAGAAGCACCTCGACGACGCCCAGATCGCGAGCTTCCAGAAGGAGCTCGCCGCGATGGGCTACGCGTTCCAGTTCATCACGCTGGCCGGCTTCCACGCCGTCTCGCACTCCATGTTCGAGCTCGCACGCGGGTACGACGAGCGCGCGATGTCCGCCTACGTCGAGCTGCAGGAGGCCGAGTTCGCCTCCGAGTCCGACGGCTACACCGCCACCCGCCACCAGCGGGAGGTCGGCACCGGCTACTTCGACCGGGTCGCCACGGCCCTCAACCCGGACGCGGCCACCCTCGCGCTCGCCGGGTCCACCGAGACCGCCCAGTTCCACTGAGCCCTCCCCGGGCCTCTCCCTCGCGACATCGACCTTTCGGAGCACGCCATGAGCACCCTCACCACGTCCACCTCTCCCCCGGCCCCGGGCACTCCCGGGACCCTGCCCGACGGCGGTCCGCAGCCGGGCGGGCCGGTCCACCCGGGCCGCCCCGCGCCGTCGGGCACCCTGCGGGTCACCGGGACCCTCGGCGAGCGCTACCGCGAGATCCTCACGCCCGAGGCGCTCGACTTCGTCACCGCGCTGCACGACCGGTTCGTGGCCCGCCGCCACGAGCTCCTCATGGACCGCCAGCAGCGCCGGCAGGACGTCGCGGACGGGATCGACCCCGACTTCCGCGCGTCGACGCGGCCCGTGCGCGACGACCCGTCGTGGCGTGTCGCCGGGTCGAGGGGCGCACCCGGCCTCGACGACCGCCGCGTCGAGATCACGGGTCCGACCGACCCCAAGATGACGATCAACGCGCTCAACTCGGGCGCGAGGGTCTGGCTCGCGGACGCCGAGGACGCGTCGAGCCCGACGTGGCGCAACGTGATCGAGGGGCAGCTCGCGCTGCACGACGCGATCCGCGGCACGCTGACGCACACCGTCGACGTCCCGGGAGGCGAGCCCAAGGAGTACCGGCTGCGCTCGGCCACGCTCACCGACCTGCCGACGATCGTGTTCCGCCCGCGCGGGTGGCACCTCATCGAGAAGCACATGCGGTACGTCGACCGGGCCGGCGTGAGCGTGTCGGCGTCGGCCTCGCTCGTCGACTTCGGCCTGTACCTCTTCCACAACGGCCGCGAGCTCGTCGAGCGCGGCCGCGGGCCGTACTTCTACCTGCCGAAGCTCGAGGGGTACCGCGAGGCGCGGCTGTGGAACGACGTGTTCGAGTTCGCGCAGGAGTGGGTCGGCATCGCGCAGGGCACCATCCGGGCGACCGTGCTCGTCGAGACCCTGCCCGCGGCGTTCGAGATGGAGGAGATCCTCTACGAGCTGCGCGACCACTGCGCCGGGCTCAACGCGGGACGCTGGGACTACCTGTTCTCCGTCATCAAGGCGTTCCGCACGCGCGGCGACTCCTACGTGCTGCCCGACCGCGCCCAGGTCACCATGACCGCCCCGTTCATGCGCGCCTACACCGAGCTGCTCGTCGCCACGTGCCACCGGCGCGGTGCGCACGCGATCGGCGGGATGAGCGCGTTCATCCCCGACCGGCGTCGTCCCGACGTCACCGAGCGCGCGTTCGAGCAGGTGCGCGCCGACAAGCGGCGCGAGGCGACCGACGGGTTCGACGGGACGT
>Ga0233383_1000885_pt1 | contig 10973 bp, 16 predicted proteins | sample ElkDunMinimDraft_14_FD_191542 | JGI IMG/M metagenome (GOLD analysis project Ga0233383, IMG submission 191542) | Fecal eukaryotic communites from dung pellets of Tule Elk in California, USA - Elk Dung G16 | ecosystem: Host-associated > Mammals > Digestive system > Large intestine > Fecal | place...
CTCATCAACGAATACCGCGAAATGATGAAACTCATGAAACTCGGCGAAATATTCTGACGGAAAACTCGGGAAAAATAGGCAGTACAGTAGTACTGCCGTCGGATTTCCAATCCGTATCGACCTAAGTTCCTAAAAGATAGACAATTAACGAAATAACCATCGCGAGTACGCGTCCGCACGCGTCCGCGCACCCGCAAAGACACCACAAATGAAAGCAAACAATATCAATGTACTAGTAGCTTGTGAGGAATCACAGCGCGTCACCATCGCTTTCCGCGATCGCGGCTTCAATGCTTTCAGCTGCGACATGGTGCCATGCTCAGGAAAACACCCGGAATGGCACATCATCGATGACTGCTTGAATGTGTTCAGGACACCGACTGCGTTTTATACTGAAGATGACAAGCCCCACGTAGTGCGTCATTGGCATTTGATAATAGCGCACCCACCTTGCACGTACCTTTGTCGTGTAAGCGCTGTACAGTTGGTACACGATGGCGAAATAGACCCCTTGCGACTTGAAAAAATGTATCAAGCCCGAGACTTCTTCATGAAGTGCCTGGCTGCTCCAGCAGATTATGTCGCCATAGAAAATCCAATCCCCATGAGACGTGCAGAACTGCCACGTCCATCCTGTTTTATAGAGCCCTATTGGTTTGGTCATAAGTACAGCAAGAAAACGTTCCTATGGCTCCGAAACCTGCCCCCACTGCTCCCCACCGTCACCCATCCCCACCCCAAAGAGTTCGTTAGAGCAAGTCGAGGAAAGTACCGCTCCCGCACGTTTCCTGGGATAGCCGAAGCAATGGCGAAACAATGGGGTGACATTATCCTCGATGATTTGCGCTAAAAAGACCCCCGCCTCCCTATAGGTCGGCGGGGAGAGCGGTAGCCCCTAAAGGGGCTTTCTTTTTTGTCGGCTACCGCGCAGGGCTGGCATACCCCATGATCCATCTCGTCTGCATCTTCGGGGCCGCGGGCGGCGGTGCCGCGCTACGCGCCGCACCCTTTTTGCCGCCCTGTTGCCGCCCCTTCGCTTCCGCCTCCATGGCTGGGGTGTGCCAGCCCTACGCGTGCGCTTACCGAAATACCGCAGCAAAGGTCGCTCCGTCGTGCTTGCTCGTTTGCGTCCCGCTACAGCGTGTCTGCCCCCTCGCGTGCTGCTGGTGCAGCACACTCGGGACGCTATCGGGATATGCTCCCGTTGGTCGCATAACCCGATAGCTGGCAGACACGCTGGCGCGACTACAAACGGCATCACGACTTCACTCCAAAATCCGCAGCAAAGGTCGCTCCGTCGTGTTTGCTCGTTTGCGTCGCCATCCAGCGTGCCTGCCCCCTCGCGTGCTGCTGGTGCAGCACACTCGGGACGCTATCGGGATTTGCTCCCGTTGGTCGCAAAACCCGATAGCTGGCAGACACGCTGGCGCGCCGACAAACGGCATCACAACTTCGCTCCCATAACCCCCGGCTCCCGAAAGGTCGCAGGGGAGAGCGGTGGCGACTAAAGTCGCCGTCGTGTTTATCGGCTGGCGCGTCCCCAGCATCCCGACCCTGCGCTTTCAGCCTGGCAGAATCAACGGAACCGCCTGCAGTTGTCGTCAGATGGTGGTGCGTTGCTACGCTTCCGCAAGGCTTCTGCTTCGCAACTGCATCACCATCTGACCACGCAGGCTACGACGAGCCACGCGCGAGCGCGCATGGCACATCGTTTCCGTGGATTCTGCCTGGGCTGGCGCAGGGCTGGAATGCTGGAGCCGCTCCCGCACAGCAAAACACAGGGCAGGGGCGCACGGGGGGCTTACGGTGGCTCGGGCTTCGCCCTGCGCTTTACCCTCCAGCCCCTTTTCCTTTTGCGCCCATGCCCTGCCCCCTGCTCCCTAAAGGTCGCAGGGGAGAGCGGTCTCGCTAATCGCTTCGGCTCTTTTGTCTGCTACCACCTTGAATTGCAACAGCCGTAGCGTAGAAAGACAACAGCACCAACGCAGAGAAGCAAAACCAACGTCTTTCGGTCGGTGTCGCCGCTGCCGCGGCACGACCATCGTCTTCTGGTCAAGTCTTTCCGTGCTACCGCACGGTTTATATGTTCTTGCGCTGACTTGTGGCGCCGTCACCGGCGCAAGCACACTCGCGGTGCTTAGCCGCCGCGGGTCCCCCGCCCCACGGCGGGCGCTCGGGGGTCCCCCGCCCCTCCTCGCGATGGGCTGCTCCCTGCGGTCGCACCGCCTGACGGTGCAGGCGGCTTCGGCTCATAGGTGTTGCGGGGCTATGCCCCTCCACGATTTTTTGTCGGCTGGCGCGTCGTGCAGCGGGCTTGCGCTTGGGGCTGTGCCGCCCCTTGGCTGGCTCATCGCCAGCCTGCGTCGGCTCCTTTGGTCGTTTGCGCGTAAACGCGCCTCTCCCTATCCCGCCGCCGCAGCGCAAGCCCGCTGCAAGATGCTCTCGCGTCCATTAGCGATTTCTCGTTTTTCTTAAAAAAAATGGAACCTTTTCTCTCCTCCGCGACCGTATTCCATTTTTTCAAAGAAAAACAATAAACCGAAACACGTACACCAGTCGGAGAAAGAAAAATGTATGCCTACCGGCATACCCAGAAAAAAAAATGGTATGCCTGTCGGCATACAAAGGAAAATGGCTTGTATGCCTGTCGGCATACTTGACAACCCCTTTCGGGCTTGTCTTCGTCGGGCTGCTGTGGGCTTGTGCCTTGCCCTGCGCCCAACACACTTCGTGCGCAGCCCTCATGGCTGGTGCTGGACGCTATGGGGGCAGTGCTGCCCCCTATGCCCCCCTCTATGGCTGGCACCAGCTGCTGAAGCAGGCGCCCATAAGCGGCAAGGGCTTGCGCCCCTGCCTGCTTGTTAGAACACACACAGTTGGGGTGTCAGCATCCCATCGCGAATACCAATCACGTTAATGTACCAGGTCATGCGGCATGCGTCTGCAATCTTAATTAATTTGTCGAAGCTATTTGCTTCTTCGCTGTTGGTTTGATAGAAGTAGAATGTTGAGCCTTCATCTTCCATCGTCAATTCATACTCGGGCTTGTCCTCAAAGAGGGTGTTGTTTCTCTCTACTTCCTGCTGTGCCAGCTGACGGAAACATTCTGAATTTTTAGTGCTCATTTTCTTTGGTGTTTTAGTTAATCGTGAACTATACTTTAGTTATTATAACTGCTGGGCTGGCGCCCATCAGCGGCAAGGGCTTGCGCCCCTGCCTGCCTTTTAGTTTCTAGAACTCCTCAATTAGTCTACGTTTGAGTTGTTCGGTACGTTCTTCAGATTTGTTAATTGCTTCAAGTAGGTCTGCTTCGGCTTCAGAAGAAACCTCAATGTAGAAGTCTTTTTGGTCGTGACAGGTAAAGTAAGCGTTCAAGTTGTAGTGACTCTCAACCCATGATTGGATTTTGGTGATTTTTGCTCGGTACATCATAATTTTTTGGTGTTATCGTTACTCGGGGACTATCCCCTCGTTTCTACCTACAAATTTACGAAAAAAAACGCTAATTTCCAAGCATTTTTTGGACTCTCTATCGATAAAAATCAGCTATATTTCGGTAGAAATAGGCTATCCGTCGGTAAAATATGCCTATTTCTTACCCCCTCGCCATGTCCTGTCGTACAGCCAGGCACCAACCACTACAGCCACTATATAGATAAACCACGTCATAATGTTTTATAACGCACGTTAAACAATGTTATTGCCATAACCCGGAAAATCAATGAATAATAATTTACATTTTAACTAAAGTGTGGGCATCCAGCGGGCATCGCCCGCGCTTCGCCCGCTCTTGTTTTGTTCATCCTTTATTTGTACCTTTGCCGACGTTGAGGTACACCCAGGTCACGGAGCGACTTCCGAGCGACTTCCGAGCGACTTCCGAGCCACCACGGAGCCACCACCAAGCCACCACCCTCGGGCAGACCTCGTCCAGATAACTTTCAGTTTAACCCTAAAACCAATATCATCATGGAGAATGAAGAGAAGAAATCCTCGGTTTGGTCGAAAATCTTTCGACTCGTTGAAATCATTGCTGCCGCACTCGCTGGCTTCTTTGGCGCAGGGTATGTCAGTTAGTATCCACCATTTTATTCACTTTTATTCCTATATCTATGGCAAAAGGTAATCTTTTTCAAGGCATGGCACGTGGTGTCGTAGGTGATGTGGTCTTCACCCGACAGGACGGCCAGCAGGTATCACGCGTGCGCAACCGCGTACCGCGCAATCCTCGTTCTAATGCACAGCTCTATCAGCGCGCCATCATGGCTACCATCATGCTGGCTTACGCTGCTGGTAAGGCCATTTTTGACCACTCTTTCCAAGGCTACCCGGTAGGCTCGCCCAATCAGCGACGCTTCATGTCGGTCAACACCAAGAAACTCCGTTCCGCTGTTTCTGCTGATGTTGCTTACGGTCTGACAGGCGACGCGTGCGAAGCCCGCATCGTTGGCCCCGGTGTCAACTATCCCGTGCCTTTCAAGTATCAGGTGAGTGAGGGCTCTCTCACCAACAACATCATGACCGGCACAGGCTACCTGCAAGGTCTTTCTGATGTCCCCGGTGAAACCATCGCAGCATGGGCACAGCGCATGAACCTGCAGCCCGACGACATCTTCACCGCTGTAGGCTTCAACTGTGCATCGGGTGCAACCCCCGCCGATGTAGTCTACTATGCCCCCGGTGCTGGTGACGAGTTCGGCTTCCAAACCGTATGCGACTTTATGTGGGCGCGTCTTCGCGTTAAGGCTTCCGTATTCAGCGACACAACCGTTATCAGCAACGCTGTCAAGTGGTCGCAGATTTTCGAATACGACCTTGAAAGCCAGTACACACCCGACCTCACCCAGCGTGGTTTGGAGGATGGTATCTTCCAAGGCGACGAACTTCCCCACGAGGGCGAGTTACTCTGCGCTGGTGTCATCCGCTCACGCGACAACCAAGACCTACGCAGCACATGCGTGCTGGAGTGGTCATGGACGGGCGCAAACGATTGCGGACTGACCACCGACTATCTGCTGACCGCATGGGCAGCTGGCGCAACCAAGGTCGGTGACTCTGACCTCATCCTTGAGGGAGGACAGGTCCAGCGCGCTGCTGCTAACGCAGCTCGCACCGTTGCAGTCACCACCAAGACTGACGCTGCCGCCACCGTATACGGTTTGCAGGCATCTAACATTGACACCGACCACTCTGCCAAGGTTGCAAACCTTGTCACCACTGATGGCCGTACACTTGTGCTTTTCAATAATTCATCCCGGTCGCTGTCTTACGCTCACTATCTGGTCATCAAAGATGGCTCCTATGGCTGGGACACCCTGCCGAATGGTACCACCATCCCCGATGCTCAAATTGTCGAGTACTATGGCGATGATGTTCCCCTTGCGCCTAAGGCCGAAATTATTGAATTCCTGCTGCAGCAAGGTTTGCCATCAGATGTCGCCACAGGTGTGGTCGTCCTCTCCTAAACTCAAAATTCACAATTTAAATTCCATACAACTATGTCAAAAGGTAATATGCTTTTCTCACAGGCTCGTGGCAAGGTCGGCGACCTTGTTTTCAGCCGCTTAGACGGTGAGCAGATCGTCCGCTCACGCAACCGTCATCCCAAGAATCCAAAGACCAATGCGCAGCTCTTCCAGCGTGCCATCATGGCCACCGTTCTCCGTGCCTACTCCGCAGGTAAGGTCATCTTCGACCACGCATTTGAGGGCAAGCATGTAGGCGCACAGTGTCAGCGCGCTTTCCTATCGCTCAACGCGAAGCGTCTTCGCGCCGCCATAGCTGCTGACATCGAAGCTGGCAACATCGGTGCAGACTGCACCGCCCGCGTCGTTGGCCCCGGTGTGCAGACTCCTGTAGCCGCTGGCTTCATTGTGTCTGCTGGTTCACTCCACCAGGACCTGTTCGATAGCGTCGGCAAGCTGATTGGTGTCGGTGACGTTCAGAACGAGTCCATCAGTCAGTATCTCGCCCGCTTCGGTGTCGTCGCTGACGACATCTTCACGATAGTTGCTTTCACAAACAGCAATCCCGCTGTGACGGAAAACATCGTCTTCTCCGTCAACGGTGTTTCCACCGTCTACGGCAAGCAGACATCAGGTGACTTCCTCTTTGCACGCTTGCGCGTGAAGCCCGAAGCATTGGAGTCCACCACTGCCATCACCGCAGCCACCACGCTGGATGCCATCTTCACGCTCGACGCGAAGTCTAACTTCTCCGTCGACCTGTCAACCGTGACCGCTGCTGATGCCATCCTGTCGGCTACTACTTTCGGAACGCGTGCGTTCCTGCTGACCTCAGGTGTCATCCGCTCACGTGAGAATGAGGGCTTGCGCTCCGATTGCATCCTGTCGTGGCCGTCTTCTGACGCAGCTGCCTACGGCATCACGTCAGACCTGCTCCTGCGAGCATGGCAGCAGGGCGCAACCGCTCTCGGTGACTCCGACCTAATTCTCGAAGGTGGGGATTTTATGTAGGGCAGGGTGGTCTGCCCATCGTAAAACCCACATTTGACTATCAGCCTGGGACTTATGTAGTAATAGGCGAATTCGATGGTGTTACTAATCCGATAATTCGTACTTCACTGACTGAAAATGCTGGAAAAATTACTCTTTGGGTGTATTCCGGTGAACAAGGTCGAGGAGTTTGGCATCAAGATGGTGATTCACAGGTTCTTGATAGTAGTGCATCAAATACAAGATGCGGAGAAGCTATCGCAGCTGCATTTGCTGAATATTATCAGTTACCGACGGGTTTCAATAGTTTCTATTATCAGGATTCGACACTACATACTACGTCTGATCCTATCACCATTAATGGTGAAATTACAATGGGTTAAAATACACTTTCCAAAAGAAACTCTAAACACAACTCCCCGCGCTGCATACTTATGCACCGCGGGGAGTATAAAAACCCAGATAGAAAGTTAGGTCCTGTGACCGATGCCCGCCCTTCAGCGACCATCACCCAGATAAATTGCATAAAATGACCAAATCCACTGCATTTTCATCCATCCAATACGCATGCGCCGTGATACTCATCATCACGTCCATCGCGCTGGCCTGTTACCAGGTCGTCACGATAGACACAGTTGCCCACGGACTGCTGATATACATCGCACAGGCTTTCCTGCTCGCTGGCTCAATTTTTGGGCTCGATTACTATGTTAACAAATTATCCTCGATAATCTCACGCAACAATGATAAAGCTAAGTCGTAACTTCAACCTTGACGAGTTCCTTAACTTGAAGAAATACCCATACAACGAGATACCGACGCAATGCCTGGTTAATCTGCAGTATGGTGTGGCTACCATCCTCCAGCCCTTGCGCGACGCGCTGGGCTGTCCCATCATCATAAACAGCGGATACCGCTGTCCCCAGGTCAACAAGCAGGTGGGGGGTGTGGCCAACAGCCAGCATATGTCGGGCTGTGCTGCTGACATACGTCCGACTGATATGAAAAAATTTTCGGCCTGTATAGAGTTCTTGAAAAAGTCCCCCTGTACCGACCAATTACTTTGCGCATCGTCGTGGTGTCATATTTCATGGCAGCCACACGGAATACCCCGCCACGACATGCGCTTGAATTACTACAAGTAGAAGTATTTGTTTAGTTACTTATTGAATAACTTTTTTTTGGTGTTGAATCACAAGTTTCGGTCGAGGGCAAAGCGTTGCCCTCATTTTTTTTTCGCTGTGCGTGCGCACAATCTTAAAAAAACAAAACGCAAAGTATCACGAACCGAAATTTTTCCTACCTTTGCAGCAGTCGAGGATAACAGGCAACGCAGAGGTGCGACCTGTGAACGTAGACGGGTGCTCCGGCAGAGTGACGAATGACGTTGAAAAACCTCGTTCGTCATTTTTTGTTTAGCATAATCCGAAAAAAAAATCCCTTCTAATCACCATATCACGGATTATGTTGGGATGTACACCAACAAAATAAGTTATGATAAAAAAAGAAATTCTAAACCAACTGAACGAAAACCAACGCGAATGTTTCATTCGTAATCTTCGCGAACTTTATTTCGCAGTGACGGATTATTTCCGATTCGGGCTGGATGATGACATGGAGAATATTGAGGTCTTCGGTCGTCCTGTATTAAACCATCTAAAAAACATCATCGAATGACATCCTGTTACTACTACATCAAATGTGGTGCAGTCATCGACGGCACAACGCGCATCTACTCCGTGGCCTGTGGAACTTCCACCCAGGCAAATCGTGATTACCTCTATCTGACGGCCTACGCAGTCCAGCACGGCCATTATTTTGAAATTCGCTCACAAAATTCCACCGACTTTATTTCTCGCATCCTACAGGAATACAAAGGAATCCTCACCGAACCCGCCATCCAGCGCGTTTCATCACGCGAACTTGTACGCAGCTTGAAGTCTGAAACTGAAATTCCAGCTGCGCAAAACGTCCTCGATAATCAAAACCACGTTTTGCATTATCTCTCTCTCGATTATCGTACGGCAAAATTTTTCCGTCGATAAATTTCTCTGCCAGACACCGCACGTATTAAACCTAAGTAAACATGTACGACACGATTAAATTCCTTATTGAGTTCTCGTTTGTAGTCCTCATTTTTGTGATGTTTTACGCATTTATTATTTTTTCATACACAATCATTTTAAACCCTTAAAATTATGTTACAAGTAACACTTATTGGTAATGTTGGTGCCGATGCTATCCGCAAGGCTGGCGACGGCTACGAGTTCGTTTCATTCCGTGTTTGTCACAATGACCGTTACACTGACGCATCGGGTGTCCGTCATGAGTCAACCATGTGGGTGGACTGCGTGATGGATAAAGACGCTAAGGTGGCAGAGTATCTAAAGGCTGGCACCCAAGTCTACGTCACAGGCTCTCTCTCACTTCGTGTGTATTCTTCAGCAAAAGACCGTTGCATGAAAGCAGGCGCTACCATCCGCGTCCAGCGGTTGGAACTTCTTTCGGGCAAAAGCGATCCTGTCCCCGGTCGACTGATTGACAATGACGGTGTAGTTCATGAAGTGCAGAAATACTTTCATTGCGACGTGCCTGGCTGCTTCCTCCACAACGAACGTGGTGCACAATTCGCCTCAGATGACAATGGCTGGGTCGTTCCCATCGAGAACGCACCACAGGACATCCAAATCAAAGCAATGCAGGAACAAGCCGCACGAGAACAAAGTCAACAGCAAGCAACGACACAGCCACCAGCAAGTTCCGCGCCTGTTGCTCCAGCGTCACCCGGTCAAACTAAATCTTAATCGTGATGGACGCAAAATCTTTCTTTGAACTCGTCGCTAATATGCGACTCGCTCAACGTCGTTGGTATGAATATCACACTTACGACTACCTCGGCAAAGCCAAGCATCTGGAAAAGCAGGTTGACGCAGAAATCGAGCGAGTACGAACGAAAAGGATTGAATTAGAACTTGATTTTTAAACGCTCACATGACCGACGAAAAGTTTAAAGCACTATTCGCAGAACGAGTCAACTCGCAACTACAGGACGGTTATTTCCCGCAGGTCATCTCGACCTCGGGAACCGTTCTTTTTGCGAAACTCCGTCATGGTACCAACGGCAACGTCATCAAAGTTTACGGATACCTGGCTAATCACCAACTCGACCAATTCACCAACGGCCGACTAAAGTATACTGCAATCTTCCCATGACCGTTACGCGCTGTGTAAACCTCGATTGGCTGGAAGTCGCCTGCCTTGAACCAAAGTCAGAGCCACGCAACCTGTGGTTTTGGCAAAAGGCTGGCTTTGAGGTGCACCAGCGCGACTATGGTACCCGCGTATTCGCGGAAGTTCTGACCCTGTACGACACCCACGGAGAACCGTTCCTTGAAATCCGTCGTGCACCAAAAACCTCAATCCTTATTCCCGAGTATTGCACACTACGACTTGTCAACCGATATTGCTATTTCGACAACGCAGCTGCCATAATGCGCGACTTCATGCAGAAGTACGACTATTTCTTCCAACGCATTGCCCGAGTAGACATCTGCATGGATTTTGAAAAGTTCGACACAGGAGATGACCCCTACAAATTCATCGTCCGTTACTTAAACGGCACGTATAGCAAAATCAACCAAGCAAACGTCCACAGCCACGGCACTGACCGATGGGACGGACGCGATTGGAACTCGCTTTCGTGGGGCTCTCCAACGTCAGCAATCGGCACCAAACTCTATGACAAGACCATGGAACTTTTCGACCCAATCACCCAGCAGTACAAAAAGCCATGGATTCGTGAAGCATGGCTTCATTGTGGCCTCGTTGATAACTTTACCTACTGCACCAAGACAAAGCCCGACGGAAGCGTCTACACACCGCGTATTTGGCGATTGGAGTTCTCCATCCGCTCTGCAGTGAAGAAATGGTTTGTCATCAATCCCGATGGGCGCGAGAACAAGAAACACTCAATCCCCAACACGCTGGAGATGTACGACGAGCGCGCAAAGCTACTCGTCATGTTTATCTCACTCGTTCACCATTATTTCCACTTCAAACATTACTACCCGGGAATACGCAAAGACCGATGCCCAGATAAAGAACTTTTCCGATGGCACAACCAAGAATTTCTCTACAAGGTAGCACGTGAAGAAGTCCTACCCGAAACAAAAGCAGACCGTTCCCAAACATCTCTCATATCGAAGCTAAAAGCCCTACGTGAAAAGACCATTGAACAGCGTATTAAGCAATCATGTACCGTCCTCATTGACGCGCTGGAGAATCGTCGCATCATGGCAGACGCTGGAGGACGCGCAGAACTGGAGTATATCGAAGCCCTACAATGGGCTTTCAAATGGCAAATCAAAGGCACTCACATGGACGAAACTGCCCTCATCAACGAATACCGCGAAATGATGAAACTCATGAAACTCGGCGAAATATTCTGACGGAAAACTCGGGAAAAATAGGCAGTACAGTAGTACTGCCGTCGGATTTCCAATCCGTATCGACCTAAGT
>Ga0233383_1000886_pt1 | contig 10973 bp, 10 predicted proteins | sample ElkDunMinimDraft_14_FD_191542 | JGI IMG/M metagenome (GOLD analysis project Ga0233383, IMG submission 191542) | Fecal eukaryotic communites from dung pellets of Tule Elk in California, USA - Elk Dung G16 | ecosystem: Host-associated > Mammals > Digestive system > Large intestine > Fecal | place...
GTCCTGAGTTACAATAAGAACACCGGAAGCTGCGATATCGTCAAGCTGAGCCGTAGTGTAACGTGAGTACATACGAGAAGCCTTGTTGATACCCTGAATCACGGTGTGTGTGATAGACTGCTGAGGTACAACTGCGCTAGAGATACCAGCGATCTCAGCTGCAAGGAATCTGTTCGGAACTTCTACCACACGATCATCTTCTGTAGTAGTACCACCGTCACAGAACACAACAGAAGCACGGCGTGTGGCATACTTGTGTGCCACTGCTCCAACGTACTCGATAGTGTTAGCTACCTTGTCAGCCTTGATAAGCTCGATAGCTGTTGCTGTATTGATAGATGTAACCGTACCAGACTCAGCATAAATCTCAGCATCCGTCTTGCTGGTAGTACCAACAATAGTATAAATAGCACCAGAGCTGACAACCTTAATCTTATCACCAGGACGCATGGCGACGTAAGAATCTTCCAGTGCTACGGACTGCAGGTCTACATTGTTAGAGGCGATTGTGATACTTCCCTCCTTAGTACTACCATCCTTGACACTAATTGTAGCAGTAATATTCTTACCGTCATCTCCTGTAGAGGCTAAAGTGTACTCACCGGGATTATCGACACCTACCAGTGTGCGACGCCACATCTTTACATCAGGCTCGGACATAGCGGCATTGTACTTAACAACAATGTCAGCCACGTCAGGATCTGAGGTAAGCGGAGCAAACGAGTATAAAGAAGAGTCGAACTCTGTCTTCTTCATGGCCAGTTCGAAATCTCCAGCCTTGTCTCCTGCGGTACGAATAGCATAAATAGCGCGACCAGCTGAACCACGAAGCGCGCAGTAACAACCGTATGCCAGATCATTCTCGATAGCGATGGTACCGAAGTTATTCTGAATGTCCGTGATGGTGGTAATTTCGAAGATATCCTCGTCGGTATCCTTAGAAGCCTTAAGCACACGGAATTCAGGATATAGCTTGCCTACATTCTTGAGCAATTCGTACGTGTAAGTTCCCTGTGTAATACTAATAGCACCTGAGGTCTTGATGGAGTATTCCCCTGAGGTAGGACCATCGAGTGTCCATACGGTACCCTTATCCATGTATCCACTGGTGGGAGTAGTTACGACAAATACAGAACCTCCTGTGTCAGGCATATTAAGAACAGGAGCATCCAGTGTGATAGTGCTGTTTACAACATCAACCTCGATAATAGTACGCTTTACCCAAGAGGCTATATCTGTAGAAGTAGAGTCTCCCTTAATATAGACAAAGTTGCCAACAACAGGCTGTCCCTTGGTGAATACCGTAGTATTTGTAAATTCTGTAGCGCACTTGAACTTTCTAGTAGAGTTATTTACTGCACTCAGAGTAGCACTTCCGTTCTGATCCAGAATAACAAGCTCTACATCCTGTGCGTACAGTTTTACAGACTTCTCATCTAGAGTGTAATTCATTAGCAGGTCTTTGTTATACTTAACAGCCATAGTCATGGCAGTTCCAGTATAAATGTACCCCGTCACATCCTTTTCGATACCATAACGGTAGAGATCATATGTAGGACCAACGATACAGGCCGAAAGGTGATCACCAGTAGCCTGACGCGTGACCTCCAGAAGCTGATACACTTCCGCTAACGGTCTTGTATAGTTTTTTGCCATATAATTATTTTCTTATTTAATAGTTACTTTGTCAACGAACTCAGATTAATGTGGACGCCGTTGTATCCACAGAGAAATCCTTTAATCTCTTTGATTCTCGAGCAGTAAATACTCTGTACTCGTACTCTATTTTAAACACTAAGGTGCTCTCATACCAGTGAGTATCATCATTGCCTTCTGCTGTCTTCTTCGTAGGCTCCGATTGTGCTTGTAGTTGGTAAGTTCTTAACCAACTCCACGTATTAAAAAGCCTCTCAGACAGAGCAAATAAAAACATAGCACACATATCAGCCATGAGGCAACTTACGTGCGCATCCTTATCCAGGCATTTAATCGTGATATTAGTAGAAGCTATAGTAGCCAGCTCGGTAGTAGACGTATCCGGAGATTCGTTAAGATAAGGTTGCATTGCAGGCAGCTGATAAGCTACACCTTCACCCAAACTAATATAAATGCCAGGAATTAGTTCTGTATCACCTGGATCAAAATTTGTCTCTGGGGATATAGTTAAGATATTATCCGCACCGGGCGTGTTGTCATAAGAGTAGCAAGCTAGCTCTTCTCCGAAATCCGCCATCTTTTCAGGAGAAGAATACGCCCATCGCAATAATGAAGTAAATGCCCTCCTAAGCGTATTTAACGTAGGAGAAGCATCCTTGTAACATCTGTGCCAGTCTTGCCAGCACGTACAATTTAACTTACTGTCTGCGGCCATGTTAATCTTCTTATCATTTCTGGATAGTTATCAGGAATAGGCACAGCATAACACGGATCGTTATGTGCCTGCAGATTAATTACAGCATCGTACGCAACAGGAATTACAGACTTAACTAACTGAGCTTTTACGTTATTACTTACGATCCATCTACGGTCTGTTGACACGTCTACAATCATATCCCCTGAACGAACAGGAGGGTGTGCTAAGAATACTGCATTTTGTACAGATTCGTCGTACAAACCAACGTCTAAAATATTTTCTCTCACTAAACGAGATCCTATAAATCTCACATAAGTAAGAAACGGTCTGTAATAACCTCCAGCGTAGTACTCCCCGTAGTCAGGCTCAGAATCAGGATCACTACCTTTCCCGTCCAGGCATGTAGCTGTCGTGCGTTGTCCTACATCATCTATATTACCAGATATAGGTCCGTTCTTTATACTAGGATAATACAGAACAGGAATACCATCCTGTCTAGCCTGTAGATATAGGGATCTAGTTATATTGTGAGCTATCCCGAAGGCCTTGCGCTCGGTAGGTGTAAATAATCCAACCTCTTCGCTCTCGTACTCCTTCTCTTCAGGAGTTCCTTCCCCAGTTATAGCGAGAAGCTTGTAAGCAGGTACCTGAATTTTATTCTTAATATTAAATCCTGTATCGGCGTACGTATTAGTACCTTCTACCGGAGTTGTATTAAGTAATTCCCACTCAGCACCACCGTCCCATTTTCTATATACGTAGAACTTAGCGCCTGCAATAATAGGATCAACAATCCAGGATACTATTGCGGTGTGCTTGTAGTGAGAAGGAAAAATTCTGATATCCCTAAATACGCGCATTAATAACTACCCCAAGCTAAACTTCTATTAATCTCGGCTTTTCTGTCTACAGCATCCCTTCTCCACTGTCCAGCAAGCTCCGCTTTAAGGGCCCTGAAAGCCTCTAGACGTGTTCTTTCTAGGTCCACCCTAACATCACCCGTCTGCCAACTCATAAGATTCCTAGAGAGCTTGTGAATGGCTGTAGAGTATAAATTAGAAAGTACAGCATCTAGGAAAATAGATGTATTGGCAGGTAGAGCTCTGCCAGATACAAATTCCACCTGAGGAGGCAGTTGATTGTATCTGGCAGCAGCTCTATCCATAGCATGTAAAATTTCCTCGTCAGAGAAAAACTGATCACAATCTATAGAGTTATCTCCAGGAAATCTGTCCTGTAACTCTTCACGCACTAATTCAATTGTGATGTAGTTAGGCATAGCGATTTATTTAGTATAAACGACCGCCGGTCAGTCTCTCGATATCAGAGGTAGCTCTTGCTATATCTATAGTCTTTTCGTCTCTGCGCTTGTTTAGAGCATCTACCTCTCTACTAAGAGATTTAAGCTCATTTGCGCGACGTACAGCATCAGCATCAGTATCTCGCACTCCTAAGAATTCAAGAACAGAATTACCGGCACGTTCAAGAGCGTTCCTATCAGACCCATTAAATCCTATTCCTGACTGGTACGTGTCCTGACGTCTTGCATCCGATAGACGCTTAGATGCATCAGCACGTGCCTGTGCTAGTTCTTGGTTATTTATACCCACCTGACGGTTGTGAGCGTTAAGAGCATCATTAATTTGTTTATCTAGATCCTCTATCTGATGCCTAATTTCACTAGCACCATCACCACCGCTGCGAGCTCTTAGTGTAGCTGAGTCCGAAGAAGCTGAATTATCTCTCAGAGTACGCAACGATGTCATAAGTCCTTTACGCTTTTCTACAAGAGACCGTACGCTTTCAGGTAGAGCTGCTGAAGATCCTGATGAACCAGCCGCTCCTAGTAACGCAGCTTCTCCTGGAGTATAACCTGCGGTTCCAGGAATATTGTTTGGTGAGGCCGCGGATGTATATGTTCCTGCACCGACTGGGCTGTATGTGCTGGTAGAGATACCGGAACCTGATTTACCTCCTCCTTTACCGAATACTAGAAGCTCTGGATTGCCTAAGTAGTCATTAATAGCATCGGCTATACTGGAATCGCTATTTGCACGCCAGTTCTGGAATGCGGTAAATCCTAATGCAGGAGGTAATGCTCCAAATACACCGGCGTGAGTTAGTGCTGCGAGGTAATTATTATTTTTAGTATAGTGCTTGATAGGCTGAACCATGTATTTGTCATTTACCCATCTGATACCTTTGCCTACTGGCTTGAGAATTGAGGTTCCACTGTCAAATATAGCATTACCAGCACCACCTACTACATTACCTGTACCTTTTATAAGCTGGCTTATACCTTTCCAGAACGAAGGTGCTGCGCTCTTTTCCATAGCAGAACTTTCAGCAACAAGATCTAGCATAGCTGCTGCCTGCTTTTCATGAACACCGGCCTTAAAGCAGGTCTCTACAAAACCTTTAATATAACTATCTGTTAACTCTGCCATATCTATTGCATATTTTACATTAAAAAAATTATCTCAGCAAACCATTACAAGCTTGCTGAGATAATTAATATTAACAGTTAAGTTAATTAGTATGCGCCGATAGCACCGAATGCCTTATCTTCGGCAGTAGCGGTATCGCCATTACCGAGGCGATGGTCGCCACCTACACCAGCAACACCATCAACAAGCTCGTCGAAGGTTACCTTCTGAACACCAGCCATGTTAGCGATGGATACACCGAGGATTTCCTTGCAGCTGAAGCGCAGGATATCCTTGTCCTTCTTCACATACATGGTCGGTTTCTGAAGAACACCAGCGCGGCCCAGGTAGTTAGGTTCGGTGAATTCGTAGATAGCACCGTTAGGCACAAGGTCGGACTTCATGGTCACGATGAACTTGATGTCGGAGAAATCAGCGGTCTCGAAAGCACGTGAACCCTTCTTATTCAGTTCCTGTGAGAAGTCACCACCCATTTCGTTACGACCCCAACGACGCAGTTCAGCGAACGTACGACGGTTGCAGAGGAATACACCGTTCAGAAGGTCGTGGTCACCGAGCAGGAGGGTAGAAGATACCCAGTTGTTACGGTTCAGACGACCAGCGTAACGTACGTTCTGCTGCAGGCCAGTCAGCGGAGAAGGAGCTCCGGCAATAGAACCTACGATCTTATTTACGCCAGCCATGAACTTGAAGTCCTTCTGACGAGACAAATCGCGCAGAGCGTTGTCGGTGATAACTTCGCGCAGGTCCATACGATAGGTGCGCAGGAAGTTAACGTCCTTGGTGAACTCAGGAGTAGTATTGCTGTAGAATACAAGCAGATACTTGTCACCGTAGTAAGGAGCGGTGTCCGGAGTATCGTCGAATGAGATGGTCTTAGCACCCAGTGAGTCGGGTTCCATCTCGCAGATCATACCAGGATCTTCGCGATCAAGGAAGCGGTCCAGATCGGAGTTGGTAATGTCTTCGTGAGGGATGATAGCCGGGCTGAATGCATCTTCACGCAGCTTGCGGCGAGTCATCTTAGTAGCGGCCTCAGAGGCTTCTTTCAGGATACCATCACCGTGAGCGGCGAGGGCGTCACAAAGCTGCTGATTGAAGAGCTGAGGATTATCAATTTCGTTAGCCATAACTTAGTTATTTCTCTTTCTATTCGTTAATTTACTCAGCTAATTTTACAGAGCAGAATCCCAAATTACCATATAGGCGTTCGTGAACTTAGAGGTAGAGTCCACAGCCTTACCGATAGATTCCTGATCAGCGCGGGCAGCAACTTCACCAGTGTAAGCGGCAGCACGGTTACGACCAGAGTGAGTCTCGGCTACATAACCAATAACCTTCTCACCTTCTGCAGCTGGACGGATGAAGCCCTTCAGACTGCGTTCTACTCTTATGAGAGCACCTGTAGTAGCGTTAACGCCAGTCTCAGCCCATTCTTTTTCAGTATCAGCGCAGTAGGTCAGCGGAGTGCCAGCTTTATAAACAGCAGCTGTACCGGTAGCATCACTTACGCTAGTACCCTTAGTGTAACGAGCGAAGAACGGAGTTGCGAAACGGAACTTACCGGAGCATAAGAGCCCGACAAGAGAGTCGGCAGCCATAACATCCCAACGCTCAACACCATCCTGGGCGAAAGCGATAAGGGCGTTATCAGCATCAGCAGGAGCGCCAAGTTTCCAAGCATTGCCGTCAGCGTTGGTAGAAATGATCATACCGGGCTGAATTTCGTCAGGCATACCTGTGGCGTCCTTAACGACTGGGAGCGCACTAGAGAGCGTGGTAGGATTCTGAGGATCCCATCCGCGCATTACATAACCGCGAGGATACTCGCGCTTGTACGTACCAAGAATCATAATTATTTAGTTCTTTCTTATTTAGTCTCGTTGATTTTTTATATGAAGCTAAGCTACGAGAGATTGCTTAGTTCCATAATCCACCTTTAGCAGCACGTAACCAGGCCTCATTTTCATCAGACTCTGTTACATTTAAACTGTTAGAGGCGCTCTTAACACCCTTACCCTGACGAGCAGGTGTGTCAGAAAGTCTAATAGCATTCATAGCGATCTTGAGCATCGAATCAGGATCAACAGCACAAGCAGCGTATTTCTCGCGGTCTGCGGCCTTGATAATAGAACGATCCACAAGCATGTCTACGAAAGCTTCCACGTTTTCCTGTGAAGCTGACGCGACCTTCTGCAGCTCTACCTTCTCTACTTTAGCAGCGGCCTCCTTTAGGGAGGCACACTGCTGTTTGAGAGATTCGTTTTCTGCAGCAACCTTCTCACAGTAATCCTTGAGACCGTGGAAGGTTTCCGAGGCCATCTTCAGCATAAGGTCAGTCTTATCTGCGGGATAGTATTGAGTCATATGCTGTAAGATTTAAAATTTAGCCGAATAGATAACCTACGACGGAGGCTGCCTTAGCTACGCCCTCCTCGACTGCAGGATCCATGGGAGCTTCTTCGGCAGGCACCGGCTCTTCAGCACCGGCTCCACCGTCCATAATAGCCTGGGCGATAGCAGCGGCTTCGTCCTGACTGATCTCTCCGGAGGCTACAGCCTGCTCAAGATATGCTGCGATTTCGTCGAGAGTCACCTGACCGTCCTGCGCGGTAGCAGCTAAAATAGCTTCTGCCTCCTCAGGAGCGATCTCGCCAGACTGAACCATTTCCTGAATCACCTGGAGTACATCTTCGTCGGACATACCAGCTTCTTCAGTACCGGGAATCTCGGGAGCAGCTCCGGCTTCCATAGCCTGCGCGGCCTGTTCTCCATCTACAGCACCCTGAGCGTAAGCCTGCTTCTCGATAGCGGTCTGGAAGTAGTTAAGCCACGTATTGTGAGATTCAGCACATACGCTGGCACGCTTAGCAAAGAGCTCTGCTTCTGGATCCTGAGCAGGTTCCTCGTAACTGGCTTCCTCCTCTTCCATAGCAGAGGCCATCTTGATAGCCTGTTCGCGTGCGGCAGTGATCAGAGAAGCGGCCTCCTCCTCACCACAACGACGTTCCAGGACCTCAGCTACAGCCTGAGCACCTTCCTCGCAACCAACCATCATAGCACCAATACTGGCAAGCTTACGCATGATGTCTTCGTTCTGAGTAAGGTCAGAGGGCATGTCGAACTCGTGGGCTGCTTCCTTCACCGGAGTAACAGGCTCAGCGGCAGACTGCAGAGCAACTACGCTCTCACGAAGCATGTTAGCGATCTTGTCAAGGGGAGCGGTCGGAGTAGTAGCGGCCTTATCCTTGGCATCACCGTTAATAGGAGTGATGTAGTGTCCCTGGCCTACGCCATCGGGGCTAGTCTCACCCATCAGATTATGACCCTTATCAGCATCGCCAAAATTGCTCTTGTTAGCGGGAAGCTGCAGCTTAGCACGATCGTTACCGTCGTGATGAGCCGGAGGAGCAACCACGCCCTGCTCGTTAGGATCCTTGATGCCCGTGAGTGCTTCTTCGTCGGCAGCCACCTTCACAGAAGCGCTCTTGACTCTCTCTCTGGCGGAGTTGAGCCAATCATTGAATAGTAGTGTATTTTTATTACTCATATTAGTTAAGTTTTGGTGGCTGCTTAATAGTACAGCCTGCTAAGAATTATTTTATATATATTTTAATCTCTGTCAAATACCAAAACGGAATTTGCACCAGCGATCATATCGTAAGTATTATCGTTAATAAAATCAGCACCTTTACGGTCCCTAATGTCGCATAAAGCTCTTACTTGATACTGCCCATAAGCATTAGCAAGAGCTGCGGCATCGTTATATGAGACATTAGAAGCTGCAGCCTTCTGGAATTTATCTTCCACAGCACCTGGTATAGCGATCTTGATCACTATTGTCAGTACGCGTTGCTTTACAGGTTCGGCTTCGATAGAGAATTTATCTTCTGCCTTATCCATAAAGTTCTGTACAAGATCTGCTCTCTTAGGATCCTGACAGCATACACGATCGCTAGATCCACAGAATTCAGACATCATAGAATGACAAGGCATCATAGTACTCATCATATCACGGAAGATACTCGGAAGCACTAAAGCTGCCTTCTTACACAGAGGGGACTCAGGAGCATTAACATCTCCAGAAACATACTGACAAAACGCAGGGAACGAAAGCACACATGCACGTTTAGCCATCTCACCGAATAAAGTACCTGGATTTACTGAGCGTACAAGGTCGAGCTCATCAGATGCTAATTTCTCGAGCATAGCAAACGGGTAACTTCCGTAACAAGCATTAGCTCGAGCGTCTGTATAGAAATTATTTGCATTCTTTACGTCAGCAATGTATTCCTCAGCGGAAGCCAACTTAGAAAGCACAAGATGTTCATCCAAGGCAAGAGTATTACCCAGATTTACACCTTCGAGCATGGCTGCTACAGCACCAGGCACACATACGTCAGAATCAGCAGAGGCAGCCTTGCACATGTGTGATGCTGCTTTTTCAACTTCACCACCATCTGCAAACATATACTCCAGGTGACGTGCAATACGGTCGGCTGGATTCTTTACTCTAGAGATATCGAAGAAAGTAGGCTCGTCATTATAAGCGAAAGCATACTTATTAAATCCTTCCATATACTGCCCCATGTGATTCTTAAGACAGTCGCAGTAGTTAGCGATAGTCTTAGCTTCATTACCACAGCAAGAACAACGATCGTTAGGAACACGGCAAGACATAGAGAAGTTAAGAGCGCTTCCCTGTTTGGCCATTTCGTATTCCTCCTCGGCCTTATTCTTATCCATGTGTACAAGAATTTCTACACGCTGCATACCCTTAGGATCGTAAGCTGCATACTTGATTTCACCGATAGACTTCTTAGGATCCTTATTAGCATGCTCACGGTACATCTTACCATGCGTTACGAATGTATGAGCGCGTTTCTCTAATACATCACCTGAGAACCAGTCACCATTACGATTAAATCCGTACTGATCTGAGTTACCCATACCGATAAGGTGGATAAGAACCTTACTATCGTCGGTAGGACGATACTCTTCCAGAAGACTCTTATTAATGAGCTGTGAGGCGGCAGACTTAACTCCGCTTTCGAGTTCGATGAGGCTTACCATAGCTTCGCCGTTAGCGGCTACAGCATTCATAAACTCTTCGTTACTGTCCTGATAAATAATTTTATCCATAACTATTATTCGTGCAGAGAACTACCAAACAGACTACCTATAGCACTACCTGTAGCATCAGCAATCTCGGGAAGAAGTAATCCACCTGCTGTTAATCCTAAAGCTAACTTATTCGTCTTAGCTCTGTGAATATACTTAGCGAGTGTATCTGGATTTATTTTAAGCTTATTAGCTACAGCTTCTACATGCTTATTCTTGCCGAGTATATCCCTGATAGCATTAGCTGTATCATCTATACCAGTTAGCTTGTTATCCTTGATAGCTGCCGGATCTACACCTGTATCTGTTATCCATTCACGAAGAGCCTTTGTATCTTTACCCCAGGCTTTTTCTATAATCTCCTTTTCTGCTGCGTTGTTGGTAGGATCATTCAATACCTCTATCAGACGCGTCTTATTCATAGGAGTATCACCGAATACTTGCTTTATAGCCTTATCGTTCTTCTTATTCTGCAGCATGATACCTCCTCCAGCACCAGCTGCCAGGCCTAGTGTGCGCACAGGAGCCGAGTGTATAGCAGCATGCATAGGCGACTCATCATCTTCAGGTAAAGCTGTTTTGAGTTTATTAATACCGTAACTACCAGCTCCAAATGCAGCCGAAGCTAATCCGCCAGTAATCAGAGCATTCTTAAGGCGCTTCTTAAATTTCTCTGAGGCAGAATCGGTTTCATCAACATCAGTAAACACAGCACCGCCAAGAGCTCCCAGACCACCAGTGGCAGCTAGCCCTGTAACAATACCAGGATTTTCTTCGATGAAAGCTTTTGCTTTGTCTAGTAATTGAGATGCGAGCTTATTCATATTAAAGGCTATATTTATTACGTTCTACGTTAGAGCGTGCGAGATCATTACTTAATAACTGTCCTTCTAACTTAGATACGTCAGCTAGAATATTAACGGGCACTGATCCATACTGCAAGGCTTCCTTAAGCGCAGGTCCCATCTTTCCTGGATCTGTGGCCAGTGTTGGGCTTACACTAGCGATAGTATTGAATAATTCGCGCACCTCTGCAGGATCGGCCTCTGAAA
>Ga0233383_1000887_pt1 | contig 10973 bp, 11 predicted proteins | sample ElkDunMinimDraft_14_FD_191542 | JGI IMG/M metagenome (GOLD analysis project Ga0233383, IMG submission 191542) | Fecal eukaryotic communites from dung pellets of Tule Elk in California, USA - Elk Dung G16 | ecosystem: Host-associated > Mammals > Digestive system > Large intestine > Fecal | place...
CGGCACACTGCACGCACCGCGTCCGGGCTCGGCCGTCCCGGACGCCCGGAGCGAGGCGGGGGACGATGAGGCAGACGGACGACGCGCACGACGACGTGCTGCTGGACGACGACGTCGTCCCGCCGCCGCCGGCGGGTGAGCCGTACCCGGCCGGCACGGTCGCCGCGCCGGTGCCCGACCCGCCCGCCGTGCCCGACCCCCCGGCCGTGCCCGGGCAGCCCGACGACGCCCCCGTGGGGGCGCTCGGCGCCGCGCTGGCGGAGGCCGTGGCGCTCGACCCCGCGCTGCCGGGCGCCGGGGTCACGGAGCCGGACACGGAGCCGGACACGGCGCCGGACGGCGGGGACGCCGGCGACCGGCTCCCGCCCTGGGTGGCCCGCGTGATCGACGCCTACCCGCGCCCGACGTACCCGATGGCGCGCGAGTGGGACGTGTCGATCCAGGGGCTGGTGCGGCTCGTGCCGTTCGTCCCGCGGTTCGCCACCGCACCGCTCGCGCTGCTCGACCGCTTCGGTGCCGTCACCCTGTCACCGCAGAAGGTCGGGCTCGACGGCAAGGACGTCACCTGGGACCGGGTCGTCGAGGTCCGCACCGAGCCGGCGTGGACCTGCCTCTCGGCGGAGATGTTCGAGGCGGACCTCGCGCGGTTCGTCACCGTCATCCCGCCGGTGCCCGGGCGGGGCTGGGTGCTGCGGCGGATCAGCGAGCTGCTGATGTCGCTCTACCTCTCGGTGCTGCCGCCCGAGGACGCGCCCGAGGACGCGCTCGAGGACGCGCTCGCGGAGGTGCAGGCCGACGCGGAGGCCGGTCTGCTGTCCCGGGTCGTCACGACCGTGGTGTACCGGCGCCGGTTCGGCACGGGCGAGGCGACCGTCAGCGCACCGTCGGCGCTGCTGCAGCTGGTGCTGCCGGGCACGGCCGGGACGATCGTGGAGACGGCCCGTGCGCACGGCGTCCCCGTACGGCACGTGCCCGCGGTGGACACGAGCATCGGGTCGGTCATCCGGCGGGGCGCGAGCTGGCGGCGGGCCGTGAGCGGACTGCGGGACGACCTGACGTCGCGCTGGGGCGGCGGCCGGCAGGACGGCTAGGGACCGGTCCGGTGCACGGGTCGCGCAGGGGCCGGGACCGCCGGGCGTGAGGCCCGCCCCAGCACGTGCGGTGACGCGGGCTGCGTCCGGCCGGGCGGGAACATGAACCGCTCGAGGTCGTCGATGACGAACCCGGCCGCCGTGATCGCGGCGACCGTGTCACGGCCGGTGTGGCAGCCGCCGCTGAGGAACGGCCACAGCGTGGCGTCCACGACGCGCTGCACGCGCCGCAGCGTCGGGGACTGCGCGGCCACGTGCTCGTAGAACCGCAGCTCACCGCCGGGTCGGAGCACCCGGAACGCCTCGCGCAGCGCCGCGGGCGGGTCCCCGACCGAGCAGAGCACGAGCGAGGCGACCACCACGTCGGCCGACGCGTCCGCGAACGGCAGCCGCTCGGCGACCGCGTCGAGCACCCGCACGGGGACGGTGGCGTCCGTGACCCGTCGCTCGGCCCGCCCGCGCAGGTACGGCTCGGGCTCGACGGCGACGACCGAGGTGACGGCGGCGGGGTAGTGCGGGAAGTTGGCGCCGTCGCCCGCCCCCACCTCGACGACCTGCCCGCGCAGGCCCGCCAGGATCCGGCGCCGGTGCGCGGCGACCCCCTGGGCGTCGAGGGCCGGTGACGCGCGGGCGTAGACGCGCGCGAAGACCGGGTGGCGGCAGGCGGTCACCCGCCCAACGTCGGACCGCGGCCGACCGGTGTCAAGGGTCACGGCGGTGCCCGTCGCGGCGCGACGTAGGCTCGTGCCGTGGCCACCTTCTCCTCCGTAGCGCGTCAGCACGTCCTCCAGGCGATCGAGGAGTACGACCGCCGCGGGGCCGACGACTTCCTCGCGGTCTACGGGTTCGCCCCGAACCCCGCGTGGACGATCCGGCACGAGGGCCGCGAGTACGACCTGCCGGCCGTGGTCGGCGTCGCCCACCGCTACGCGACGGGACGCCTGGCGACGTCGGACGACCTGGCCGGCAGCCTGCCGGTCGCCGGTGCGATCCTGCGCAAGCGGGGCTTCGAGGTGACGGAGCCCGCCGGTGCCTCGACCGCGCGGGCGGTCCGTGCGGCCGCCGCCCCCCGCGCCCGCCGGACGACCACGGCCGCCGCCCCCGCCAAGCCGCGCCGGGCGTCGGAGCCGGAGCGCGTCGCCCCGGTCTGCCCGACGTGCTCGATGACGCTGCCCGCGACCGGGATCTGCGACTACTGCGCCTGACCGCGGCGCGACCGCCGTCGCTCAGGCGGGGGTGAGGGGCAGCACGCCGTCCACCAGCGCGCGCACGTCCTCGCCGCCCTCGCTGGTGGCGACGATCCCGTAGGCCATCCGCACGGCCAGCAGCACGTCGGCGGTGGTGAGGGCGGGCGCGACGAGCCCGGCCCGTTGCGCGCGCGGCAGGGTCTCCTCGACCAGCACGCGCAGCCGGTGGCCGCCGTCGTAGTCGGGCATCGAGCGTCGGGCGTCGACGACCATCTCGACGAACGCCGACTCCTCGACCACGAGGTCGAGCAGGCGTGACCACAGGCGGACGAACGTGTCCGGTGCGTCGTCGTGGGCGACGGCCGTCAGCTCCTCGAGGTGCGTCTCGAAGACCGCACGGGCGAGGTCGAGGCGGGTGGGGAAGTGCCGGTAGAGCACGCCCTGGCCCGTGCCGGCCTCCTGCGCGATCGCGCTGAGCGGCACGTGGTAGCCGCGCTCGGCGAAGAGGCGGCGGGCGGCGGCGAGGATCGCGCGCCGGTTTCCCGCGGCGGCCGCGGGACCTCGATTGACGCGCCCCGTGGTTCTGGGCATAGTGGCATTCAACCATCCGGACAATGTTGTCCGGTTTACCGGGAGCGAGGGCACGTGTCCGACCGCGAGCAGACCTACGACCACACCTACGACGTCGTCGTGGTGGGCACCGGCGCCGCCGGCTTCGCCACCGCGATGGGCGCGATCGACGAGGGACTGAGCGTCCTGCTGGTCGAGAGCACCGACAAGTGGGGCGGCAGCACCGCGATGTCCGGTGGCGGCATGTGGATGCCGGACAACCCGCTGATGCGCCGCGACCGCGTCGGCGACTCCCGCGAGGAGGCGCTCACCTACCTCGAGGCGACCGTCGGCGACGCCGGCCCGGCCACCGACCGCGCCCGCAAGGAGGCGTTCGTCGACGGCGTCGAGGACTTCGTCGTCACCGCCGAGAAGCACGGCATGGTGTTCGCCCGCGCGGCCGACTACCCCGACTACTACCCCGAGCGGCCGGGCGGCAAGATCGGGCGCGCCATCGAGATCGAGCCGCACGACTCCCGCAGGCTCGGGCCGTGGTGGGGCTCGCTGCGCTCGGCCGTGCCGCTGCCCGCCAAGACCGACGACGTGTGGTTGCTCGGGCGCGCCTGGTCCACCCCCAGCGGGTTCGTCCGCGGCGCGCAGCTCGTGTTCCGCGCCCTGGGCGGCGTCGTCACCGGCAAGCGGCTGGTCGGCATCGGCAACGCGCTCGCGGCCGCGTTCTGCAAGGCCGTCGTGATCGACGGGCGGGCGCCGATGTGGCTCGAGACGCCCATGGACGACCTGATCGTCGAGGACGGCCGGGTCACCGGGATCACCGTGACCCGGGACGGCCGCACCGAGCGCATCCGCGCCACGCGCGGCGTCATGCTGGCCTCGGGCGGCTTCGAGGCCAACGTCGAGTGGCGGCGCAGGTACCAGGGCATCGACGGTGCGCCGTCGGGGAACCCCGGCAACGTCGGGCACCCGATCGAGGTCGCGGCCCGTGCCGGCGCGGCGCTCGACCTGATGGACGACGCGTGGTGGGGGGCCTCCATCGCCACGGTCGACGGTGAGCCCGCCTCGTTCATCGTCGGCGAGCGGTCCATGCCGTTCTCGCTGATGGTCGACGCGACGGGGGCGCGGTTCGCCAACGAGTCCGAGTCCTACGTGGACCTCGGGCACCACATGCTCGAGCACGACAAGGACGGCGCGTACTGGCTCGTCTTCGACGCCCGCCACGGCCGGCGCTACCTGCGCATGTTCGCCATGGACCCGCGCCAGAAGAAGGCGTGGACGGAAGCGGGCATCACGGTGAAGGCGCCCACGCTCGCCGCCCTGGCCGACGCGATGGGCGTGGACCCCGAGACGTTCCGCGCGACGATCGAGCGGTTCAACGGGTTCGCGCGCACCGGCGTCGACGGCGAGTTCGGGCGCGGCAACTCCGCGTACGACCGGTACTACGGCGACCCGCTGGTGCACCCCAACCCGAACCTCGGCCCCATCGAGAAGGGCCCGTTCGTGGCGTACCGCGTCGTGGTCGGCGACCTGGGGACGAAGGGTGGCGTGCTCACCGACGCCCACGCCCGCGCCCTGCGTGAGGACGGCAGCGTCATCGAGGGCCTGTACGCCGCGGGCAACTGCTCGGCCTCGGTCATGGGCCGCACGTACCCCGGGCCGGGGTCGACGATCGGTCCGGCGGTCGTCTTCGGTCTGCGCGGTGCCCGCCACATGGCCGCCGCCCGCGCCTGACAGGTCGGTCGCGCAGAGCCCGGCCGGGGCGGGCAGGACCCGGCCGGGCTCAGCGCGTGGTGCCGCGCACCACGAGCCGCACGGGCATCACCAGGTGCTCGGCCTGGACGTCCTCACCGGACAGCCGACGGTCGAGCAGGCGCAGCGACTCCTCGATCACCAGGTCCGTGCGGGGGTCCACCGTCGTGAGGCCCGGTGTGAGGTGCGCGCTGACGGCCAGGTTGTCGAAGCCGACCACCTGCACGTCGTCCGGGATGCGCAGGCCGCAGTCGTGCAGCCCCGCCATGACGCCGATCGCCACCTGGTCGGTGACGGCGAAGACGCCGTCGATCGGCAGGCCCTCGGCCACGGCGGTGCGGATCTGCTCGCGGCTCTCGGACATCTCGAAGTGCAGGGGCGGCAGGACGAGGCGCTCGTCGGGGACGAGCCCGGCCTCGACGTGCGCGGCGCGCCACCCGGCCGTGCGCATGCCGACCATGCCGGTCTCGGCCGGGTCGCGCGTGCCGCCGGCGATGGCGATGTGCCGCGCACCGCGGGCGATGAGGTGCGCGGTCGCCAGGTGGGCGCCGTCGAAGTTGCCGAGCATCACCTGGTCGAGGTGGTCGGGCATCCGCTTCTCGCCGAGCAGCACGAGCGGCATGTCGCTCTGCAGGCGGGCCACCTCGTCGTCGTGCATGCCGACGACGGACAGCAGGACGCCGTCGTACATCTGCAGCCGCGCCTGTGAGAGCGCGCTCAGCTCGCCCTCCCGGCTGGCCCCGGTCTGCTCGATCACCAGGTGCCGGCCGGCGGGCCGCAGGGCGTCGGTCACGGCGGCCGCGAGCTCGGCGAAGTAGGGGTGGTCGGCGCGGGGGATGGACAGCGCGATGGTGCCGCTGCGGCCGGCTCGCAGGCTGCGGGCCGTCAGGTTCACCTGGTAGCCCAGCTCGTCGACCGCCGCCAGGACGCGGCGGCGGGTGGCCTCGCTGACGCGCGGGCGGCCGTTCACCACGTTCGACACCGTCATCACGGAGACACCGGACGCCTTGGCGACGTCCTTCAGTGTGGGCATGTCGCCACCCTACGGAGTGTGGGCCGTCGCGCGGGAGCCGATCCGCTTGACTTTTCCGATCGTGTACCCGAAGGTCGGGTTGCGCCGCGTGTAACGATAAACCCGAGGACTCGACGACGAGGCTCCCTCCGCCCCCGGCAGCCGGACCCCGTCGCCCGTCCGGAGGTCTGCGCGCACGGCGGCCACGCGACTCCCGGTGCGTCAGAGCCGACGCCCGGCACCGACCTCGAAGGGACCTTCGTGTCTTCCCTGACTGCCGTCATCGACCTCGACCTTCCCGGGCCGACGATCAGCCGCCACGTCTACGGGCACTTCGCCGAGCACCTGGGGCGCTGCATCTACGGCGGCTTCTGGGTCGGTGAGGACTCGGAGATCCCGAACGTCCGGGGCATCCGCACCGACGTCGTCGAGGCGCTGCGCGCGCTGCGCATCCCCAACCTGCGCTGGCCCGGTGGCTGCTTCGCCGACGACTACCACTGGCGCGACGGCATCGGCCCGCGCGACGAGCGTCCCCGGATGGTCAACTCCCACTGGGGCGACGTCGTCGAGGACAACTCCTTCGGCACCCACGAGTTCATGGACCTGTGCGAGATGCTCGGCGCGGAGCCGTACGTCAACGGCAACGTCGGCTCCGGCACGGTCCGCGAGATGAGCGAGTGGGTCGAGTACCTCACCCGCGCGGACGACTCGCCGATGGCGGCCCTGCGCCGGGCCAACGGCCGCGACGAGCCGTGGGCGCTGCCGTTCTTCGGCATCGGCAACGAGCCGTGGGGCTGCGGCGGCAACATGACCGCGCAGCACTACGCCGACCTCGCCCGCCAGTACGCCACCTACGTGCGCAACCACGGCGGCAACACCGTCTACAAGATCGCCGCCGGCGCCAACGCCGACGACTACGCGTGGACCGAGACCCTGATGAAGGTCTCGCAGAAGCTGGGCTGCGGCTGCGACCCGCGCGGCTTCTTCCAGGGCATCTCGATGCACTACTACACGATGTCCGGCGACTGGAGCGACAAGGGCCACGCGACGGCGTTCGACACCGACGACTGGTACGTCACCATGCGCCGCGCCCACAAGATCGAGGAGCTCGTCCGCGGGCACTCCAACGTCATGGACGCGTACGACCCCGAGCACCGCATCGGCCTCGTCGTCGACGAGTGGGGCACGTGGTGGAACGTCGAGGAGGGCACCAACCCGGGGTTCCTGTACCAGCAGAACACGCTGCGCGACGCCCTGGTCGCGAGCCTGCACTTCGACACGTTCCACCGCTACGCGCACCGCATCTCCATGGCGAACATCGCGCAGACGGTCAACGTGCTGCAGGCGATGATCCTCACGGACCCGACGACCGGTGCCCTGGTCCTCACGCCCAGCTACCACGTGTTCGAGATGAACACCGGCCACCACGACGCCTCCGCGCTCGCGGTGAACGTCAAGGGCGCGGTGCCCACGCGCGACGTCGAGGGCAAGGCGCTGCCGTTGCTGTCGATGTCCGCGTCGACCAAGGACGACGCGGCGCTGGTGTCCCTGTCGAACCTCGACGCCGACACCCCGACGACCGTGGTGCTGGACCTGCGCGGCCGTGAGGTCGTCGAGTTCTCGGCCCGCGTCCTGACGGCGCCGTCGATCCAGGCGCACAACACCCCCGAGCAGCCGGACGCCGTCGCGCCCGTCGCACACGACGGCGTCCGGCGCCACCCCCGCGGGCTCGAGGTCGACCTGCCCGCGCGCTCCTACACCACGGTGCGTCTCGGGCTCGGCGCATGAGCGGGGCGGAGGCGCTGGTCGGTGACCCGCTGACCGTCCACCGCTCGGGTGACCCCACGGCCCCGACGGTGGTCCTGCTGCACGGTGTGACGGACTCGGGCACCACGTGGCCGGACCTGCTGACGCACTGGGGCGACCGGTACGACGTCCACGCGCCGGACCTGCGCGGGCACGGGGCGTCCCCACGGTTCACGCCCGAGCAGCTGCCGCTGGCGCCCGAGGTCATGCTGGCGGACGTCGTCGCGCTGCTCGACGGCCTGCCGCTGCCCGTCGCGCTGGTGGGGCACTCCCTCGGCGGGCTGCTCGCCCTGCGGGCGGCGCTGGCACGCCCGGAGCGGGTGCGGGCGCTCGTGGTCGAGGACCCCGCCAGGCCGACGGGGGCACGGGTCCCGGACCCGCAGTTCTCGGCGATGCTGCTCGGTCAGACCCGCGTGGTGATCGAGGACCGCGGCGCCGAGATCGCCCGCATGCGCCGCGAGACCCCGTGGAGCGACACGGAGATCGAGGCGTGGGCGGCCACCCGCGCGGACGTCGACCAGGAGTACCTGCGGCACGGGCTGTTCCTCGGGGACGCCGCGTGGGAGGAGGCGTTCGGCGCACTGGCGGTGCCGACGCTGCTCGTCCTGCCGGAGGAGGCCCTCATGGCGCCGCGGCCCGACGGGTTCGACAACCCGCTGGTGCGCACCGTCGTGGTGCCCGGGGCGGGGCACTGCGTGCGGCGCGACCGGCCCGACGCGTACCACGCGGCGGTCGACGCGTTCCTGGCGGAGCACCTCACCGCCTGACGCCCCGTGGGGTGCGGCTCGTCCCGCGGCGGGTGTCCTGCGACGCCCGCCGCGGACGGCCCTTCCCGCCCCTGCGGCGCCGGTGGGCCAGGGACGCGACGAGCCGTACCGCCGTGCCGACCGCGGCACCCACCGCCACGCCCACCAGGTTGTCCACCAGGTCGTTCGAGTCGCAGATGCGCGAGATCCGCGGCACCGCGTACTGCACCGCCTCCACGACGAACGGCAGCGCCACGACCAGGCCCAGCAGGGCGCGGCGGGTGCGGGCGTCGCGGGGCAGCGCCGCCAGCAGCGCGAGCGGGACCAGCAGCAGCACGTTCGCCGCGCGCTGGTCGAGCGCCAGCACGTTGTGCAGGTCCAGCGGCGTCCAGGAGTCCAGGGCGCAGACCCGTTCGCCGGAGCGCTGCGGCTCGCGCGGCGTCAGGGTGAGCGCCACCACCAGGCCCAGGGCCGCGACCCACGCGGCCACACCGAGCGCGGGCAGCCGCAGCCGGCGCCCCACGGGTCGCGCCAGCACCACGACCGCCACGGCCGTGACCGCGAGCACCAGCGGTGCGTACGGCGTGTGCCGCCACCACACCTCGAGCCACCCCGGCACGTGCACCCTCCCGTCGTCCGACCGGCACGCCACCGGTCGGTCGACCCTAGGCGCCGCGGGTCGCCGGGCGCGTCACCCACCGGGGCTGCCGTCCGGCGGACGGCGTCCACCCGGGGGACGACGGCGCCGGTACGGTCGGGTGCCGTGGACGTCCACCCCCAGCAGGCCGTCGCCGACGACATCCCCGCGATCCACGCGCTGCGCCGTGCGCTCGAGGACTGGATGGCGGCCCGCGGGATCGACCAGTGGCCCGTCGGGTCCCTGCCGGCCGAGCGCGTCGCGGCGCAGGTGGCCGACGGCCAGTGGTGGGTGGTGCGCGACGGCGACGGGCTGCGGGGCGTCGTGCGCGTCGTCGCCACGGACCCCGAGTACTGGGGCGACGACGACGCACCGGCGCTGTACGTGCACGGGCTGATGGTCGACCGGCGGGCGTCGGGCAGCGGCCTGGGGCGGGCGCTGGTCGAGTGGGTGGGGCAGCGGGCGCGCGACGCGGGCGTGACGTGGCTGCGGCTGGACCACCGCGCGTCCAACCCGCACCTCGACGACGTGTACCGGTCCTGGGGGTTCGAGCCGGTCCGTGTGACCGACCGTCCGGGGTTCGCGGTGGTGCTGATGCAGCGCCCCGTGCACGGGGGAACTGCCGCAGGCGACGTACCGTCGTCCCCGTGAGGGCACGTCGCGGCCCGGTGAGGGAGGACAGGACGATGCAGCAGCGGACCAGGGTCTGGGTCGGGATCGGTGCCGGCGTGGTGGTGCTGGGGGTCGTGGCCGCCGTCGTCGGGCCCGGGCTGTACGCCGACTGGGCCAACGACCGCGCCGACGCCGCCCCGACCCTCGAGGCGCAGGTGCAGGGCGCACCCGTCACGGCGACGGACGGCGAGTGGACCGTCACCGACGGCTCCTTCGCCGGGTACCGCCTCGAGGAGGTGCTGCGCGGCCAGGACGTCACCGTGACCGGGCGCACCGACCAGGTGACCGGCACGCTCACGGTCGCGGACGGCGCGCTCACCGCTGCCGAGGTCGTGGTCGACATGGCGAGCATCGCCACGGACCAGCCGCCGCGCGACGGGTACTTCCGTGACCAGGCGATCCAGGTGGTGCGGTACCCCACAGCGATGTTCACGCTCACCGAGCCGGTCGACCTGCCGCAGGACGCGACGAGCGCGCAGCTCACGGGCGACCTCACGATCCGCGACGTCACGCGCGAGGTCACGGTGGACGCCGACCTCGCGGCGTCGGGCGACGTCGTGCAGGTCGTGGGGTCGGTGCCGATCACGTTCGAGGACTACGGCGTGCAGGCGCCGAGCCTCGGCTTCGTGACGGTCGAGGACGACGGCTGGATCGAGTTCGACCTGCGGCTGACCGCGTCCTGACGGGCGGGGAGCGGCGCGCCCCCGCAGCGTCCCGACCGCGGCGTCCCCGCCGGCGAACTGCCCGGAGACGTGCGGTCGCGCACATACCGGACGCGCCCCCAGGTGCAGCGGGTACCGTGTTCCGGTTGCGGGGCCACCAGGCCCCGCCGATCCCGGCCGCCCACGCGTCATCCCGCGGCGGCCGCCCGCGCAGGCCCACGTCGGTGGGCGACGCCCGCACACGGAGGACCGATGACCTACGAGCTCGCGCTCTTCGACCTGGACGACACCCTCGCGCCCTCGAAGAGCAAGGTGCACCCGCAGATCGTCGACATGATCGTCGCGCTCACGCGCGTCGCGCAGGTCGGCATCATCTCCGGCGGCCGGTTCGAGCAGTTCGACGCCCAGCTGCTGTCGTCGATCGACGACGCCGCGGCCCTCTCCCGGCTGCACGTGCTGCCGACCTGCGGCACGCGCTACCTCGTGCACGACGGCTCCGCGTGGACCGAGGTCTACAGCGAGCCGCTGACCGAGGACGAGTCCGCCCGCGCCGCCGCCGCCGTCGAGAAGTCGGCGCGCGAGCTGGGGCTGTGGGAGGAGAGCACCTGGGGCGACCGCATCGAGCTGCGCGGCAGCCAGGTGACGTTCTCGGCCCTCGGCCAGGAGGCCCCGGTCGACGCGAAGGCGGCCTGGGACCCGGACGGTGCCAAGAAGGAGAAGCTGCGCGCGGCCGTCGCCGAGCAGCTGCCCGACCTCGAGGTCCGCTCCGGCGGCTCGACGTCCGTCGACATCACCCGCAAGGGCATCGACAAGGCGTACGGCGTGAACCGGCTGCTCGCGCGACTGG
>Ga0233383_1000892_pt1 | contig 10949 bp, 5 predicted proteins | sample ElkDunMinimDraft_14_FD_191542 | JGI IMG/M metagenome (GOLD analysis project Ga0233383, IMG submission 191542) | Fecal eukaryotic communites from dung pellets of Tule Elk in California, USA - Elk Dung G16 | ecosystem: Host-associated > Mammals > Digestive system > Large intestine > Fecal | place...
GACCAGGATCCGGCGGGCCAGGTCGACGGCCTCCCGGCCACCCGTGGCGTACTGGAAGGTGGCGGCGAGCCGGCCCTGCTCGACCGCCTTGATGCCACCCGAGGGCACCGGCAGCGCGTCGATGCCGGTGAACTTCACCGTCGTGTGCAGCCCGGCCGCCTTGGCTGCCAGGTACGCGCCCTCGGCCATCGGGTCGTTGTGGGCGTAGACGGCGGCGGCGTCCGGATGGGTCTTGAGCAGTGCGTCGGCCACCGACTGGCCCTTGTCCCGCAGCCAGTCTCCCGGCTGCGAGGCGACGATCTCGATCTCCGGGTTGCCGGCGATGCCCTCCCGGAAGCCCTGGGCGCGCTCGGCGGCCGGCGTCGAACCGGGCAACCCGCTGATCTCGATGACCTTGCCGCCGTCGGGCAGCAGCGTCCCGGCGTAGAACTCGCCGGCCGCCCGGCCGATCGCGACGTTGTCCCCGCCGATGAAGGCTGTGTACGCCTCCCCCTCCACCTTGCGGTCGAGCACGATGACCGGCACCCCGCGGTCGTAGGCCTTCTGCACCACCGCGGTCAGCGGCTTGGCCTCGTTCGGCGAGATGATCAGCAGGTCGACCCGCTGGGTGAGGAAGTTCTCCACGTCGGCGACCTGCTTACTGTTGTCCTGGGCGGCGTCGGCGACCACCACGGTGAAACCGGGCACGCCCGCGGCCGCCGTCTGCACGTCGTTGTTCATGACCTGCCGGTACGGCTCGGCGTTGTTGGCCTGCGACATGCCGATGAGGAAGTCCCTGCCGGCGCCGCAGTTCGGCGCCGCGGCGTCGCCGTCGGAGGGTTTCTCGACGCTGCAGGCGACGGAGGAGACGAGCGCGCCGGTGCACAGCAGCGCGAGGATGACGGGACGGGTGCGCATGATGACGCTCCTTGCTCGGTGGCGGTGCTTTCCCGGTGGTGGTGCTTTCCCCGTGGTGGTGCTTCCCCGTGGTGGTGCATGCCCGGTGGTGGTTCAGACGATGCTGCGGCGCAGCTTCTGCAGCCCGGCGGCGGCGACGATCACCAGCCCTTTGATCAGTAGCTGCACGTTGGCGTCGATGTTGTTGAGCGCGAGGATGTTGTTGAGGATGCCGAGCAGCAGCGCCCCGGCGAGCGTGCCGCCCATCGAGCCGGTGCCGCCGGCGAGGCTGGTGCCCCCGATGACCACCGCGGCGATGGCGTCCAGCTCGTAGCCGGCGCCGTCGTTGGGGCTGCCCTGGTTGAGCTGTCCGGCGTGGATGACACCGGCCACCGCGGCGAGCAGGCCGGCGATGGCGAAGACCGCGACCTTGACCCGCAGTACCGGCACACCCGAGAGCCGGGCGGCCTTCTCGTTGCCGCCGATGGCGTAGACGTGGCGGGCGAAAGCGGTCTTGCGCAGCACGACGATCGCGGCCACCCCGATGCCGACGAAGAGCACCGCCGGGACGGGCACCACGCCGTTGATGCTGCCGTTGAGGATCTCGAACGCCGCCGGCGCCTCCTGGGGACCGTCCCCGTAGGCGATCGGAATCCCGAGCCCCCCGGACCAGATCCGGGCGAGTCCGCGCGCGACCTGGAGCCCCGCGAGGGTGACGATGAACGACTGGATGCCGAGCCGGGCCGTCGCGTAGCCCTGCAGCGCGCCGAAGAGCGCGCCGATCAGCAGCACGACGGTGACCGCCGCCACGATGCCGAACCCGGAGTCGACCATCAGTGTCGCCGTGCCGACCGCGGAGAGGCCGAGGATCGCGCCGACGGAGAGGTCGATGCCGCCGAGCAGGACGACGAACGTCATGCCGACCGCGATGATCCCGATCTCCGACACCGCGCGGACGACATTGCCGAGGTTCTCCGTGGAGAGAAAGATGATCTCCCCGTCGCGGCGGGGAGAGACCACGACGGCCAGCACGAACACCAGCAGCAGCGCGAAGAGGCTCTGGACGGCGAAGAGCCGCTCGACGAGTTCGCCCCGGCCGGCCGGGAACCACCGGTGCCCGCCCGTCGCGGTGGCGCCCGGCCTTTCCTCCCCGGCGGGCCCCACCGCCGCGCCGGGCCGCTTTCCCGGTGCGCTCAGGTGCGTCATCGCTCGTCCCCTCCGGCGGCCGCGCCGCCCATCGCCGCGGTAAGGATCTCCTCGCCGGTGCAGCGCCCGGCCGGCAACTGCGCGACGACCCGCCCGTGCCGCAGGACGAGGATCCGGTCGCAGACGCCGGTCAGCTCGGGCAGCTCCGAGGAGGCCAGGAGGATCGCCATGCCGTCGTCGGCGAGGCGGCGCAGCAACCGGTATATCTCCGCCTTGGCGCCGACGTCGACACCCCGGGTCGGCTCGTCGAGCAGCAGCAGGCGGGGGCGGGTGAGCAGGTGCCGGGCGAAGACGACCTTCTGCTGGTTGCCGCCGGAGAGCGAGCCGACCGGTGCGCCGGCCGACGAGGTCTTGATCGCCAGGGCGGTGATCTGCTGGTGGACGGCGTCGCGCTCGCGTCCACTGCGTACCACTCCGGCGGTGGTGAAGCGCCGCAGCGCGGCCAGCACGATGCTCCGGCCGACGGCGTGCTCGAGGACCAGGGCGGCGCGGCGGCGGTCCTCGGGAACGAAGCCGACGCCGGCCCGCAGCGCGCAGCGGGGACCGCGCGGGGCGTACGGGCGGCCGGCCAGCAGGAGCCGGCCGCTGCGGCGGCCGGGCGGGCCCGCGCCGTACAGGGCCTCCAGCAGCTCGGTGCGGCCCGCCCCCATGAGGCCGGCCAGGCCGACGATCTCGCCGGCGCGGACGGTCAGACTGACGCCGGCGGGTTCGCAGCGCCCGGGACGCGCGCTGCGAGGCCGTACGGCCAGATCCTCGACCTCCAGCACCTCGGGCCCGGCCGGCCGCGGCGGCCCGGCCGAGCCGGCGCTGAACAGGGCCTGCGCCGGGCGGCCGACCATCAACGTGATGATCCGCTGCCGGTCGGCAGGCCCCGGTCGCAGCGTGCCGGCCACCTCCCCGTTGCGCAGGACGGTGGCCCGGTCGGCGATGTGTTCGATCTCCTCGAGGCGGTGGGAGATGTAGACGACGGCCACGCCGCGCCCGCGCAGCGCGCGGATGGTGGACATGAGCCGCCGCACCTCGGCATCGGCGAGCGCGGCGGTCGGCTCGTCCATGATCAGGACGCGGGCGTCGAGGGAGAGCGCCTTGGCGATCTCCACGAGCTGCTGCTCACCGACGCGCAGCGAGCCGACCGGACGGCCCGGGTCGATCTCCACGCCGAGCGGGGCGAGCCAGTCGCGGGCGGTGCGGGCCATCGCCCGCCGGTCGAGGGTGCGCAGCCGGGTCCGCGGCTCGCGGCCGAGGGTGAGGTTCTCCGCCACGGAGAGCGCCGGCACCAGGTCCAGTTCCTGGTGGATCGTGGCGATGCCGGCGGCCTGGGCGGCGGCCGGGCCGGCGAAGCGCACGGGCTCGCCCCCGAGGACGATCTCGCCGTCGTAGTCGGTGACGACACCCGCGAGGATGTTGATCAGAGTGGACTTCCCGGCGCCGTTCTCGCCGAGCAGGGCGTGCACCTCACCCGCCCGCAGGGTGAGGTGCACGCCGCGCAGGGCCCGGACGCCCCCGAAGCGCTTGGTGATTCCCGACATCGCGACGGTCACCTGGTCGCTCATGCGGGCGGACCCGGGGCCCTCAGGGGAGATCGCGGCCGCATGGCCTACGGCACCGCGTTGACGGCGGCGTGCACGGTCTCGGCGAAGGCCGTGTCGCGCGTCGCCGCGCTGGCCGCGAACCGCCACGTCCCGCCCGCGTACTGCCCGGGAGGCAGCCCCAGACCGCCGTTGCGCCACAGCGGTTGCCAAGCCGCCATCGCGTGGCCGGCGTCGTACCAGGTGTTGTCGCCGCGCCAGGCCGAGTGCCAGCGGTGGGCGGTGACCAGCGACAATCCCGGACCGGAGGTCATCGTCCAGGTGGGGAACCCGGTGACGTCGCCGGTCGGCCGGGCCGCCACGGCCGGGTCGCCGACCGCCGGCAGGGCGCCGTCGATGTTGAACGCCGCCTCCCACACCGGCGCCGTCGTCGGGCCGGTCACCGACCAGGTGACGTCGCTCTGCAACCCCGCGCCGCTCCAGCGGGGCGCGACCGTGAGCAGCCAGTCGGCGAAGACCGGCTCGTCACCCATCCGGATGCCGACCAGGTTGATCCGCGAACCGTCGGCGCTGATGTCCACCCGGGCCGGCGGGCCCGCCCGGTCGGTGACGTCGAAACCGCCGACCGCCAGGTAGGGGCCGGTCCCCCGGTGCGACGAGTCCAGCGCCGGGCGGTACGTCCCGGTCCCGTCGGGATCGACGGCCAGGGACGCGATGCGGGTGTGCGGCCAGGTCCGCACGTCGGCGCGGAGGAAGCCGGTGTTCACCTGGTACCCGCGGGCGACGACGCCGGTGGACCAGGTCAGCGGAGCGAGCCAGAGTCCACCCTGGCCCCAGCCGGCGTGGCTGAGATACCAGTTTCCGCCGTCGACCACGACCTCCGCGGCGTGCGCGTCGAGCACGGTCACCTTCTCGGCGCCCTCGAAGCGCAGCGGATCCCGGCTGCGGTAGACCGCGGTGCGCCGGTACGCCGCGCCGTAGTCGGCGCCGTCACAGCAGACGAAGAGGTACCACCAGTCCCCCCGGCGCACCACGAACGGCGACTCCGTCTGGCCGCCGGCCTGGCCGGTGCGCGGGGACGCGTACGCCACTGCCCGGCCACTCCAGTTCCGCAGGTCGGTGCTGGTGCGGTAGGCGACCACGTGGTTGCCGCCCTGCGGATGGGAGGTCGCCGTGTAGTACATGACCCACCGGTCACCGACCCGGGTCACCATCGGGTCGCGCGGCTCCCAGCCGTCGGTGAAGAGCGGGTTCGCCGGGCTGCGGGTCCAGGTGAACAGGTCGGTCGAGGTGGCCAGATGCATCCGGTAGTTGGCGTAGTCGGGGCTGCCGGCCGCGTAGAACATGTAGTAGACGCCGCGGTCGTAGATGACGTGCGGGGCCCAGATCCACTGCTCGCCTGCCCCCGGATCGGCCCAGAGTGCGGGGGGATGTTTCGTCCACGGCCCGGTGGGCGTGGGCGCGGTCGCGTGGCCGAAACTCCGCTCGTCCTGCGGCGCGCCCGGCTCGGCGTGGGTGATGGCGAAGGTGTGCCAGAGACCCGTGCGCTGGTCGCGCACGATGGTGTGGTCGTTGTAGTACCAGGCCGACGACTCCCCCACGCTCGGGTCGAAGACCCGGGTCAGTGGGCCCCGCGCCGGGGTCTCGGCCACCGTCTCGTACGCCGTGGTGGTCACCGACGCCTGCGGGCCGACGCGGCGCAGGGTGAGCGTGTCCAGGCCGGCGAAGAAGCCGCTGGAGGACGGGGAGCGGCCGGTCACCGTCACCGTCAGCCGGTGGCTGCCGGCGGTGAGCGAGGCCGCTCCCAGCGGCACCGACTCGACGCGCCGCACGGTGGGGGCGTGCCCGTCGAAGAGCTGACCGACGGTCACCCCGTCGACCGCGAAGCGCAGCAGGCCGTAGTCCGGGGCGCGGGTGAGCACGGCGCCGATGTCGTACTGCCCGGCCGTCACCGGCGGCAGCGACACGGTCACCGAGTCCCCCGCCCGGCCGGCGCGCAGCCAGAGCTGGCGCCCGCCAGACCAGGCGACCCCGCAGCAGTTCGACTGCGACTCGACCGGGGCGGTGGCCGACACGACGGTCAGCGACTCCGCCTCCACCCGGACGAGGTCGGCGGCGGTGGCCGCTGTGGCCGGTACGGTCAGCGTGGCGGCGCCGAGCAGGAGCGCCGCGAGTATCCGGAGCGCGCGCATCACGGCACGCTCGGCCGGGGCAGTTCGGTGCCGGGGGCGAACTGGTCGTGCCACTTGAGGCCGGGGCCGAAGCCGCCGCCGGTCGACAGTGCCACGTACACGTCCGCTCCGGCGCCTCGGGTGAAGGTCACCAGGTCTGCCTTTCCGTCGCCGTTGAAGTCGCCGATGCCGGGCAGCTCGTCGCCGACCGCGAACCAGTCGTGCCACTTGCCGGACTGGGCGACGAAGCGGGTGCCGTCGGAGAGCGCCACGAACACGTCGCCGGCGCTGCCGCGGGTGAAGGTGATGACGTCGTCGCGCCCGTCGCCGTCGACGTCGCCGAGCGCCGGCAGCTGGTCGCCGAGCGCGATCGAGTCGTGCCACTTCCAGCCCTCCTCGACGAAGCGGGTGCCGTCGGAGAGGGAGACGAACGCATCGCCGGTGCTGCCGCGGGTGAAGGTGACAATGTCGTCGCGCCCGTCGCCGTTGACGTCGCCCACCGCCGGGTACTCGTCGCCGATCGCGAAGTGGTCGTGCCACTTGAGGCCCGGTCCGAAGCCGCTGCCGGTCGAGAGCGCCACCCAGACGTCGCCGGCGCCGCCGCGGGTGAAGGTGATGATGTCGGCACGCCCGTCCCCGTTGACGTCGCCCACCGCGGGGATCTCCGTGCCGACGGCGAAGAAGTCGTGCCACTTGACCCCGGTGGCGTAGGACGTACCGGTGGAGAGCCCGACGTAGACGTCGGCGGCGTCGCCCCGGGTGAAGGTGATGATGTCGGCGCGCCCGTCGCCGTCGACGTCGCCGGTGAGCGGGATCTCCGCGCCGACGGCGAAGAAGCCGTTCCAGATCCGGCCGTCGGAGACGAACCGGCTGCTGCCGTCGGAGAGGGCGGTGGTCACGTCGGCGGCGTCGCCGCGGGTGAAGGCGACGGCGTCGTCGCGGCGGTCGCCGTCGGCGTCGCTGGTGTTGCGGGTACGCGTGGTGGCCGACACCTCCGCCGAGGGCGCGGAGACGTTGCCGGCGCCGTCGACGGCGACCACCCGGTAGTGACGGGTCTGCGCGGCCGGCAGCGGGCCGTGCCGGAAGGCGGTGGCGCGGGTCGTGCCGACCAGGTTCGCCGGGGTGATCGCGACGCCGGGAGCCCGCGAAGCGTAGACCCGGTATCCGGCGACGCCCACGTCGTCGGCCGGCGCCGTCCAGGACAGACCGATCGCGTGCACCCGGCCGGTCTCCAGACGCAGCCCGGTGACCGTGCCCGGCGCGCCGGCGTCGACGAACGGGGGCACCATGCTGTCGGCGTCGTAGCGGGCCGCCGTCCAGGCCGGCGCACCGGCGGCCGGGGTCAGGGTGACCATGACCGTCGAGCGCCCGGCGGTCAGCGCGGCCGGGAGGACGAACTCATCGGCCAGCCAACGCTGCCGGTTGTTGCCCAGGGGCTGCAACCACACCCCGGCCGGTCTGCCGTCAACCGAGACGGCCACCTGCTGGTGGGCGCCGGCCTGGTCGCCGTGCCGGCGCAGGCGGACGCCCTGGTTGGCGGGGTCGACGGTGAGCCGGAAGCCGGCGGCGCCGGTCGTGGCGCGCACCTGGCCGGTGACGGGGACGTTGTCGTCGTCGCCCTCGTACGCGCTGGTCAGCGGGGACTGCGTGCCGGAGTCGGTGTACCCGTGCGCGGCGCGGGCGGCCGCGTCCCCGGTGACCAGCGTGTCGGTGCGGCGCAGGCTCACGGTCGGCTGGGTGTAGAGGAAGGCGGTCGAGGCGTAATCGGCGGGCATGTCGTTGGCGGGGCCGTGCTCGATGCCGAACCGCAGCGCGGTCGCGTACGACACCGCGTCGCCGATCATCAGGCGGTAGACGGCATCGCACTCGTCGACGCACCCGCCGGAGCGGAACAGGTGTGCGGTGTTGCCGGTGAAGACGCCGCTGTACTCGCCCCGGTTGAAGTACCACCCGGACTCGTAGAAGTCCTCGGTGCCGGTGCCGTAGATCTGCGGCGTGGGCGAGCCGTCGACGTGGATGCGCTCGTCGCCCTCCAGGTAGTTGCGGGTGTTGCCGCCGGTGATGTGGCCCCGGGCGGTCTGGGAGACGCCGACGAACCGTCCGCGGCCGGCCTGGTCGGCGACGATCCAGTCGCTGCCGCCGACGGTCTCGGCACGCCGGGACTGGGTGGTGAAGTAGCCGGCGGCGCCGTCGGGGGCGAGCGCACCGGTCCAGGCTGCGCCCGGAGCGGTTGTCACCTCCGCCTGGACCCCGTTGACGGCGGCGCCGGTGGTGTTGGTCAGCGCCACCGTGGCGGTGGAGCGGAACGGCATCGGCCACCAGGCGCTGTACCAACCGCCCGGCGCGGCGTCCATGGCGAACATCAGCGAGCGGACGGGGCGTTCGCCCAGGCCCGAGCCGAAGAATTCGCCCACCGGGCTGTCGACGGTGGTGCGTCCGTCGAAGGTGATGCGCAGCCGCAGGCCCGACAGTGCCGACGCGGTGGCGGCGGCGTCGGGCAGCCGCAGCCTGAGTGCGGTGACGGCGCCGGGACCGGTGAGGGTGGCGAGGGTTGAGCGGCCACCCGCGGGGACATCGACCCGGGCAGTTTTGGTGCTCGCGCCGGGCTGGCTCGGCTTCGGGTCGCGCAGGCCGGCCGCGCGCAGCTTGTCGACCACGTCGACGGCCGGGTCGGCGGGATCGAACCGGGACACCCCGGCGGCGTCGGCGAACGTGCGGTACGTGACGTGGTGGAAGAGCGGGTTGTGCTGGGTGGTGATCCGCATCGACTCGCGGTACGGCATCGGCACCTTGACGGTGACGCCACCGGAGGTCTGATCGGCGTTGGTGACGAGCGGGAACACGAACGGGTGGCCGAGACCGCCGTCGACGAGACGCTGGAGGCTGGTGTCGACCACCGTGACCCCGTCGAGTTCGATGCGGATCCAGCCGGTGGCACCGACGTTGCCCCCGTCGCGGGTGAACCAGATCGACTGCACCTCACCGGGTCCGCGATCCTCGGCGATGACGCAGCCGCCCGACTGGCGCAGGCACGAGTAGGCGCCGCTGAAGCCGTCGTCGTTGGAGCCGTCCCGGGCGAAGCTGGAGAACTGCCGGGTGCGGCTGCCGGCCGCCAGCTCGGGCAGCCGGTCGAGCCGGCGGTAGACGTCCCAGCCGACCGGGCCCTTGTCGGCGGCGACCGCGAGCGGCTCGGTGGCGAACTGGGTGGCGAGCGGCGCCGGGGCGGACGGCGCGGCGTGCGCAGCCGTGGTGGGGATCATGACCGCCAGCGCCGCCGCGAGTGCCGGCCAGCGGAGGGTACGGGGTTTCATGGATGTCCCTCCAGGATGACCAGGAGCGCCAAGAAATCGATTGCCCGGCAGTTAACTGCGTACATCGTCAGATGTCAATACTTTCCGCCCACAACGCCGGGTTGACGAAGGAAGATTTCGCCACGCATTGACAGCGATCGAGGTCCTGACAATACTCCTCGGCAATCGATTTCTCGCCCCTGGAGGGAGCATCGTGAGACGCACTCCCCTGGCTCTGCTGATCGGCCTCTGCACCGCACTGGCGCCGGTCGTGGCGACCGCACCGGCGCAGGCCGATCCGCCGATCGGCACGCTGGAATGTCCCTCGATCCCCGCCACGCACGACCCCGCGATCACCGTGATCGTCTACCGGGTCTCCCGCGCCCACAACGTCAACGACAAGGTCCTGCTCTCCGCGTTCGAGACCGGCTGGGTCGAGTCGCGCATGAACAACCTGCCGTGCGGTGACAAGTCATCGCTGGGAGTGTTCCAACAGCGGTGGGACTACGGCTGGGGGACGCCGGAGCAGATCATGGATCCGGTCTACGCCACCACGCAGTACCTCGTCCGTGCGATCGTCTGCGACCGGAACAACCCCCACTACACCGCCGGTCAGGTGGCCCAGTGCGTGCAGCGCTCCGGTCACCCCGCCCGCTATGACCAGGCGGAGGCCAAGGCCCGGACGCTACTCGCCGAGGCGACGCGTACCCACGCCATCGCCGGTGGGTCCGCCACCGATGTCAACGGTGACGGACGCGACGACGTCATCACCTTCACCCACGGCACCCTCGCCGACGTCTACGTCAGCACCTCCACGGGCACCGGTTTCGCCGGCACCTCGGTGAAGTGGAACGACTTCTTCTCCATCGGCGGCGAGACGGCCTCGACCGGCGACGTCAACGGCGACGGACGCGACGACATCATCACCTTCGCCCACAGCAACACCGGCGACGTGTACGTGGCGCTGTCGAACGGCAGCAGCTTCGGTGCCGGGCAGAAGTGGCACGAGTGGTTCGCTCCCGGCGCGGAGATCGCCGCGGTCGGGGATGTCAACGGTGACGGCAAAGACGACATCGTCACCTTCACCCACAACGCGGCCGGGGATGTCTACGTGGCGCTCTCCACGGGGTCGTCGTTCGCGGGCACTGCGGTGAAGTGGCACGACTACTTCTCCATCGCCGGCGAATTCCCCGCCCTCGGCGACGTCAACGGAGACGGCAAAGACGACATCATCACCTTCACCCAAGGCCCCAACACCGCCTCCGACGTCATCATCGCCCTCTCCACCGGCACCAACTTCGGCCCACCACAAAAATGGCACGACCTCTTCGCCGTCGGCAACGAACAACCCCGCGTCGGCGACATCAACGGCGACGGCAAAGACGACATCGTCACCTTCACCTGCGACACCAACGCCGACGTCTACGCCGCCACCAGCACCGGCACACACTTCGCCGGCACCACCATCAAATGGCACGACTTCTTCTGCCTCCCCGGCGAATTCCCCTACCTCGCCGACGCCAACGGAGACGGCAAAGACGACATCATCGTCTTCACCAAAAACAACACCAACGACGTCTACGTAGCACTCTCCACCGGATCAACATTCGCCCCCAGCACCAAATGGCACGACTACTTCGGCCTCAACGGCGAAACAACCCTCTGAAAACCACCGGTAGGGTCCGAGGATGAGCGGCAACGACGAACGCGACATGGTCCGGCGCGGGTACGACGCGCTCTCCTACCACTACCGGGCCGACGACGCCGGCGACGGCCAGTACGCCCCCTGGCTCGCCGACCTGCACCGCCGCCTGCCGGCCGCAGCCGCGGTCCTCGACCTCGGCTGCGGCTGCGGGGTGCCGGTCGCCCGCTTCCTC
>Ga0233383_1000894_pt1 | contig 10938 bp, 8 predicted proteins | sample ElkDunMinimDraft_14_FD_191542 | JGI IMG/M metagenome (GOLD analysis project Ga0233383, IMG submission 191542) | Fecal eukaryotic communites from dung pellets of Tule Elk in California, USA - Elk Dung G16 | ecosystem: Host-associated > Mammals > Digestive system > Large intestine > Fecal | place...
TCGGTGCGCTCGTCGCGGGCCTGCTCCTGGGTGTCGTCTGGGCCGCGTGGCACCTGGTCCCGCTGCTCCAGGCCGGCCATGCGGCCGACTGGATGGTCTGGTGGGTCGTGGGCACGGTCGCGGTGCGGGTGCCCATGATGTGGATCTACAACCACGGGTCGAGCGTGCTCGGCACGGTGCTGTTCCACTGCATGCTGAACGTCAGCGGCTACAACTACGGGCCCAGCTACAGCCTGGCCGCGGTCGCGGTGACGATCGTCGTGCTGTCGGCGGCGATCGCGTACCTCTGGGGCCCGCGGACCCTCGCCCGCTACCGGTACGCCGCCGGCCCGGCCACGCGCTGAGCCGACCGGGGGCGCGGTCCGGCCGCGCGGTGCGGCACGATCGGGGCATGAGCGACACGCAGCGGTGGGACGAGGTCGACGCGCACCTGGTGCGCGAGCTGGTCACGGAGGACGAGGCGCTGGTCGCGGCCCGGGAGTCGGCGCGCGAGCACGGGCTGCCACCCATCGAGGTCACGCCGAACCAGGGCGCCTTCCTGGGCCTGGTCGTCCAGATCGCGGGTGCGCGGCGCGTCCTGGAGCTCGGCACGCTCGCCGGGTACAGCACGATCTGGCTCGCCCGAGCCGTCGGCGCGGACGGACAGGTGGTCACCGTGGAGCTGGATCCGCGGCACGCGCGGGTCGCGCAGGGGAATCTCGAGCGCGCCGGCGTCGCGGGCCGGGTCGACGTCGAGGTCGGGGTGGCACTCGACATCCTCTCGCGGCTGGCCGACCAGGGCGGCGAGCCCTTCGACATGGTCTTCCTCGACGCCGACAAGGCCAACATGCCCGCGTACCTCGAGCTGGCCCTGCGCCTCGTCCGGCCCGGCGGCGTGATCGTCGGCGACAACGTCGTGCGCGGCGGTCGCGTCGCCGACCTGTCGACCACCGACCCCGACGTGCGCGGCGTGCAGGGGTTCCTGCACGCGCTGGGCACCGACCCACGGCTCGACGCGACAGCGCTGCAGACCGTCGGCTCCAAGGGCTGGGACGGCTTCGCCGTCGCACGCGTCCGCTAGGAGGCGGCCGGACCCGGCGGGACGACGAACGCTGGAATACCGGGCCGCAGCGCAGGGTTGAGCCTTATAGACTCAACTTTGGCTCTCCCGGCTTGCGCCGCGCGCACCGCGGACCTAAGTTGAGTGAAGACGACTCAACCTGTTCCCTAGCACGGAGGCACATCACCATGGCACGAGCAGTCGGCATCGACCTCGGCACCACGAACTCCGTGGTCGCCGTCCTGGAGGGCGGCGAGCCCACGGTCATCGCGAACGCGGAAGGGTCGCGCACGACGCCGTCCGTCGTCGCGTTCTCGAAGACGGGAGAGGTCCTGGTCGGCGAGGTCGCCAAGCGCCAGGCCGTCACCAACGTCGACCGCACCATCTCGTCGGTCAAGCGCCACATGGGCACCGACTGGTCGGTGGACATCGACGACAAGAAGTACACCGCGCAGGAGATCAGCGCCCGCATCCTCGGCAAGCTCAAGCGTGACGCCGAGGAGTACCTGGGCGAGCCGGTCACCGACGCCGTCGTCACCGTTCCCGCGTACTTCAACGACGCGGAGCGCCAGGCCACGAAGGACGCCGGCCAGATCGCCGGCCTCAACGTGCTGCGCATCATCAACGAGCCCACGGCGGCCGCGCTCGCGTACGGCCTCGACAAGGGCAAGGAGGACGAGCTCATCCTCGTCTTCGACCTGGGTGGCGGCACGTTCGACGTCTCGCTGCTCGAGGTGGGCAAGGACGAGGACAACTTCTCCACGATCCAGGTCCGCGCGACGTCGGGCGACAACCGCCTGGGTGGCGACGACTGGGACAACCGCATCGTCGAGTACCTCATCAAGCAGGTGAAGAACAGCTCGGGCGTCGACCTGTCGAAGGACAAGATCGCCCTGCAGCGTCTGCGTGAGGCCGCCGAGCAGGCCAAGAAGGAGCTGTCGTCCGCCACGTCGACGACGATCTCCATGCAGTACCTGTCGATGAGCGAGAACGGCCCCATCCACCTGGACGAGAAGCTGACCCGCGCTCAGTTCCAGCAGATGACGCAGGACCTGATCGACCGCACCAAGGAGCCGTTCCACGCGGTCATCCGCGACGCCGGCATCTCGGTCTCGGACATCGACCACATCGTGCTCGTCGGCGGCTCGACCCGCATGCCGGCCGTGGCCGACGTCGTGCGCGAGCTCACGGGCGGCAAGGAGCCCAACAAGGGCGTCAACCCGGACGAGGTCGTGGCCGTCGGCGCCGCGCTGCAGGCCGGTGTCATCGGCGGTGAGCGCAAGGACGTGCTGCTCATCGACGTCACGCCGCTGTCCCTCGGCATCGAGACCAAGGGTGGCGTCATGACCAAGCTCATCGAGCGCAACACGGCGATCCCGACCAAGCGCAGCGAGATCTTCTCGACGGCCGAGGACAACCAGCCGTCGGTGGCGATCCAGGTCTTCCAGGGCGAGCGCGAGTTCACGCGTGACAACAAGCCGCTCGGCACGTTCGAGCTGACCGGCATCGCCCCGGCGCCCCGCGGCGTCCCGCAGATCGAGGTCACGTTCGACATCGACGCGAACGGCATCGTGCACGTGTCCGCCAAGGACCGCGGCACGGGTCGTGAGCAGTCGATGAAGATCACGGGCGGCTCGGCCCTCCCCAAGGAGGACATCGACCGCATGGTCAAGGACGCCGAGGCGCACGCCGCCGAGGACAAGAAGCGTCGCGAGGAGGCCGAGACCCGCAACCAGGCCGAGGCCTTCGCGTACTCGATGGAGAAGCAGATCGCGGACAACCGCGAGAAGCTGCCCGCCGACGTCGTGACCGAGGTCGAGGCCGACATCGCCGGTGTCAAGACCGCCCTTCAGGGCGAGGACGCCGACGCCGTCAAGGCCGCCTACGAGAAGCTCGGCACGTCCTCGCAGAAGATCGGCCAGGCGCTCTACGCCTCGGAGCAGCCGGGTGCGGCCGGCGGTGCCGGTGCGACCGGCGCCACGGGCGGCACCGGTGACGCGCCGGCTGCCGACGAGGACGTCGTCGACGCCGAGATCGTGGACGACGAGGACGAGCGCAAGTGACGGGTCAGGACGCACAGGGCACCCCCGAGCCGCAGGGCCCGGGGGAGCGCCCGTTCCAGTTCACCGACAAGCGCAAGGTCGACCCCGAGACGGGTGCGCCTCGCGCGGCGGACGACGCCGCGGGCGCGCCCGCACCGGGCGGGGTCGGAGGCGTGGACGACGCCGAGGCGCTCGAGGCCGCGGGCGACGCCGCGGACCCGTTGGCGGCGCTCGACTTCGAGCCCAGCACCACGGACGCGGACCTGATCTCGGCCAAGGCCGAGGCGGCTCAGCACCTCGACGCGCTCCAGCGCGAGCGCGCGGCGTTCACCAACTACCGCAACCGCGCCCTGCGCGACCAGGACGTGGCCCGCAAGCAGGGCATGCAGGACGTCCTGACGGCCCTGCTGCCCGTGCTCGACGACATCGAGCGGGCCCGGCAGCACGCCGAGCTGAACGGCCCGATGGCAGCGATCGCCGAGAAGCTCGACGCGACGCTGGGCAAGTTCGGCATCGAGCGGTTCGGCGCCGTTGGAGAGGAGTTCGACCCCACGGTGCACGAGGCGCTCATGCACTCCGCCGACGAGAACGCCACGGCGACGACGGTCAACCTGGTCGTCGAGCCGGGGTACCGCATCGGCGACAGAGTGGTCCGTGCCGCGCGCGTAGGCGTGGTCGGGCCCGAGTGATCGACCTGGTGTTGAGCCTGTCGAAGCCGCGGGCTTCGGCAGGCTCAACCGCCGGTAGAGGCAGAAGGGAGGCGTCGTGACCGGTCAGGACTGGATCGAGAAGGACTTCTACGCTGCGCTCGGCGTCCCCAAGGATGCCGACGAGGCGACGATCAAGAAGGCATACCGCAAGCTCGCGCGCACCCACCACCCGGACCAGAACCAGGGTGACCCGGCCGCCGAGGCGCGGTTCAAGGAGATCGGCGAGGCCTACGCCGTGCTGTCCGACCCGGAGCAGCGCAAGCAGTACGACGCGCTGCGCGCGATGGCCGGTGGCGGTGCCCGGTTCTCCGCGGGCCCGGGCGGCGGCGGTGGCGGGACAGGGGGCTTCGAGGACATCTTCGGAGCCATGTTCGGCGGCGGCGCTCCTCCGGGTTCCGGGCCGCGGGTCCGGTACACGCAGGGTGGCGGCGGCGGCGCCGGGTTCGAGGACATCCTCGGCTCCATGTTCGGCGGTGCGACCGGCGCGCGCACCGGGTTCGGCGGGCCTACCGCCCTGCGCGGTGCCGATATCGCGGCCGAGACCACGCTCCCGTTCCGCGCTGCGGTCGAGGGCTCCACGGTCGAGCTCGTGGTGGACGGGCGCAAGGTCACGACCCGGATCCCGGCCGGCGTCAACGACGGCAAGAAGATCCGCATCCCGGGCAAGGGCCGTCCCGGTGCTGCCGGCGGCCCCGCGGGCGACCTCGTCGTGACCGTCCACGTGGCCCCGCACCCGGTGTTCTCGCTCGACGGCGTGAACCTGCGGATGTCGGTTCCGGTCACGTTCTCCGAGGCTGCTCTCGGCACGACGATCGAGGTGCCGACGCTGGGCGGTGACACGGTGCGGCTCAAGGTGCCGGCGGGGACGCCGTCGGGCCGCGTGCTGCGCGTCAAGGGTCGCGGGGTCAGCACGTCGAAGGCCACGGGCGACCTGCTCGTCACGATCCAGGTCGTGGTGCCGCAGAAGCTGAGCAAGAAGGCCAAGGAAGCGCTCGAGACCTTTGCCGCGGAGAGCGACCACACGGACGTGCGCGCCGACCTCAGGCGCCGCGCCGCCGCGCAGTAAGGTCGCGTAGGGAACGACGGTCGAGGAGGGCTCTGTGACCACAGACGACGCACCTGTGCTGACCGTTTCGCAGGCTGCCGAGATGGCGGGCATGCACCCTCAGACCCTGCGGCAGTACGACCGGCTGGGCCTCGTGACCCCCAGGCGCACCGTCGGGCGCGGCCGGAGGTACTCGCGGCGGGACGTCTCGCGGCTCCTGGAGGTCCAGCGGCTCGCCCAGGGCGAGGGCATCAACCTCGCGGGGATCAAGCGCATCCTCGACCTCGAGCGGCACGTCGCGGCGCTCGAGGGCCAGCTCGCCGAGCTGATCATGATGCAGACCGAGCGGGACCGGGCCGAGGGCCGGGTCTTCGCAGCAGGCAGCAGCGGTGACGTCGTCGCCGTCCCGCTCGGTCGGCGCGTGCGCCGTGACCTGCGGGTCGAGGTCGAGAAGAGGCACACGCGCGGGGGCGCGCTCGTCCTGTGGCGGCCCACGGCCCAGGACAACTGACGCGCATTTCGCAACGCCATTCTTTCTTATTGCGAATAATGATGGCGCAATTCAGGTAAGCCATTCCTTGCTATACGGGATCTGTATTCCGCAATAACCTGGCGGTGTACCGATCCCGGGCCGGCGTCGCTAGGGCGACCCCCGGCGACCCACAGCGAGGAGCGAACCATGAGCACCCTGATGGAGATGCCCGAGGTCACCGAGTGCTCGGTGCTCGGCTGCGGGTACAACCACGACCACGACTGTCACGCCGGCGCCATCACGGTTGCCGGGCACACGGGCGACGCGTCGTGCGCCACGTTCATCCCGCTGAGCGCCAAGGGCGGGCTCGAGAAGGTGGTCGCGCACGTGGGGGCCTGCCAGCGCGGAGAGTGCGTGCACAACTCCGAGCTCGAGTGCTCGGCCCCGGAGATCCGCGTCGGTCCCGGGCCCGACGACGCGAGCCACGCCGACTGCCTGACGTTCACGCCCGCCTGAGCCGCGGGCGGTCGGAGCACCTGTCAGCGCACGAGGTGGTGCAGGAGCTGGAGCGCCCCGTCGTGCGTCGCCGGTAGCCCTTCGACCCAGACCCGCGTCGGCCGGCGCAAGGACTCGCCCAGCCCGAGGATCTCGGCGTTCTTCTCGACCACGCGCCGCAGCGACTGGGCGACCTGGGCGATCGTGTCCCCCCGCTTGCACAGCACGGCAAAGACGCCGTCGCTCATCGCGGCCATGGGGTGGCCCTCGCCGAAGATCTGGTCGAGCGTGCGGCCCACCGCGGCCGAACGCGCCATGCGCTGCCAGGCGTCGAGCCCGTCGACCGCGACGTCGACCACCACGAGGCAGTAGGTCTGCGGCACGAGCGTGCCTGCGACCTGTGCGGCGCCGTAGGTCTCGCGCAGCCGCTCGCCGAGGTAGTCGCTCGTCGGCATGCCCGTGGCCGGGTCCCGGACTCCGGAGAGCACCGGTAGCTTCTCGCGTCCCTGCACCCAGCCCAGCGCGAGAGCGCGGAGCACCTCGGGCTCGGGCGGGCTGGCGACGGCGCGGTAGAGGCAGACCAGGTCGTCCATCGCCTCGCCGATGCCCACGCCGGCCGCGCTGCGGGCGCTGCCAAGACGTTGTGCCGCTGCCTCAGGCGTGCGGCCTTCCTCGATCGCCTCGACGACGGCATCAACAGCAGGGTGGTACCAGTCCCCGGGGCGTAGCCACACTTCCGAAAGGCTGGCGATGCGCCAGCGCTCACGAACGTCAGACGCTCGGGGAGGGCCACCCAGGTGCGGCGTCATGCTGATGGGACCTCCATAGGTATTCATCATGACGCAGACCGGGCGGCCCGCGACACCGGTGAGCCCATACCCGGCGCGGATTCACCCATCGAGAGCGGGTGATCATCGCGTAAAGTGACGGGCGTCCCGTGCGGGTCGGCGAACGGGGCGGCGCGCCGCAGGAGCGAGGGGTCGTGACTGACGTCTACATAGGTTCAGGGGACTCAGCTCCGAGTGATGCGGAGCTGATCCTCGAGGTGCGCGGTGGCGACCTCGACGCGTTCGGTGCCCTGTACCAGCGCCACGCGGCGGCGGCACGCAAGCTCGCCCGCCAGTACGTGCATTCCGCGGCAGACGTCGACGACGTCGTCGCCGACGCGTTCGACCGGGTGCTCCGCGTCCTCCAGCACGGCGGCGGGCCCGACCTCACGTTCCGCGCCTACCTGTTCACCGTCGTCCGCCGGCTCGCCGTCGACCTGGCCAAGGGCGCGCGGCGCACGCGGCCCACGGCCGACGAGGGAACGTTCGAGTGGGCGCTCGCCGCGAGCGCGTCGAACGAGGACCCCGCGCTGCTCGACTTCGAGCGCTCCATCGTCGCGCGCGCCTATCACTCGCTCCCCGAGCGGTGGCAGGCGGTGCTCTGGTACACCGAGATCGAGGAGCTCTCGCCCGCCGAGATCGCCCCGATGCTCGGCCTCACGCCGAACGGGGTCTCGGCTCTCGCCTACCGCGCGCGGGAAGGCTTGCGCGTCGGCTACCTGCAGGAACATCTGACGCACGTCCCGTCCGAGGGGTGCGGGGCGGTCAACCCGCTGCTCGGCGGCTACGTGCGCGGCGGCCTGTCGAAGCGCGAGGTCGGCAAGGTCGAGGCGCACCTGGACGGCTGCGGCGACTGCCGCACGCTCGTGCTCGAGCTCGGCGACGTCGCGCACGGGATGAAGGGCGTCATCGCGCCGCTGGTCCTCGGAGTCGCCGGGCTGGCGGTGCTGGGTGCGCTGCCCGTGGGCAGTCTCGCGGCCGGGTCGCTCGCGGCCAGCAGCGGCGCGGTGGGCGGCGGTGCTGCCGGCGCGACGGGAGCTGCCGGCGCGACCGGGGCCGCGTCGACGGGAGCGGCAGCCGGTGCGGGCGGTGCCGCGGGCAGCGGTGCGGCGGCAGGCGGTGCGGTGGCCGGCTCGGCCGCGGGCGCAGGCTCGGCCGCCGCGACGACCGCGGCGACCACGGCCGCCGTCGCGACCACGACCGTGGCCAGCGGCGCGACCGTGGCTGCAGCGGCCAGCGCCGTCGCCGTCGCCACCGTCGGCGTCGTGACCGTGCTCTCCGCACTGGACACGGACTACGAGCCGCGGGTGTCGGAGCCCATCAGCGCCCCGTCGGAGATGCCGGGCTGGGTCCATCCCACCCCCGTGCCCTCCGACCCGCCGTCGATCGACCCCACGTCGCCCGCCAACATCCTTCCGGCGATCATCCCGGCCGACCTGGGCGTCGCCCCCGCCGACCCGGCCGTCGCCCTGGCACCGCGCGTCTCGCAGTCCGTGTCCCTCGTGGTCACGAACCAGGGCGGCAGCGCGGCGCAGGAGGCGTACGTCCGCTTCGTCCTGCCTGACGGCATGCGCCCGTCCTTCCCGTCGTCGCCCGTGGGTGCCGGCACCGGGTCCGTGGACCTCACCGCCAGTGCCCTCTCGTGCACGCAGACGGCGTCCGGGGAGAACCAGGTGCAGTGCACGGTGGGGTCCCTCGACGCGGGGCAGTCGCGCAGGGTCTCGTTCCCGGTCGTCGTGCGCAACGGCGGCGCGTACTCGATCACCGCGCACGTCTGGGGCCTCGGCCTCGACGCGCGGGAGATCGTCCTCCCGCCCACCACGGTCATGTCCTACGGCGCCGAGCTCACGGCGGGGTCGGGCGACGCGGTCGTGGTCGAGAACCCGGGCGACGCGTGGGTGCCGGTGCGCGTGACCAACACGGGTGACGTCCCCGCTTCGCCCGGCTGGGCCGTCCGGGTGACGCCGCCGGCCGGGATGAGCGCCGTCGGGAGCGACGGCGACCTCGCCTGCGCGCCCGCGGACGGTCGCGACTGGCTGTGCCGCCACCAGCCGGACGCCGGTGTCGTCGCGCCCGGCGACTCCCGCTCGGCGCGGGTCCGGCTGGTCGCGAACGGTGCCACGCCGACGGGTACCGCGAACGTCGCGCTGGTCCCGGTCCTCCCGACGTCCGACCACGTCGTCGCCGCTCAGGGTGCGGTCGAGGTCACGACGCCGTGGCGCGGCGCGAGCGCCGGCGCCGGTGCGCTCGAGGCCGTCTGCCGGGCCAAGGGCGGCATCCGGACGGCGGACGCGGCCGTCGTGGGCACGTACCGCAACACCTCGCCGCAGACGGTCACCGTGCGCCTCGACGCCGCGGGCAGCTCGGCGACCCACGCGGTCGCCGTGGCCCCGGGCGGGTCGGCGACCATCGCCGTCCCGGACGGGCTGCGTGTGCCCGCCGGCTCGGCGTCGTACCAGCTCACCACCTACGTCGCGGGCGTCCCCTACAGCACCACGGTCCCCGCCGGGAGCCACGGCAGCGTCGACTGCTTCGACCCGCCGTGGGACGTCTCGACGTCGGCGTCCGTGGTCAACGCGGGCGGGACCGTGCGCGTCGACGCCACGATCACGAACAACAACGCCGCGGCGTTCCTGGTCGGGGCGGCCGGGGCGGGCCGGTCCGTCGACCCGACGCGGCTGGGCCCGGGCGAGACGACGACGTTCTCGTTCGACACGGGCGCGACGTCGCTCGACGCGGGAGCCGTGGAGTTCCGGCTGCAGCGGTCGGTGACCGACTGGGACGGCGACCCGGGCGGTGTGGTCACTCCGGCGGTCGCACCGACGGTGTCCTACCCGGCCGCGCGCCTCGCGCCCCGGCTCGCGGACGCCGCGTCGGGCGAGGTGAGCGAGTGCCGGTACGACGCCGAGCGCGACGCGTCGATGCGGACGTTCACGATCCCGCTCGACAACACCAGGTCGACCCTGCCCGTCACCTTCTCCGCCCGGGCGGGCGGCGAGACCTTCACCCAGCGCGTGCCCGACGGCGAGCACGGGTCGCTCGTCGTGCCCGTGCCCTGGGGCACGGACCCGGTGGACGTGCTCGCGGACGGCTCGTCGATCGGCACGTACGACGTGGCGTTCGAGGGCTGTGCCGACCCGGTCTGGCCGCAGAAGGTCGACGTCGCGGTCGCTGCGACCTGCGTCGACGGCGAGGCGCGCGTCGTCGCCGACGTGACCAACGGTGGGCGCCGGGCATGGACCGGCACGCTCTACCACTCGGGCCGCCAGAGCGACGCCGTCCGGGTCGCGCGGGAGAGCTCGGACAGGATCGTGCTGCCCCTGGGTCAGATGCACACCGACGGCGGTCTGGCGGGCCTGCTCCTGGAGCGGACGTTCGAGGGCAGCGAGCAGAAGGTGTGGCGCACGTTCGAGTTCGAGGACACGACGTGCGCCGTCGTCGCCCCGACTGCCGAGCTCGACCTCGGCGACATCTGGGTCGACGAACGGTGGTGGGGCGGCGGCTTCACATCCTGGCGCGAGGCGACCGTGGTGCTCGACAACTCGGGCTCGAACGTCCCCGTCGACTTCCACGTCACCGGCCACGGCCTCGACCGGACCGAGCGCGTGGGGCCCGGCGAGTCGGTCCGGGTCGACGCCGGGGCCGTGAAGGGCCGGCACGGTGCAACCTTCACGGTGCAGGCAGAGAGCTGGACCGACGATCTGGTCGTCGTGCAGTTCACCGGCACGCCGGCTTGGTGCGCGGCGCCGATCGAGCGCGGCCGCCAGTACGCGGTGGACGACGTCGCGTCGTGGCGCAGCGCCAACTACCGGTTCGTCGGGCCGTACGCCGCACCCGATCATGCCGAGGGCCGACGCGCCGGCTGGTCATGGCCCGGCTGGCGCTGGGGGCCGTCGCAGTGGGAGCGCGTGTCGTCCTGCGAGTACCGGTGACGCGTCAGACGATGCCGTAGAGCCGGTCCCCGGCATCGCCGAGGCCGGGCACGATGTACTTCTTCTCGTTGAGGCGCTCGTCCACCGCGGCCACGACGACCTGGACGTCGACGCGGTCGCCGACGGCCTTCTGCACGACCTCGAGCCCTTCGGGCGCGGCGAGCAGGCACACGGCCGTCACGTCCCGCGCACCGCGCTCGAGCACGTAGTTGATCGCCGCGACGAGCGTGCCGCCGGTCGCGAGCATCGGGTCGAGCAGGAACACCTGACGGTCGGTCAGGTCGTCGGGAAGCCGGTTCGCGTACGTCACGGCCTCGTACGTCGACTCGTCGCGCTGCAGCCCCAGGAAGCCGACCTCGGCCGTGGGGAGCAGGCG
>Ga0233383_1000897_pt1 | contig 10922 bp, 8 predicted proteins | sample ElkDunMinimDraft_14_FD_191542 | JGI IMG/M metagenome (GOLD analysis project Ga0233383, IMG submission 191542) | Fecal eukaryotic communites from dung pellets of Tule Elk in California, USA - Elk Dung G16 | ecosystem: Host-associated > Mammals > Digestive system > Large intestine > Fecal | place...
CCCGACCTCGAGGTGGGCCTCGGAGGGCGCGGAATAGAAGGCCGGGTCCAGCACCTCGGGCCAGTGGGTCGGCGCTTGGGGAAGCGTCACCACCTGCGCGAGCCGGCGGAAGAAGATCGTGAAGTCGGTCTCGTGATCGCCGAGCCAGTCGAAGAGCTGCTGCACGCGATCCAGGTCCGCATCGTCTCGCAGGGATGCGAGCCCCAACTTGTGCGCGAACCGCCGCGCCTGCTCGAGGATGAAGGTGTGCTGGTAGGCCTCGAGCCCCTCGCGCTGCGCCTGCTCTGCGAGCGCCTCCCCGAAGAGCGGCGCCAGCGCCTCGCCCAGGCTCTCGAGGTTCCACAGCCCCACCGACGGCTGGTTCCCGTAGCGGTAGCGGCGCTGCTGCGCGTCGGTGGTGTTCGGCGTCCAGTGCGGATCGTAGTCGTCGAGCCAGCCATAGGGGCCGTAGTCGATCGTGAGCCCGAGGATCGACAGGTTGTCGGTGTTCATCACCCCGTGCACGAAGCCGACGGCCTGCCAGTGCGCGATGAGTCGAGCCGTCCGGCGCGCCACCTCCCGGAAGAACTCCGCGTACGCCTCCGGGGAGGGCGGCCCGAGCTCGGGGTAGTGCTGCTTCAGCGTGTCCTCGGCCAGGCGCCGCAACAGCTCCACGTCATCGCGGCGCGCGCACAGCTCGAAGCTGCCGAAGCGCACGAAGCTGGGCGCGACCCGGCAGACGATGGCGCCCGGCTCCGGCGCGGGATGGCCGTCATAGAACATGTCCCTCACCACCTGCTCCCCGGTGGAGACCAGCGAGAGGGCCCGGGTGGTGGGGACGCCGAGGTGTGCCATGGCCTCGCTACAGAGGAACTCCCGGATCGACGAGCGCAGCACCGCACGTCCGTCACCGCGGCGCGAGTAGGGCGTGGGGCCGGCTCCCTTCAGCTGGAGCTCCCAGGTGCGTCCATCGGGGCCCTCGAGCTCTCCCAACCCGATCGCACGCCCGTCCCCCAGCTGGCCTGCCCAGTGTCCGAACTGGAAGCCCCCGTAGTTCGCGGCCCAGGGCTTCATGCCCGGCCAGAGCGCGTTGCCGCTCAACACCGCGAGCGCCTCCTCGGAGGCGAGGACCTCGGGCGACAGACCGAGCAGCTCGGCGACCTCCGGCGAGCTGGCGACCATCCGGGGCGCGGCGACCGGGGTGGGATCCACGCGGGACCAGAGGGCCCCCGGAACCGGTCGGGAGCGCCGGTCGTTCTCCACCGGGTCTCCGGGGAGGCTGTCGACGAAGCGGGAGGTGAAGACGGGCATGGGCGATGGGGGGGGCGGCCGGGGGGCGGCCGCGGCGCGAGGAGACTTCCTGAGAACGGCGGCGAGAGCGGGCTGCGTCGGCGCGAAGGTGCGCATCCGCCTGGGGACGTGTCGGGGACGCGCGGGGTCAGCCGGTCCCCAAGCCTTGCAGCCAGGGGAGGCCGCCGCTATAGAAAGCGGCCTTCAGCCACCCACGCTCCGATGGCGGCGCTCGTTTCCGGGCCGTAGGTGCGTTTCTCCCGTTGCGTGGGGTGCTCTGCCGGCGGCGGCCCCGCGATTTGTCTCTCCCTGCCGCGCGCTGTCTGGAGCACACCGTGAAGATCCGCGAGTTCTGCCGCACCCACTACAAGCACTTCAACGCGGCCGCACTGGTCGACGCGGCCGAGGCCTACGTCACGCACCTGGACAAGGGCGGCAAGATGTTCGTCACCATCGCCGGCGCGATGAGCACCGCGGAGCTCGGCATCTCGCTGGCCGAGATGATCCGCCAGGACAAGATCGCGGCGATCACCTGCACCGGCGCGAACCTCGAGGAGGACATCTTCAACCTCGTCGCGCACGACTACTACGAGCGCGTTCCGCACTACCGCGATCTCACGCCGGCCGACGAGCAGGCGCTGCTCGAGCGCCACATGAACCGCGTCACCGACACCTGCATCCCCGAGATGGAGGCCATGCGCCGCATCGAGTCGGCCGTGCTCGAGGAGTGGGTCGCCGCAGACCAGGCCGGGGAGCGCCTGTTCCCGCACGAGTTCATGTACCGGATCCTGCGCGGCGGGAAGCTCAAGGACAGCTACCAGATCGATCCGAAGAACAGCTGGATGCTCGCGGCCTGCGAGAAGAACCTGCCCATCTGGGTTCCGGGCTGGGAGGACTCCACGCTCGGCAACATGTACACCGGTCACGTGATCTCGGGCGACGTGAAGAACGTCCACACCGTGCGCACCGGCATCGAGTACATGCGCGAGCTCGCCTCCTGGTACGAGGAGAATGCGGGCAAGGCGTCCATCGGCTTCTTCCAGATCGGCGGAGGCATCGCGGGTGACTTCCCGATCTGCGTGGTGCCGATGCTGCACCAGGATCTGCAGCGCCCCGAGGTCCCGCTCTGGGGCTACTTCTGCCAGATCAGCGACTCGACCACGAGCTACGGCTCGTACTCGGGCGCCATCCCCAACGAGAAGATCACCTGGGGCAAGCTCGGCATCGACACGCCCAAGTTCGTGATCGAGAGCGACGCCTCCATCGTGGCGCCGCTGATCTTCGCCTACGTGCTCGACCAGTAGTCGCCATGCCGGACCCCGCCGCCCCCCGGGCGAGCGGGCCGCTGCGACACCCGGAGGCCGCTCGCAGCCTTGCGAGCGGCCTTCGTCGCGTCCGGAACTCAGCGGCTGCGCCGGAGCCCCGACCCGCGTCGCGAGCACCTAGGAGACGGTCTCGGTATCGATCGTCTCGGCCCGTGCCACGTTGCCCTTGACCGTGAGGTTGGGGGGGACGGGCCGACCGGCGAGCCTGTCGCGGAAGAGCGCAGCGCGCATCAGGAAGATCGTCGTGATGGGCATGGTCATCGCGACGAAGATCGGGATCAGGATCGCGCTGACCGACGCGGTCTTCTCGAGCGCGGAGAACTGCAACACCGTCGCCAGGGCGATCGACCACACCCCCACCGTTGTCCCGAGGGTGGGCGGATGGATGCGCTGGTAGAACGTCGGCAGCCGCATCAGCCCGAAGGCGCCGATCAACGCGAAGAGGGCGCCCACCACCACCAGCACCGCGGTGACCAGGTCGATCCACAAGGGCAGCGTCGTCATTCGATGACCTCTCCGCGCAGGAGGAACTTGGCCATCGCGGTGGAGCTCACGAAGCCGAAGAGCGCCATCAGCAGGGCGGCCTCGAAGTAGGTGTGACTCCGATAGGAGATGCCCAGCACCATCACGCCGAGCATGGCGCAGATGTACATGCAGTCGAAGGCCATGACCCGATCCTGCGCTGCGGGGCCACGGAAGAGCCTGAAGAGGGCCAGGGCCATGCCCAGCGTCAGGCAGAAGAGCGCGACACGCAGCGCCCACATGAGGACCGGACTCATTCGAAGATCTCCTGGAGCAGCTTTTCGTAGCGGTTCTTGATGGTGGCCCTGAAGTGGTCCGGGTCCTTCAGATCCAGCACGTGGATCAGGAGGCTCGAGCGGTCGAAGGCGACTTCTGCCCAGGCCGTCCCGGGGGTCGCACAGACGATCGCCGCCAGGACTGCCAGGGCGTTGGGATCCCGGATCTCGAGTGGGAGCTGCAGGAAGGACGAGCTCAGTTGGCGATCGCGTTGGGTGAGCACGATCCATGCGACCGCCAGGTTCGAGCGCAGCAGGTCGATGGTGACGATGACCACCAGCCGGATGATCGACAGCGGCCGCCGGATCCGCACCGGCGCCGGACGCAGCTGGACGGTGAGCAGCGGCGCGAGGATCGCCAGGATCGCGGCGAGCAGCACGTTGCCCGCGCTGACGGACTGGTTGAGGGTCAGCCACAGCAGGAACAGGAACAGCGTGAGCAGCGGCGAGGGGAGCACCCGCTTCATGGCGTCTCCTTGGCGCCCGGCGGAGGCACGATGGGCGCGCGCATGACGCTCTCCACGTACGCTCCCGGGTAGTAGAGCGACTTCGCCGCGCCGTTCACGTACTCCAGGATGGGGTTGGCGGCTGCGGTGATGGCCAAGGCCGTCAGCAGCAGGAGCCCCACCGGAAGGCCCTCGGCCAGGCGGAGGCGGGGGCCTTCGCGCAAGGGCGTCGCCCAGAAGGTGCGGATCCCGGCCCGGGTGAGGGCGATGAGGCTCAGGAGGCCGGTTCCCAGCAGGACCGCCATGAACACCCAGATCTTGCCGGCGTCGTCGGCGGCGTTGCCCCCGAGCGTCAGGGAGGCCGACAGCATGGCCACCTTCCCCACGAAGCTCGAGAGCGGCGGCAGGCCGGCGATCATCAGGGTGCAGACCAGGAAGGCCAGCGCGAGGAAGGCCGTGGAGGCGGGGAAGGAGCGGCCGATGAGGCGCTCCTCGTCGTCATCGAGGTTCACGTTCTGATCGTCCGCGAAGCTCGCCGCGAGGAAGGGTGCGTCGTCCTCGAGCGTGGCGCCGAGGTTCTGCCAGCGCTCGATGAGGTCGATGAGCAGGTAGAGGGCGCACGCCCCCAGGACCGAGGACACCAGGTAGAAGATCGCCCCGCCGGTGATCTCCCAGTGCTGCAGCCCGAAGGCGGCGATGAGCGTCCCCGAGGACACCATCACGCCGTAGCTGGCCAGCCGTGCCAGCTTCAGCGTCCCCACCATGCCGAGCGCGCCGAGGATTGCGGTCACCACGCCCAGTGCGAAGAGACCGGCGCGACCGAACTGCTCCGGACTCTCCGCGTAGATCAGCGACGCCATCCGGATGACCGAATAGAAGCCGACCTTGGTCATGATGGCGAAGTACGCCGCGACCGGCGCGGTGGCCGAACTGTAGGCGGGCACCAACCAGAAGTTCAGGGGCCAGGCGGCCGCCTTGGCGAGGAACGCCACGCTGAGGACGCCTGCGCCCACGTGGAGGAGCCAGCGATCGGCGGCGGGCACCTCGACCACGCGCTGGACCAGGTCCGCCATGTTCAGCGTGCCGGTGACCCCGTAGATCGTCGTCGCACCGATCAGGAAGAGCGACGATGCCGCGAGATTCACGGCCACGTAGTGCACGCTGGCGCTCACCCGCTGGCGTCCCGAGCCGTGCAGGAGCAGGCCGTACGAGGCGGCCAACAGGATCTCGAAGTAGACGTACAGATTGAAGAGGTCGCCGGTGAGGAAGGCCCCGGAGAGCCCCATCAGCAGGAGCATCGCCAGCGGGTAGTAGTGCACCCCGGCCTTGTCCCAGCGCGCCGACGAGAACAGCACGGCACACAGCGCGACCACCGCTGCGAGCAGCACCATCACCGCGGACAGCCGGTCGACCACCAGCACGATTCCGAAGGGCGCAGGCCAGTTCCCCATCAGGTAGGCCACCGGCCCGTGGGCATGCACCCACACGGCGAGCGCGAGGGCCACCACGATGTTGGCGGAGGTCACGACGAGGCTGATCCGCGACTTGATGTCACGGTGGCCCTCGCCGAACGCGAGCATCACGCCCGCTGCCAGCATCGGCAGGAGGATGGGGACCACCAGCAGGTGGGGCATGAGCGGAGCAATCCACGTCATCCGACACCGTCCACGTGGTCGGTTCCGGTCAGTCCGCGCGAGGCCAACAGCACCACCAGGAAGAGCGCTGTCATCGCGAAGCCGATGACGATCGCCGTGAGCACCAGCGCCTGCGGCAGCGGGTCGGTGTAGTTGGCGAGCGTGAGCTCCTTGCCATCGACGATCACCGGTTCCTTGTCGATCGCGAGGCTCCCGATGCTGAAGATGAAGAGATTGACGGCGTAGCTGATCAGCGAAAGGCCGATGACGACCTGGAAGGTCCGGGGGCGCAGCAGGAGCCAGACCCCAGAGCCCGCGAGGGTACCGATCCCGAGGGCGAGCACGAGCTCCATCAGTGGTTCTCCGTGTGGCGGTGCGCGCGCACCGACTGGTGGGCGAGCGCGATCAGGATGAGCAGCGTCGAGCCGACGACCAGCAGGAACACCCCGAGGTCGAAGAACGTCGCGCTGGCGAAGTGGATCTCGCCGATCACCGGCAGCGTGAAGTGCCAGGTGTGCGAGGTCAGCAGCGGGTAGCCGACCACCCACGAGCCCACGCCGGTCGCGAGGATCAGGATGAGTCCCAACGACAGGAAGTGGCGCGGATAGATGTTCAGATGCTCCTCGACCCACTCGGTGCCCGAGACGATGTACTGGAGGAGCAGCGCCACCGACATCACGAGGCCGGCGACGAAGCCGCCACCGGGCTCGTTGTGACCGCGCAGGAAGTAATAGGCGCTCACCATCCCGGCCACCGGGAGCAGCAGGCGCACGAGCACTGCCGGCACCATGAGGTAGCCGACGGCCGTGTCCCGTGCGTGGCGGGGGTTGAGCAGATCGGTCTGGAGGTCGGCGGGCAGGGCTCGCTGCTGCGGCGGGAGCGCCATGATCTCGGGCGCAGGACGGAAGCGGCGCAGCAGCGCGTAGATCGTGAGCGCCACCGTCGTGAGCACGATGCCCTCTCCGAAGGTGTCGAACCCCCGGAAGTCCACCGGCATCACGTTGACCACGTTGCGCCCCCCGCCCTCGCTCAGCGAGCGCTCGAGGAAGTAGGGCGACACGCTCCACGACAGCTGGCGGGTGGCGACCGCGTACGCGAGCCCCGACAATCCGAGGCCGGCCGTCAGGGCGACCAGGAGATCCCGGGCGCGTCGCACGCGGGCCCGTCGCCGGGTCTTGGCGTTGAAGACCCCGCGCAGCTTCTCGCGCTGGGGGAGCCAACGCAGCCCGAGCAGGATGAGCAGCGTGGTGGCCACCTCGACCACCAACTGGGTCAGGGCCAGGTCGGGTGCGGAGAACCACAGGAAGCTGACGCAGGCCACCAGCCCCGACACACTCAACAGCAGGATCGCGGTGGGGCGGTGGTACTTCGCCTGCCACGCCGCTCCGATCGCCGCTGCACCTCCGACGACCCAGAGCAGGAGGAAGGAGGGGGAGAGCGGGAGCGGGGAGCGCGGACCCTTCAGTGCGCCCCCGGCCTTGGCGGCGGCGACGACGACGAAGGTGACCAGCAGCAACGCGAGCAGCTGTCGCTGCAGTCCCGCGGTCATGAGCGTCCGCTCGACCCAGTGACCCAGCGCGGTCAAGCGCGCGAGCAGCCAGTGGAAGACCACCTTGCCCGAGAAGGCCCGCACGAGGGGCGGCCTCACGAACCGCCCCGACAGGCGCTGCTTGCGCAGGAAGAGGTAGCCCACGACTCCGCCGGCCATCGCGATGAGGCTCATCACGAAGGGCTGATTGAAGCCGTGCCACAGCGCCAGGCTGTACTTGGGCAGCTGACCGCCGACGACCGGCCCCGCGGCCAGGTCGAGCATCCGGCCCACCGACGCGGCCGGCGCCACGCCGACGACGAGGCAGCCGAAGACCAGCAGCTCCACCGGAACGCGCATCCAGACGGGAGCCTCGTGCGGCTCGCGCGGGACCTTGCCGACGCACGAGGGCCCGAAGAACACGTCCACCACGAAGCGCAGCGAGTACGCGACCCCGCCCATGCCGGCCAGCGCCGCCGCGATCGGCAGGGCCCATTCCACCAGGGGGGTCGAGTCGATGAAGACCGTCTCGGTGAAGAACATCTCCTTGGAGAGGAACCCATTGAGGAGCGGGACCCCGGCCATGGCGGCGCTCGCCACCATCGCCAATGCCGCGGTGTGCGGCATCTGTTTGCGCAGCCCCGAGAGGCGTCGGATGTCACGGGTGCCGGTCTCGTGATCCACGATCCCTGCGGCCATGAACAACGAGGCCTTGAAGGTGGCGTGATTCACGATGTGGAAGACGGCGGCCACCGCGGCCATCGAGCTGTTCAGGCCCAACAGGAGCGTGACCAGGCCCAGGTTCGAAACGGTCGAATAGGCCAGCAGCCCCTTGAGGTCGTCCTGGAACATCGCGATGTACGCGCCCAGCAGCAGGGTGGTCAGCCCCACGCCGCCGACGACCCAGAACCACAGATCGGTCCCGGAGAGCACCGGCCAGAGCCTCGCCAACAGGAAGACGCCCGCCTTCACCATGGTCGCCGAGTGCAGGTAGGCGGAGACCGGGGTCGGGGCCGCCATCGCGTTGGGCAGCCAGAACATGAAGGGGAACTGGGCGCTCTTGGTGAAGGCACCGACCAGGACCAGCAGCAGCGCGACCGGGTAGAGCGGGTGACCCTGGATCAGCTCGCGCGAGGCGAGCACGACCTCCAGGTCGTAGCTGCCGACGATGTGGCCCAGGACCAGGACGCCCGCCAGCAGCGCGAAGCCGCCCATCGCGGTCACGGTGAGGGCCATGCGCGCACCGCGCTGGGCGTCCCTGCGGTGGTACCAGTAGCCGATCAACAGGAACGAGAAGACCGACGTCAGCTCCCAGAAGAAGACGAGCTGGAGCAGGTTTCCCGACAGCACCAGGCCGGCCATGGCCCCCATGAACGCGAGGAACATGGAGAAGAAGCGGGGCGCCGGATCGGAGGCCGACAGGTAGTAGTGGGCGTAGAGCACCACCAGCGCGCCGATCCCGAAGATCAGCAGGCAGAACATCCAGGAGAAGCCGTCCAGGCGCAGGACGAGATCGAACCCCAGCGAGGGCACCCAAGGGATGCGCTGGGTGATGGGCCCTGACGACGAGAGGGTCGGATACGCGAGGAGTGAGCCGACGAGCGCCGCGAGCGCCGCCGTACCGGCGACGATCGGCGCGGCCTTGCGGGACTCCCTCGGCACCATCGCCGCGATCAGGCTGGCTCCGAACGGGAGCAGGATGAAGGTCAGCAGAGCCATGGGCGCGCATGATAACGCCCGGTCTCCGATCTCACCCTGATAAGTGCGCGGAATTCCGCATGCTTTCGGCCCCGCGCGGGCCCCTCCGGAGGAGCCGGATCCGGAGCCCGATCAGGGAGGTGCGGAAGGGGGACCGAGCAGGTCGCCGAATCCGGCGAAGAGCTGGCCGGCGAGGTTCTTTCCGGTCCCCATCCGGAGCGCGTCGTTGGTGCCCGCATCGTTCGGGGCGCTCAGGTTCATCCGGTGTCGTGCCACCCCCTTGCTCCCGCGGTGGATGAAGGTGACGACCTCTCCGTCGACCGACTCCACCAGGGAGACGTGGGTGTAGCGATCGTTGCGCTTGCCGTCCCGGTTGCGGTCATAGGTGTCGTGGAAGACGGCGATGTCACCCGGTCGGGGCGCGACGACCGGGCTCGCTGCGCGGAAGAGCGACTCGGACATCGAGCGACCCGCAGGCAGTGCGACCGGCGCGACCGTGACCCCCGCCGCACGGTAGACGCCGAGGATGAACGAGGAGCAGTCGCGAAACCGCTTGCGAGCCTCGAGCAGCGCCCGGGCCTCCTCGACCAGACGTTGGCGAGGTCCTTCGTCCGGGCCTGCCGCTGGAGGCGGCTGCACGGCGGAGGTCTCCCGGGTCACGGGCACAACCGTCGATACGGCTCCGGCCGCAGGGCCGGGTGGGGGCGGGACCTGCGGCCCACCTGACGTCACCTGCTCTGATGCAGGAGCGGCCGGGTCGGTCGGGATCTGGGTCTGCGCGCCGCTCTCCGCGGCCGTCGGCGCAGGCCGGGGCCTCTTGGCCTTGGGCTTGGACTTGGACTTGGCGGGCGCTTTCGCCGGGGTCGCACCGCTCGCGCTCGACCTCCTGGAGGGCACCTTCCCGGCGGTCGGCGCGGCCGGTGGGGACTCGGCGGCGGGCTTCGCGACGACCGGCTGGTCCGGGGTGGCCCGAAGGGCCTTGGCGTCGGTGTCGGCCGGCACCTTGTCCTCGGCGGGGGGCTTCGCGACGACCGGCTTGTCCGTTCCGGGCTGAGGAGCCTTGGCGCCTGCGTCTGCCGGAACGCGGATCTTGGCGGGGGGCTTCGCGACGACCGGCTTGTCCGCGGGGGCCGCGGCGGCCTTGGAACGGTCGCCGGCCGCGTTCTTGGGCTTGGACGTGGGCTTCTCGGTCCCAGCCTTGGCGGTGGTGCCGTGCGCGCGCCCACGGGACCCGGTCGCGGAAGGCTCCGTGGGGCCCGGCGCGGCCCCTTCAACCTTGGCGTTGGCGGGGTCGGGGGGCGCCTGCCCGGCCATGGACGGGTTCGCGGAGGGGGCCTTCTTGCGAGGCGCCTTCGCGGCCGCTGCCTTCTTCGGAGCGGGAGGCTGTGCGGTCGCCTTGGTGACGGCCTTCGGGTTCCCCGGCTCCACGGGGGAGGCGGAGGCGCGGGGGGCCGCGGTGGTCAGCGCGAGCGCTGCGACCAGGACCATCCACCGGGTGCAGCTTTCCCTGACGTCGCTCGAGAGCCACCCGCGGGAGGCTTCTCGCGCGTCCCCGCGCGACTGCCCGCTCACCGGCGAGTCCCCCACCGGTGGCGAGCCTTCAGGTCGCGCATCTGCGGACTGCACCTGCGCCCCACGGTGCTCAGGACCTGCTCTCGATGAGCCTGCGCGCCTTCTCCTTGTCCGAGCGATGATCGAAGGCCTCGTAGAGCACATAGCCCTTCTCGCGCAGATCCACCATGCGGGGCGCCAACACCTCGAGCGCCTTGAGCCTGTCACCCGAGAACGAGAAGACCTTCAGGAGCCGCTGCGCCTGCTCCACCGAGAGGTGCCGTGCGTTCATGGCCGTCGAGAGCACCCGGAGCTGATCCTTGCTGAAGGACTCGCGCGCCATCGCGTTACGGATCTGATCGATCTCGTGATTGCTCGACACCACCCGACCGGGCATCGGAATGGGGCGCGGCGCCTCGGCGTACTTGGGCGCGTCGCGCAGCATCCGGCGCAGCTCGGCGACCTCGCGCTTGAGCTCGCGCGCGTCCCCCGCATCCTTCTTGTGGGAGCGACCCAGCTCGTCCGACAGCCGCTCGAGCCTGTCGAGGCGGCGCTCGAACTCCACGCGGGAGACGCCCACCAACTCGATGACCGGAGACGGTCCCGGACGTGAAGTGGCCGCCTGCCCGCGGGGCGGGTCTGCCAGCGCGGGGAGGGAGAGCATCACGGCGGCG
>Ga0233383_1000899_pt1 | contig 10912 bp, 8 predicted proteins | sample ElkDunMinimDraft_14_FD_191542 | JGI IMG/M metagenome (GOLD analysis project Ga0233383, IMG submission 191542) | Fecal eukaryotic communites from dung pellets of Tule Elk in California, USA - Elk Dung G16 | ecosystem: Host-associated > Mammals > Digestive system > Large intestine > Fecal | place...
GCCATCCCGATCGCCCCGGTCCATTCCCGTTTTGCGAAGGAGATCCGCCATGAACACCCGTGAGCAACAGATCGATGCCCTGCAGCAGGACTGGAGCCGCAACCCGCGCTGGCGCGGTATCCAGCGCCCGTATTCGGCTGCCGATGTCGTGCGCCTGCGCGGCAGCGTGCAGCCCGAGCACACGCTTGCCAGGCGCGGCGCGGAGAAGCTGTGGGCGCTGGTCAACGGCGATGCGAAGAAGGGCTACGTCAACGCCTTCGGCGCGATCAGCGCCGGCCAGGCGATGCAGCAGGCCAAGGCCGGGCTGGAAGCGGTGTATCTGTCCGGCTGGCAGGTGGCCGCCGACGGCAACAGCTCCGAGACGATGTATCCGGACCAGTCGCTGTATGCCTACGACTCGGTGCCGACGATGGTCCGCCGGATCAACAACACCTTCCAGCGCGCCGACGAGATCCAGTGGAAGGCCATCGCCGACGGCAAGCTCGACGAGGTCGACGCGATCGATTTCTTCCTGCCCATCGTCGCCGACGGCGAAGCAGGCTTCGGCGGCGTGCTCAACGCCTACGAGCTGATGAAGAACATGCTCGTCGCCGGCGCGGCCGGCGTGCATTTCGAGGACCAGCTGGCGGCGGTGAAGAAGTGCGGCCACATGGGCGGCAAGGTGCTGGTGCCCACACAGGAGGCGGTGCAGAAGCTCATCGCCGCGCGACTCGCGGCCGACGTGCTCGGCGTGCCGGCGATCGTGCTCGCGCGCACCGATGCCGAAGCCGCGACCCTGCTGACCTCGGATTTCGACGCCAATGACGCACCCTTCGTCACAGGAGAACGCACGGCCGAAGGCTTCTACAAGGTGCGCAACGGCCTGGAGCAGGCGATCAGCCGCGGCGTGGCCTATGCGCCGTACGCCGATCTCGTGTGGTGCGAGACCGGCACGCCCGACATCGGTTTCGCGCGCGAGTTCGCGCAGGCCGTGCATGCACAGCACCCCGGGAAGCTGCTCAGCTACAACTGCTCGCCGAGTTTCAACTGGAAGAAGAACCTCGACGACCGTCAGATCGCGAGCTTCCAAGAGGATCTGGCCGCGCTGGGCTACAAGTTCCAGTTCATCACCCTGGCCGGCATCCATATCAACTGGTTCAACAGCTTCCAGTTCGCCCATGACTACGCCCGCGGCGAAGGCATGAAGCATTACGTCGAACAGGTGCAGGAACGCGAATTCGCCGCGCGCGACAAGGGCTACACCTTCGTCTCGCACCAGCAGGAAGTCGGCGCCGGCTACTTCGACGACGTGACCACGGTCATCCAGGGCGGCGCGTCGAGCGTGACCGCGCTGACGGGCTCGACCGAAGAGAACCAGTTCCACGAGACGAAGGCGGCCTGAGTCCCGGGTCGCGACGAAGCAAGAGGCCGGGGCAATGCCCGGCCTCTGTTGCGCAGCAGCCAAACTGGCCGATCGTTACTTGCGGACTTCCTGCGTGTGCGACTTCAGTGCTTCGGCCAGCCCCGGCACCCCGTCGGCTCCCGTCGGCACGGTGATGCTCGAACCGGTGAACTCCTCACCGATCGGCTGCGAGCGCCCGCCCAGGCAGGTTTCGAGGAAGCCTTCGGCCACCGCGTTGAAGGCCTTGTTGTTTTCGGGCCGTGCGAAACCGTGGCCTTCGTCGGGGAACAGCACATAGGTGACCGGGATGTTCTTCGCGGTCATCGCCTCGACGATCTGGTCGCTTTCGGCCTGCTTGACGCGCGGATCGTTCGCACCCTGGCCGATCAGCAGCGGCTTGGTGATCGCATCGGCACGGCTCAGCGGCGAGCGCTCGGTCAACCAGGCCTTGCCTGCGTCGGTACGCGGGTCGCCCATGCGCCGGGTCAGCTGCTCGAAGAAGCTCGCCCAGTACGGCGGCACCGTCGACAGCAGCGTGTTGAGGTTGGCCGGGCCGACGATGTCGACGCCGCAGGCGAACGTCTCCGGCGTGAACGTCAGGCCCACCAGCGTGGCGTAGCCGCCGTAGCTGCCGCCCATGATCGCGACCTTGTCGGATGTGGTGACCCCGCTGTCGACCGCCCACTGCACGGCGTCGATCAGATCGTCGTGCATCTTCGCCGCCCACTCGCCGTTGCCGGCGTTGGTGAATTCCTTGCCGAAGCCGGTCGAGCCGCGGAAGTTCACGCTCAGCACCGCATACCCCCGGTTCGCCAGCCACTGGTCCATGGAGCTGTAGCCGTAACCGTCGCGCGCCCACGGGCCGCCGTGCACCAGCAGCACCATCGGCACCGGTGCATCGGCCTTGCCGTCGTTGTCGGCGTCGGCGTGCCTGGGCAGGGTGAGATAGCTGACGAGGGTCAGGCCATCGCGCGACTTGAGTTCCAGCGGCCACATCGGCACCAGCGGCTTGCCGTCGAGCGCCGGCCGGCCGGAGAACAGCTTGGTCAAGGTGCCTTCTGCACCGTTCTCGCCGCGGTCGTAACGGTAGTAGACCACCGGTGATTCGGCGGCCGAGTACGCGACCAGCCAGTGGCGATCGTCGAGCGTGCGGCTGTTGATCGAGATCTCGCCCGGGCCGATCGCTTCGAGCCTGGCGAGATCGGCCTTGATGCTGTCGTCGAGCGGGGTCCATTCCTCGCGCAGGTAGTTCACCGACACCGCCTGCAGCACGCCGGTGCGCGGATCGGTCAGGCCGCCGCCGACATCGGCGCGCGGATCCTGATGCACGAGCGTCTTCTCGCCGCTGGTGGTGTCGATGGCATACAGCGCCGCGGTGTTGCGATCGCGTGAGTCGGACATGTACAGCGTCCGGCCGTCTTCGGTCAGCCCGGTGGGCGCGGTGGTCAGCACGTCCTCGAACGGAATGTCGTCCTGGACCTCCCAGGCATCGCCGTTGCGACGCAGGACGTCCATGCCGCCATCGGGCCGACTGCGCAACGCGAAGCGCAGCGCGTAATCGGCATCGGCGATGTAGCCGGCGATCTGGTCGGTGTTCTGCTCGACCAGGGTGCGCTCGCCGCTGGCGAGATCGACCCTGTAGAGATCGTGCCACTGCGGGTCGCGGTCGTTCATGCCCACCAGCAAGGTGTCGGGCTGGCGATGGCTGACGCCGACGACCTGCGCGGTGGTCTTGGGGAACGGTGTCAGATCGCGCGACTGTGCGCTTTCCACGTCCACCGCGAACAGATGGAAATCCTCGTCACCGCCGGTGTCGCGCAGGTACAGCAGCGTGCCCGGCCTGTAGGTCCAGAAATAGCTGCGGATACCGCGCGCGGTGTCCTGGGTGACCGCCTTCGCCGCGGCCGGATTGTCGGCCGGCGCGACCCAGACATTCATCGTGCCGTCGACCGGCGCGATCCAGCTCAGGTACTGCCCGTCCGGACTCAGCTGCACGGCGGCGCGCTCGGGATTGCCGAACAGCGCTTCGCGGGGGATCAGTTCGACATCGGCCAGCGTCTTCGGCGCGGCAGCGGCGGGTGCCTGCGCGGCAGGATCGGCAGGTTCGTTGCGACCGCCACAGGCGGTCAGCGCGACGGCGATGCCGGTCGCGAGCATGAGTTGACGCATTGGTTGTCCCCTGAGTGAGTGGCGCCGGCTGACGCTAGCGCGATGGCGCCGATGTCTGCAACGCGCAGGCACACGGAACGATCGACCGCAGGACGCGGCATGCGTGGCCCGTTGATCGGGTGCGAAGCCCGGGGGGAAGTCCAATTCTCGGCGAGGTGCGAGGAAACGGTCGACCCGCATCCGTCCAGGTGGCCGGGGACGCGCCCTTGTCCGATGTGGTGCCCCGACATCGGAAGTGAACAAGATAGCGCCGGTGGAAGCGGCCAACAGCGCGAGGCCACGCCGGTCGCGGGCGGCAGTGGACGCACGGGTTCCCCGGGAATCTGCGGGCTCGCTGGCGCCGTCAATCCAATGGCGTGGGGAGGATTCGCCGATCGGGAGAGTGTCCCGCCCGGGATTACGCAGCGCCCATTTCGGCGCTGCGGCTGATCCCGCGATATCCGAGCGCCTCGGTGAGGTGCGCCTGGCTGATGTCCTTGCAGCCGTCGAGGTCGGCGATCGTGCGGGCGACGCGCAGGATGCGGTGCATTGCGCGCGCCGAGAGGTGCAGGGCTTCGATCGCCCGCTCGAGCAACGCCTGGTCGGCGGCGGCGAGGCGACAGTCCCGGGCGGTGCCGCTCTGGTCGAGCCGGGCATTGAGCATGCCGGCGCGTGCCTGCTGGCGCTCGCGCGCCTCGCTCACGCGCGCAGCGACGAGCACGCTGGGCTCGCCGGCGGGTGCGTCGGGGCGCAGCGCGGCGGGGGGCAACCGGGGCACTTCCACGTGCAGGTCGATACGGTCCAGCAGTGGGCCGGAGATCCGTGCCCGGTAGCGCGCGATGGCATCGGCCGAGCAGCGGCAGCGTCCGGAGATGTCGCCGGCCCAGCCGCATGGGCAGGGATTCATCGCCGCCACCAGCTGGAAGCGGGCCGGAAATTCGCTCTGGCGCGCGGCGCGCGAGATCGTCACGACGCCCGACTCCATCGGCTCGCGCAGCACTTCCAGTGCCTGGCGGCTCCACTCGGGCAACTCGTCGAGAAACAGCACGCCGTTGTGCGCCAGGGACACCTCGCCGGGCCGCGGCTCGCCGCCACCGCCGACCAGCGCGATCGCGCTGGCGGTGTGGTGCGGGCTGCGGAATGGCCGCGCGCGCCAGGCAGTGGGATCGAGACCGCGGCCGCTGATCGACTGCACGGCTGCGGTTTCCAACGCCTCTGCCTCGCTCGACGGTGGCAGCAGGCCGGGCAGGCGCGAGGCCAGCAGGGTCTTGCCGCAGCCAGGCGGGCCGACGAACAGCAGGTGGTGAGCGCCGGCCGCCGCGATCTCGAGCGCCCTGCGCGCCTGCGTCTGCCCGCGGACATCGCACAGATCGATCGACGGCAATGCACGTTGCGGCGGCGACGTCGCCCGCGGCAGGGTCTTGCGCCCGCCGAGCATTGCGCAGACCTCCAGCAACGTGCGCGCGGTATGTACCGGCACGTCCGAGGCCAGCGCCGCCTCCGCGCCATTGGCGACCGGCACCAGCAGTGAGCGCCCGGTGCCGGCGACCGCGAGCGCAGCGGGCAGTGCGCCGTCGATGCCACGCAGCTCGCCGGTCAGTCCGAGCTCACCGAGGAATTCCCAGTCGCGCAGCGCCTCGGCCGGGATCTGTCCGCTGGCGGCGAGGATTCCCAGAGCGATCGGCAGGTCGAAGCGCCCGCCACCCTTGGGCAGGTCGGCAGGCGCAAGGTTGACGGTGATCCGGCGTGCGGGAAATTCGTACTGCGCGCACTGGATGGCGGCACGTACCCGGTCCTTGGCTTCCCGCACCGCGGCTTCCGGCAATCCGACGATCGACATCGAGGGCAGACCACCGCCGAGATGGACTTCGACCTTGACCTCGGGGGCGCGGATGCCTGCGCGCGCACGTCCGTGCACGAGCGCAAGTCCCATGGAGTCTCCTAGTGCGCGTTGCTGCCGGTACTGGCGGTATCGCCGCCGGTGGAGTGCGATGCCTGCGCTTCGATCTGGCGCACCTGGGCTTCAAGTGCCTCGAGTTTCTCGCGCGTACGCAGCAACACCGCGCGCTGCACCTCGAACTCCTCGCGGGTTACGAGATCGAGCTTGGCCAGTCCCGACTGCAGCACCGCCTTGAAGTTTTCCTGGAGGTCTTCGCGGGTTTCGCGCAGGCCGGGCGGCACCAGGCCACTGAGGCGGCGGGCCAGTTCGTCGATGGTGTTGAGATGGATCATCACGGGTTCCTCGATTGCAGGCTCAGACTCGCGCGGGGGGGGATCGCATGCCGTCGGCTGCGGCCGTGGGCCGCAGTAGGGGAAATCCCCGCGCCTTGCGGGGGCGGCACTAAAGCATGCGGGTCGGGACGCGACAAGCGGCCCGGTGCATGGATCGTGTGGGGCCGCCCGTGAGCGTGGCGTATCCTTTCCCCGAATCCATTTTCCGGGGAGGGCCATGCGATGAAAATGGTCATGGCGATCATCAAGCCGTTCAAGCTCGACGACGTGCGCGAAGCACTCGCCGATGTCGGCGTCAACGGCATCACCGTCACCGAGGTCAAGGGCTTCGGCCGCCAGAAGGGTCATACCGAGCTCTACCGGGGCGCCGAGTATGTCGTCGACTTCCTGCCCAAGGTGAAACTCGAGATCGTGGTCACCGACGACATTGTCGACAACGTCGTCGAGGCGATCCTCAAGTCGGCCGGCATGGGCAAGATCGGCGATGGCAAGATCTTCGTCTACGAGCTCGAGCGCGCGGTGCGGATCCGTACCGGCGAACTGGATGCCGACGCGATCTGAGCTACGGCTCGAGGCTGAACGCCCACGCAGGCCCGCGACGCAGCCGTCACGGCCGGTCCCGGGGGCGGGTCGATCAGCGCCTGGTGACACGTCAGGGTGTGGCTGCCAGCTGAGGACGGGATGGCCACGGGCCTGGCGCTTCGGGCCGACGGTGCAGATGCAGTCCCGACAACGACCCGGCGCCGGCGCCGTTGGCGGCGAAAGGATCTGCGCGAAGTCGCCGGCCGTCAGGGGCGTGCTTTGCGACCCCGGCAACATCCGCCCGGAGACCGGGCTACGCCAGGTCCACGGGGTTGTTCACGTACGGGAGCGAGTCGTGAGTCTCCGCATCAGCGGATGGCTTCTGATCGTCCGCGATGGGCGCGCATAGCGCGCCCCCGGTCACAGGCTTGCTTCTGCGGAGCGTTCAGCCTTCGCCCAGCGCCTTCGCCACGAACGGCGGCAGCGACTGTGCGCCCTTGTGGATGTCGGCGGTGTAGTAGAGCGTTTCGAACGGCTTGGCGCGCGCGTCGGCCTCGCGGAAGTCGAACCCCTGGCCCTTGCGCGCCAGCGTGCAGCTCCACCAGCCGGTCGGGTAGCACGGCTGCGGGAAGGGCAGGGTCTGGAACGTGGTGAAGCCGGCCTTGCCCATCTCGGCGCGCATGGCCTTGATGAGGTCCAGCAGCACCAGCGGGGACTCCGACTGCTGCACCAGGATGCCGTCGTCCTTGAGCGCGCGGTGGCAGCTTTCGAAGAACGCCTTGTTGAACAGGCCTTCGGCCGGTCCGACCGGATCGGTGGAATCGACGATGACGATGTCGACGCTGTTTGGTGCGCAGTTCGCCATGTAGGCGATGCCGTCGTCGAACAGGATCTCGGCGCGCGGATCCTCGTTGGATTCGCACAGCTCGGGGAAGTACTTCTCCGCCATGCGCGTGACCTGCTCGTCGATGTCGCACTGGACGGCCTTCTCGACGCCCGGGTGGCGCAGCACCTCGCGCAGGGTGCCGCAGTCGCCGCCGCCGATGATGACGACGGTCTTCGGCGCGGCGTGGGTGAACAGCGCCGGGTGCGACATCATCTCGTGGTAGAGGAAGTTGTCGCGCGAGGTGACCATCATCGCGCCGTCGATCAGCATCACGTTGCCCCAGTCGGTCGATTCATAGATCTCGATCTTCTGGAACGGCGACTGCACCTCGTCGAGCTTGGCGTTGACGCGGAAGCCGATCGCCGAGCCGGAGGTGTCGAAATTCTCGTAGAGCCAGGTCGGGGCGGTCATGCGCGCAGGTCCATGGGGTGGGGGCGCGCATTGTAGCCGAGGGTCCGTGACCGCTCGGATCGCCGGACCCGCTTCGCGCTGGAAATCCAAGCCCGTATGCGCGGCGGCCCCCCACAGAGGCCGTGGCTGGGTCGCAGCCAACCCTTGCGCGGCTGGCGCGCACCGTCGCCCATGCGCCCTCGGCGTCCGCGCCGCTGCCGCTGGACGCGAGTCACCGTCGCTTGGGGCGCCAGCCCCTAGACTATGCGGCCCACGTATCCCCGGAACGCCGCCGATGACCGCCTGGTCCACCGACCTCGCCCGCAAGACCTATTCGATCCCGCACTGGAGCGAAGGGTATTTCGACGTCGACGACGCCGGTCGCATCGTCGTGTCGCCGCGCGGCGCCCACGGCCCGACCATCGCACTGTCGGAGGCTGTCGATGCGGCGCGCGCCAATGGCGCGCAGCTGCCGATGCTGGTGCGCTTCCCCGACATCCTCGGCGACCGTCTTGCGCGCTTGCAGGAGGCGTTCGCGCAGGCCCAGGCGCAGTGGGAATACCCGGGCGGCTACACGGCGGTCTATCCGATCAAGGTCAACCAGCACCGCGGCGTCGCCGGCACCCTGGCCAGCCACCACGGTGACGGCTTCGGCCTGGAAGCGGGCAGCAAGCCCGAACTGATGGCGGTGCTGGCGCTGTCGCGGCCGGGTGGCCTGGTCGTGTGCAACGGCTACAAGGACCGCGAATACATCCGTCTGGCGCTGATCGGCCGCAAACTCGGGCTGCAGACGTTCATCGTCGTCGAAAAGCCGTCCGAGCTGGCGCTGGTGATGGAAGAAGCCGCCGCGCTCGGGGTCAAGCCGGGCCTGGGCGTGCGCATGCGGCTGGCCTCGCTGGGGGCCGGCAAGTGGCAGAACAGCGGCGGCGACAAGGCCAAGTTCGGCCTCAACCCGCGCCAGCTGCTGGACCTGTGGAAGAAGCTGCGCGATGCCGGCATGGCCGACTGCCTGCAGCTGCTGCATTTCCACATGGGCTCGCAGATCTCCAACGTCCGCGATATCGCCAACGGCATGCGCGAGGCGACGCGCTACTTCGTCGAGCTGAGCAGGCTTGGCGCGGTGATCAGCCATGTGGATGTCGGTGGCGGCCTCGGCGTGGATTACGAGGGCACCCGCTCGCGCAGCTACAACTCGGTCAACTACAGCGTGCGCCAGTACGCCGGCTCGATCGTGCAGCCGTTGGCCCAGGCCTGCGCCGAGCACGGGCTTACCCCGCCGCGCATCGTCACCGAATGCGGCCGCGCGATGACCGCGCACCACGCGGTGCTGGTCGCCAATGTCTCGGAGGTCGAGCGCGCCCCGGAAGGCCGCGTGCCTGACGTCCACGATGACGAGCCGGCAGTGGTCGCCAACCTGCGCGAGTTGCATGGCGAACTGAGTTCGCGGCCGGCGGTGGAGCTGTTCCACGAAGCGCAGCACCAGCATGCCGAGGGCCTGGCGCTGTATGCGCTCGGCCAGCTCGATCTCACCCATCGCGCGCGCATCGACGATCTGTTCTATGCGATCGCCCATGCGGTGCGCGCGCGCCTGACCTTCGACGAGAAGAGCCACCGACCGCTGCTCGACGAACTCAACGAGCGCCTGGTCGACAAGTACTTCGTCAACTTCAGCGTGTTCGAATCGATGCCCGATGTCTGGGCGATCGAACAGGTGTTCCCGATCGTGCCGATCGAACGTCTGGACGAGATGCCCGAGCGTCGCGGCGTGATCGCGGATCTGACCTGCGATTCCGACGGCAAGATCGACATCTACGTCGAGAACGAGGACCTCGACAGCTCGCTGCCGCTGCATCCGCTGCGCAAGGGCGAGCAGTACCGGCTGGGGTTCTTCATGGTGGGCGCCTACCAGGAGATCCTCGGCGACATCCACAACCTGTTCGGCGACACCGATGCGATCGAAGTGAAGATCGATGGCGACGGCTTCGCGGTTGCGCAGCAGCGCCGCGGCGACACCACCGACGTGATGCTGGACTACGTGGGCTATGCCCTGCCGGACCTGCGCGCGCGCTATGCCGAGCTGGTCGACGATGCATCGCTGCCGGGCGACGAATCGCAGCGGCTCAAGGAAGCGCTCGAGGCCGGGCTCACCGGCTACACCTATCTGGACGACACGCCGCTGGAGTGACGCGGGCCGCGCTCAGCGCGGCGCCACGCCGAACAGCTGGCGTGCCTCCTGCAGCGTGACCTGACCGTCCTTGTCGAAGTCGGCCTGCAACAGCAGGCCGAGCTGCCCCTGCTGGAAGTTGGCCAGGGTGATGCGGCCATCGCCGTCGAGATCGTAGAAGGCCAGAACGCCGCCAATCACCTTCGCCTGGAGGTCGGGCGAAAGCGACGAGGCACCCGCATCGAGCTGCTGCTTGCGGACTTCGGCGACGCTCCAGAGACCGTCGCCATCGAGATCGTGCCTGCGGAACTCGCGGGCGGTCGCCACGTCGCTTTCGGCCACGGTGATCACGCCGTCACCATTGGCATCGGCCTCGCGGAACACGCTCTCGACCTGCGCAGCGCCGCGTGGATTGCTCCAGCACGGCAGTGTCAGCAACAGCAGCGGCATCAGTGTGGCGGCGGAGAATCCCTTCATTGCGTGGCGTCCTGCCTGGGCTCGCCGACACGTTAGCAAGGCGCGCAGCGCTCGGCCTCGCGGCGGGGCATCGGATTTCCCCGCGTGCGCGACTGTGAATCGTCGCGGCCGCCATTCGCGACATGCAGTGGGCCGCAGGCAACGGCAATGCGGGCGGCGCGCGGTCTATGCTGCGCCGATCGCGCGCCATGCCGCGCCCACGCCGACAGAGGTTTCCAATGCGTCGCTTCAACGCCCACCGCGCCGTCCTCGGCCTCGCGCTCGCCGTCGCGCTCACGGCCTGCGCCGATCCGGCGCCGCCGCCGGCCACGGTCGACGCACCGCCGCCGCCGATGGCGTCCGTCGGTACCGCCCCCGCCATCGAAAGCGCCGACGTCCATCGTTTCCGCATCGGCGCGCTCGACGCTGCGGTCCTGCGCGACGGCGACATCGCGTTTGCAAACGACGGAAAGACGCTCGGCATCGGCGCGCCCAGGGCGGAGCTGGACGCGGTCCTGACGAAGGCGGGCGAGGGGACCGACACCGTGCGCCTCGGCGTGCAGGCGCTGCTGGTGCGCAGCGGCGATCGTGTGCTGCTCTTCGACACTGGCGCCGGTGACGCGAAGTTCGCCGATGCCGGGCGCCTGCCCACGTCACTGCGCGCGGCCGGTATCGAGCCCGACCAGGTCAGCGACATCTTCATCAGCCACGCCCATGGCGATCATGTCGGTGG
>Ga0233383_1000900_pt1 | contig 10908 bp, 14 predicted proteins | sample ElkDunMinimDraft_14_FD_191542 | JGI IMG/M metagenome (GOLD analysis project Ga0233383, IMG submission 191542) | Fecal eukaryotic communites from dung pellets of Tule Elk in California, USA - Elk Dung G16 | ecosystem: Host-associated > Mammals > Digestive system > Large intestine > Fecal | place...
GCAGGGCGTGGTCGATCGATCCCTGTTCCGGCGGCCAGCCACGCACCAGGGCCTGATAAGTCTTGTGCACGGCGTTGGCCATCATGGCCTGGCCGAGCAGGCTGGCGGTATGCGGGTCACGGGCGAAGAGCAGCAGGCCGGATGTCGGCCGGTCCAGGCGATGCACGGGGTAGACGTGTTCGCCACCGTTCAGCTCACGGGCGTACTGCAGCGCAAATTCAGTTTCGTGGCGGTCGATGGGGCTGCGGTGTACCAGCAGTCCGGCAGGCTTGTGCACGGCTAGCAGCCAGTCGTCCCGGTACAGCTCGGTCAGCGGATTTACGGAAGGCAGACTCATCAATGCGTGCACGTAGTGACCAAGGCGCGATGATAAAGCGCGGCGGCACAAAGGGGGCATTAAAAGCGGGTGAAAATTTTTCCCCTTTTCTACCTAACGATTAAGCTAAGGGGCTAGCTTTAGCCAGTCCCAGTGAGCGAAGCGAACGGTTTGAACCGGTTGTTAGACGAAGTATCGAGAAAGCACACCGGTGTTTCGATTAGGCTGTTCGTTGATGCTAGATGGACTTCTTCGTGATTCATATCTTTGATAGAGGCTAGTGCTGACTTTTTACCCAGTCTGGCATGGCGGTCGAGTTGGATATGAATCTCTCACTTAGCTCAATGACCTTCTCTTGTGGAAGACGCTTATCCATTAGGCTGCACCACATGATGCGGTAGTTAGGCAAGACAATGCGACCCATCCTTGGCATAACGACCTTCTCTCCTTGAAGACCTTTAGCTTAGTCGATCAGGTGGAAAATAAATCTGTCCCCTTTTTCCCAAAAAGTCGTTTTCCCATGAATTAGCTCCGCTTCTATCAGCAATGCTTGGTGATACCGGACTTGCTCAGCAGTTGCGCCTTCAACTTTATGCGGGTCGGAATCTTCTTCTAGCGCCAAAAGAATTGACCGAATTATTTCCATATCGCGCTTCATTGCTCACTCCATCTTATTCATAACGTTGAGTTAAGCCGAGCCGCTAAGCGGCGTCGGCTTGGACGAGTGGTTAGGCCTCGTTAGCTGATCTACGAGGCTTTCATGTACGCGATACATAGGCGTTTTGCCAGATGCCATATCTGATACGAAGCCATGCTGTTTAAGAAGTAGTACGGCCGCGCGGAGGTTAGGATGCTTGTCCGTGTAGTACTCAAAACATGGTTCGGATGTAAAGGCAATGAGCGTATTGCTTTCCTTGACGAAGAAGGCACGAACTCCTTGGCCTTCGGTGGTTGAAAAGTCAGCGCGCATCTCAGAGATGACCTCGGGAAAGCGTTGTTCAATTCCCTGCCAGAGCTTCATTCTTTCCTTTATCGCTTTCTTCTCGCGGCGCTCATCCGTGTATTTATCGGCAAAGTAGTTACCAGCAGCTGCGGTAGCCGCACCTACTAGGAAGCCTACAGTAAGAGCAAATATGTCCATATGAGGCCTAACGTTTGGTTAAGGGGCGGGCTTTAGCCCGTCCCAGTGAGCGCAGCGAACGATTTGAGCCAGTTGTTAGCTTTCATCTAACTTGAGCTCGAACTCGATAGGTGCGCTTCTCAATAGCTGACCTGGCCCCGGCCCAAAACGTCTTGGCACTGTTTCTTGTTCTAATGCTTCGGACCAGATGCTGCGAGTTTTTTCAGAGTCGATTTGCTGGGTATATTCGGCAATTGTGATAAAACGTTTGACTAAAATCGCGATGATTGCATATGAAAGAGATATTACGTGGGGGAGGACTCTGAATCCGCTCTCCGAAAATCCGTCGTATGCAATTTTGTTGTTTCTTCCTAATAGATAGCTTTTTGTTATTGCGCCATGTGTTCGATGAGTGTATTTACTGAGATCACTATATAGAACGCTTAAGCCTTTTGCTTTGTCTGGGCACTCAAAGTCTTTTATGAAGTTCCTGAAGGTTTTATGTGGGATTACCTCGTTCTGATACCACTTCTTAAGATCTTTCTTGGCTTTGTCACCGGCCAGATAAAAATAAGCTGAGATATCCATCGTTTCAACGGCATCACGGAACAGGCGTGAAGCAATTCGGTGTCTTTTTTCCTCTGTTAGTTTTAGTGCATCTACCAGCGCTTCTAGAGCATCAAGTTGTATTAGCCATATTGCTTTGTCGAGTGTTTCCTCATCTCGATCAAAGTGCATATCTTTTTCCGCGTAGTGAGATTTAACTAGCGATAGAGCTTTGGAAGCCTCTCGATGAAATTGCTCTTGCCCCTCGTACTCATACGGCTCGTTCCACGCGTCGTTTATGTCTCTTTCCCATACAAAACTTGGCATAAATTTCACCGATGAAGCTAACGTTTGGTTAAGGGGCGGGCTTTAGCCCGTCCCGAGTGAGCGAAGCGAGCGATTTGAACCATTTGTTAGGTGCGCTCGCATTAGTGGCTTCTATTTGAAGTCAGATAGTAAAAAACATGTGTGCTCAGAAAGATAAAGCTCAAGTTCATCAACGGTGCTCATCGTCATATTTATTGTTTGCTCTGCAAGCTCGGACGACGAAGTGAGAATTTCTAAGCTGTAGACATTGTTTGTTTTTTGTAGCCTGGCATGGAGTTTTGATTGGCGATTGTCTTTTCTACAATAGCTGATGCGGATAATTGTCTTTCAGAAAGCGTTTTTGTTATTTTATTTTTCAAGCACTTTCTTTGTGATGAGGCTTCGTTTTGTGAGATATGGCGCGAAGCTACAACTACGAGCATCAATACAATTACCCAACCATATTGCCCCCGTGCTTCGGGGCCATGAATAGTGCTAAGCCAGTCTAGTATTGGTGTTATGAACTCGTGCATGTGTTACCTAACGTTTGGTTAAGGGGCGGGCTTTAGCCCGCCCCAGTGAGCGAAGCGAACGGTTTGAACCAGTTGTTATGCGCTGTGCCAACAATTGATTGACTCAATTAAGCCTTCAGCGAGTATTTGGATGGAGCCGATTTTGTAGGAAGACCTGCTATTAGATTCATACGAGTAGCGAGCATTTACAAAGTAGTCTTTGCACTCGTTAAGTAGCGGTTTGAGGTCGCGGCCCACTGATTTTTTAAAAAGTATTTCAAGTTTTTGAGCGATACTTGGATCTATATTTTTGAAGATTTTCTCAAGATCATGCCCGTATACTTTTGAATATATCTCTGCATCACCAATAAGTCCGCCCGGTTGTACCGGTGAGGTTTTTACTCCAGAGTCACTGCACTTCAAGAGCAACTCAACGCATAAGGCGAGATTGCATACCACCGCCATGGATTGTTCTTGAAGTTTTTCCGGGTTTTCTAAGGCTGGCTTGGCCAGTGCGTAGAATTCAAGAGCGCTTGAGAAAATCCAGCCGGAAGGTGCCTTGTACATCGTACTATTCCTTCAGTGCATAACGCAGAGTGCAGCGGCAGACTGACACGTATTGTTATACGCTGTCATTGCTCCCAACCTTCAGGAGCCCAAATAGCTAAACCACCACCTGGACATGCAACGACTAACCACATGTCGCTATCTTTTCCGAAGCTGGTCAATCCGGCTGTCCAAGGCTCGTATTGCTCGTCTTTTCCGTGCATATATAGAACCTTGCCGCTTCTAAAGTGAACAACCAAATGTGGCCACGGGGAAAGAATTTCGACTTTATCCACTTCCTCACCTCGCAACTCAAAAATTGCAAACTCTTCCTCCTCTTGAGTCAATTCTTCAAAGCTTGAGGGATATTCATACGGCACAGAATCAAGCACTACCCACTCCGAAGCCAGGTTAATGAAACCCTCTTGCCGAATGTCCTTTGGGCCATCGAGAAGCACCTGAGGCGTAAAGAAGCGCAGCCCGTTTACTGAGCTACCACAGAACAGTCTATTTAGGACCGCCTCAGCTAATTTTCTATCGCGTTCTTCCATAGTGGTTCACGTATAACGTCTAATTCAGCGGCTGAAATTTGCGGCAGCAAATTTTGGTCCGCTGCAATTGTTTGTTAGGCACTTTTACCGTTCAAAGTTACGTCAAAGACCTGACTTTTTCTCTGTGCCGCTCTACAGATTCCCTAGCAAATTCAAGCTGTTCATCGGTTAATTCCGCATACTTAGGTAAATTTCTCTCAAAGTTTCTAAATCTTTCTGCCATCCCCTCAAGAGAGATACCATCTACCAAGCTTCGACGAGTAAATAATGACCAAAGCTGCAATAACTCCGGAGGCAATTGTTCGCCAGAAATCAGTTTATTGGCAATCCACAAATAGACGTCAACTATTTGCAGCCCGATAGAGTCAGCACTGCTAGATATTGTAAGTTCTTTATCTGTTAGACCTTTGTGCATGATCTCTTCTGGCGAAAAATTTGTATATAAAGGGTGATTTAAGTAAATACGCCTTTCTTGATCTGAAGAGTTCTTAATACCCTCGGAAATTCTAGCAAGATTATAGTGCGTGCCAATCTGCGCCTTATTAAATTGAGTTTGTCGATCCACAATTATTGAAGAAACAGATCGTCTACTTTTTTTGCGTGTCCGTCTGGCTATCGCGGCTACGACAAATTGGAAGCCTACGGCATTAGGGGAGATAATTTTTTTATCAGGATGCCCAAAGTCTAATGAAAGTGGATTGGAGATTCCGAAGTTAAGTGCATCAATTATTATCTCTTTTGACCTTTTATCTAAAGGTGATGCTTGAGCTCGATTTTTTACTTCGGCCAGCAGACTAACGATGTCATCTCTATGATTTTCAATTCTTCTCGCTATTGATAAGCGCCATGACTCCCGAAGAAGCGCTTCATCAAACAGAATTGATAACTTATGAATCAATACGTACCTTAAAGGCGTCCAGTAAGAATCCCATTTAACTGCTTCGTTCAAGCCAGCATCAAATACAGAATCAAAGAAGACAACTAGTGCATAATCTATTTTTTCAATAAAGTAATAGTCAAAGTCAAATTTGATCTTTTCCTGAATTTCAATTAACAGCGGGGCAATTTCTACTAATCCACCTACTCCTAAAATGTTCGCGTGTATCCGTTCATCATCAATTATTCTTTGAATAGCCTTAAATTGTCGTTTACAGAGAGCATCGACATTGGTCGTACTGGAAAGCAATCCGTAACTCAACCTAGGTTGATTCTCATCAAATAGATTATTTCCAGTATTACCTGATTCATCTACATGGAAAAACATGGTTTGCTTGCCTAACGTTTGGTTAAGGGGCGGGCTTTAGCCCGTCCCAGTGAGCGTAGCGAACGGTTTGAACCAGTTGTTAGGCTGTGCCATTAGCTTGGTACCACTTTTTAACAAGAGCAGATGAATGATGGCGAACTCTCTGTGAAAAATGTTTGTTTTCCACAATTGATTTTAATTCCTGGATGATCTCGTTGTTGGCTGGTGCTCCTTGCTCTAGCCAGCTAACAGCAAGACCAACCCAATATTCTGATGGAGCTTGTAAACCCGCAAGAATAATTTCGTGTGCAGGGGGCTGATTGCAGCGTTGTTCGCTGTATGGTGACTCTAAGTAAACAACTAAGGCTCGCGGATCCATTGTGAGGCCTAACGTTTGGTTAAGGGGCGGGCTTTAGCCCGTCCCAGTGAGCGAAGCGAACGGTTTGAACCAGTTGTTAGGCATTTACATGTTCCTTAGCACCCATTCTTGGTAAAGCTCAAGAGAGCGTGCCTATCCCTTCGCTTTTGCCCACCAGGTATTCAGCGGTGCAGGCAGCGGTCGGGCATCAAGCTCATCGCGGCAGCGCTGGCAATAGTACTGCCGTGCATGATCAGCGTGGCCCTCGACCGGGCTCGGGTAACGGGCAACCAGCAAGAGGAACACCTTGAAAAAGCGCAACGGCGAATATTCCGGCCCATTTTGCATGAAGCGTTCGAAATACGGACCGCAGAGATGATCCACCCAGTATTCGACCAGATCCTGATCGCGGTGCATTCCCCTCCCTACCTCCGGAGTGGCGACTTCCAGCCATTGGCACTGGCTGGCGTAAGCCCCGTCCTCGAAGGCATCGTGGTAGTAGAGCCGTTCGCCTTGATGGCGATAGCGGTCGCCGGGCGGCATACGCCCCTGAAGAAACAGTGTCAGGCGCTCACGGGCCTCGCCGAAGTAATCGGGCCGTCCGAAGATTTGAGAGCGCAGACTTTTGCGGGACTCGTGCAGGCTGAGGTCAATGAAGCGCTGGCGTTGCCGCAGGGTGTCCCCTGGCCCCTCGTAAGACAGCACGCGCTCGGTAATGGCACACCACGAATGGTCGCTTTGATCTGGGTGCAGCCACAAGCGATAGACCAGCGGAATGGGGTCAGAGTCCCATAGATCGCTCGACTTCGGTTCCGCGCCACTGAGGTAATAACGCTCGAATAGCTTGGTCTCGGACTTGTTGTAGTCCGCACGCAATCGGGCCTCGACCTGCGGCCAACTGGCCTTGCGTAGCGCCAATTGTTCCTTGTCGAGTCGCACTTCCAATGCGGGCGGAAAGTTGAGGGACAAGGCTTGGGCGCTGGCGAGCGACTCGGGAGTCCAACTGACCTCATTCTCTTCCGTCGGGGCGGAATACTTCTTCTTCAGCGCCTTGAAGCGCGTTTGCGCCGTCTCGGGCACATGGATGCTGGTGCAGGCGTCATCGCCGTTGTGGAAATCCACCCAGCGCCCCGGCAGGCCCGCGCGCTTGGCAAAACGGTTCAGCGCCTTGACGAAATCTGGCGTGAACCAGTCTGAGTCCTCCACGCCGCTGACCTTGATGCGCTGTTTCTTGCCAGCGTGGTGAAATATAAGCGTAAGGCTTTCCCAGCCGTCATCGGAGTCGACCTCAATGTCCTGTGGCTCGAATGCTCCACCGCTGGCTTCGGCGTAAGCGACCAGCAAGCGCGGGTATGCGCCACTGGGAGCTTCGCCCTGTTCTTCAGTGTGGCTGGCCGTACGGTGCGGGAACAGTGTTTGCAGGTAAAAGCTAGCGTCCTGCGAATAGGGCTGTTCCACAGCAGCTAGGGCGGCGGCATCCATTCCCAGCCCATGTTCGTCGGAAAGCGATTGCAGTGCCTTTAACAGAGCCTGCGTGTTTTTTTCGTTCAGTTGCATGCTCTGTTCCTAGGGGAAAGTAAAAGCGGCCTATAGCCCGTAGTCGTATCAAGCTTGAGGCTTTTAGGTAGAGGAAACTTGAGAGTTGACTCAATGTCGTCAGTGACGATCACGCCCACTCCAAAGCTATTGAATTCTCCAATATCTAACATTAATTCAAATCTATTTTCATAATTCAAATGACAGTACTTACTTGCCGGTGACTCGGTTTAGTACTTCCACGCGGCCTAACGATAAGCTAAGGGCGGCGGAACGCCGTCCCAGCGAACGAAGTGAGCGATTTGAGCGACTTGTTAGGAGTCATTACCACCACTGCCGTTCAGGGGCCAAGCTTTTATCTGCTGGGCCGTTTAATTTCCATTGAATTGCTTCTTCGGTGCTCAATAGTCGTAACCCGCAGTGCCTGATATTGCAGTAATGGATTTTTCCATTGATGAGGGAAATGCCTTCGATTTGAACTCCTGCGGAATCAACTTCGCAGCATAAGCACGGGTGGAATGAGCAGCTTTCAAAGAACTGGCCGACAGCAAGCTCTTCAGGTTTATTGACTGCAAGAGGCACCGAAATGGCTCCTAACGTTTGGTTAAGGGGCGGGCTTTAGCCCGTCCCAGCGAGCGGAGCGAGCGATTTGAACCGCTTGTTAGGCACTTGGCACAGTTGTCGCGGGCACGCAAAAAAGAAAATCTGCTCGCCGCTGTTACGGATCTCGGGTTAATAATTATATTTATTTCATTAAAAATAGAGGACACGTTTGGGTATATATTCTAAACTGTAACATGCCCTCTGTTTTTATAATTTCTCGTTAATTTTTTTCTGCCAAATCTGCCAGCAGTTGGCTTAATTCTGGTGGCGACATTAGCAGGGTTTCTATTATCTCAAGCATGGCCTTCTCTTCCTTGCTAGTTTTGTTGCCAAAGCCGATAAAGCCCCCTGATGACTCGGCGACAGCTTTGCCAAAATTCAGTAAGTCAGTTTTGAATCCGGTGGAGACTGCATCCTCGGTTTTTGCGGTGAGCAGCGTATTGAGTTGAGCGAAGAACTGGATGCGATTGAACTGATCAGACATGTAGCGTTGGAGAAAGTCCATGAGGATTGCCTGGCCCTGAGGAGCATGTGGAGTCAACTCCGTCATGACCCGCTGCATCAGCAAACTAGGAAATTTTCCGGACTCTTTGAACAGCTTGCCAAAGGCGCCGGCTTCCTTAGCGTCTATTTTTCCATCGGCCCCGGCCACCATGCAGAAAATCGCTAAAGGAGCATCTCGCAAATGTTCCCATTCATCGCTGGAGAAGCCCGCGTAACCAGACGTACTAGTGACTTCGTTCTGATAACTCTCTTTCCATAAGGGCGCTGCTTCAGCGTGTTCGTCCCGGCCATCAAAAAAGGCATTAACCAGTGGTTGCAACTCTTCAGCTTTGAGGTTGGATAGCCCTATTACCTTGGGCTTGAACACCGCGAATCCTTCGCTGCTATTGGCATGACGGTATGGTATGGCTAGCTGCATCTCGCGCTGAGGGTTTGCATAGGAGCAGATCTTGAACAGTAGTGCATCTACTTTGCCTATGTCCGTCAAGGTTATAAATCCATCCACTACCCATGCCGCGCCATTGGCGTTCGAAGGGTTGTCGGAGTACATCTGCTCCCCCTTCTGCATCGCCTCTTCACTGTTGCTTGCTACTATTCGAGTCATCATTGTCTTGCCATTCACATCAAGATGGCCGCAAATCGGTATCAATATTTCTCCGTTACGGACACTGAGTACAGCGTGTGCAGCAACGCGGCCGGCCATTTTACAAATTTCTTCCATAGCGGTATTTCTCCTACTCGATTGTGTTTTTTTAAAGCTGATACATTATTTTGTGTGAATTTTAAAATAACGGGATCGTTTCTTTTTTATCAGAGTCTTGAAAATTCCAACTTGGCCATTGCTGTGCCTAACGTCTGGTTGAGGGGCGGGCTTTAGCCCGTCCCAGTGAGCGCAGCGAACGATTTGAACCAATTGTTATACTTAGCCCGTGAGGCAGCCCATGATATTTGTCCTGCTTTCGAATATTTGTTCAATAACTGCTCTAATTTTTTTAATTATAACGCCCTTTGAGAATACCTCTTCGAGCACTTCATCATCGGGGACGTAATCACTAGTGTTGATATAAAAACAATGCCCCATGAAGCAACCGCCCACGGGGTCAACTACGCTCCCGAAGCCATAACCAAACTTCCACGCTTTGGCCAAGCATGAAGTATCGTTGTTATCTAGTTCAGCTAGAAGGCTATCAAACTCTATCTCAAGTTCTTTGTTTCCACCCTCAATGCTCAAGGATATAAATTCAATTTCTCTTGAGCTTATAAATTTCTCTATAGAGTCAATGTTGTTTATGGTCGCTGACTCTTCTTTTCCTTCTCCAGTGTCTTCATTGTAGAAGAGGTACTCTATTGTCGGAGCTGGACGTCCAGCAGGAAGCCCCTGGGGGAAAGTTAAAAAGCCACTTTCGTTCATCCAGTTTGAAAACTGTAAAAACCTTTCTTTTGTTACATTATCTTGCTTTTCAATATGGATCAAAACGGCACTGTCGTAACTCATGCTGACCTCCTTTTCTGTATAACGTTTGGTTAAGGGGCGGGCTTTAGCCCGTCCCAGTGAGCGAAGCGAACGGTTTGAACCAGTTGTTATAAGCGAATTATTTGTATGGCTTTGTCACTGCCACGGCCTCACTGGTGACGTGGCTTGTGTTAAGCCCTGAGTGAATTTCAGGTTCTCTGAATACAATTACGTCTTTTGCTTTAAATCCGTCATCTTCGCCTTGCAGGTATGTACGAACATTTTTAATTAGAGTGCGTACGTCTTGCGAGCCAGGCCTGTGGGCTAGAGAGTTCGAAAGCTCTTCAGCTAATTCTTTGGGTAGCCAGACAAAGGCTTGAAAGGATAACTTGTTGAGTTGGTGGTAGTCTAATTTGCCGCCTTTTCTTATCCATTCGGCAAGTAACTCTGCAACTATTTCGCCTTTTAGTCTGATTTCTTTTTGGCTCTCGACCTCTAGCATCTTCAAATCATATTCATGCTTAATGGATGCCTTAAGTCTTTCAATTATCCACGAGCGAGAGATATAAACAACAAAGCCTAGAATGGCTACAGTAGAAACTGAGCCAAGCAACCCCATAATAAAAGGCATTAAATTTTCCACCGTTCCTCCTTGAGCTTATAACGTTTGGTTAAGGGGAGGGCTTTAGCCCGTCCCAGCGAGCGGAGCGAGCGATTTGAACCACTTGTTAGCCATTGCTGGTGATTACACGGAGATTAAGCTGTTTATGGTTGCCGTGCTCTACAAGCTCCGGCTCGACCGAAAAAGAAAACTTCTTACCGCGAGAAATAACTTCCAGCTGCCACGATGAAAATTCTTGCTTGTTTGACGTTACGTGCTCACCAAAACCTTTTATGACAGTTGAGTCATCAATGCTTACGGACACTAACTGATCGGTATGAAAGTATTCTTCATCGGAACGTTGATTACTGTCGACTGGGTTTAATGTCAGCCGAAGAATAGCTTTGTCGTCGGCGATCTCTGATTCGTATTTTTCAGCTCCAATGCTATGCCCAGTGCTTGGGTGCTGGATATAAATGCTTGAATGACCTTTCCGAAGGCTACGAATCATTGTGGCTCCATGTGGGAAGGCTAACGTCTGGTTGAGGGGCGGGCTTTAGCCCGTCCCAGTGAGCGCAGCGAACGATTTGAACCAGTTGTTAGGCTGTGCCATTAGCTTGGTACCACTTTTTAACAAGAGCAGATGAATGATGGCGAACTCTCTGTGAAAAATGTTTGTTTTCCACAATTGATTTTAATTCCTGGATGATCTC
>Ga0233383_1000903_pt1 | contig 10904 bp, 6 predicted proteins | sample ElkDunMinimDraft_14_FD_191542 | JGI IMG/M metagenome (GOLD analysis project Ga0233383, IMG submission 191542) | Fecal eukaryotic communites from dung pellets of Tule Elk in California, USA - Elk Dung G16 | ecosystem: Host-associated > Mammals > Digestive system > Large intestine > Fecal | place...
GGGTTCGATTCCCGTCCGCCTCCGCCACCACCGTCGGGTGTGCAGGCGTCGCAGAGCCCCTAGATTGGGCGGCATGACGACCGCTGCCTCGGATCTTCGGCTCACGCAGTACGCCGCGGGAGGGGGTTGCGCCTGCAAGGTGCCCCCGGGTGAGCTGGAGCGTGTCCTCGGCGACCTGCGGCTGGGGGAGGAGTCCGGCGACCTGCTCGTGGGTCTGGAGCACGGCGACGACGCCGCGGCGGTCCGTATCGACGGTGAGCGCGCGATCATCGCCACGACCGACTTCTTCACGCCTGTCGTCGACGACCCGTACGACTGGGGACGGATCGCGGCGGCGAACGCGCTGTCGGACGTCTACGCCATGGGAGGAGAGCCGCTCGTCGCTCTCAACCTGCTGGCATGGCCCCGCGACCGGATTCCGTTCGACGTCGCGCGCGAGGTGCTCCGCGGTGGCGCCGACATCTGCCGTGAGGCATGCACGCACCTCGCCGGCGGCCACAGCATCGACGACCAGGAACCGAAGTACGGCCTCGCGGTGACGGGCCTGGCACACCCCGACCGCCTGCTCCGCAACGATGCGGCGACCGCAGGGACGCCGCTGACCCTCACCAAGCCGCTCGGTCTCGGGGTGCTCAACAACCGGCACAAGGCGACGGGCGAGCGGTTCGAGCAGGCCGTCGAGACGATGATCGCCCTGAACCGCGACGCCTCCCGCGCGGCTGTGGCCGGCGGATGCGCGGCAGCGACCGACGTGACGGGCTTCGGCCTGCTCGGCCACCTGTTCAAGATGGCACGGGCCAGCGGCGTGAGCGCCGTCGTCGACGCGGCCGCCGTCCCGTACGTCGAGGGCGCACGCGACGCGATGCGTGACGGCTTCGTCCCGGGCGGGAGTCGTCGCAATCTCGAGTGGGTCCGACCCCATCTGCACGCGAGCGTCGACGAGGACGAGCTGGTGCTCCTTGCCGACGCCCAGACCTCCGGCGGCCTGCTCGTCGCGGGGGAGATTCCCGGCTACCCCGTGGTCGGCGAGCTGGTTCCGCGCGGCGACGCGGTCGTGAGCGTGCACTGAGCGGACACGACGCCGCGAATCTGTCGCTCGCCTAGGTGTGGACGCGGCGCGTCGGGGGTAACGTGCCCACAACGGAGGTGAGACGGGTGGCGAGGACCTTTCTTTCGTGGCCGGTGCTGAGACAGCTGACCGGTGCTGACCGCCTCGGTCGGGGCACGGCGGTACGTTCGCGGCGGACCGAGGAGATCACGGCGCGGACCGAGACCGCCGACCGGGTCGCCAAGAGCGTCTGCCCGTACTGCGCGGTCGGGTGTGCGCAGAAGGTGTACGTCAAGGATGAGTTGGTCATCCAGATCGAGGGTGACCCGGACAGTCCGGTCAACCGAGGCCGGTTGTGCCCCAAGGGCTCGGCGAGCAAGAACCTCGTGACCAGCCCGCTGCGGCAGACCACGGTCAAGTACCGCGCGCCGTACGCCACCGAGTGGACCGACCTCGCGCTCGACACGGCGATGGAGATGATCGCGGACCGGGTCGTCAAGGCGCGCAACGACACCTGGCAGGACGTGGACGAGCATGGTCGACGGGTCCGTCGCACGCTCGGCATCGCCAGCCTCGGAGGAGCGACCCTCGACAACGAGGAGAACTACCTCATCAAGAAGCTGTTCACCGCGATGGGCGCCATCCAGATCGAGAACCAGGCGCGTATTTGACACTCCGCCACGGTCCCCGGTCTGGGGACCTCGTTCGGGCGTGGAGGCGCCACCACCTTCCTCCAGGACCTCTCCAACGCTGACTGCATCATCATCCAGGGGTCCAACATGGCCGAGGCCCACCCGGTGGGCTTCCAGTGGGTGATGGAGGCGAAGGCGCGTGGCGCCAAGGTCATCCACGTCGACCCTCGGTTCACGAGGACCAGCGCGCTGGCCGACACGTTCGTGCCGATCCGCGCGGGCTCCGACATCGCGTTCCTCGGGGGCATCGTCAACTACGTGCTCGCGAACGAGCTCGACTTCCGTGACTACGTCGTGAACTACACCAACGCGGCGACGATCGTCAGTGACCAGTTCAAGGACACCGACGACCTCGACGGGCTCTTCTCCGGCTACGACCCTGAGTCGCGCACCTACGATCCGAAGTCGTGGCAGTACGCGGGCGACGAAGGTGCGGGCGAAGACCGACAGGACCAGGAGATGCAGCGGGAGACCGCGAGCGCCCTGCAGCACGAGTCGCACGGCAGCGGGGTGGATTCCGACCCGCCGCGGGACGAGACGCTCCAGCACCCGAGGTGCGTGTACCAGATCCTCAAGCGCCACTACGCCCGCTACACGCCCGAGATGGTCGCTCGTACGTGCGGGGTGTCCGAGGACCAGTTCCTCGAGGTGTGCCAGGCGTGGACCGAGAACTCGAACCGCGACCGGACCACGGCGCTGGTCTACAGCGTCGGCTGGACCCAGCACAGCGTGGGAGTGCAGTACATCCGGACCGGTGCCATCCTCCAGCTGCTGCTGGGCAACATGGGTCGGCCGGGGGGCGGGGTCATGGCGTTGCGCGGCCACGCCAGCATCCAGGGCTCGACCGACATCCCGACCCTGTTCAACCTCCTCCCCGGCTATCTTCCGATGCCGAACGCGGAGGACCACCAGAGCCTGGACCAGTGGATCGAGGCCATCAGCCAGCCGGGCTCCAAGGGCTTCTGGGCGAACGCCTCGGCGTACGGGGTCAACCTGCTGAAGGCCTACTTCGGCGAGGCAGCCACGCAGGAGAACGACTTCTGCTTCGACTACCTGCCGAAGATCACGGGGGACCACGGCACGTACAGCACCGTCATGGACATGATCGACGGCAAGGTCAAGGGCTACTTCCTGCTCGGGCAGAACCCGGCCGTGGGGTCGGCGCACGGACGGGCCCAGCGCCTGGGCATGGCCAACCTGGACTGGGTGGTGGTCCGGGACCTCTTCGAGATCGAGAGCGCCACGTTCTGGAAGACCTCGCCGGAGGTCGCCACAGGCGAGATCGTTCCCGAGGAGTGCCGGACCGAGGTCTTCATGATCCCGGCCGCCTCGCACGTGGAGAAGGAGGGCACCTTCACCCAGACGCAGCGGATGCTCCAGTGGCGGGAGAAGGCCGTCGAGCCGCCGGACGACTGCCGCTCCGAGCTCTGGTTCTTCTACCACCTGGGCCGGATGGTGCGGGAGCGCTACGCGGACTCGACCGAGGAGCGCGACCTCCCGATCCAGCAGCTGTCCTGGGACTACCCGACAGAGGGTCCCCGGGTCGAGCCGAGCGCCGAGGCGGTGCTCATGGAGATCAACGGCTTCGAGGTCGAATCCGGCCGCCCGCTCTCCAGCTTCACCGAGATGAAGGCCGACGGATCGACGCTGGGCGGGTGCTGGATCTACACCGGCGTCTTCAAGGACGGCGTCAACCAGGCCGCTCGCCGGAAGCCCGCGCGTGACCAGAACTTCGTCGCACCGGAGTGGGGCTGGGCGTGGCCGGCCAACCGGCGGATGCTCTACAACCGGGCCTCGGCGGACCCGGACGGGAAGCCGTGGAGCGAGCGCAAGGCGTACGTGTGGTGGGACGAGGAGTCGGGGGAGTGGACCGGCCACGACGTGCCCGACTTCGAGAAGACCAAGCCGCCGTCGTACGAGCCGCCGGAGGGAGCCGCCGGTGTCGCGGGACTGGCCGGCAACGATCCATTCATCATGCAGGGCGACGGGAAGGGCGCGCTCTTCGTGCCTCGCGGGCTCATCGACGGCCCGATGCCGACCCACTACGAGCCCGTCGAGTCGCCGTTCCGGAACCCCCTGTACGCCCAGCAGGCCAACCCGACGAGCAAGGAGTACGTCCGCCCCGACAACCCGTCGAACCCGTCGCCGGGGCAGGGAGACAGCGAGGTCTACCCGTACGTGTTCACCACCAGCCGGCTCACCGAGCACCACACCGCCGGAGGGATGAGCCGCTTCGTCGCGCGCCTGGCCGAGCTGCAGCCCGAGATGTTCATCGAAGTCTCTCCCGAGCTCGCCGACGAGCGCGGTCTCGAACCGGGCGGATGGGCCACGATCATCACCTCCCGCTCGGCGATCGAGGCGCGCGTGCTGGTCACCGACCGGCTCACGCCCTTGAAGGTGGAGGGCAGGACGGTGCACCAGGTGTGGCTGCCGTACCACTGGGGCGAGGGCGGGCTGGTCACCGGCGACTCCGCCAACGACCTGATCGGGATCTCGCTCGACCCGAACGTCCTGATTCAGGAGTCCAAGGTGGGTACCTGTGACGTACGCCCAGGTCGCCGGCCGACGGGACCTGCCCTGCGGCGCCTGGTCATGGAGTACCAGGCCGACGCCGGGCTCACCAACGGCCACGCGGTCGAGGACACCAAGGAAGGCCAGTGATGACGAGCCTGTTCCGGGAGAACGACCTGTGGGGGCCGCTCGACCCCTCCGAGGAGGCCGGGTACGGCGAGGAGCGCCCGAAGCGCAAGGGGTTCTTCACCGACACCAGCATCTGCATCGGCTGCAAGGCGTGCGAGGTCGCCTGCAAGGAGTGGAACGACGTCCCCGCCGACCACTTCGACATGCTCGGCTCCTCGTACGACAACAGCCACTCGCTCAACGCCAACCAGTGGCGGCACGTCGCGTTCATCGAGCAGCCCAAACGGCTCGGTGACCAGGAGAGCGGGCTCCGCCAGACCGTCGACATCGGCATGCCGGTGATGGCCCCGTCGGGTCCGCCCGAGACGGAGCCGGCCGACGGCGCGGAGAAGCCCGACTTCCGCTGGCTGATGTCGTCGGACGTCTGCAAGCACTGCACGCACGCCGCGTGCCTGGACGTCTGTCCGACGGGCTCGTTGTTCCGTTCGGAGTTCGGCACGGTGGTCGTGCAGGACGACATCTGCAACGGGTGCGGCTACTGCGTGCCCGCCTGCCCGTACGGCGTCATCGAGCGCCGGAAGGGGCCGGAGGGTGCGAAGAACGTCGGCATCGCCCAGAAGTGCACGCTGTGCTACGACCGGCTCGAGGCCGGACAGACACCGGCGTGCGCACAGGCGTGCCCGACGCAGTCCATCCAGTTCGGTGACGTGGAGGAGCTGCGGGACCGTGCGAACGCGCGGGTCGCCCAGATGCACGACGCGGGGATCATGGATGCCCGCCTCTACGGCAACGACCCGGACGACGGGATCGGCGGTGCGGGAGCGTTCTTCCTCCTCCTCGACGAGCCGGAGGTCTACGGACTTCCGCCCGACCCGGTGGTGACGACGCGGGACCTCCCGCACATGTTCCGCCGAGCCTCGGCAGCGGCCGCCGTCATGCTCGCGGGCGCCGCGGTGTCGTTCCTCGGGAGGCGGCGATGACTCCCCAGCACCGCGCGACCGACTGGGCACCCGACAACGCCGTGTCCCGCGACGGTCCGGAGGGTGTCGCCTCCCAGACCGGTGCGCTCGTCGGGTCCGCCGGCGGTCGGCGACGCAAGGGACGACGCCGCAAGGGTGGCGCCGAGCAGAGCATGGTGCCCGAGGCCGAGTTCACGTCCTACTACGGTCGGCCGATCGTCAAGCCGTCGCCGTGGGAGGCCGACATCCCGGCGTACCTGTTCGCCGGCGGGCTCGCCGCCGGATCCTCCCTGATCGCCGCGGGAGCCGACGTGACGGGCCGGCCGGTCCTGAGGCGCACCGGCAGACTGGCGGCGCTGGGCGCCCTGAGCTTCTCGATGGCGGCGCTCGTGCACGATCTCGGCAAGCCGTCACGGTTCACGAACATGCTGCGGACCGCCAAGCCGACCTCGCCGATGTCGGTGGGGACCTGGATCCTCTCCACGTACGGTCCGTTCGCCGGTCTGGCGGCCGCAGCGGAGGTGACGAGTCTCCTCCCGGAGCAGGTGAGGAGCCGGGGACCGCTTCGGCTCGTCGGTCTGCTCGGGCGTCCCGCGGGACTGATGGCGGCGGTGTGTGCGCCCCCGGTCGCCGCGTACACCGCGGTCCTGCTCTCCGACACCGCGACGCCGTCGTGGCACAGCGCGTACAAGGAGCTGCCGTTCGTCTTCGTCGGCTCGGCGAGCGCCGCAGCGGCCGGCGTCGGGATGATCACCGCCCCGACCCACGAGACCGGTCCGGTGCGTCGCATGGCGGCTGCCGGCGCCCTTCTCGAGCTCGCCATGGAGCAGCGGATGGAGCGCTCGATGGGCGTGACCGCCGAGCCCCTGCACCACGGCAAGGCGGGGCGTCTGATGCGGGCTGCGAAGGTTCTCACCGCTGCGGGGGCCGCAGGCACGCTCGTCGCGGGTCGCAGCAGAGCACTCGCCGCGGCGTCGGGTGCCGCGCTGGTGCTCGGGTCGGCCTGCACACGTTTCGGGGTGTTCGAGGCCGGGCAGGAGTCCGCGAAGGACCCCAAGTACACCGTCGTCCCGCAGCGCGAGCGCCTCGAGCGCGAAGGGCCTGTGCGCTACCAGCCGTGAACGAGCAGGAGGGTCTCGATGTCTGATCCGGTCAGCGACTCGACTGATCGCCGTGCCACCTCGTCCGAAGGTGCCGGCGGTGCTCCGATCAACCGGTGGGTGCTGGTGGGCGGCGGCCTGCTCCTCCAGTTCTCCATCGGCGCCGTCTACGCGTGGTCGGTGTTCGCGAAGGCCTACCAGGACGCAGAGCCCTGGCAGCTCACGAAGGTGCAGGCATCGCTCCCGTTCACCGTGACGATCGCGATGATCTTCATCGGCAGCTACACGGGCGGTCGAGTCCAGGACAAGCGCGGCCCTCGCGTCGTGGCGCTGGCCGGCGGCGTCATCTATGCGGTCGGGATCGTCATCGCGTCGTTCACGCGGGGCTCGGAGGATCTGTGGCTCCTGGTGCTCGGGTACGGCGTCATCAGCGGCTTCGGCCTCGGCGTCGCCTACATCGTCCCGATCGCCATGCTGCAGAAGTGGTTCCCGGACAAGAAGGGTCTGATCACCGGTCTGGCGGTCGGCGGCTTCGGCTTCGGCGCTGTGCTGACCTCACCGGTCGCCCGCTGGCTGATCGGCCAGGACGAGGCGCAGCCGTCGAAGGCCTTCCTGTGGCTCGGCCTGGCGTACCTGGTGATGTCGCTGGCGGGCGCCTCGGTGTTCCGCAACCCCCCGGCCGGGTACGTCGTGCCCGGGTACGAGGCGGCCACCGCCGGACCAACCGGACGTACGGCCAAGGAGTACACGGAGAAGGAGGCGCTGAGGACGCCGCAGTGGTACCTCCTCACCGCGATCCTCACCCTGAACGTCACTGCCGGCATCGCCCTCATCTCGCAGGCGGCCGGCAGCGCGGAGGGGATCGCCGGCTACAGCTCGGCGGGCGCCGCGACCGTGGTCGGCGTGCTGGCGATCTTCAACGGTGGCGGCCGGATCGTGTGGGCGGCCGCCTCGGACTACATCGGCCGGATGCCGGCCTTCGCGGCGATGCTCGCCTTGCAGGGGGTGTGTCTTGTCATCCTCCCGCACGCCGGGAACGCCGCCCTCTGGTTCGTCCTCGCCGCGATCGTGTACCTCTGCTACGGCGGTGGGTTCGGCACCATGCCGGCGACCGCCGGCGACTACTTCGGCGTCAAGTACGCCGGCGCCATCTACGGGTTGATGCTCATCGGCTGGAGCATCGGCGGCGTCATCGGTCCGCTCGTGATCTCGGCGCTGCTCGGTGACACCGGTGAGCCGAACTACACGCTCGGCTACACCACGATCGGCATCATCGCGCTGGTCGCCGTGGTCCTCACCTTCATCACGCGCGTGCCGGGCGACCGGAAGAGGGCCGTCACGTCCGAGCAGTGACCGCTGCCTCGCCAGCGGGTGTCGACGCCACCTGGCTCCCTTCGACGTGGAGAGGGGGAAGCCGCCGGTCGAGCCACCGCGGCAGCCACCAGGCGCGCTCGCCCAGGAGGCGCATCGCCGCAGGCACGGCCAGGCACCGGATGACCAGAGCGTCGAGCAGCACGGCGACCGCCATGGCGAAGCCCATCTGCTGCAGCATCCGGTCGGGTGACAGGACGAACGAGCCGAACACGACGACCATGATCGCGGCGGCAGCGGTGATGACGCCGCCGGTGTGGGCGAGGCCCTCGCGGACCGCCAGGCCCGCGTCCCCGGTACGCAGCCACTCCTCGCGCATCCGGGAGAGCAGGAAGACCTCGTAGTCCATGGACAGTCCGAACACGATCGCGAAGACGAAGACGGGCAGGAACGCCTCGATCGGCCCGGCCTGCGCCCAGAGGCGGCCGTCCTGGAAGACCAGCGTCATCGCGCCGAGCGCTGCGCCGATGGACAGCACGTTGAGCAACGCTGCCTTGACGGCGATGGCGACCGATCGGAAGACCCACATCAGGAGCAGACTGGACAGTCCCACGACACACACGACGAACACCGGGAACCGCTCGGCCATGGTGTCGGAGAAGTCGACGTACGCCGCGGTGGTGCCACCCACGAGGTGCGGCTCGCCGAGGTCGTCGCGCAGGGAGGTCACCAGGTCCGCGGTCGCCTCGTCCTGAGGGCCGGTCGTCGGTTCAGCCCTGATGAGGTACAGGCCGTCAGCGACCGAGACCGGGGGACCGAGCCGATCACCGACGATCTGAGGGTGGGCGGCCAGCTGGTCGTACGCCGACCGCGCCTGGGCCTCGGTCCCCTCGGTGACGACGACCAGCGGGCCGTTCGCGCCGGGTCCGAACGTGTCGCTGACCAGGTCGTACGCTGCTCTGGTCGTGGTGGACTCGTCGTCGGTGCCGGCGTCGCTGAAGCCGAGCGTCATGCCCAGAGTCGGGATCGCCAGCGCGCCGAGGGCGACGACCGAGACGACCAACGCGGGCCAGGGGGCCCGTTGCACCCACCGAGCCCACTGGCGCCACGCCGCGCCCGTGCTCCGGCCGCCCTTCATGGCGTGCCTCCGGACCCGCTTCTCGATCCGCCTGCCGAAGAGGCTGAGCAGGGCCGGGAGGAGGGTGAGGGACGCGATCATCGTGACGAGCACGGTGACCGCGACGGCGGTGACGGCGCCTTCGTACGCGTCGACCCCGAGGGTGAACAGCGCGCCGAGCGCGAGAATCACGCTGGCGCCCGCGAACAGCACGGCGCGGCCGGCGGTGTCGAGCGCGGCCCGGACCGCCCCCTCGCGGTCCTTCCCGGAGAGCAGCTCGGTGCGGTACCGGCTGAAGACCAGCAGGGAGTAGTCAATCCCCACGCCCAGGCCGACCAGTGCCAGCATCGCGGGGGTGTAGCTCGGGATGGTCAGCACGTGCGACAAGAGGACGGTCAGCCCGAACGTCGACCCGACCGCCAGCACGGCGGTGATCAGCGGCAGGCTCGCCGCGAGGAACGACCCGAACATCAGGACCAGGATCACCACCGCCGCGAGCAGCCCGACCGCCTCTGCGGTCGAGCCCTCGCCGCCCTCGGCCTGCCGGATACCCGGGCCGGCGAGCTCGACCTGCAGCGCACCCGAGGCGTGGGAGCCGGCGACGTCGATGAGCTCTTCGTAGGTCTCCCGAGGCGCATCTCCGGTTCTGCCCTCGAGGCCGACCTCGAGCAGAGCCGCGGTGCCGTCTGTCGACACCGTGCCCCGGTCGGCGTTCGGGGCTGTGATCGTCTCGACACGGTCCACGGCAGCCAGGTCGCTGGTCAGGGCGTCGAGGTCGACGTCGGTGGCCCATCCGCGGTCGTCGTGCAGCACGACGACGACGCTGTCGCCGGACCGGGACGGCGCCTGCGCCTCGAGCAGGTCGGCCAGCTCCTGCGACTGCGTGTCGGGCAGCGCGAAGTCGTCGTCGTACGCGTCACCGGCCGCCTGGCCGGCGACCGTCGCCCCGACGAGCAGGACCAGCCAGCAGGCGAGGGCGGTCCAACGATGGCCCTGGGCGAAGCCGGCCACCCGCTCCATCGCGGAACGGCGGGCCGGTGACGCGTGGGTGGTCGGGTCGGTCTGGATCGGTGTCGTCATGGCAACGATGCTCGCGGGCCGACCGGCGGTGCCGCGTCCACGTGAGGGAGTGTTTCGGTCGGCCCTCCGGCGTACCCGTGCGGTGGTCACGTACGCCCCTCGACGTACGTGACGTCGCTTTTCGTCGGAGCCGCGGGACCACCGAAGGACCGTAGGATCGGCCTCATGCTCAGGTTCGAGCGTCTCGACCGCTTCCGTGTGCCCGCCTGGGCGCAGGACTCGGCGCTCGCGCTCGTGGTCACGGTCCTGCAGGTCCAGGGCACCGTGGCCAAGGTCGACGTCGAGCCTGCGACGGTGATCCGCCCGCTCTCCGATCTCGGAGGGCTGGGCATCGCGCTGCTCGCGGTGAGCGGGCTCGTCCTGGTCGTACGGCGCCGGTGGCCCGTGGCGGTGTTCCTGGCGACCGCGGCCGCCAGCGTGGCGTACTACTCGCTCGACTTCCCCGACGGTCCGGGGTGGATCGCGCTCTTCGTGGCGACCTACACGGTGACCGCGCTCGGGGACGGCCGCCGCTTCCTCGCCCTGGTCGCGGCCGTGACTGCCGTGATGAGCGTCGTGTGGCTCGTGGCCAGCGCCGACGTCGAGCCGCGGGCCGCCATCGGCTGGGTGTTCTTCCGGATCGGCGCGACCGTGATGAGCGCCGCTCTCGGCGAGAGCGTCCGGTCGCGGCGGGTCATCGCGGCCGAAGCCCTCGAGCGCGCCGAGCTGGCGGAACGGACACGTGAGGAGGAGGCACGCGCGAGGGTCGACGAAGAGCGCCTGCGGATCGCCCGAGAGGTGCACGACACGGTCGCCCACGCCATCGCTGTCATCAACGTCCAGGCCGGGGTCACCGCACACGTGCTCGATCGGCGGCCCGACCAGGCCCGGACGACGCTCGAGGCCATCGAGCGCACCAGCGCGCGGGCGCTCGACGAGATGCGCACGATTCTCGGGGTCTTGCGCGACGACCGGGAC
>Ga0233383_1000912_pt1 | contig 10830 bp, 8 predicted proteins | sample ElkDunMinimDraft_14_FD_191542 | JGI IMG/M metagenome (GOLD analysis project Ga0233383, IMG submission 191542) | Fecal eukaryotic communites from dung pellets of Tule Elk in California, USA - Elk Dung G16 | ecosystem: Host-associated > Mammals > Digestive system > Large intestine > Fecal | place...
AGCAGCCGTCCAGCCTCGCCGTTGCACTGCTCGAGGCGCAGGCTCGCGCAGTCACCCGGCGTCCCCAGCCGGAACACCATCAGTCCGATGCGGAGGCTGCCGAAGAGCTCGCCGCCCGACCGGGTCGCGCCCGTGGCGTGAGGCTCCACGCGGAGGTCTGCAGGAGGCTGATCCGTCATACGCACCTCACCGCGCCATCACGTTCTCTCGGGCATGTGCGCGAACCGGAGCCTCCCCCCGCGGGCGTGGCGCGCGCACCCGGCTGTGGACGGCCACGCTAGCCAGCGCCCGCGTCCCACGCGAAAGCAGGGCCGCTCCCCTCTGTCCGCCCCGGGGCTGCTCCGGGCGGCGCCCCGGAACTCCAGGGCGGGGAGAGCGTCGGTTCCGCTCCACAAGCCCTGACGTCGAGCGCGATGGGGCGTGGTGCGCGGGGCGGGGAGAGCGTCGGTTCCGCTCCACAAAGCCCTGGCGTCGAGCGCGATGGGGCGTGGTGCGCGAGGCGACGCTCCGCTTCTTCAGCTCCCGGAACGACCCGACCGACGTCCGGGTGCGCGACCGGGCAGCGCCTTCACCGCGGGGGTCGGCGCCTCTACCACCACCTCGGCGTCCACCACCACCGGCCCACTCCCGGCCAGAGGCACGCCCAGCGCCCCCAGCAGCCCCACCAGCGCGAGCTCCAGGCGCCGCTGGTGTTGCACCACGGTGCGGCGGACCGCGAGGGGCATGTCCTCTGTGTACTGGACGTACCAGCGCAGCGCCTCGAGCGACTCGTAGAAGGCGTTGATGGCGGCCTGGAGGGGGGGCTCGAGCTGGACAAGGTCCTCGAAGCGCACGCTGGAGAAGCGGCTGTCGAGGGTGTCCAGCAGCGGTTGCCGGCTGCGCAGCTGCGAGAAGAGGGTGACCATCTCCTCGCGACGCTCCTGCAGTCGCCGCACGACGTTGGTCGCATCCAGCGCGATGAGGTGACAGATGCGGACGCGCGCTTCGTCCGCCTTGCTCTTGCGCCTCGGAGCCATGTGGGTCGGTCGCGATTCTAGGGCAAGTTGGCCTCCCCGAGGCCCCTGCGGGACCTGGGGGCCGCTCGGGGGGGCAGGATCGCGCTCGCCCCGGGGCCCCCCGAACCCCGACCCACGCGGCCCCTCGCCGAACGCGACGCTTGGATTCCCGCGCGCTCCTGGCCTATCCACCGGTGGCAGGGTCCTTCTCCCCCTCGCCCCTCCCGGGCGTGGTCGACCGGCCCCGAGATCGGCACACCCACGATGAACCCTCCCGACCCACGCCGCGCTCCCCCGCTCTCCCGCCGGGTCGTGACGGGCCTCCTCGCCACGGCCCTGATGGGCTGCGGGCTGCTGGATGCCCCTGGCACGCCCACGCTGGTCTCGCACCGCGCAGGCGCCGGCCGCTTCCCCGAGAACTCCCGCAGCGCGGTGATCGCCGCGCTCGCCGCGGGTGACGCCGCGCTCGAGGTGGACCTGGTCCTCACGCGCGACGAGATCCCGGTCCTCTCGCACGACGCCTTCCTGAGCCGCGAGCTGTGCACCCACGCGGATGGCAGCCCCCTGCCCGAGGAGCCGGTGCTCATCAAGGATCTGTTCCTGGCCCAGCTGCTGGAGGGCTACCGCTGCGGCGGGGTTGCCGATCCGGACACGCCGGGCGCCGAGGTGCTGGCCGACCGCCTGATGACCTTCACCGAGCTGCTGCTGCTGGCCGCGCCCTTCCCGGACGTGACCCTCCAGCTGGACATCAAGCAGGACCCCGTCGACACGCTCGATGCGGACACCTACGCGGAGGTCATCCTCGCGCACTGGAACGCCGCGATGCTGTCCAACCCCATGTTCATCACCGCGACCTACCCCGAGACCCTGCGGGCGTTCGAGGCGCGCCAGGACGTCACCACGCTGCGCATCTGGCCCAACTTCCCTCCCGGCGCGAACACCACGCTGGTGGGCCTGGGCAACGAGCTCACCCGCACGCTCGGCTTCCAGGAGCTGGTGCAGCTGGTGCGCGAGGCCGATGCCGACGGGATCGCGGTGGCCTTCCAGGTCGCCGATCGCGCCGCGATGGAGACGGTCCGCCAGGCTGGCTACAAGACCGCGCTCTGGACCGCGAACAAGGAGAGCGAGCTGACGCTCTTCTGCAAGTGGCCCATCGACTACCTGATCACCGATTACCCGGAGCGTGCCCCGTGTCGTTGATGCTCGCCGTCCTCAGCGCGGGCGTCCTCGCCCAGGCGCCCGTCCGCTTCGATCGCATCGACGTGCTCAACGAGGAGGCACCGAGCTTCCTGCACTACGACGTCACCACCACCGGCGTGTACCCGGCCGGAACCGCGCTCCGCTTCGTGGAGCAGCTCAAGGTCGTGGTCACGCTGCCCGCGGAGGGCCTCTACCTGGGCGCGTCCCTGCGCAGCCAGAGCCTGACCTACGAGGGCGCCCTCCTGCGCACCGGTGATGGCCGCGGGCTCTTCTGGAGCGCAGGCCTCGCCACCCGCCTGTTGATGCCCTACGCGGCGCAGGCGGGCATCGCGTGGCGCTTCGGCTTCATGCGTCTGGGCATCGGCGTCCAGGCCGCGAGCGGCGCGACGTGGGCCCGACCTGCGTGGTCCGAGTGGCAGGTGCTGCCCACCATCGGCCTGGGCTTCGGACCGAACCTCGCGCCCGGAATGCCCTGACTCCGACGCCTCCGGGGGGCAGCGCGGGCGCTGCTCCCCCAAGCGCCTCTTCACGCGGGGAGACCCGAGCCTTCCCGGCCCTCCCCGCGACCTGAAGCTTCTTCAGCGCATTCGGTGCCCGGGAGCAGCTCGCGCGCGGGTGGTAGCCTCGGACGCATGGCCCACGTGAAATGCAGCGCCTGCGCAGCGCCCATGCAGGTCTTCTTCTTCGGTTCGGTGGAGCTCGACGTCTGCTCCGCCTGTCAGGGGATCTGGTTCGACAGCCGCGAGCTGGCGCGGGTGTCCGGTCGCCAGCCCCACCTCGAACCCTGGGGTCCCAGCACTCGCGACTGCCCGATCTGCGCCTTCCGCATGACGCATGGGCAGCTGCAGGGCGTGGTCGAGGCCGAGCGCTGCGACGGGTGTGAGGGCTACTTCCTCGACAAGGGGGAGCTGGCGATCCTGGCAGGCTTCGACGTGCGCCCGACCCGCGGTCCCATCAGTCCGCCCCTGCCTGCCGCGTCCCCGAGTTCGCCGACCGCTTCCCGGCCGACCGCGGCCGCCGTCATCCCGGCCGCCGCGCCCGAGCAGGCAGCGCCGCCCCCGGCGCCGACCGCAGAGGACGCATCCTCTCCGTCCGACCAGGATGCGTCCGAGGACACCTTCGACTTCTGGGGCGAGACCCGGGCGCCTCAGCAGACGGGCTTCGAGTGCGTGGTCTGCAATCAGCGCCACCCCATGACCGAGGGCAACTACTACCGCGGCGGACTGGCGTGTCGGGCGTGCGCGCCCCAGGCCCACATCACGGCCGGGGAGCGAGCCGGAGCCAGCGGGACCTGGGTCGAGCACGACTGGGCGGCGCAGCAGCGCCGTCCGACGCTCTCACTCCGGTCCTTCCTGGAGGTCCTCTCCGGAAACTCCACCCGGCGCTGGTGAGCCCCGGCCCGGGGGCGGGCCCGATCGTCGCCGTTCGGGGCGCGTGCACCGCGGGTCCCGCCTGCCGATGGCGCAGGGCCTGGGGCCGCGCACCCAGCGGCCGTCTCAGGCGTCGTAGCCGCGCTGGGGGAGGTGGCCCTCCAGGGCCTGCGCGACCGCATCCAGGGCTCCGGGCTTGTCGAACATGCGCGCTTGCAGCCGCCACTCGCCCTCGGTGAGGTGCACGACCAGGGTGTCCCGCGCCTTGCCCTCGCGATTGATCGAGCGGACCTCGCTCCACGCGAGGGAGACCGGCTCTCCTCCCAGCGGCTTGCTGAAGGTGACGCCCATCGGGGTGATCAGCGCCCCGTAGCCCGGGCGGGGGCGAAGCCTCCACCACACGAACGAGAAGGAGACGAGGAGGAGGAGCGCCCCCACCAGGCGCGGCCAGGCCGCGAGCAGGCCACGCTTGACCTCCCACGCGGCCATCAGCACGACCATCAGGGCCAGCGCCGCACCGACGCCCAGACCCACCCGGGTGGTCCGGGGGTGGAAGGGATGGAAGGAGGTCGAGGGCGTCTGGGCGGTCTGGGACATGGTCGGGAGCGAGGGAGTCTAGGTCCCGCGCGCAGGCGCGGCGACCGGCTCACTGGGCTCAACGTTCCCCGCGCGAACCCTGAGCCACAGGGTGTCCGCTCCCGCGGCCGCGGACACCAGCGAGCCGTCGGTCGTGGTGAGGAAGGTCTGGGCCCCGCTCTCCGCCACGTAGTTCATGAGGTACGCGTTGCGCTCGGGATCCAGCTCGCTGCTCACGTCGTCGAGCAGCAACAGGGGCGTCACGTTCCCATGCGCCTCCAGGTTGCCGATCTCCGCGACCTTCCAGGCCAGCACCAGCGCCCGCTGCTGTCCCTGGCTCGCGTACGCCCGCGCGCTCCGTCCCCCGAGCTGGATCTTGAGGTCGTCCGCGTGCGGTCCCACGCTGGTGAAGCCGCGCTCCAGATCGGTCTGCACCCGCGCCTCGAGCGCGGCCTGGAGCACCTCGGCCAGCGCGAGCTCGTCGGCGGCGGCGAAGTCGAAGCTCTCCGGGAGGCCGCGGGGGCGGTAGGTGTAGGAGGCGCGGCCCTCGGCCCGCCCGATGGCCTCGAACGAGGTGACCGCGCGCGGACCGAGCTCCTCCATCAGCGCGCGGCGGCGCAGCCACAGGCGCGCTCCGTGCCTCGCGAGGGTGGCGTCGAAGGCCTCGCGCAGCTCGGCGGGTGCGTGCTCGCGCAGCAGCCGGTTGCGGCCCTTCAACGCCCGGCCGTAGCTGCGCGACTCGCCGAGGAACGCGGGGAACCGGTTGAAGACCGCGCGATCGAGGAAGAGGCGGCGCGACTCGGGGCTGCCCTTCACCACCTCCAGATCGTCGGGCGTGAACGCGACGACCGCGACGCCGCCGAAGTAGTCCTCCAGCGAGGCCGCCTTCTTCCCGTCGACCCGCGCCTGCCGCACGCCGTCTTCCACCACCACCGAGATGTCGCGCTCCGCGCCGCCCAGCAGGAAGCGACCGGTCACCACCGCGCGCGGATCCCCGAAGCGGACCAGCTCCGACAGGCGCGTGGCGCGCAGCGGCTTGAGGGTGCAGAGGAAGTAGAGCGCCTCGAGCAGGTTGGTCTTTCCCTGCCCGTTGTCGCCGACGGCGACGGTGGTCCCGACCGACGGCTCGAGCGAGACCTGGGCGAGGTTTCGGAAGGACTCGAGCTCGAGACGAAGCAGACGCACGGGAGTTTGCAGAATGCGTCGTCCGGGCGCCCGGGCGCTACCCCGACGAAGGGTGCCGTGGTTAGAAGGCCCGCATGAGACAAGTCTGGATCACCCGCTCCGGAGCGCCCGGGGTCCTCCAGGTCCGCGAGGCCGCGGATCCCACCCCCTCGGCCGGACAGCTGCGCATCCGCGTGGAGGCCAGCGGCGTGAACTTCGCCGACGTGATGGGCCGCTTGGGCGTCTATCCCGACCTCCCTCCCCTCCCGGTCGTCCCGGGCTACGAGGTCGCCGGTCGCGTGGACGCCGTGGGCGAGGGGGTGGACGGCTCCTGGGTCGGCAAGGACGTCCTCAGCCTCACGCGCTTCGGCGGCTACTCGGACGTGGTGTGCGTCCCCGCGATCCAGGTGGTGGAGCGTCCGCAGGGGTTGAGCGCGACCGAGGCCGCGGCGATTCCGGTGAACTACCTGACCGCCTACCAGCTGGTGGTGGTGATGGGCGGGCTGCGCCGCGGCGAGACGGTGCTGATCCACTCTGCCGGCGGTGGGGTCGGCATCGCGGCCACGCAGCTCGCGGTGCACCTGGGCGCGCGGGTCTTCGGGACAGCCTCCATCGGAAAGCACGCCTTCCTGAAGGAGCTCGGCGTGTCCGAGTGCATCGACTACCGCACCGAGGACTTCGAGGAGCGGGTGCGTGAGCTGACCGGCGGGCGCGGCGTGGAGCTGGTGCTGGATGCGGTGGGCGGCGACTCGTTCAAGAAGAGCTACCGCTCGCTCTCGGCCACCGGCCGCCTGGGCATGTTCGGCTTCTCCGCGGCCGTTTCGGGCACCGAGCGCAGCCTGTGGAGCTACGTGAAGGGCGCCGCACAGATGCCCTGGTTCCAGTTCAATCCCGTGGCCCTGATGAACGAGAACAAGGGCGCCTTCGGCGTGAACGTGGGCCACCTGTGGAACGAGCAGGAGCGGGTGCTCGGCTGGCTCGAGGCGCTGATGGAGCTCCAGTCCGAGGGCGTGGTGAAGCCGCGGGTCGACAGCGTCTTCTCCTTCGCCGACGCGGCCGAGGCCCATCGCCGCCTCCAGGACCGCAAGAACATCGGCAAGGTGATCCTGGTCCCCTGAGGAAGTGAGCGGCTTCGGGGGCCGCGCCGATCCGCTCGCCGCTCCCGCGCGCGCGCACTCAGTCCGGATGCACCCGCTGGGGCGGCTGCACCCGCCCCAGCGACTGGACCAGCTGCGCCAGCGACGCGTCGGGGCGGGGGGACCACCCCGTCTTCATCAGCGCCGCGCGCACGCTGCAGCTCAGCAGGTGCACGTCCGGGTCGGCCTCGCCGGAAAGAGCGGCCGTCTCCGCCAGCGCGCGCAGCGCGTCGCCGGACGGCGCGGGGTGAAAGGCGTCGGGCGGGGCGTGCAGCCACATCGCGAGGCGCAGCAGCGCCCCTCGCTCGGGTGTGATCGCACCCGCGACGGGCTCGGGAAGGCGCGAGCCCTGCGCGGCGATCCACGCCTCCAGCACCGGTCGCAGCTCCTCCGGCCGCAGGTGGACGGGCGCGACCAGCGACGCGCCGAGGTCCGCCAGCCGGGAGCCACACAGCCCGCTCCAGAAGATGGCCGCGCAGAGCTGCTCGGCGCCGTTCCTGGGCGCCCCGCGCGGAGGGGTGCGGCCGGTCGACCACAGCAGGGACTCGACCCTGCCACTGAGATCCAGCCGCAGCAGCCGCGCGCGGAGGGCCTCCAGCGACTCGCTCGCGAGCTGGTGCGCGTCGAGCACGCCGGGGAGCTCCGCGGGGGGGGGCAGGAACGCGAGCGCGGGGGTGAGCGGTCCGCGCGCGGCGAAGGCGGCCAGTCGCGCGCTGGCGGAGCTCGCCACCTCCAGCAGCGGGAGGCTTCTCGGGAGGAGCCTCCGCGCGAGTCGCCACGCCTCCAGCTCGTCGAGCGGTGCCGGAGCCGCGGCCATGGCGGCCTGCTCGAGCTCCTCCAGCAGGACCTCCAGGGGAAGCCCCGCTGCGCGCCCCAGCCGACGCGCGGCGCGGCGCTCGAGCTGCGCGCGCGCGCGATCCACCCGCGCGAGCAGCGCGGGCACCGCCGGTCCGACCTCCTCGATCTCCAGGCGGGACACCACGCGGACACAGGCCGCACGCGTCCTCGGCTCGTCCCGGGCGACCTCGCGCAGCAGCTCCCCCAGGGAGGCCAGCCGCACCTGCCAGGACAGGGGCGAGAGCGCGGCGCACAAGGCGGTGTAGCGCAGCGGCGCCAGGTCGAGCAGCTGGCCGTCCTCCGGCTCGAGCCACGGAATGTCTCCTGCGCCAACCACGAGCTGCTGCATGCAATCCCCTCCTCGCGCGCTGGTCGATCCGCGGACCCAGAGGGCCGGCGTGGCGAGGCCACCGGGGCGGCGCGGGGAAGCCAACCTAGTTCCGCCCCGGCGCACGCCCCGGACTCGCGCCCACTTGACGCAGGGAGCCCATCAGGCACGCGACGCTTGATCGGATCCCAGGGGTCGAAAGGCCCGCTCAAGCGTCGAGTCGGCCGTCGCGAGGGCTGCGGAGAAGGAGGCCCTTCGTGCGCCGGAGCGCCCCCCGGCCCGGGTGCCTCCGGGTCCGGCGCGTCGCGCGAGGGCGTCCTCGAGCGCTCCGGGACGTCGAGGGAAGAGCGCCTGCGGGTCGCGAACGGCCGACCCGCCTGGCGCCCGCTCAGGCGTGGTCGGTGATGGTGGTGCCGGCGATGCGCGCGGCGTAGGCGGCGGCAACGCGCACGAAGCGGCCGCGCTGCTGACCGGTGACGTACTGGCGCAGGGTGGCGCGGGTGGAGCCCACGTAGAACAGGGAGCGTCGGGTCCGCTCGGTCTCGCGCGCGTCCTTGCGGGGGCGCTCGCGCATCATCCAGTCGATGTCGTCGAGCGCGTCCGTCCCCACCAGGAACACCACCGGACTCTCGTGGCCCTTCGCGGACATGATGGTGGTCACCCGCACGTGGTCTGCGTCCGTCGGCGGGAAGGTCTCAGGTGGCGCCCCCTGCTTGCCGCCGTAGGCCACCGCGCGCACCCCCTGCGCGCTGAGGGCCTCGGCCCAGGCCTGGGTCCCCTTGAGGGCGACGACCAGCAGCGCGCCCGGGGCGAGCCCCTCGTCCATCAGCCGGCGCAGCTCCGCGGCCAGCCAGGCGACCTCCTGTTGGGGGGAGTCGAAGCCCCTCACCAGGGGCACGGTGCCCTCGCGCTCGGTGTAGCCCACCTGGAAGAGCGGCTGATGGGGCCCGGGCTCCTCCAGCAGGCCGTGCTCGAGCAGGTCGCGGGTGCGGATGAACTCGCGCATGCCGGGGCTCGGCACGCCGTGGAGCTCCAGCGGATCCAGCACGGTGTTGAACGCGAGATCGAGGAGCTGGCGCGGACTGCGGAAGGACTCCCGCAGGACGCGGGTCCGGCCGGAGAACGACAGCTCCTCGGGGAGCTTCTCGCGCATGTCCTCCAGCGCGGAGCGGCCGTAGATGTTCTGCGAGTCATCCAGGAAGAGGTGCAGCGCGCGCTGCTGGCGCCCGTTCACCTCGACCGGCTCGACCGCGTCGTAGAGGACCTGGAGCTGCTCGGCCTCGAGATCCTGCGCCTCGTCGACGAAGACCGCGCTGAAGCGCTCGCCGTTGAGGCTGCGGTCCGCGTGCTGGATCTTCGCGCGCGACAGGTAGGGCTCCAGCTTCCCGTGCGTGATGCGCCCGGCGAGCGCCTCGCGGAGCATGTCGCGCACCAGCCGGGCGAGGCTGCGATTGAAGAAGGTGATCAGGATCCGCGCCTGCGGATGTTCGGCGAGGTGGCGCGCGGCCCAGGACACCAGCACCCAGGTCTTCCCGCTGCCGGCCACCCCACGCACCACGTGATGGCCCTCGTCGACGCGTCGGTCGATCAACGCGACCTGCTCGCGCGTCGGGAGTGGGCGCGAGCCGCGGCGGCTGGCCACCTCGTCCGAGAGCGACGTCGGCGTCGCCCTGGGCGCGGGGGTCTGCCGCTGCGGCAGCTCGATCCGGGCGGCCCGGAGTCCCGAGGTCCCCTTCGCGTCGACCAACAGCGGCTGAAGCTTGCCCAGGAGCCGCCAGGGGACCTGCGCGTGGGCCTCGGCGCGGGAGGAGAGGACGAAGAGGTACTCGCGCGCGCGGCTGGCGGCGACGTTGAGCATCGCGGTGAGCTCGCTCGCGTGGAACGGGCGGCCGGCGTTGACCGTATCCACCAGCACCATGTCCGCTTCGGTGCCCTGCTGGCTGTGCACGGTCGAGGCGATGAACGCGTCGGGAGACAGGCGCCGGGACGCGGCCTCGCGCTTCAACCACTCGGCCTGCGCGCGGTACGGCGTCAGGGCCAGCACGCGCAGTCCGGCCTGGATCGCGGGCGCGGCGAGATCGAGCGCCAACGTGCCCGAGGCCTCACGCAGGTAGCCTCGTCCCCGCGGTCCCCGCTCGGCGTGGACGTGATGGCCGTCTCCGAGCGAGCGGTCCAGCACGATCCATCCGGCGCGCACGTCGGGAAACGGGGAGGGCACGCGCCGGTGCTCGCGGGTGGTGGGACCCTCGGCGTCCTCGAGCATCCCCTCGTAGGCGAAGTGGCTGACGACGCGGGAGATCTCCGGATGCATGCGGTGCTGCGCGCGCAAGAGCAGCACTTCCGGGCGCAGCGCGTCCCGGCTCGCGTCGGCCAGATGGGACATCGGCGAGGCGCGCAACCAGCGGCGCACGCCGGTCTGGACGCCCTCGGCGAACGCGCCGGCCTGGGAGATCGGCCCCAGCTGCAGCGGATCCCCGGCCCAGAGCACGCTCTTGGCGAGCGGCACCATCAGCGCGGCCGCCGCCCGGGAGATCATACCCGCCTCGTCCACCACCAGCTTGTCGAAGTGCTCCTCTCCGCCGAGCTCGGACACCAGCTTGAGGGCCCGGTGCACGGTGAGCACCACCAGGCCCACCTGTCCGCCACGGGCGATGCGGGCGGTGGGATCCTTGAGCTCGCGCCGCGCGGTGACGGCCTCCGCGCGCACCTGCGCGAGCTCCCCGGACGGTGCGCCCATGGCCTCGGCCAGGCGCAGTCGCTCCTCGGCCTCCGCGCGGGACTGCGCGTGCTCGACCAGGTCCGGGTCGAGGACCAGGCGGGGGAATTCGCGCGAGACCTCGGGACCCACGCCGATGCCGCCGCGGTAGATCCGGCACAGGCCGCGGTGCTCGAGCGCCCCTTCGCGCGAGAGCATGCGCGCCACGCGCAGCGCCAGCGTGTCGGCAGCGCGATTGGTGGGCGCGACCGCGAGGATCCGGAGAGTGGGATCGGCCCGCAGGGCGTCGGCGATGAGCCTGGCGGCGGCCTCGGTCTTCCCGGTGCCTGGCGGTCCCCAGAGATGTCCCCAGGGCAGGCCCCACACGTCGGAGGGGAGCTTGTCGAGCGAGGTGCCCGGCGCTCCGTCCGTCGCGGGGGTCCCCATCACCCCTGCCAGGGCCTCGGCGAGGCGCGCGGTGCGCTTGAGGTAGGCCGCGGCAGCGTCGCGCGCGGCCTGGGAGAAGTCG
>Ga0233383_1000914_pt1 | contig 10817 bp, 10 predicted proteins | sample ElkDunMinimDraft_14_FD_191542 | JGI IMG/M metagenome (GOLD analysis project Ga0233383, IMG submission 191542) | Fecal eukaryotic communites from dung pellets of Tule Elk in California, USA - Elk Dung G16 | ecosystem: Host-associated > Mammals > Digestive system > Large intestine > Fecal | place...
CTCGGCGACGAACGCCCGCTTGCCGACGACCACCCGCGCACCGTCCACGGTCGCGACCACGCCACCGGCCGTGGTCTCCTCGACGTCCTGCGGGGTCGGCAGCACGAGGCCGCGCGCGGTCGCGCCCTGCACGATCGCCCCTGCGAGCACGTGGGCCGAGGCTTGCTCGACTCCCGCGGCCAGCCGCAGGAGCGCCTCGGCGTCAGTCCCGGTCTGCGGGTCAGCGACACGCACCTGCGTCAGGGCAGGGACGCCGCGGGTCAGGGTTCCGGTTTTGTCGAACGCGAAGCTGGCCGCCCGGTGGAGCTTCTCGAGCGTCGCGCTCGAGCGGATGATCGCGCCGCGGCGAGCCGATCGGCTCATGCCCGCCATGAAGGCCACGGGGGCACCGATGATCAGCGGGCACGGGGTCGCCACCACGAGCACCTGTGCGAACCGCAGCGGGTCGCCCGAGGCCCACCAGGCCACGCCGGCGATCGTCAGCGCGAGCATGGTGAACGGGATTGCGTAGCGGTCGGCGAGGCGCACCATCGGGGCGCGGCTGGCGGCCGCCTCCTCGACGAGCGCCACGATGCGCTGGTACTGGGAGTCCTGCGCGCGCTGGGTGACCTCGATCGTCACCGCGGCGGCGCCGTTGATCGCACCGGAGTACACCGTGTCGCCCGCGACACGCTCCTGCGGCAGCGACTCGCCCGTCAGGGACGAGTCGTCGAAGACGCCCGCCTCGGAGACGAGGACGCCGTCGAACGGGACGATCTCGTGCGCCCGTACCAGCACCTGTTCACCGACATTCACGTCGTTGACGTCGATATCACGCACCGTGCCGTCGGATTCGAGCTTGTGCGCTGTGCGCGGCGCATTCGAGACCAGTGCAGTCAAGTCTTTGCGCGCTCGCCCGGACGCATAAGCTTCGAGCGCTTCTCCGCCGGTGAGCATGAGCACGATCACGATGGCCGCCCAGCTCTCGCCGACGGCAACTGTCGAGGCGATGGCGGTCACCGCAAGAATGTCCACGCCGAACGTGCCCGATCGCAGCTCCCGCACGATCGTGACCGCGGAACGCAGCGCCATGGCGCTCGCACTGATGCCCAGAAGCCAGGGCACGGCAGCCGGCCAGAGAGCGGAGAGCACTCCCGCGACAGCGATGACCACAAGGGTCGCGGCGAGATAGGGATATGTGCGCGCGGCGTGCAGGATGCGAGCCATAAATCCATTGTCGACACTTTGACAGGTTTTCATCAAGCAAGCAAAGCCTCACCAAATGCACCGTGCTTCACACGGAATAGGAAAGGCTCACCGAACCGGCGCGTCAAGGCTGCCCGGGACTCGTCCGTGCACCCCGTCGGCCGGGAGCGAGCGGTGTGCGCCGCGACCCGCGGCACGGTGGTGGAGCGCCGGAGGTTTTGCCGACAGCGTGTCGGGATGTAACGTCGAAGAGGGCCGAGTGTTCACCCGGCACGAACGCACGTCGTGAGGAGCCGCACATGGCCGAGACAGCCCAGATACCCCGCCGGCAATGGTTCGCGATGGCCACGCTGTCCCTGGGCGTCTCGCTGGTCATCATGGACGCGACGATCGTCAACGTCGCGCTACCCGTCGTCATCGACGATCTGGGCCTCGACGCGTCCGGCGCGCAGTGGATGAACGCCATCTACTCGCTGGTGTTCGCCTCGCTCATGCTCACGGTCGGCCGGTTCGGCGACCTCTACGGGCGCAAGCGCCTGTACGCCGTCGGGCTCGTCACGTTCATGCTGGCGAGCCTCGCCGCAGGCGCGGCGGTGAGCCCGGAGATGCTCATCGCGGCGCGTCTGGTCCAGGGCCTGGGCGCCGCCATGGTCCTGCCCAGCACGCTGTCGACCCTGAACGCGATGTTCCAGGGCCGGGCCCGAGGGATCGCCTTCGCGATCTGGGGCTCGACGATCGGCGGTATGGCGGCGGTCGGGCCGCTCGTGGGCGGGTGGCTGGCCACCGACGTGTCCTGGCGCTGGGCCTTCTGGCTCAACATCCCGTTCGGCCTGCTGGCGCTGTTCGGCATCGCCCGGACGATCGACGAGACCCGCGACCCCACGTTGCGGCGTGGCTCCGACATCCCCGGCGTGCTGCTGTCGAGCATCGGCCTCGGCGGGATCGTGTTCGGCCTCATCGAGGGCGGCTACTACGGCTGGTGGCGGGGCGCGGGCGGTGACGTGTCGCCTGTGCCGTTCGCGATCGTGGGCGGCATGCTGCTCCTCGTCGCGTTCGTGATCGTCGAGCGTCGCCGGGTGCGCCAGGACAACGTCGTGCTCGTCGACCTCGGGCTGCTGAAGATCCGGTCGTTCCGCTTCGGGATCATCGCGGCGCTCATCGTGGCGCTCGGAGAGTTCGGCCTGCTCTTCACGCTACCCCTGCTGCTCCAGGGCGCGCTCGGGTACACGGCGCTCGGCACCGGATGGATCGTGCTGTGGCTGGCGCTGGGCACGTTCCTCGTCTCGGGCGCGACCCCCCGCCTGGCCGCCCGTCTGGGGCCCACGGCCGTCGTGCGCGTCGGCCTGCTGCTCGAGGCCATCGCGATCGGGGGTCTCGCCCTGACGCTGAGCACGTCGCTGTCGGGCGCCGTCATCGCGGCCTGGCTCTTCGTCTACGGCATCGGGGTCGGCATGGCGACCGCGCAGCTGACGAGCGTCATCCTCGTCGACGTCCCGCTCGCCGAGAGCGGTCAGGCATCGGGGTTCCAGACCACGATCCGCCAGCTCGGGTCTGCGCTCGGGGTCGCGCTGCTCGGTGGCCTGCTCATCGCCACCATGACGTCCCAGACCCGCGCGGGCCTGGCCGACTCGGGTCTTGGCGATGCGGAACAGGAGCGAGTCGTCTCGATCGTCCACGACAGCGCGGGCGCGGCCATCCCCGGCCTGGCCGCGGATCCCGCGACCGCGGACGCGGTACCCCGTGCGGAGCAGGCGCTCGTCGACGCGAGCCGGATCACCACCGGGATCGCCGCGGGCGTGCTCGTGCTCGGCGTCGTGGCCACGTTCGCCCTGCCGCACACGCCGGTGACCCCCAGCACCACAGGGGCTCCCGGGGACACGCCGGGAAGGAAGCCCCGCGCCCGCCGCGCGGGCCGGAGCTGACGTCAGCCGGCACTCGGCGGGCGAGCCTGGAGGGGCCCTGCCAGTCCCTGGTCTCGCCAGGGTTCTGGGTGTGACCTGCGCTCACTCATACCGTTCTCGACGACCCGACCGGGCCGCACTTCGAGAGGACAGGTATGACCGTCACACTGATCACCGGGGCCAACAAGGGCATCGGCTTCGAGACCGCCAAGCAGCTCGTGGAGCGTGGCCATGTCGTCTACCTCGGCGCGCGCGACGTCGAGCGCGGCGAGATTGCCGCGTCGTCGATCGGGGCGCGGTTCGTGCATCTCGACGTGACCGACGAGGCGTCCGTCGCGGGCGCGCTGGCCGCGATCGACGCGGCGGAGGGCCGCCTCGACGTGCTCGTGAACAACGCGGGCGTCGGGGACGTCACGATCGACGGCCCCACGGCCCTGCGCGTCTTCGACACCAACGTGGTGGGCATCGTGCGCGTCACCCAGGCCGCGCTTCCCTTGCTGCGCAGGTCGGCGAACCCGAACGTGGTCACGATCTCGAGCAGCGCCGGGTCGTTCTGGGCGGTCACGAACCCGGACCGGCCGGAGTTCCACCTGAGGAGCACCCTCTACGCAGCCTCGAAGGCGGCGGCGACCATGCTGACGCTCCAGTACGCCAAGGCGCACCCGGACATCAAGTTCAACGCCCTCGAGCCCGGGTACACCGCGACCGACATGACGGCTGCCTTCGGAGGCGGGAGGCCGGCCGAGCAGAGCGCCCGCGTGGTCGTGAAGCTCGCGACCCTCGGCCCGGACGGTCCGACCGGCACCCTTCAGGACGAGGACGGCGTCCTGCGCTGGTGACCGTCACCACCTGACCCTGGCCGGGCGGTGAGCCCGGACGCTCAGACACGACGACGGCCCGGCGCACGAGTGCGCCGGGCCGGTCGTCGCGTCACTTGCTGGGCTCGATGTCGCAGTCGACTTTGGGGTTGGCGCCGACGTAGTTGAGCGGGCCGGTGATGATCGTGACCGCGATCGTGCTGACCTTCGCGCAGTTCGCGTTCGAGTTCTCGAAGTAGCCGCGCTGAGTCGCGGCGAACGCGCCGATCACGAGCCAGACGACGATGAGCACGGTGACGACCTGGCTCGTCGACGACCTACGGGCGGTGCGGACCATGGATGGCCTCCTGGTAGATGATCCGCCGCGGGTCGGCGGACGCCCGTCACAGTAGTGACAGTGCGCGATCGTCGCAGGTCGGGAGAATCGGCCATCCGTGCAGGTGAGCGCCGTGGGCGTCGAGAGTCAGCGGCCGAAGAGCCGCGCGAGGAAGCCGCCCGACGACGGCTCGTCCTGGTGGCCGGGGCACCACTGGCCCGCGGGGACGGTGCGCTTGACGTCGGCGACGTGCTGGCCGCAGCCGGCCCACGTCGTCTTGCCGCAGCTCTTGCACTGGGAGGGGTAGCACACGGTGAAACGTCTCCTGGATAGATCGGGTGGAGGGGGGTCGCTCAGGCGAGCATGAGGAAGAGCTTCTCGAGCTCCTCGGTGGTCAGGCCTTCCTCGTTCTGAGAGGTGCCCTCGGGGTCGACGGCGCAGTCGCGCATCGCGCTCGAGACGATGGCGAACCCGGCGCGGTCGAGAGCGCTGGAGACCGCGGCGAGCTGGGTCACGACGTCGCGGCAGCTGCCACCGGACTCGACGGCGGTGATGACGGCGTCGAGCTGGCCGCGGGCACGCTTGAGCCGGTTGAGGATCTTGCGCTGTGCCTGCAGGTCGGGCGTCATGAAGTCAGGGTCTCCTCGGTGGCGGTGGGCAGGGTTTCGCGTCACGACCGGACGTGCTGAGGTGGGCGGTGTTCGCTCGTCCCTCGGGATGGGCCAGAGGCATCATATACCCCCTAGGGTTTACGAAAGCCCTTGCCCCCGCCGCCTCCGCAGCGGGGAGGCGGCTCCGTTTGATACACCGGGGGGTATATGACATTCTCGGGTTCACACGCCCGACCACCACCTGGGGGATGCATGCTGCTCGAACGCGTTTACGACGAGGACCTCGCACAGGCGAGCTACTTCATCGGCTGCCAGGCGAAGGGCGAGGCGGTCGTCGTCGACGCCCGCCGCGACATCGCGGGATACCTCGACCTCGCCCGCAGGCACGGCATGCGCATCGTCGCGGTCACCGAGACGCACATCCACGCCGACTACCTCTCCGGGACGCGTGAGCTGGCCGCCGCCGTCGGCGCCGAGGTGTACGTCTCCGGCGAGGGCGGGGACGACTGGCAGTACGGATTCGAGGCGAACCGGCTGCGCGACGGCGACGCGATCACCATCGGGAACATCACCGTGCAGGCGCGCCACACCCCCGGCCACACGCCCGAGCACCTGGCCTTCCTGGTGACCGACGGCGCGTTCGGCGACGAGCCCGGATACATGCTCTCGGGCGACTTCGTGTTCTCCGGGGACCTCGGCCGCCCGGACCTGCTCGACGAGGCCGCGGGCGGCACCGACACCCGGTTCGAGGGTGCGCGCCAGCTGTACCGCAGCCTCCAGGACGTCTTCCTGGCCCTGCCCGACTACGTGCAGGTCTACCCGGGCCACGGCTCGGGCAGCGCGTGCGGGAAGGCGCTGGGCGCCCTGCCCGCGACCACCGTGGGATACGAGCGCAAGTTCGCCTGGTGGGCCCCGTTCCTGCAGGAGGACGACGAGCAGGGCTTCGTCACCGAGCTGCTCGACGGCCAGCCCGACGCCCACGCCTACTTCGCGCGGATGAAGCGCCAGAACAAGGAGGGCCCGGCGGTCCTCGGCGCGCTCGAGCCGCTGGCGGAGCTCGACGCCGAGCAGGCCGCCCAGGCGCTCGCCACCCAGGGGGCCGTCTTCGTGGACACTCGCCCGCACCACGAGGTGCACGCCGGAACGGTCGCCGGCTCGCTCAACATCCCCGGCCCGGCCAAGTCGGCCAGCTTCGGCGCATGGGCCTACGACCCTGAGGCCGAGAGCACGCCGTTGGTGCTGCTGGCCCCGGACGGCCAGGTCGCAGAGGAGCTCCGGGACCACCTCGTGCGCGTCGGCATCGACCGCTTCAGCGGCTTCGTCACCACGCTCGACGGCCTGCCGACGACGACACCCGCGACGCTCGCCCCCGCGGACCTGGACGGCTTCGAGACGGTGCTGCTCCTCGACGTGCGCAACAAGAGCGAGCACGCCGCGGGGACCATCCCCGGGTCCGAGCAGCTCAGCGCCGGGCGCGTGCTCTGGCACACCGACGCACTGCCCACGGACGGCACCATCGTCACCTTCTGCCAGTCCGGCGTGCGCAACTCGGTGGCCGCCAGCGCCCTGCGCCGGGCCGGGTACGACGTCGTCGAGCTCGAGGGCAGCTACGCCGGCTGGAAGGCCTGGAACCAGGACCGCACCGTTCCGGCCGCTGCCACCAGCTGAGCCGCCCGGCTCTTCCGCCGAGCATCTCTCCCTGCATTCCCCAGCACCGTGTGAGGCCCCGGCTCTCGTGCCGGCGGTCGGCCCTGGCCGCCGTCCGAGGGTCGGGGCCCACCCGTGCCGTCACGTCCACGAAAGGACACGCAGTCATGCACCCAGCACCCACCGGGCCGTCGACGCTCACGGCCTCCGAGCTCATGCACCGCATCGCGCAGGACGACGCGCCCACGAACATCGACGTCAGGTCCGCGGCGGAGTTCGAGTCGGCCCACATCCGAGGGTCCTACAACGTCCCCCTGCCGCTCCTCTCGGAGCACTCCCGTGACCTCGCCGAGCGTCTCGACGGTCACGTCGTGCTCGTGTGCCAGTCGGGCGTCCGCGCCGAGGACGCTCACCGGCGCCTCGCCTCGGTCGGCCTGGGCAGCGCCGCGATCCTGTCGGGCGGGATCTCCGCCTACGACGCCGCGGGCGGCGCGGTCGTCCGCGGCGTGCAGCGCTGGGCCATGGAGCGGCAGGTGCGGATGACTGCCGGATCCCTGGTCCTCGTCGGGTCCGTCGGTGGCCTGTTCGTCGCCCCGTGGATGGGGTACCTCTCGGCCGCCGTCGGCGCCGGGCTCACGTACTCGGCGCTGTCGAACTCCTGCGCCATGGCGGCAGTGCTGTCGAAGATGCCGTGGAACTCCACGGCCGCTCAGCCGACCTTCGACAGCGCGATCCGCACCATCCCGAGCGCCCGGTCCTGACCGCCGCTCCATCGAACAGGTCGTGAAGCAGGAAGCATGGATCTCCAACTCGTCATCGTCCTCGCCCTCGCCCTCGTCGTCGGTGTGTCGCTCGGGCTGCTCGGCGGGGGCGGGTCGATCCTGACCGTCCCGCTCCTGACCTACGTCGCGGGCCTCGACCCCAAGGAGGCGATCGCCGCATCCTTGTTCGTGGTCGGGACCACCTCGATCGTCGGCGCCGTCACCCACGCGCGCCGGGGCAACGTGCGGTGGCGCACCGGGCTCACGTTCGGCGCGGCCGGCATGGCGGGAGCCTTCCTGGGAGGCCTCGCCGGTGGCCGGATCCCCGGCACCGTCCTGATGATCGCCTTCGCGGTCATGATGGTCGCGACCGCCGTCGCGATGATCCGTGGCCGCAAGGCCCGCCACGACGCCCGCGGCGCGGGGGACCGGGAGCTGCCGGTGGGCCGGGTCCTGCTCGACGGGCTCGTGGTCGGGCTGGTCACGGGCCTCGTGGGGGCAGGCGGCGGGTTCCTCGTCGTACCCGCGCTCGCCCTGCTCGGCGGCCTGCCCATGCCGGTCGCGGTCGGCACGTCGCTGCTCGTGATCGCGATGAAGTCCTTCGCGGGCCTGGGCGGCTACCTGACCAGCGTGAGCATGGACTGGCCGCTGGTCGCCGCCGTGACCCTCGCCGCGATCGCAGGCTCCCTGGTGGGGGCCCGGCTCACCTCACGCGTGCCCGAGGCCGCGCTGCGCAAGGGCTTCGGCTACTTCGTGCTCCTCATGGGCGCGTTCGTCCTCTTCCAGGAGCTGCCCTCGCCCGCCGGGGCGCTCGTGGGCGGTTCCGTGGCGCTCGCGGTCCTCGCCGCACTCGCGTGCCGGCTCGCGGGCGACCGGTGCCCCCTGCCCGTCGCGTCGAGGTGAGCTGCCCTCGTACGGGACGGAGCGTTCGTCAGCTCAGCCCGCCACCCGGAGGAACGTGGGCGGCCGCTGCCAGACCCTGCGTTCGGTCACGCCCTTCTGCTTGAAGCCCCGTGCGGCCTCGACCACCTTCCCCTTGCCGGTGAAGATGGCGACGTGACCGGGCGACCAGATGATGTCGCCGGGCTTGGCCTTGTGCCGAGGAATGACCCGCGTCTTGCTGGACTTCCTGATCGCGCTGGACTGGTGGGGCAGCTTGACGCCCACCTTCCGGTAGGTGTGCACCACGAGGCCGGAACAGTCCAGACCGTGCCTCGGGTTGCTCGACCCGGTCTTGTACCGCACGCCGAGCTGCTTGCGTGCGTGCTTGACGACCTTCTTCCCGCGGTCGTCCACGCTGGGCTTCGCGGTCGCTGCCGCGGTCAGCGGCTGGCTCGGCCCGGCAGCCTGCGCGACCGATGGCGCGAGGGCCAGGCTCACTGCGGTGGTGATCGATGCGACGATTTTGGGGGACTTCATGGGACCTCCTGCGGAGAGGGCGCGTGCTGTGCCGTGACCCGCTCGTGTCAGTCGTCGTGACCCATCAGTCAAGCAAAGCGGCGTGCGACCGCTGGGACCGTGGCGGGTCGTGCCCGCGCGGCTGGCACGCGATGCCCGCCCGGGCCGGGCGTGCGTCGCGCTCTCGACGGCGACGTCGGGTGCTCTCTGCTAACTTCGGGGCGCCGTCAGGTAGCAGGCGGTCCAGCACCGGGCCGGAGCCTGCTGCACGCCGCGACGCCCGTGGGCTCGCACGGCGTGCCGAGGAGGGAGCGTCGATGTCGTCGACCGTGGCCGTGGTGGTCCACCGCAAGAAGGTCAAGAACAAAGACCTCGAGGCGGTGCGCGCGGCGCTCGCCGAAGCCGGCCACCCCGACCCGCTCTGGTACGAGGTCCCCAAGAGCCGCAAGGCGCGCAAGCGCGCCCGCAAGGCAGCCAAGGAGGGGGCCGACCTGGTCTTCGCGTGGGGTGGTGACGGGACGGTCCAGCGCTGTGTCGACGCGCTCGCCGGGCGGGACGTCGCGCTGGCCGTGATCCCCGCCGGGACGAGCAACCTCCTCGCGTCGGCGCTCGGCGTGCCGGAGAACCGGGACGAGGCGGTGCAGATCGGCCTCACCGGTGATCGCACGACGTTCGACACGGGCACCGTCAACGGGGAGCACTTCGCGGTGGTCGCGGGCGCCGGCCTCGACGCCCTTCTCGTGCGCGACGCCGACCGCGACCTCAAGGACAAGGTGGGCAAGCTGGCCTACCTGTACACGGGGGTGCGCAACCTCGACGTCGAGGCCGTCCCGGTCGAGGTCGAGGTGGACGGCGAGCCGGTCTTCCAGGGCAAGAGCACCGCGGTGCTCGTGGGCAACACGCGCAAGGCGGTCGGGGGGATCGACGTCTTCGAGGGCTCGGAGCCGGACGACGGCGTGATGGAGGTCGGCGTCGTGACGGCCGAGGGGCCGTGGGAGTGGATCCGCACCGCCACGCGCGCGGTGCTGGGTGACGCCGAGAAGTCGCCGTACCTGCGCAGCGCGCGGGGCGGTTCGGTCACCATCCGCTACTCCGAGCCGGTCGTCTACGAGCTCGACGGCGGGGACCGCGAGCCCGCCGACACGCTCGAGATCGAAGTGCACCACCGGTCGATCACGCTGTGCGTACCGCACCGCGCCGAGGACGGGGCGTCGGAGGGCGACGCGCGCTGACCGTCTGCCGGATGCGACCACGCCGGGAACGCGGTAGGCCGGGTATCGCACACCCCGACGACGCAGGAGCGCGCGGTGAAGCGACCACCCTGCTGTCCGGCGCCGCGACGACCGCCCTCGCCCTGGTGCTCACCGCGCCGGCCACGGGCCACGTCGACGGCGCGTCCCGGACGGAGCCCTACACGAACCCGGTGAGCGCGGGATTCGCCGACACGTTCGCCGACCCGGCGGTCATCCGCGGCAAGGACGGCTACTGGTACGCGTACGGCACGACCGACCCGTTGCGCGAGGGTGAGGGCACGCGGCACCTGCTGCCGGTCTCGCGCGGACGACCTGGTCGACTGGAAGTACGTCGGTGACGCGTTCACCGAGGAGACCGTCCCCGACTGGGCCGACACCGGCCGTGGGGCGGCGCTCTGGGCGCCCGACATCCGCTACGTCGACGGCGAGTACCGGCTCTACTACGTCGTCACGGACACCACGCGGACCGGCGAGCCGAGCGACAACGCGATCGGCGTCGCGACCGCCCCCACGCCCGATGGCCCGTGGACCGACTCGGGCGCACCGGTCGTCGAGCCGCGGCGTGGTGGCGCGGGGGAGCCCGGCAACTTCCTGTGGACGTTCGACCCGCACCACGTCAGCGGGCCGGACGGGACGGAGCACCTGTTCTACGGCTCGTACTACGGCGGCATCTTCGTCACCGAGCTCTCGGCCGACGGCACGCGCGCGGTGGGCGAGCCGACGCGCGTCACGATCGACAACAAGTACGAGGGTGCGTACGTCGTCCGGCGCGACGGCTCGTGGTACCTCTTCGCCTCGTCTGCCAACTGCTGCGCGGTCCCGACGACGGGCTACAGCGTCCACGTCGGGCGGTCGCGCGACCTCGGCGGCCCCTACGTCGACCGGCAGGGCGTCCCGCTCACCGCGTCGCGGGCCGGCGGCACGCCG
>Ga0233383_1000919_pt1 | contig 10770 bp, 8 predicted proteins | sample ElkDunMinimDraft_14_FD_191542 | JGI IMG/M metagenome (GOLD analysis project Ga0233383, IMG submission 191542) | Fecal eukaryotic communites from dung pellets of Tule Elk in California, USA - Elk Dung G16 | ecosystem: Host-associated > Mammals > Digestive system > Large intestine > Fecal | place...
TATCGGGAAACCTGAGGCGCGCAAACTTCGAAAGCGTGCGCAAACGGATGTAGCGGAATGTGCGCAACCCGGCGACATCGCCCGGGACGGCCGCGACCGACGTGAGGGAACGCACTCGGTCGGGATACCGAAGGGCGACGCGTTGCGCGAGTGCGCCACCGAGCGAGATTCCGAGCACATGCGCCGAGCTCCAGTCGAGCTCGTCGATCACCGCGATTGCGTCGTCCGCCATGTCTTCGGCGGTGTAGGTCTCCCCGCGTTTGGCCAGCAGCGCGGCGATCGGGTTTCGTACGGCCGTCGGCGGCAGATGTGTCGACTCGCCGCCGTCACGCTGGTCGTACCGCACGACAGCGAAACCGTGGTCGGCCAGTTGCTCACAGAACCCGTCGGGAACCGCATGCCGATCGACACCCAGCCCCGTCGCGATCAGTAGCGGTTCTCCGCCGAGTTCCGGCCGGAATTGATCGAACGCGAGACGTACCGATCCGTTCTGTGCCCATCGCCGCGGTCCCCATTCATTGTCGAGTGCCATCCTGAACCTCCATTTATTGCGTTCACCGAACGCAGTTTTAGTATAGGTCAAGACAGGCAGCAACGAGTGGAGAGTGGCGTCGAGTGACACAGTCCGGAATGAAGCAACCGCACACGACAGTGTGGGAACGCTCGTACGGCACACGCGGTCCGGCGCCGGCGCACAGCCGCGACGATGTCGCTACCGCGGCGATGGAACTTGCAAACGAGGGGGGATTGCCGGCCGTCTCCACTCGCCGGATCGCGCAGAAACTCGGAGTGAGTCAGTCGGCTCTGTACCGCTACGTGGCGGGGCACGACGAAGTGTTCGACCTCATGGTGGATGCCGCTGCCGGCGAGATCGACCTCGATGTGGCGCTGCGCGGCGAGGCGATCGACGACCTCACCGCCCTCGCGGCTCGCGCGAAGGCCGTTCACGTGAAATACCCGTGGCTGCTTGATATTCCGGTCGAGGCGATGCGCGTCGGCCCTCGCGGAATCGACTTTCTCGAGTATGCGCTCCGGGCTATGGCGGCGGTCGACGTGTCGGGGGCGGTGAAGCTTCAGGTGGTGGCCGTTCTGAACACCCTTGTCCAGCAGTTCGCTCGTGCCGAGGTCGGTGGTGGAACGGCAAGTCGGGAGCGTCGATCCTCTCAGGTGATGTACTTGCACAAAACGGCCGCGGTTGGCGATCATCCGTATCTTGCAGCTGCGCTCCATATTTCGGATCCCGGCGCCGACCAGCCCGGTGACATGTTCGAGCCTGTGGTGCGCCGAGTCCTCGGCGGCATGCTGATGCCGGAGTGACTGCGACGTGGTGGTGTGGCCTCTAATAGAGGCAGGCCGCGTCGGAGCAGTTGCCCGTCGCAGGTGGATGCGTGCCGGCAGCAGAACGCAGGGGGTTGTTACTCGATCGCGTCAGCCTGTACACGGGTGATCTGGCTGTTGAGGAAGCGCTGTTCGGGAATGTTTGTGCACAGCCTGCTCGCGGTCCTGAACGCCTCCAGCGCCTCTTCCCGGCGACCGCAGGCTTCAAGGAGGGGAGCCCGTACTGCGTGCAGGCGGTGACTTCCGCTCATACGCGGATCGTCGAGGAGCGGTTCCACCATGCTCAACGCGCTCACCGGCCCCTGTGTTTCGCTGACGGCCACCGCGTAGTTCAAGGTGACGGCCGGCGACGGGGCGACATGGGCGAGCATGGCGTACAGCTCTGCGATCTGCTCCCAATCGGTGTCCTCCCAGCCGGGAGCCTCCGCGTGCACCGCCGAGATCGCGGCCTGTAGCTGGTAGGCGCCCACCGGACCGGTGGGCAGTGCATGTTCGATGAGGTCGATCCCCTCGGCTATCACTTCCCGATCCCACAGGGAGCGGTCTTGATCCCTGAGTGGTATCAGGTCGCCGCGTACCGTGATGCGCGCAGGCCGACGCGCTTCGCTGAGCAGCATCAGTGCGAGCAGCCCCGCCGTCTCCGGCTCATCGCGGAACCCCTTGTACAGGAGGCGCGCCAAGCGGATCGCCTCGGTCGTGACCGCAGCGTCGAGCAGTTGTTTCCCGTCAGCGCGGCTGTGTCCGGCGGTGTACATCAGGTACAGCGCGTGCATCAGAGCTGGAAGTCGCTCTTTCGGCGATGCGGGTGGCGGGAATCGTCTGCGGTGCAGATCGATGGCCGCCTTGGCTCGACTGATTCGCTGACCGGCGGTGGAGGACGGAATAATGTGTACGGCGGCGATCTGCTTGGTGGTGAGCCCGAGCACCGTCCTCAAGGCGAGCGTCACCTGTGACTCCGGCGTCAGCGCTGGATGGCAGCACAGGGTCAGGACTTCCAGGGAAGCATCCTGGTTCTCGACCATCGATTCAGCCTCGACCGCGTGATAGGGCTGGTCCGACGTAAAGACGTGTCGTTCGCGATCTCGTCGCGCAGCGTCCTGGCGTCGGGCATCGATGAGGCGTCGCGATGCCACGCGCAGCAGCCAGCCTCGGGGTTTCTCCGGCACGCCTCTCGCGGGCCACTGACGGGATGCCTCGATCAGGGCCTCCTGCACGGCGTCCTCGCAGGCGGCGAAGTCGCCATACCTCCTGACGAGCGCAGCGAGGATGTGTGGCGTCTCGCGCCGCCACACATCCTCGCCGACCGTGGCAGTCATTCGCTGCTATCGCCTCCGGGCCACATGACGGGCCGCAGTTCGACGGTCTCACCCGGCCCGGCGAACCTTGCGACAATCTCCTCGGCGCGACTCGGTGAGTCGACGTCGATCATGAAAAAGCCGGCCAGGTGCTCCTTGCTCTCCGCGTAAGGTCCGTCGCTGGAGGTGGGTTCCCCGGCCTGCCAACGGTACAGCTTCGATGCGGCTGGATCTCCGAGCGCTTCGCCGCCGAGCAACTCGCCACTCTCCTGCATCTGACCGAGCAGGGACTCGAAGTCGGCGTTCATCCTCTCGCGCTGTGCCTGCGGCAGCGCCTGGTGCTCTGCCAGGTAGTCACCGGTCGGGTGGCCCCAGGGCTGGGGATTCGAGTGGATAAGGATCACGTACTTCATCGGTCTGCCTTCCGTCGAGAGCCGCCTCCCGGCCCTTCTAGTGTGACATCGGAGCCGGTCGATCATCTTCGACACGATCCGAAAATCGAGTCGCATCAGACGGTCTCTGCAGATGAGTGCACTTGTCAGCAGACCCCAGGGCGAACCCATGACGGGCAACCGTCCGCTGCTTCGCGCGCTGTCGAGGCAGGTGGAGCGAGTTCCCCACAATGCTCGTCGGACTGTCGGAGAGCGAGCTCCGCCAATCCGCCGTGCAGTCGGGGTGGTCTCCACTCGGCATGAGCGTCCATGTACGAGAGGGAGTGCGCTTCTTTCTGGACGAGATCATGCTCGGCAACGCTCCCAACTACTCCGTACCTGGCGACTTCGAAGTCGATCCCGGCCTCAACGGCACTGAGGTGCTGGCGGTTCGAGCGCGTCACCACATCCGCGCTCAAGGGGTGTTGTGCATCTCCTCGGGGAGACCAGCTGTCATCTCGGACACCTCAACATTGCCCGCGAAGTCATCGATGGGGCAACTTGGGATTTGGAGATAGGAACCGATGACCTCGACACAAGTGCCGTCGACGAGATGGCGTTGGTGTCGGCTCGCGTGACAGGCCACCGCGAGAGCAACCCATAGCGACTCCTTGCTGGTCACGCCGCTTCAGGACTGGCAGCCGGTGGCACCCAACCCTTGGCGTAGGTGTCGACGTATTCCTGTCCTGTTCGGGACCGGATCGCGGCCATCACGGCGTCAGTGGCTGCGCGTACGCCGTCGACGCCGGCTCTCCGATAGACGGACAGATCCAGCGGTTCGAGGGTCTCGCCCACCATCCGACGACGCCACCACGGCACGCTGCGATCGGGCGTGGTTCCAGTGATCGCGACCGGAACGAGAGGTGCTCCGGTTGGTTCAACAGTCGACGACCACGCCGGACCCGGCAGAGGTGGCCGCCGCCCTGTGGGTGGGCATCCACGGAATCGCAGTCCTGTCATCGACAGGGTCACTCGAGCTAGCCACGTCTGGGGTGAGTACCAACGAACCGATCGACCGCGTCGTGCACAACAACCTCCGCTGATCCGGCAATGCATCTGGCGTCTAAACGCAGCGTCGGAGCCAGCGCCTACTACCCCTGCGTCACCGCTCCGTCCCTAGGGATTTGCTGAGCGATACAAGCTAAGACAGGTATTTTCATCTATGCTTGTATCCTCAGGCAGAGGGGGTGAACCAGCATGAAAGAGACAGCACAGCTCCTCACCAACGCGGTAGAACTGCTGCGCCGAGCCGGCATCCGCATCGCGTCGGGCTCCCTGCACGAGCTGGACCTGACGCTTCCCGACGGCCGTACGCGGTCCACCATCGTGCGAGTGCGGCGGCGTCCCCCCACCCCACACACGCTCACCGCCCTTCGCAAAACTCCGATCCCGGCTCGCCACCTGCTGATCGTCACACCACACGCCACCCCGCACCTGCGCACTCTCGCCTTGGATGGCGAAGTCGACGTGATCGCCCCCGGTGAGAATCTGATCGTGCTCGGTGGCACCCGCTACCCGGTGGCACCCGAATCCGCCCCCCGGCCCGCGTCCGCCGGGCACCCGGCCCGCGGCCGCAAACCGTGGACCCGCTGGGCGATCGAACGGTTGCTCCTGTTGACCGACCAGCCGATGCCCCAACGAGAACTCGCAGCGACTTTGGACGTCACCCAGCAGGCGGTGTCGCTGGCGCTGCAACAGTGCCCTCACGTGCACCGGACCCCCGCGGGCTGGGTCGCCGACTCCCGCGAGGCACTGCTCGAGGACTATCTTGCCGACTATCCCGGCCCGGGCGGTGCGACGACGTACTGGTACGGCGCGGACCCGGTTCTCGCCCAAGCGGCCACCGCGGTGGAGTTCTGCACCGACCGGGGTGTCACCGCCCTCCTCAGTGGGGATGCGGCCGCGGACGTGTACGCACCGTGGCGTCTCCCCGCTCAGGCCGTGCTCTATGTCCCGGAGTTCGTCGACGTGGCCACGGCCGGGTTCGGTCCCGCCTCCGACGAGGAGCACACCCTGGCGATCACGGTGCCGGCGGATCCGACACTGTGGCGCACCGCCGCCGCAGCGGGCGAACCGGCACTGCTGGCCGATCCGCTGATCGCCGTGCACGATGTGCTCCACAGTTCCGGTGCCGACGCACACGAGGCCGCCGAGCACCTGCTCGCCGCGATCAAGAAGGGTGCACTGTGATAGAGGTCGAAGTCCTTGCCGCATCGAACGCGGCCGATCGCGGGCTGCGCGCCCTCGCCGATCTCGCGGCAGCGGCCCACGGCAGCAACTATCGGGTGATCGGCGGGCACATGGTGCACCTGCTCAACCGGATCTATCCGACGACCGACTCGGTCGCTCGGGTGACCGCCGACGCGGACGCCGGCATGGACACCGTCGCCGCTGCCGACAGCGCTCTGCACGACGCGCTCGTCGAACGCGGATACCGGCTGGTGACAGGCAATCACTACGAAGCGCCCTCCGGCTCGGCGACCCCACTGTCGGTGGACCTGCTGGTCCCCAGCACCAGCGGACGACCCTTGGCGAAGATCGAGTACGACGGCCGAGGATTCCATGCGATTCCCGGCCTGAATCTCGTGCTCGCCACCGACGCGCTCGACGTGCGGGTCCGCGCACGCCTGACCACCTCCGAGACGTTGCTGTTCGAGGTGCCGGTCCCCGACGTCGAGCAGGCGGTCGTGCTCAAAGCGCTTGCCTGGCGCAGCCGCCTCGCACCGAAGGACGTCACGGATCTGTGCGCCCTGTTGGTCATCGCCCACGAGTATCGGGATCGGCTCCCCGAGTGGAAGCTCGACACTCCACACAAGGGTGCCCGTGGCGATGCGGCCAAGGCACTGTTCGCTCTGGTGTCGATGATCGACCGACGCCGCCCGGTCGACGGCCTCACGATCGCGCCGGGCCGTCTCGCCGCTCTCATCCGCACACACGTCGCCGACCCCGATGTGAACCCAAACCGACCGGGTAGCCGCACCGAGGCCGGGGTCGAGGTCGCACCCGATCGCAGCGGACGCGACGCCCTGCTGTCCGCACTGGCTGCCGCTGCGGCAGCGCATGCGCAGCAGCCGCGGTCTGCCCGAACCAGCGAGCCACGCATGGGCGGTCACTCATCTTCTGGTCTCGAATCCGCACCCGATCCTGCACGCAAAGTCGATCCAGAACCGGGCGCGTAAGCAGTCGAGAAGGGCTGCAACGCTATCCGGTTTTCGGGGTCGGCGGGCTCGCCTGATATGGCTGCACTCGATGATGCTGTCGTTGACCGCGGCCGGCACCGTGTCGTCGGTTCGTACAGGTCGATGCGGTCGAGGGCGTCGGCGACGCCGCTGGGAGCAGCGGTGATCCCGATCCGGAATCGGGTGTTGATGCGCAGTCTCACGTACGGCGAGCTTTCGCCGGGTCGGTGGGTGGCGCACACGAGACGCCGCAGTGCGGCTGCGCGGCGATCTTCTGTGGCAGCGGTGCCGGATTCGGCGGGGGCTGCCGAATCGCCCACTGTCGACAACTACCCCGCTACCGGGGCCTTCGAGCGCGAGGGCCTTCTCGTCTATCCCGAGCCACCAGCGCATCGCGCAGCTCGGTGTAGGGGTTGCGCGGCTCGGGCCCGACTCCGGCTTTGCGGTGTGCCGCGGTCGCGGAACAACAGCTGGAACACCCCGACCCCGGAGCCCGGTCCCGAGTCCCCGGTCAGGTCGCCAGACAGCTGGGACCGAGCAGCGCCTTCAGGTCACCCATCAGCGCGGACGAGGGTTCGACGCGCAGACTGTCGTCGAGTCGGAGCACCGTGACCTTGCTCCCCGTGATCAGTCGCACGTTCACATCGGCCGTCCCCGGATGCCTCGTGAGCACATTCTTCAGCGCCCCGACCTTGTCGGGAGTGCACAGCCGTGTCGGCATGGACACCGACACCGGTTTCGCGACCCCGATCTGGGACAGGTCGGGTACGGCGAGGTCGTTGGCGATCAACGAGATTCGGTCGTCGCGGACGGAGACCCGCGCCTTGACGAGCACCACCGAGTCCTCGACGACGTCCATGCCGTAGACGGCGTAGGCCTGCGGGAAGAAGAGCACCTCGATGCCGCCGGTGAGGTCTTCGAGCTGAGCCGACGCCCACGCGAGACCGTTCTTGTTGATGCGCCGGTTCACCGACGCGAGGATGCCGCCGACGGTGACCTGCGTACCGTCCTTGAACCCGCCCTCGAGGATCGCCGGAATGTGCGTGTCGGATTGGGCGGCGAGTACGTGCTCGACACCGTTGAGGGGATGCCCCGAGACGTAGAGACCGAGCATCTCGCGTTCGAGCGCGAGACGATGCTTGCTGTCCCACTCCTCGTCGGGGATCTTCACGTTGAACACCGACGCGACCGACTCGTCGGCGTCGGCGCCGCCGAACAGGTCGAACTGGCCGATGGCCTCGGCCTTCTTGGTGCTCATCACCGCGTCGATCGCGTCGGCGTGCACGAGCATCAATCCCTTACGGGGATGCCCGAGCGAATCGAAACCGCCTGCCTTGATGAGAGATTCGGTGACCTTCTTCGAGCAGGCGACCGTGTCGATCTTGTCGAGGTAGTCGGAGAAGTCGGTGAACCTCCCCTTCTCCTCACGGGCCTTGATGATCGATGCCACGACGTTGGTGCCCACGTTGCGCACCGCGCCGAGCCCGAACCGGATGTCCTCACCCACCGACATGAAGTTGGTGTGCGACTCGTTGACGTCGGGGGGCAGCACGGTGATGCCCATCTTGCGGCAGTCGGACAGGTAGATCGCGGCCTTGTCCTTGTCGTCGCCGACCGAGGTGAGCAGACCCGCCATGTACTCGGCGGGGTAGTTCGCCTTCAGGTACGCCGTCCAGAAGGAGACGAGACCGTAGCCGGCTGCGTGCGACTTGTTGAACGCGTAACCCGCGAACGGGAGGATCGTGTCCCACAGGGCCTTGATCGCCGGCTCGGAGAAGCCGTTCTTCAGCATGCCTTCCCGGAAGCCCGCATACGCTTCCTCGAGCACCGAGAGCTTCTTCTTACCCATGGCGCGCCGGAGGATGTCGGCCTGCCCGAGCGAATAACCGGCCACCTTCTGAGCGATCTGCATGATCTGCTCCTGGTAGACGATCAGACCGTAGGTGTCGGAGAGGATCTCCTTGAGCGGTTCCTCTAGCTCGGGATGAATCGGGGTGACCTGCTGCCGGCCGTTCTTACGGTCGGCGTAGTCGTTGTGGGCGTTCATGCCCATCGGGCCGGGGCGATACAACGCCAGGACGGCGACGATGTCCTCGAAGCCGGTGGGCTGCATCCGGCGCAGCAGATCGCGCATGGCGCTGCCGTCGAGCTGGAACACGCCGAGGGTGTCGCCGCGCGCGAGGAGTTCGTAGGTCGCCGGGTCTTCGAGCGGAAGAGTGTCGAGATCGAGATCGATCCCGCGGTTGACCTTGATGTTCTCGATCGCGTCACCGATCACGGTGAGGTTGCGCAGCCCGAGGAAGTCCATCTTGAGCAGGCCGATGGCCTCGCACGACGGGTAGTCCCAGCCGGTGATGATCGCGCCGTCCTGCGCACGCTTCCACAGCGGGATCGCGTCCATCAGCGGCTCGGACGACATGATCACCGCGCAGGCGTGCACGCCCGCGTTACGGATCAGGCCTTCGAGACCTTTCGCGGTCTCGTAGATCTTCCGCACGTCGGGGTTCGAGTCGATCAGCGCGCGCACCTCGACGGCTTCCTTGTACCGCTCGTGGCTCGGATCGGTGATGCCGGACACCGAGATGTCCTTTGCCATGATCGGCGGCGGCAGCGCCTTGGTGATCTGGTCCGCGATGGCGAAACCGGGCTGCCCGAACTGCACTCGGGCGGAGTCCTTGATCGCAGCTTTGGTCTTGATGGTGCCGAACGTGATGACCTGCGCCACCTTGTCGGTGCCCCACTTCTCCGAGGCGTACCGCACCATCTCGCCGCGGCGGCGGTCGTCGAAGTCGATATCGATATCGGGCATCGACACGCGCTCGGGGTTGAGGAATCGCTCGAAGAGCAGTCCGTGCGGGATGGGATCGATGTTGGTGATGCCCATCGCGTAGGCGACGAGCGAACCCGCGGCCGAACCACGACCGGGTCCGACCCGGATACCGACCTCCCGAGCGTGATTGATCAGGTCGCCGACGACGAGGAAGTAGGCCGGGAAGCCCATCTCGTTGATGACGCCGATCTCGTAGTCGGCGCGTGCGAGGTACTCCTGCGGCGGGCCGGACGGGAACCTGCGGTCGAGTCCGCGCATCACCTCGTGGCGCAGGAAGCTCTCCTGGGTGTGGCCTTCGGGCACCGGGAAGATCGGCATGCGGTCGCGGTGGGTCCACACGTCGTCGTACGGCTGCACGCGTTCGCCGATCAGCACCGAGTTGTCGCACGCGCCGGGCACCTCGGCGTCCCAGATGGCGCGCATCTCGTCGGCGGACTTGAGGTAGTAGCCGTCACCGTCGAACTTGAACCGGGTGGGATCGGAGAGCGTCTTGCCGGTCTGGATGCACAGCAGCGCTTCGTGGTTCTCCGCGGCGTCCTTGGTCACGTAGTGGCAGTCGTTGGTGGCCAGCGGCGGGATACCGAGCTTGTTGCCGATCTCGAGCAGGCCCTCACGGACCCGGCGTTCGATGGACAGACCGTGATCCATCAGTTCGAGGAAGAAGTTGTCCTTGCCCCAGATCTCCTGCCACTTCGCTGCGGCCTCGAGGGCCTCGCGGTCGTGGCCGAGCCGCAGGCGGGTCTGGATCTCGCCCGACGGACAGCCGGTGGTGGCGATGATGCCCTCGGCGTGCGACGCGATGAGTTCTTCGTCCATGCGCGCCCACTTGCCCAACTGTCCCTCGATCGAGGCCAGGGAGGACAGCTTGAACAGGTTCCGCAGGCCGGCGGCATTCTCCGCGACCATCGTCATGTGGGTATAGGCACCCGAGCCGGAGACGTCGTCGGACTTCTGGCTCGGGTCGCCCCACTTGACACGCTTGGTGTCGAAGCGGGAGCCGGGTGCGACGTATGCCTCGATACCGATGATGGGCTTGATGTCGTACTTCTTGGCGACGTTGTAGAACTCGCTGGCGCCGTACATGTTTCCGTGGTCGGTCATGCCGACGGCCGTCATCCCCAGCCGCTGCGCCTCGGCGAACAACGGGCCGACCTTGGCGGCGCCGTCGAGCATCGAGTACTCGGTGTGGTTGTGCAGATGAACGAACGAGTCAGCCACGCGTGCCTCTCCCGGGATGTCTGTGGGCACCGACGAGTCTAAGCCGAGCTACCGACAGCCTTGACCGCGGCGCGCCCACGACGCGACCGGATCAGCGCGTCGGTGCTGTACACCACAAGCGCCACCCAGATCAGGACGAAACCGATCCACCGCGACGCCGGCATGTCCTCGTGGAGGACGAGCACCCCCCACGCCATCTGCAGGCTGGGCGTCAGGTACTGCAACATCCCCAGCGTAGCCAGCGGAACGCGTTGGGCGGCAGCCCCGAACAACAGCAACGGCACGGCGGTGACCACCCCCGCGGACATCAGCAAAGCCGTGTGACCCGCACCGAAACCGAGGAAGGTGCCGGCCCCCGTCACAGCGAGAAAGATCACGTATCCCAGCGCGAACGGAGCCGCGACCACGCCCTCCCCCGCCAGCGATGTCCTCGGGTCGAGTGGCACGACCTTCTTGATCACTCCGTACAACGCGAACGA
>Ga0233383_1000920_pt1 | contig 10768 bp, 13 predicted proteins | sample ElkDunMinimDraft_14_FD_191542 | JGI IMG/M metagenome (GOLD analysis project Ga0233383, IMG submission 191542) | Fecal eukaryotic communites from dung pellets of Tule Elk in California, USA - Elk Dung G16 | ecosystem: Host-associated > Mammals > Digestive system > Large intestine > Fecal | place...
CTGCAATAATCAAGCGCTCTTGTTATCGCTATAATCACAGCTTTCGCCTCTGAGCAGTTCTTAACAAATCCATAAATCGTCTTTGCATCATGATCATCAACTGCAATTGCTATTCCAACAACTCCATCGCCTGGATGACTCCACTTGATGGATGTTTCAATGTAGAGCTTTGCAATCATGGTGAAGATTTATTCAAAAGCCTTTCTTCAAGCAATTGATAATCAATATCATCTCGTTGGTCAAAATTCATGAATTTGTTATTTTTTTGATTTTTGCTCTTGTCAGGAGCTCTCTTTTGTGGTATCGCGCGCGCACGCGCGTTATATATATTATTATCATTATCTATCTTTTTAATATCTGAGGTACTCAGTACCCCATCTTCACAACTCAGTACCCCACTTTCACAACTGAGTACCCCATCATCACAACTGAGTACCCCATTTATTTTTTCATCCTGTGGCTCTGGTTCATGTCCGATATATGGATTTTTCTCTTTTAGTAATTGCTCATATCGTTTGGCTTTATATCGATAAGCGTTATAACCAGTTTGCTCTTTTGTGATAAAACCTTTTTGAGTCAGATTCTTCAAGGTCTTTTTCACTCCTTCTTCAGAGCATCCACAAAATTCCGCAACATAACTGTGCGATGCAGTGAAATAGTTTCTTTTAGCTTGCGAAAATCCATATACAATGGCATAGACTTGAAGCTCTAATCCGCTTAGATTCATCTTGTTTGGATTAGTCATCCAGCCAAATATTGTGAAGTAGTTATCATCTTTAATTTGGCGCTCTTGTTTTTTTCGCCCCATTTTTTATTCTCCCTAAACTTTTTGTGAAAAATTTTTGTCTTTATACTTGTGAAAAAACTGTGAACGTGGTATTATAACCCACGTATTTAAATAACGCGTATGTCGTTATTATTTCAGCTCACATTGTAAAAAAAGATTCTTGGATTTCGGTCTAAGGATTTTTTTTTGCGTATTTTTAGGCATTAAAAAATCAGCTCCTCTCTTCTTTTGATGGAGCTGATTGAAAATTCTGTGTATAAGGTAGCTAGATTCGGGCAAACAGATATTTATCCGATAGAAAAAGCTGAATACTATCCCCTTTTCTTGTATTTTCTTTTCTGCTCCATTGTGTATTTTATAATACTACATTTGTGAAGAGAAAGTGAACTACTATTTTTCAATTAGCAATTTTCATTGATCCAAAGCTGCAACAATGAGCTCGCAGAAATTCCCATTTCCTTGGCCTTTGCGTGCATTTTTTCCTTTGAAGCTGGTGAAAGCGAAAAATTCACATTTATTTTTCTTTCTGCCTGGACTGCTTCAGCATGGCCAACATCTGCATGCTTTTTCAATTCCTCTTTCTGTCTTTTAGCGCTCTCCTTTGAAAACATAGTCTCTGCCATAATTATCTCCATCCTTCCTTTAGTTTTAATGCAGTTTTTACGAATCCATAAATTTCAGACATCTGCTTTGCTCCTGAGCTTCTTGGTGATAGCTCCTTGATTGATACGCCACGCGCTCCAGCTTGATTGAATGCAGTGCAATCTGAAAGAGCAGCTGTCTGAAGCTCTGGATATTTTTCATCAAACCATTCGATGAAATCTTTCGTGATGTTGTAGTGATTCCAGCGATTTAGTACAAATAGCACTGGCTTCTTTCCCTGGTATTCTTTTGTGAGCTCAATCATTAATTCAAGCGGCGGCACATCACGATTGCTCATCATCGTTGGAATGATAATGATATCAGCTGCATCCATCCACTTCTTCAGGTCGCTTTGAAGTGCTCCTGGAGTGTCAATGATTGCGACTGCTGCATCATCATTTTCTCTTGCTTCATGAATCAGTCCGCCTTGCTGATCTAAATCGTACAGCGAAAATGGAATCTGATCTCTTTCAAATCCGAAGGCCAGCTCATCAGCTATTAGAGTTTTACCAACTCCGCCCTTCTGGTTACAAATTAGTACATTTTTCATTTTTTTGCTCCTTATGTATTACTTGCGCATTGAATATATGAATTTTATATATACTTTGCGTATTTAATATATATCATTTAATTAATTCGTGCGCAATAATTATATATTCAAATTTCACAGAAAAAACAAGATTACTATGTATTATTGCAGCAAGTACAAATTTTTTGTTAGCACGAAAGGAGCTTATTATGGGAATATTTGGATCACCTGAAGAGAAGGCTGCAAAGCAAGAAGAGAAATTAAATAAAATGATGGAAAAATACGGACTTGAGAAGCTTCCAGCTGAATACCGCGACAAAGTGAAAGAAATCAATACTGAATTGATGGGCACTGGAATGATGGAAGCTGGCCTCAAGCTTTCAATGTCAGGAAAAACTGAAGAAGTGCTTCAGGTCTACTATCTAAAGGCCATTATGGAACAGAATTGGATTATTATCAGACTATTGAATGATTTGAATTCGAAGTGATATAATTAATTTATCGTCAAACTTATTTTTTGCATAGCTTTTACCTTTATGCACACAAAAAGAGCTTCCTATCTTCAGGAAGCTCTTTTTGCTTGGAATACTGAATAATTGTATTGGTGTATTGGGTTGATTCAATAAATGAATCGGGGATCATGTTTATATTATAATTATTTGATTCTAATTATTCAATCTCAAGATTTCTTCGCTTATTGCTTAAAGAAAGATTATATAATGTCTGTATATTATTTACCTATGCTATGCGCAATGTATAGGTAATGAATATATGAAAAATGCGCAAAATAAAAAAGGGCTCTCAAATCACCAAATTGGCAATCTGAGAGCCCTATTCCATCACTCATGCGAGTTGTTGATGGTCTAATTAATTATTATTTAGATACTATATATTTATTACTTAATCTATGCGCAATTATGCTTTGATTAGCTTCCCAGCTTTTATGAGCTGAACCATCTTCAAATTCTGCGCAATAGTTCCCTGATATCCAGTGATGCCATTAGCTGCAGCAATCTTCTTTCTGTGTGCGAAGCTTGTGTCCTTCTCTCCGACTGTTGCAAGCGCAGAAACGATTGAAGTTCCTTTGCCCTTGTAAACGCCATAATATGCCACAGAAGGCTCTTTTGCTGATTGGATGGTACCTTCTACCACAATGGCTGTGTGTCCTTTCTTCTTGCTAATCAGAATCGTTCCTGTTGGTAAGTCTTGGCCATTATAAGACACAAAATTAAAAAGGCCTGTCGCTTCCAAAGCCTCTTTCTCATTTTCTGTGTTGAATGCGCCAGGATCCTTCCCAGATGCTTCTTTCACACACTGTCTCACCCCAGTGCCACAATCACATTCTGTTGGCTTTTTTGTATCAATTCCAGCTTTAAGAATGCCAGCTCTTCCGCCCTGATCATAGCCAACATTTGGATTATTGCAAAGAGCTCTCATTCTCTCAGCAAGCTTCAAGCGAATCATCGGGTCTTTTGCGATTGCACAAATCCAGCCATACTTGTGGACATAGAATTCTTGCAGCGAACATTCGCCTTTGTAATCATCAGCTCTTTTCTGAGCCTGATCGCCAGCTCTTCCACCGATATATTTTCCATTTTCATCGTGTCTGGCTGAGCCTATAATCATCTTCATATCTTCTCACCTCTCTTCGATAGAAATTTTTGAATATCTTCTTTTGCATTCTTTAAATCATCAGACATGGCCACTTTTTCAGTCAGGCAATATTGCATCTCAAAATCAATCAGCGCCAAAACAGAATACAAAAGCACTTCATTAGTATCGTCTTGCTTTCTAAATCTATCATTCCCCTGATGCAGCGAATTTTTCAATTCTTTCACTTCCACTTCAAGCTCTATGATTCTTTTTATCATCGAATCTTTTGGCTTTGAAAGAAATGTCTTAAAAGCATAAAGCATTCCTAAAAGTGTGCAGACAGCAACAAGAAGCTGCACGCTCATCAAGGTGATTTGAAGCGTACTCATGCATCTACCTCTGGAAGGCCTTTTACAATACTCTTGGCCAAAGAAATCAAAGCAGCAAGACATGAGCTTGAAATTACTACATGCCAATTGATTTCCTCAATTAAGGATGCAGCTCCAGCAATTCCGATGAATGTTTCGCAAAGAGTCCAAATCGCACGCGCAGCGGCGGCTTCCCAAAATTCTTTAGTTTTTAATTTCTCCATAACTTTTTTGCTCCTTTCTTTTAAAAAAATCGGGGCATCTTTCGATGCCCCTTCTTCAGAAGGAATTAACTATGACAATCTCAAAGAGATGATGTCCAAAATTAATAAAATTTATGCAGTAGATTTTCAGCTTTTTTAATATTAAATTTTTTCACTTGCTCACTCCAGTATTTAAATAAAATTCCTTCATCCTTTTTCAATTCAAACTGATGCCATATAGAAGGAAAGTGATAATTAAAATATCCATCGCCTGGCCTGTTTATCGACTGATTTATAATTAATGTCGAAAATGGTGGCATATCGTTTTCAATGAAATATTTATCTATTTCGATGAAATAATCAGCCACATGGCGAGGATTATCGCAGCCAATCCATGATGTTAGGCTGCCATAATTTGTAAACTGTCCGTTTTTCCTGTTTGATAGAATAAATTCAAATACATTCATTATTCTTCATCTCCTTTTTCAAAAAATTTTTCTGTATTCTATAACGATTTGGAAAATCTGAAATTTTGAATGTTCTTAAAATTTATTTATTCCATAAATATCTCGATAATAGCACTATATTTCACTTATTATCCATTGTGTCGCTTTGTATTTTCTTTGTTTTTCTTGTTTGATTAAATACATTTTTTTGAGCTTTAACTCTGCTAAATTCCTATTTAATTATATAAATCTTATTTAAAGAATACAATACAAGGCTCTTTAAACTCACTCTCCAAACCGCCAAAATCAGCTGTACTGTCTACAGCTTTTGTAGTTAATGTATTTGTTCTCATATCGTAAATATAACCTGTTTTGTTAAATTTAACGGTTATTTTATATGACAATGTTGCATCAGTTACTGTTAAATATGTTGAAGAAAAGGTTGGTGGATTATTTCTGTCACAAGTATAAGGCCCCGAAAAAGAAGAACCATCCCACACAGATATAAGTTTGCCTGTACTATCATTGTTACGATAACCCGAAAATACAAAACCATACAAAATACCTGTTGGTACATTAACATTAGCACTGGCATAATCAGTAACATCATAAGTCCCATTGGCCGTTATGCTCTTAGTGCCAGTGGGATTTTTAAAATTTACCCATGTGCTACCATCGTCCATGGAGTATTGAGCAGTGCCACTGTTGTTACGGAACGAAAAGTCACTTAAATCATTATTTAACTCAGTAATCTGGCTTTGGAATGATCCACTTAATTGTGGAAGCAAAAGCGTAATTGTGCCAATCGTCAAATCATCCTGTTCAACGCGATACAACGAAATGAAAACTTCATCATCACCATCTCTGAAGCTTCCTTCTGGGATAGTGTCTGTTCCATTTTCCATGAGCTGCACGAATGTTTCACATGTCTGCTCTGACTGATCACCAGTAACAAGATGATAGCCTATGATGTAATAGTTAGTCGTTCCCTGGGCTCCTGTTGGAATGTCGAAAGAATCAATTGCATTCGCATCAAGCTGAATTCTTCGGCCTTCTGTTGTGATGATGACTCCATCTTTCACTCCGATTGTATTTGCATCAAGAAGCTCATAAGCGAATTGATTTCCCACTGCTGTGATTACAGTCTGGCCGCCCATCAATGCAGCATACCAATCCGCATCTTGCTGAGCATATATTGCAAGATTTCCATTTCCATTGATTAATGTTGCCATTTATTCCTCTCCTTTCACCTTGCATTCTGTATGTAGTAAGCCATTGCTGATTTTATAAATCTTTGAAACTACTGGGCTTTGTATAACTGAGCCATCTGGGAAAAGGCCTCTTACAATATCGCCAATCTCAAGCGGCTGCTCTTCAGGAGCCTTAATCGATAATTTTTTGTAGCTTGCCAGCTCCTTCAATCGCTCAGTGCCATAATCAATCAAGTCCTGAGTGCTTTCTGCGTTTGGATAATCGAAAAATTCTTGTCTTTCATCCAGGCCAAAATAATATTGAGTCTGAGAGATTTCACCCTGATCATTAATGTATAGATGCACAATCTCTCGATTCTGAAGCTCTCCTGAGCCGCCACAAATCAGATGATTGATTCCCATCCTATTCACTTCATATGTCAGTGGGATGCCATTATCTTCGTTGTATGTTCCACTCACAATTGTGGCCTCAGTAGCTTCAACTAAGATTTGAATCGGAGTATTTGAAGCAATCTTTTGAGCTGTGATTTTAAGCCTATAGCCATATTCTTCAAGCATTCCTTCAATTCCATCAAGTAAATTGATGTATAGAGGAAATTGATAATTTGATATCGTAAGGCCGCTATCTTCTGAGCTTACTGTGAAGAGATTTCCCATCACGTTATTAAGCAGCGAAGAAATCACGCTGTTGGCTTCACCGCTTACAATCATGTAATCGCTACCTGTTGGCGGCATAATGATGTTCTTAGCAAGCAAGCCGCGCCATAAAAATCCTTTGAATGTGATAACATCCTGATCACTTTTGGTCTTGTCGTAATCGATAAGGCCGCCGATTTCCGTTCCTGGAATATAAAAAGCGCCAGGTTCTTCAAGTCCTCTCAGGCTTGTAGCAAATTCAAAATCATTTGGCGCTTCAGATGTACCGAATTCAGCATCAACATCCAGATCTATTTCTCCAAGTTCATGGAGCGTTGAAGTAAGAAATATCATTTTGGGGCGCTCCTTTCCTGGAAGACTGTGAAATCAATTCCATAAGTTCTTGAGTAGTTCAAAACGACCGAACCATTTGGAACCTTTTTGAAAAGTAAGCTTGTAGGGTCGCGATAATCAAAGACATTGATTATTGAGCCATTCTCATTTACAACAATGCATTTTCGATTCATTGGCGTTGTATCGCGCGAATCGATGACCATATATTGACCGCTTCTAAGTGCATAATTTACTTGGTATTTATGGCCCGAAACGAAGAATTGTACAAAGTTCGCTGGTCCATATACGACAGCTTTAAAATCCGATGGGATTGCAGTATCTACATCAATAAACACTGCTGTTTCAGCATATGGATATGCATACTCGTAGCCATACACAAAGCTTCTGCTCTCCGGATAGCCTTTTACGTTCTCAGGGAAGCCTTCTTGAGATTGGCCTGATGGCCTAATAATTAAAGTCTGTTCTTGAGTCCAAAATGGAAATGGCGCATAAAATTGGCCTTTGATTTCAGTCCAATTTGCTCCAGCATCCACTGGATGAGTGTCATGTGTATTGAAATATACTTCAATATACTGCTCATTCCAGTAGATTCTTCCTGGTGAAAGTCTTGCGCAATCTTGCTCAGTTTGGTAAATAAAATCATCAATCTGCTGTTTCCTTCGCGCTGCATCACCTTTGAAATAAAACGAGCATTCAAAAATCTGCGGTTTCTTGGTAAATCTGTTGACTTTCTCGCCAAACTGCTTTTTCTCTACTTCAGGAACCCACGAAACGACATGGAAATTTGCAGTTTTAAGCTTTGCATAGTCAAAATCTAATAAATTAAATGTGACATTTGCACTTGATATAAATCTTAAATTATTAGCCATTGAATTGAACCCCCATATCGCGAAGCGCTCTTGTGAATTCTCTGTCGCCAATTGCGAAGCTGATAGCTGCATTTGAAGCTCCAGCTCTTACTGCTTCATATAGTTCTGCAGAATCAAGTGGACTCTGAAGAACGCTCACATCTGCAGCTACATCTGCCACTGCATTTTTTACAAGATATTTTGCATTCTCAATTCCGTGAGAATAATTCTCCATCATGTGAATAGGCCAATCATTGAATGAGTTCATTGGCCCCTTCTTTGGCTCTGTGAATCCAAGGAAGTCCTTTACTGTCTGAGCTACATTTGCAACTGTCTGCTTTAACGCTTCCCACTTGGTCATAATTCCATCAATAAAGTTTTGAAGCAAATGTGAGCCCCATTCCTTTGCGGAATTTATCACATCTAAAAAGCTATTCTTAATTTTTGCGCCTAAATCCATAACAGATTTAACGACTTTCACAATTGCCTGAGCAATAATCATCTGAATCTTCGCCCAGGCATTTGACCATATTTCACCGATTCGGCTCCAGTCACCTTCAGAGATGGCTTTGATTGTTTCGCCAAATGCTGTGAATACAGTTTGAATAATCGCAACAGCTGCTGTGATTACTGTTTTTATGATTTCAATTTTTGTTGCAATTAATTCACCGATGATTCCAAGATGCTCAGTGAAAAATGTCTGAATCTCAGCTGTTTTTTCACTTAGAAAAGCTGTTAAGGTTGCCCATTTTTCTGAAATCCAGTCTGTAATAGCTCCCCAGTTTTTCACAACAAGAATCACCGCTGCAATAGCTGCTGCCACAGCTGCGATTATTGGAAGCACTGGAATGATTGCCGTCACTGCTGCTCCGATTGCTGGAAGAATCGTTCCTGTGATAACAGCGCCAACGCCTGAGATTGCCGCGCCAATTGTTGGAAGAAATCCAACGAAGCTTCCGATTGTCGATGAAATCGTTGAAATCGTTCCAATTACTCCACTAATCACTGAAAGCACTGGTCCAATCGCAGCCGCAACAAGAGCGAACTGAATCACTGCTTCTTTCTGGCCATCATTTAAGCTGTTCCATTTGTCTGAAACACCCTGGATTACTTCAGCCATCTTCTCCATTGCATCAGTAATAAGTGGAGCTGATGAATTGACGATATCTTCACCAACTAATTTCAATTTATTCATGTTAACGGTGAACTGATCCACTGGGTCCTGTGTGGCTTCGAAAGTCTTAGATACAGAATCGCCATAATCAGTCACTGCATTTGATGCTTCATCAAGTGAAAGTCTTCCTTCCTTGATTGCTTTTGCAAGCTGTGGGCCAGCTTTGTTTCCAAATAAATCAAGAGCTGCCTGGTATGCTTCAGTATTCGAATCAGCTGACTGCATTGTGCTCTCAAGCTCAGCAAGAGCTTCTTCCATGGTCTTTCCATCAGCTGTTGCATTAGCAAATGCCTTTTTAAGGCCAGCCATGGCTGCAGATGAATCAACTCCATTCTTTTCAAGATTTGCAATGAGTCCAGCTGCCGATTCAAGCCCAAATCCCATTTCTGTGAGAGATGCTGCATTTGTAAGCAAGCTATTTGACAAAGTGTCCATCGAGATTCCTGAATCTTGGCCAGCTTTGTTCAAAATATCAAGCACATCGCCAGCTTTTGAAGATTCAATGTTAAAGGCTGCCATTGCTGCCTGAACAGAATCAATTGAAGCTGAAACATCTGTACCATTTAAATCTGCAAATTGTACAAACTTAGTTGATAGATCACTTAATTCTTCGCCCATCAATCCGAATCTTGTGTTAACTTCTCCAACTGCTGCGCCAGCTGTTTCGAATGATGTAGGAATTGTTGTGGCCATATCACGCGCAATGTTTTGCATTTCTTCAAGCGCTTCGCCTGTGGCCCCTGTCTTCTTGACGATTGTGTCCATGCCTTCATCAACTTCAGTAAAAGCCTTCAATGAAGCTGCTCCCACTGCCGCAATTGGAGCTGTCACTTTCTTTGTAAGTTCAGCTCCAACATTTCCAATCTTTTCGCTAACCGAATCAAGCTTTGAGCCGATTTCTTGAAATTCAGCGCCTACTGCTCCAGCGATTCCACCATTCTCTTCTAATGCGTGGCTAGTTTTTGAAATTTCAGTCTGAAGCTTTTCATACTGAGTTTTTAAACGAATCACCTGTGTTGAATCTTCGCCATATTTCTCAGATGTTTTTGCAATCTGCTCTTCAAGGAGTTTCGCCTGGTTCTTTTGCGCATCGAGCTGTTGCTGCAAAGCCTTCGATTCTGTCAATGACTTTCTGAAGGCTGAAGCTCCTGATTGCATCTCTTGCTCTAATCTTTTAAGCTGCGCTTGGTATAGCTTTGTCTGCGCAGTAAGATTTGACATATTCTCTTTGTACTGTGGAGCTCCTTCAAGCTCAATCTTTACGCCAATTGTAGCCATTCTTTTCTCCTTACTTTAAAGCTAAAAAATCCCATATATCCATTGGACCTGATTTGAACACTTGCTTCGCTGATCCTGATTCGATAGCTCTGCAATTAATCAGATCTATAAATTCACCATAACGTGTGTTAAGCGTTTCTTCTCTTGTCATGTTTAGTTTGTGGCCGAAGTAGATGAGCCAGCTGTCGTTGATTCTGATTCTATCTCCTCGACCTCTTCTTTTTTTGGCTCAGCATCAACAGTGATTTTTCCGTCTTCCTGATAAACGCCAAGTGCTGTCAAAGTGATAGATGAAAGTGTTTCTTCATCAAGGCATAACAGCAAATCACGACTTAGCAAATGCTTCTCATGATTTGGATCTAAGAAACTGGCCTTTCTTTCGGCCGCTTCATTTAAAATCAAAGCAATATCAATCATTGAATTCAACTGCTTTGATGTGTCTTCATCTTCAAGTAATTTTGTAAAATTTGAAATGTTACCACCTGGACACAGTTTTGCAAGCTGCATATTTGCCCAGACTGTTCTTTCGAATTGATATTCGCCTAAATCAAAAATCTTTTTCTCTTCCATCTTTTTTTCCTCGCATGATTTAAATAAAAAAGGGAAGCGCTAAGGCTTCCCTTTAAAAACTAATTCAGCCACCTAATGCTGCAACTAATGCTGCCTCAGCTGCTGCCTCAGATGCCATCTCTCCGCCTA
>Ga0233383_1000921_pt1 | contig 10754 bp, 12 predicted proteins | sample ElkDunMinimDraft_14_FD_191542 | JGI IMG/M metagenome (GOLD analysis project Ga0233383, IMG submission 191542) | Fecal eukaryotic communites from dung pellets of Tule Elk in California, USA - Elk Dung G16 | ecosystem: Host-associated > Mammals > Digestive system > Large intestine > Fecal | place...
CGAGGTCGGTCTCGGCGACGGCGCGCAGGCGGGCGTAACCATCGGCCAGGCAGGCCAGGAAGCGGTGTGAATTCACGCCGACACCCAACCACGTACGTCCGACATCCGCGTGGGGATTAGGCGGGCCGTGCCCAGCCGGCGGCGACCGAGCGGCGGCACCGGTCGGGGTCGTCGCCGGCGTTGACATACAGCGCGGTCAGCAGGATCGGAACGTGCTCCAGCGTCTCGGCCGACAAAGGTCCGTTGGCGACGAGGGAGACCAGCCCGTGCGCCGCGGCCCAGCTCCGGATCGCCAGGTCCAGCGGCACGATGGCCGCACGGAAGCGCCCGGCTTCCTGGCCGCGCCGAGCGGCCTGCACCAGGAACTCCAGTGTGGCGTCGGCGGCCTTGAGGTCTTCGAGGTCGAAGCTCGCGTCGAACATGACCCGGTAGAGGTCGGGGTGCTCCAGGGCGTTGCCGACGTACGCGGCGATCAGGCCGGCCAGGTCCGCGACCGGGTCGTCGGAGGCGGGCACCGGCGCGAACTTCGCCGCCAGCCGGGTGAAGCCCTCCTGCCGCAGGGCCTTCCAGAGCCCGTCCATGCTGCCGAAATAGGTGTAGACGGCCATCGTCGAGACGCCGGTGCCGGCCACGAGCGAGCGCAGGGTGATCGGTTCGCGGGCGCGCAGCATCTGCGCGGCCCGCTCGATGAGCAGGGTACGCACCGCCGGATCCTTCGTCCTCGCCACGCCACCAGAATACATAGCATTGCACTGCTATAGTTTCGCCCATCGCGAGCCCCGGGCGCTCTCTCAAACGAGCCCCGGGCTCTCTCTCGAAGGAGTCGTCATGTCCGTCAACCTGATCAACCCTGAAGGCCTGCCGAAGGTCGACCTCTACCGGCAGGTGTCGGTCGCCACCGGCTCGAAGATGGTCTTCATCGCCGGCCAGGTCGCCCGCGACGCCGACGGCGGCAAGGTCGGCGAAGGCGACCTCGCCGCCCAGGTCGAGCAGTGCTACCTCAACGTCGCCACCGCCCTGGCCGGCGTCGGCGCCACCTTCGACGACGTGGTCAAGCTGACCGTCTATTTCGTCGACACCAACCCCGACCTGATGCCGCGCTTCCTGGAGGGGGTCGCCCGGGCGAGCGCGAAGCTCGGCATCACCCCGCAGGCGCCGCTGACCGGCATCGGGGTCGCCATGCTCGCCGAGCCCGACATGCTGGTCGAGGTCGAGGCGACCGCGGTACTCGACTGACGAGCCCGCCCCCGCCGGGATCGACTCAGGAGCCCGGCGCTGCCGGCATTGGCGACGGCACCCACCCGCCGGGAACCGGGATACGCCGTGGCGGGCCCGGCATCCTTGATCGTTAGTCGAGAAAGGGTGCTCCAAAGGGTTCCTGGCACCGGTTTCCGACTAACGATCAAGGAATCAGTCGGTCCTGGCCCGTACCGAGCGCCGCCTCGCCGGTGACCTTTGCGGTGGCGAGCCGGCGTACCCGGGTCACCTCCTCGGCGTGGGCGTACTGCCGGGCCACCCGGGCCAGCCAGGCACTCTCCGATTCCAGCGAGGCGTCGACGTCCTGGAACGGGTGCTCCGCGCCGTACCGCCGGCCGTGCGCGTGCCCGACCAGAGCGGCCGCGAGCAGGGCGGCTTCCACCGTGGCCGGGTCCGCGGTGGGACCCGCCCAGCGGGCCGCGTCGGGGTGCGCGTAGGGCCGCAGCGCCAGTTGGGCGTCACGGATCTCGATCACCCGCCGGTAGAGCGCGAACTCGACCCCGGGCAGCGGCCGCCCCCGGCCGGTGTGCAGCGCAATCTGTGGCATCGCGGCCCGCAGCGCGCGCCAGAGCGGATCGATGCGGCGCAGCGCGCGCAGGGCGCGGATCCAGCGCAGTGGCGCGGTGATGCGTTCCCCCCAGGCGGTGAGGGTGGCCCCGATCAGCCAGAGCAGCATGCAGATCGAGCCCAGGGTGGCGCCGACCGGCAGGGTCGTCGCCAGGGAGCGGCCGGTGACCAGCGTGATCGCCGGCCGCAGGCCGGACCAGGCGGCCCAGAGGATGCCCAGGATGGTCCCGGCGACCACGAAACGCAGTCCCACGCCCAGTACGCCGCTGCCGGTGTGCCGCAGGTAGCCGCCGACGCCCGCCATGAAGGCGAAGAGGCAGACCAGGATGTAGCAGAAGAAAACGGCCAGGTAGCCGACCACCCGCGGGTCGTGGGAGTAGGCGTTGACGAAGTTCAGGGTGAACTCGGTGTCGGCGGTGGCCAGCAGCGCCCCCATCAGGCTGAGCGCCCCGGCCAGCCCTACGGCGTGCCGGCGCAGCCAGCGCCGGGTGTCGGCCGGGCGGGCGATGCTGCGGCCGAGTGCCCCGAGGAAGTACGCGGCGAGCATCTCCAGTCCGTTACCGACCAGCCGCCCCAGGTTCGGCACCGGCTCGATCCGGCTCACCGCGGCCAGGACGGGAGGCGCCATCACCGCCAGGCCGAGCCCGATGGAGCAGAAGAAGGCGCAGAGGTAACGGATGCCGTCGGCTCCGGGCTTGCCGCGTATCCGCAGAAGCTTGTAAGCGGCGACCGCCACGGCGAGCGCCAGGGCACCGAAGTTGAGCCAGTCCAGCATGGCACCCCTCGGCGGTGGTCAGTCGGTGGCGAAGATGGAGCCGAGCCGGGCCAGCCCGTCGGCGACCTCGGGGGGCGTGACGGGCCCTGGGCTGTCCACCGGGTCCCGGCGGGCCCGCTGCGCGATCATCGAGGCGACCAGTTCGGCTTCCTGCTCCTGAGCGGCGGAGTAGTCGGAGCGGCCGAGCACCCGGCGGACCAGGTCGGCGGAGAGGTTCGGCAACAGCAGGTCGGGCAGGGCGGCGAGGGAGCGGTCATCGATGTGACCGCAGAGCAGGTGGCCGACCTCGTGCAGCAGGATGTGCTCGCGGTGCAGCCGGGTGGTGCTGGTGGCGTAGAAGAGATAGTCGGCGTCATCGGTGGCGACCAGCGCGCCGCACTGGGTGGCGCCGCCGGGCATCGGCACCAGTTCGACCCGCCGCCCGCGCCGGTGCGCCAGCGCGCCGATGAACGCGACCGGCTCGAACGGGGCCGGGATGGTCAGCCCGTCGACGATCTGGCGGCAGCGGCGCCACATGCGCCGGTCAACCGCCATCGCGAACCGCCGGCCCAGCGGTCTCCTCTCCTCCACCGGACTGCGGTCGCTGCTGGGCCGCGGCTCCGGCCCGGCGCGCCTCCCGTCGCCCGATCGCCTCGATCATGTCGCTGATGGTGTCCAGCCCCTCTGGGGAGAGGGTGACCGCGCGGAGCGCGATCTGCCGGACGGCGCTGTCGCGGAGGGCGCCGAGCAGCTCCAGCTCCTCGGCGATGCGGTCGCCCTGCTCGTCGTCGAAGAAGTAGGCCGGGGGGACCTGGAAGAACTGGGCGAGCGCCTCCAGGTGCCGCTTGGTCGGGTTGACCCGGCGACCCGTGCGCAGCTGCCAGAGGTAGGTGGCGGAGAAGGATTCGCCGGTGGCCTCGCGGCAGGCTGTGGCCACCTCCTCGTTGCGGTACTGCTCCCGGTCCGGGCGGCGGACGACCTCGAAGAGCCTGTTGATCTTGTCGGCCAGGGTGCCGGTGCTCGACTGGCCCATGCGGACACCCTCCCCTCGTCGATGGGATCGCGCCGTCGGGAAGTGGTTGACGGCGTACGAGTCATCGGCCATCCTAGCGTCTCATGATCGCTGCTGATATGAATCGACTCTCTGCCTTCTTTCATATCAGCTAATCAAAACGAGAGGAGGTACCTGCTGATGAGCCTTCTGGTCGAGCACACCAACGACATCTCGGCGGAGATGTTCGGCGACCTCGCCGACAGCCGGGACCTGTACGCCCGGGGCAACGTCGCGCCGGTACTCGCCACCACGGCGGTGGTGGCCGGTGCCCTGGTCGGGTGGGGCGCGTTCTCCGCGGGCTACACCTTCGGCCAGGCCCGCGCCGCAGCCGAGGGGACAACCGAGCCGCAGTTGTAGGCGGGCGACCGCCCACACATGGAAAGGATGATCAATGTCCAGTCTTGCCATGCGCGTGAACGCTGATCCGGAACTCGCCACGATCCCGATCACCAGCCCCGAGGTGCAGAACCGGACCGGCGCCTCGCCCGTCCTCTGCGTCGCCTTCGTCGCCGCCCCCGCCGGCGGCTACCACGTCTGCCAGATCGGCCCGGCCTTCGCCGTCATCGGAGGGTCGACGCAACCCCTGTAGGCCAGGCGACAACACACATTGAGGAGGGTGATTCATGTCCAGTCTCGCTATGCGGGTGAACGCCGAACCGGAACTCGCCACGATCCCGATCACCAGCCGGGAGGCACGCAACCAGTTCGGGACGATGCCCGTCCTGGCCACCCCCGCCCCCGTCGTGACCTTCGCCGCCGGCATGGGCCTGGTTGCCTCGGTGGCCGGGCTCTTCACCGCGGGCTACGCCGTGGGCAGGGCCATCGGCAGCACCGAGCCGGTGGTGGAGTAGCGGCCCAACGTACGAGGCCTGCCAACGCCCGTGCCGGAGCCGGTGTGCCAGTTGCGGCACACCGGCTCGTGCCACAGCGACCCCTGATCCGGATTCCTCCGGCCGGCGCCCCCGCACCGTCCCGCACCGCTCCCGATAGTCGCCCCCGCTCGCCGGTCCGGCCCGACGCACCATCAGAAAGCGCTTCCCCATGAAGAGACCCACCGCGCGCCCGCGCCGGCTGACTGCCGGCCTCGACCGCTCCACCGTGCTGAACTGGACCGAGCGGATCGGTTCGGTGACCCACCTGCTCGCCAGCCTCGAATACCTCACCCGGGGCCGGGACCGGCAGCGCGGTGGCGCGAACAACTGGGCGGTGAACCGCCGTACCTTCCGCGCCCACGCCCCCCGGGCCACCCGCGTCCTGGACCTCTTCGCCGACCAGCGGGTGGTCACCGCGCTGCACGCCAGTCGGGCCGTCGCGGCCGCCGCGCTCTGGCTGCCCCTGACCAACCGGCAACGGGTCGTCGCGAACGCCGTCCTCACCGGCAGCCAGGGGGCGCTGCACGCCCAGCACCTCTACGGCAGCGACGGCGCCGACCAGGTCTCCTTCCTCGTCCAGGCGCTCACCACCGTCGCCCGCGCCGGCCGCAACCGCCCCGCCGTCGTGGACGCCGCCCTCTGGTTCCTCTCCCTGCAGTCGGTGCTGTCGTACACCGTCTCCGGGTGGGCGAAACTGCCCAGCGAGACCTGGCGCAGCGGACGGGCACTGCCCGCGATCGTCCGCACCATCACCTACGGCGACAAGCAGGCCTGGGAACTCATGCGCCGCTTCCCCCGGCTGACCCGGCTCACCGCGCACGGCGTGCTGGCGATGGAGTGCGCCTTCCCGCTCGCCTTCGCCGCCAAGGGCCGCCCCGCGCCCTTCCTGCTCGGCGCAGCCGGCGCGTTCCACCTGGTCAACACCCGGGTGATGGGGCTGGGACGCTTCTTCTGGGCGTTCACCTCCACCTATCCCGCGGTCGTCTACACCACCCGTCCCCGGGACCGCACCGGCGCGCGCGACGGTGTCCGCCGGGACGACACCCTGCCCGCCGTCGCGGCCGCCGCCGGCCTGGCGCTCTTCGCCGCCGGCCAGGCCGCCCGGATCCGCCGGCGGCGGATCATCGAGCGCGGTCGCGGCGACGAGCAGAGATTCGCCACCACCGCCGGCAACACCCTCTCCTACCGGTACGCCGGCACCGGCCCGATCCCCGCCGACGGCCCGGTGCTGCTGCTGGAGAACGGGCTGGCGGCCACCGCCGAGCACTGGGAGCGGATCGCCGCACCGCTCGGCGAGCAGTTCACCACCGTCACGTACCAGCGGGCGGGCTACGGCGCCAGCCGCTACCACGACACCGGGGAGTACCGGTTCGACACGATGGTCGACGACCTCGTCGAACTGGCCCGGCACGTCGCCGGAGACCGTCCGCTCGTGCTGGCCGGTCACTCCCTCGGCGGCTACCTGGCGCTACTCGCCGCCGAACGGCTCGCCGGCCAGGTGCGCGGGGTGGCGCTGGTCGACGCCAGCCACCCCGCCGAACTGCAGCGCTCACCGCGCCAGGCCGAAGGCGGCCGGGCGCTCTCCGAGACGCTGGCGATCATGCCGGGGTCGTTGCGGGCCGGGCTCGGATCCATGCTGCCCCGGCCCGCCTGGGTCGAGCGGATGCCGGAGTCGGTGCGTCGCATCGCCCTTGCCCAGTACCGGGACCCGGCGCTCTGGTCCGCGGCGCGGCGGGAGTGGGAGGTGGTGCGGGAACACTTCGAGGCCGACACCCCACTGCCGCACATCGACGTACCGCTGGTGGTGATCACCGCCGGGCAGACCGCGCGCGCCGACGCCGTGCAGGCGGAGCTGCACGACGAGTTCGCCGCAGCGGCGCCGCGAGCGCAACGGCACACCATCGAGGGCGCCGACCACGACGAGATCCTCACCGACGCCGACCACTCCGGCGAGGTTGCCGAGATCCTCGCCGCGTTCGTCGCCGATGTCACCGAGGACTCTCCGCAGGACGACGGCCCGCTCCACAAGGACGGCCCGATCCACAAGGACGGGCCGGTCGGCAAGGACGGCGCGGCCCGCAAGGGCGACGCGATCCGCAAGGGCGGTGTGCGATGAGCCGCCGGGTCGCCTCCGACCTGCGCCCGTTGACCATCGGGCTCACCGCCGGCCTGGTCACCTGGTTCGGGGTGACCGTGCTCAGCCAGCACCCGCAGCAGGTCTTCGACCGGTTCCGCCGCTACGACGTCGCGGGGCTGATGATCGGCAACTGGCGGTTCTTCGCCCCGGAACCCGCCCAGCACGACTTCCACCTGCTGCACCGGGTGCTGACCGACGACGGCGAGCAGACCCCCTGGGCGGAGACCATCGAGATCCCGCGCCGGGCCTGGCGGCAGATGGTCTGGTTCCCGGAACGACGCCAGGACAAGGCCGTCTTCGACATCTGCGCCGATCTGATCAGGTGGATGGGACACCCCGGAACGGACATCACCACCACCCCGGCGTACGAGGTCCTGCGCGACCTCGTGGAGCAGGTCGTACGCCGGCAGCACCCGCGGCGCGGCCTGCAGGGCTTCCAGTTCCTGATCGCCCGCAGCGCCGGCTACGACGAGTCCCAGAAGCCGGAGTACCTGCTGGCCTCCCCGTTCGTGCCGTTGACGGAGAACACTGATGACTGACATCCACGACATCGGCTACGGGCGGCAGTTCGCCGACTTCTACGACCGGCTCTTCCCCGGCGGCCCCGCCGTCGCGCAGACCGTACGCCGCCTCGCCGATCTGCACCCCGGGGACGGGGCGGCGACGCTGGAACTCGGCGTCGGCACCGGGCGGGTCGCACTGCCGCTGGCCAAACTGGTCGGGCCGGTCGTCGGCGTGGACTCCTCACCGGAGATGCTCGCCGTGCTGACCGAAACGATGGCCGCCGACGGTCCGGTGACCGCCGTGATCGGCGACGGATCGGTTGCCCCGGCCGTCGGGGACCCGGTGACCCCGGTCCTCGGCGACCTGCGGCACTGGGCCGACGAGCGCCAGTACGGCCTCGTCTACTGCGTCTGCGGGACGCTGTCGATGCTGCTCGATCCGCAGGAGCAGGCACGCGCGGTCCAGGCGGCCGCGGACCGCCTGGCTCCCGGCGGGACCCTGGTGATCGAGACGCACAATCCGGCGTTCGCACTGGCGCTCAACCAGGGCCGGGCGCGGGAGTCGTACTTCACGCCCTATCCGGGGCGGGACACCGGGCTGCTGTCGTACTCGACCATCGACGCCGACCGGCGGATCTGGCACCTGTCGCACATCTGGTTCGAGCAGGGGCGCTCCCGGATCGCCACCGAACTGAGCCGGCTCACCACCCCCGACGAGGTCGACGCCTACGCCGAGCAGGCCGGGCTGCGCCTGGTGGAGCGGCACAGCGACTGGGCCGGCACCCCCTTCACCGGCGCCGAGCCGATGCACGTCAGCGTCTACCGCCCCGCGGACGCCCGGTGAACCAGCCATCCGGCGACCGGCACTGGCTGCGGATGCTCGCCGGATACGTCCGGCCGCACCGGGGGCCGTTCATCGCCGCCGCCGTACTGCTGCTCACCTCCAGCCTGCTCGGGCTCGCCCAGCCGCTGGCCGCCAAAGCGCTGATCGACGGGCTCACCGACGGCCGGGGCGTCGGCGGGGCGCTGTCGGCCCTGACCGGGTTGGTGATCGCCGCCGCCGTGCTGCTCGGGGCCGGCAACTATCTGATCCTGCGGACCGGCGAGGCGGTCGCGCTGGACGGGCGGCGGGGCCTGGTCCGGCACCTGCTGCGGCTCACCGTGCCGGCGCTGCGCGGCCAGGCCCCCGGGGACCTGCTGGCCCGGGTCACCAGTGACACCATGCTGCTGCGGCAGCTCGCCACCCAGTGCCTGATCGACCTGCTCACCGGCGGCGTGATGCTCATCGGCGCGGTGACACTGATGGCCTTCGTCGACCTGGTCCTGCTCGCGGTCACCGCCGTCGTGGTGGTGCTGCTGGTGCTGGTCATAGGGCTGCTGATGCCGCGGATCCGGACCGCCGCGCTGCGCTCGCAGGAGTCGGTCGGCGAGATGGGCGCCGCCCTGGAGCGGGCGCTGGGCGCCTTCACCACCGTGAAGGCCTCCGGCGCCGAGGCGGTGGAGGCGGCCCGGATCGACGCCGCCGCGCTGGCCGCGTACCGGCAGGGGGTGAGCCTGGCGCGGTGGGGCTCGATCGCCGGGACCAGCGCCGGGCTCGCCATCCAGGTCGCGTTCCTGGTGGTGCTCGGGGTGGGCGGCGCGCGGGTCGCCGCCGGTTCCCTCCCGGTCTCCGCGCTGGTGGCGTTCCTGCTCTATGTGGCGTATCTGATGCATCCGGTGATGCAGCTCGCCGGTGCCGGCACCTACCTGCAGGTGGGGCGGGCGGCGCTGGCCCGGATCGCGCAGATCAACGCGCTGCCGATCGAAGGGCTCCACCTCCCCGCTGTCGACGAGCCGCCCGTCCCGCCCACCAGGGCGCCGGCTCGGGCACCGGAGCCGGCCGGTGTCACCTTCGAGAATGTCCACTTCAGCTACCCGGGACGCGACGAACCGGCCCTGCGGGACCTGACGCTGACCGTCCCGGCCGGCGGGCTGACGGCCCTGGTCGGGCCCTCCGGATCGGGTAAGACCACCGTCCTCAGCCTGATCGAACGCTTCGGCGAACCCCAGCACGGCCGGATCCTCGTCGACGGCCGGCCGCTGACCGACTGGCCGCTGGCCCAGCTGCGGGCCGTGATCGGCTACGTCGAGCAGGACGTCGCCGTGCTCGCCGGCACCCTGCGGGAGAACATCGCGTACGCCACCGCCGGCGCCACCGACGACGAGATCCGGGCGGTGCTGCGGACGACCCGGCTGGAGTCCCTGCTGGCACGCCTCGGCGGCGACCTGGACGCGCCGGTCGGGCACCGCGGTCTCTCCCTCTCCGGCGGTGAGCGGCAGCGGATCGCGGTGGCGCGCGCCCTGCTGCGCCGGCCCCGGCTGCTCCTGCTCGACGAGGCGACCTCCCAGCTGGACGCCGCCAACGAGGCGGCGCTGCGGGAGGTCGTCCGGGACATCTCCCGGACGACAACGGTCGTGGTGGTGGCGCACCGGCTCTCCACGATCGTCGACGCCGCCCAGATCGTGCTCCTGGAAGACGGGGTCGTACGCGCCGTCGGCACCCACCCGGAACTGGTCCGCGACAACACCCTCTACGCCGGTCTCGCCGCCGAACAGTCACTGGTGCGGGACGGCGCACCGGCGGCCGTGACAGTGTGAAACCTCGCGGAAAGAGGAGACGGCGATGACGGAGACCGTGGCCGGCACCGGCCGGCACGGCAGCGCCCAGGTGGACGCGGTGATCGTCGGGTCCGGCCCCAACGGGCTCGCCGCCGCCCTGGTGCTCGCCTCGGCCGGGCTCACCGTCCAGGTGTACGAGGCCGCCGCCACCATCGGCGGTGGCACCCGTACCGAGGAGGTGACACTGCCCGGCTTCCGCCACGACGTCTGCTCGGCGGTGCACCCGATGGCGCTCGCCTCGCCGTTCTTCCGCGCCTTCGACCTGGCCGCGCACGGCGTCCGGCTGCGGCAGCCGGAGATCGCGTACGCCCACCCGCTCGACGGCGGCCGGGCGGCGCTGGCCTGGCGGGACCTGGACCGGACCGCCGCCGGCCTCGGCCGGGACGGCCCGTCCTGGCGGTCGCTGCTCGGACCGCTGGTGCGGCGCTGGCAGGGGGTGGTCGGCACCGCCCTGTCCGACCTGCGTGCGGTGCCGCCGGACCCGGCCGCCGCGCTGCTGCTGGGTCTGCGCACCCTGGAGCAGGGCAGCCCCGCCGCCTCGGTGCGATTCCGCGACGAGGCGGCCGCCGCGCTCTTCGCCGGGGTCGCCGCGCACGCGATCGCCCCGCCGAGACGGCTCGCCCCCGCCGGCGCCGGGCTGCTGCTGGCCACCCTCGGCCACGCCGTCGGCTGGCCCGTCCCCGAAGGCGGCAGCGCCACCATCACCGACGCGATGGCGGCCCGGCTGCGCCGCCTCGGCGGCCAGGTCATCACCGGCACCCGCATCGACGACCTCGCCGACCTGCCGGCGGCGCGCGCGGTCCTGCTCGACGTCGCCCCCGCCGGGCTGCTCACCATCGCCGGCGACCGGCTCCCCACCGGCTACGCCCGGCAGCTGCGTTCCTTCCGGTACGGCGGCGCCGCCTGCAAGGTCGACTTCGCGCTCGCCGGCCCGGTGCCGTGGACGGTCCCC
>Ga0233383_1000923_pt1 | contig 10733 bp, 13 predicted proteins | sample ElkDunMinimDraft_14_FD_191542 | JGI IMG/M metagenome (GOLD analysis project Ga0233383, IMG submission 191542) | Fecal eukaryotic communites from dung pellets of Tule Elk in California, USA - Elk Dung G16 | ecosystem: Host-associated > Mammals > Digestive system > Large intestine > Fecal | place...
AGACACCTTTTCCCCTTGAAAGATTTTCCCCTAGTGAAAAAAAATGCTAACAAGTGATAGATAATTCTAACACCTGTTAGCAATGTGAAAAAAATTTAATGAAAAGTTTAGAATAAATCTAACTGTAAAGATTGATTTTCATTCTTATTATGTTTCTTTACATTCATTGTATATTTTTTATTTTGTTCAGAAACAAAATTAAAACATTCCTCTAAAGTATCAAAAGTTTTTATAGTTTTCAATGAACCTTTAGAATCATAACAATACACAATGTTTTTATTACTGGTATCATTCATTAGTTAAAAACACCCCCTTTTTCAATTCACTTTCAATCATTTCTTTTTCTATTGCTAAACAATCAAAAGGAATTAAATTTATATTATCAATTTCAAAATACCCCGATAAATTAGATAATGTTTCTGTAAAATTACAATCATAATAAAGATTATCAACAACCTGTTTATATCTGATAATAATTTTATTATCTAAATCTTTATAAAGATTGCTATTAACAATATTATCATTTTCTATAGTCTGCACAATATCACTATCGACTAATGTTGAATACGGTATATTAACACTTACATTAGCATTGACTGAATATAAAAGATTATTATTTGAATCATCATAAAACATAACCCTACATTCAGCAGTAATTAAATTAACTTTATAAATGATTTTTACAGTTTTACCCATAAACAAATCATTATCCAATTTAACAAGACCGCAATATTTTAATTGTGCGTAAATGTCAACATCGCTATAATCGTTTTCATTATTATAAATTCTATTCACTGTAAAATTACCTAAATCAATATCAATAAAAACACTAGATATAGTTTCAGCTACAGTTGTTAATATAAGATTACCTAATTTAATTGTGCTAGCATAATCGGGAGATATTTCAAAGAAAAATCTTTTAAGTGATTTTATATACATTCCCACATCATAATTATTACCTTCGATTGTTTGAAAACGATTGCTTGCAATGGTTTTCATATTAGAGGGGGATATTTTATAAAGAGTTAATGCACCGTTAAAAGTGTTGCTAACTTCTGTGTTTTTCTCGATAGCATAGGCAAAAATATCAATATTAGTATCATCATCTACATTATCAATATGTAAAGTTAATACCCATGTATCATTTTCTAACAAAGAAAAAACTTCTTGCAAAACACCGTTTATTGTATATGTAGCAATTACACGACTATTAAAAAAATAGCCTGTGTTTGCACTAAATCTAATAACAAGTGTACTACCTAAAGAATATTCATTAGGTTTTATATCCTGTGTAATATTAGAAACATGATATATAACAGGGACTGTTTGCGTTAATGTCTGCACATGAAAAGTCAATGTACTATTAGGGTAAAAAGTTATTGTATCGGGTAACAATATATTTACCTGGTTATTATTTTGAGAATCAATAAACCCGTTAATACTCTGTAAATCATTATTTTTATCATAATAATTTACATTAAAAATTGAATATTCTTTATTTTGCGGTTTTGTAAAAATACAAAGTTTAGGTAAATCAGTTTCTGTAATTGTTGACAATTCCAAAAACTCTATATCATCGGTTAAATCGTATGATACATTTACAGAAACATTTCTAACAGTTTCGCTATTAGCAATAATTTTTATTTCTGAATTATCATCAATTTCTTTATTAAAAGTAATTGAATAATTATATAAATCAATCTGTGTAAAATATTCAATTTTAACAATTCCCCCCTGTGTGTACTGAATATAAGGGGAATTATAAAAATAATAGCCTTTATTACAATTAACAGTAGTTATATAATCGGTTTCGCTCTCATACTCTGATTGAACATTAGAAATAGTACAATTATAAAGGGAATTATTAAAAGTTGCTTTTTTTACACTAGCAACACTATCAAAAGTTATGCTACTAGGATAATCGTTAAAATCGTAAAGCCTAGATGAAGAGGAATTAGACATATTAGCAACCGCATAATTACCGCTTACATTAAAATGATATGTAATTTGTGGATTATAAATAATATTTGCCGTCTGAATTAAAAACTCTTTTTGTGTCTGTGATAATTCATTATAAAAAAATCCAAAAGCAATATATGAGAATCCATAAGTGCCTGTTTTAGTGGTGTTAAAACTACTGGATAAATCGCCTAAATCTATCCAGTCGGAAACAGAATTAGCCGATGTTCCAAAAAATAAAAAAACATGGGGTGTAACACCAAAAGTATTTATAAAATTATCAGATATAGATAAAGTTTTTGTTACCCCAAAACCTGTAAAATTAACGCTTTTAGTTATTGCCATTTTTTTACACCTCTTGTCCATTTAATGCACTCATTACCATTGTACCATTATCTGAAAACGGATTATTTAATAATATTTCGTTTTCAGTATAATTGTCTATAGTATCTTTTTTAGTTGAATCAACATTTTTACTATATCGTGATATATTAGCAACACTTGAAAGAATGGCGGTTTTATATGTGTATAAAACATCTAGTGTCAATGTGATATAAAAAAACCTATCGCCTAATATAGTAATATCTTCAATAAAATAATATCGGTTTAATTCTACAATATAACAATAATTGTAACTGAATATATTAAAACTTAAAGTATTTAATACTTTAATTACGGGTTTAATAATATCCGTATCTGCTTTAATAGCACCCGATAAATGCAATTCATTTTGCAAAACTTTATTTATTTCATTAGGTTTAGACAAAGTTTTATAAAAAATTATCGTCATAAAAACACCCCTATAAAAATAAACCCTTTAATCAGTATAACCGATTAAAGGGTTATTGTCATTCAATCAGTTATTCTACTGAATGAAGAAAACAATAAAGTTTTCGTCAAGGTCATTAAAATAACTACAATCGAACTTGTAAAAGTTATTGTAGAACTCCGCTTTAGGGTTGTAATTGGTAGTTACTCGCCTATCCATGTTACAAACTCCCAAAGCGTTGCGGTCAAACATAACCGCCATAATACCGCCCATTTCAATATCTTTTGTGGTGTTATCACCTGTTTTGATTGTTACATTGATTTTAGCGACTTTTGAACCGCCATAATCATCACCACTACCTTGCCAATACGGAATTGTTGTAATATCAGTAGGTAAAAGCAAATCTTCTTTGTTGTAAGTATCGCTTGCAAGGTTTACACGCATATTAGCGTAAAAATCTTGTAACATGATAATATTCAAATCTTCTTTAGGTGTAAACCGTGGTTTACCACCGACATTGAAAAGCGTTGACATTCTCGACATTCTTTTAGCGAATGTTGACAACATGATACAACACCATTTCAAAAAGTCCGTATCAGTAAGACAAGTTACTTTTGTAAGTGATTTACTGAAAGTGTCATTGTAGATTTTAAGCAAGTTAATTGCCTGCGGTGTTGTTACTGCCTGTGAATAATCACCATCTACAACATTAGGCATTGCATGATTGATAACCTGGGCAATAGCGTTGTTGATTGTTGACATAACAAGTGAATCAATCTTTACAGTCATTGAGCGTTCAACGGCATTGTAAAGCATTGAAACAAAAGCGTTCAACTGTTCAGCATTGCTAAAACTTTCCTTTACCTGTCTTTCAGTAAATGACATATCAACTTCAAAAGTAACTTTTGAGTTGTAGAACTTTGCCGACACTGTAGGTTTATAGAAAACATTAGGAGAGTAGTCAACACCGTTTGACAATTCCCATGACTTATTTTCTACCGCTTCGGGTAAATCTGCACTGATTTTTTCAAGTACACTACCAAACTCCCATTTATCCATAAGGACATTAGGAACACTTCCCGCATAAGGGCGATTTACAAAAATCACTCTTCCGATATGGTCAACAAGTGATTTAACATAGTTGTCAACATTGTTACCGTTGATAATGGAAGTACCAATATCAACGATGTTAGATAAATCCTGTTTTACAATGTCTGTTTCTCCCAAAATATCTTTGGTTGAATCGTTTACAAGTGAATAGACCTGTTCAATTTTCATTAGTTTTACCTCCGTTTAATTTACAATATTGAATATTGTGAAAATAATGTTTCCTGTGATTGTTAGACCGTAAAAAAGAAAATCTTTCCAATCAATTTTTTCGTCTTTGTTAAAGTCCTGTATTACTTCCATAATACCCCCTTAAACAAGTGTTGTACCTGTGAGCAAAGCACCCCCGATTGTTGCAACCGTTGAAACATCGCCCCCGTTACCGATAAAGGAAATAATAGCGTTACCCACGAAAATAACAATATTGATAATTGTTACAATCAGTTTTTTTGTTTCTGTTTTCATTCTTTATACCTCTGTATAATGTTTTATACAATTATAATAGCATTTATTCAACTACTTGTAAAGTGAATAAATCCTTAACATAATCAATGATTTTATCAATCATTGATTGTTTGTAAAAATCCGTCAAAAGTCCGATATTCTTAACGGTTGTTTCAACATCGTTTCTTTGTTCCGTTATCGTGTTGTCGGTTTCGTTGTTATAATTGTTTTCGTTATCATCTTCCAAATCATCGGAATTAAAAGCGGATACACTGTTTTTACTGGTTGTAACCGTGTTTTTATCCTCAATCTTTACAACACCGTTATTTACTGAAATATCAGTTATCAAAATATTTTTGACTTTCAGCAATTCAGCATAACGCAACATCAAAAACAATTTTATTGTTTCTTCCTGTTTATCCTGTAAACTGGTTGTTTCCCTGTCTATTGTTTCCAAAAGTGGAGAATCATTAAGAAAACCTATTTTTGATTTAATGTAAAGGTCATATCTTCTAACATCATCGCTAGAATGTTCCCCGATTAAATCAGTCAGTTTTTCACTGTCTACAGTTTCAAAAGTTTCTATAAATCCCCTGTGATTTTCGGAATTATAAAAACAATCATTAAATGTTTTCATTATTTACCCCCTGTTTTGTTTTCGGAATCGGTTTTATTTTCCGTTTCCGTTGTTTCCGTTGTTTCCGTTGTTTCCTGTGTTTCCTGTGTTTCCGTTTTTGCGGAATCGTTAAACTTTTCTTTATCCTGTAAATCTGCAATAGTTGTTTTTGTTGCCTGTTCCTTTTGTTTCCATACATTTGCTAAATCAATTTCAATGCTTAAATCGTACTTTTCATTTATCGCTTTAATTGCTTGTTGTCGGGAATAAAGCATATTTTCAACAAGAGGCATTAAAGAATCTTCATTAAGTGAAATTTCACTTTGATTTAGTCTTTCCCTCTTGCTATTCCAGTTAGCATTAAGACCGATAGAATTAAAAGCACTTGCTTTTACATACTGGTTTAATTCCATTAAATTATTTATCTGATTGTTGTTTGTGTTATTTAACGGAATTGATTTTAGACTTTCCAAAAAAGCATTATCGGCAATGATTGAAAAATCACCGTTTTTAATCTTATTCAAAAACAATTCAGCATTGCTTTTTGTTTTTTCGTCTGCACTGGTGATTAAATACGGAATACGGTTTAACACCGACAACATATTAAGCGATATTTCACAATCATTTAGCATAATGCCGTATTTTGAAAACAAGTGAAAAAAACCCTGTCTTTCAGAATCATTTTGAATCAAAACACAATCAGCGTTATTTTCTGTTTCATATTCCTTATTGAGATTTAACGCAATATTAACAACAATGTATTTGTGCAACCTGTGATATACATTTTCTACCCCTGTAAAATCACCGTTGAAAACATAAAAATTATCTTTTTCTTTTGTAAAAATACAATGTCCGTTAAGCAAAAGATATTTTTCAATATCTTGTTTTTGAATCGTGTTAGGCAAGTTTTTATAATCAAACATTGCATAACATCTACACAACATATCATTGATAAAGTTTTGCAAATACAAATCTTTGTCAAAAAGATATTTTTTTCCAAACTCAAACTGATAGTATTTTTTCATAAATACCCCCTGTATAAAATAGTATACACTAAATTAGTGTTTTACACAATTCATTAAATAATTGTGTATTGTTTCCCCTATATCGTTTGACTGGTAAAAAACTTTTTCAGTAGCAAAAAAGTAGAATATTTTTTTATCCAGTTTATCGACATTACGCAAAATGTTTTTTCTGTGATAAAAATTAGAATCAATGTTCAATGAATAAATCAAAGCATTTTTTTCTTTAATCGGGGTTGTTTTCTTATGAAAGAACAAAAATAAATCTTCATTCTGTATTATATCCCCCTGTATTGTCTGATTGTCAAAAACAACATAAAAAGAAAACAAACAATCTCTTTCAAAATTTATTCTCTGATTTTCCCTTAAATGTGGATAAATATCTAATTCCCATTTACCGCCCTTTATCATGTTCAGTTTAGCGTTATTAAATGCAAAATAAGAGTTAGATTTATTTTTTATTCCTTTGCTTTCCTCACAATATTCTATTGCTAAAGTCAATTCAGAATCACCAAACTTGTAAACATCTATACACCCCTGTTTAACATCGTTCTTTATTCCAAACTCTTCAAAATAAGGGTTGTATTTATTAACGGTGTTACCGCACATGAATATTTTATTTATTTTTCTATCACGAATGATGGTTGATAAAACATTCATAAATATTACAAACTCATCGGTTAAATAATATTTTCGGGTTATAAACTCATCAAAAATAATGTTGTCTATATCGGGGTAACTGGTGCTTTTATCGTGTTCCATATCCGATAACGCAAAATTAAAACAAAACGGTTTTGTATCGGCAATAAACTTTTTTTCTTTATCGTCATAATTTGCTAAAAAATACTTGCCGTTGTAATATTTAATGTTTGAGAACTTCCCTTTAGTAAGTTTATAAACTTCATTGTTGTTAATAATCGCATTAAAAACAACTTCTGCCCTTTTTCCTATAATATCATCATGCCACCGCCTAATATATGCAAACTGTTTTTTATAATCACTGTTTACATATTGTTCCAAACACCACTTCAAACAAGCGTATGTTTTACCATTAGACCGCTCCCCGATTATCAAATTATAATCAGCATTTTTACTCAAAATGTTTTTAAGATTGTAGTATCTATTACCCATAAACACCCCCGATTAAAATATAGAATCCTGTCTTTCAATATCGTCTTGTTTATTTTCGTGAAAATCATTCATAAAATAAACATCGTGAAAAAATTTGTTATCCTGTAATGCTAAAATAATACAGTTTCTGAAAAACTTGCTCATACTTGAATTGTATTTAGACGAAAATTTTTTTCTTATAGTTTCGTCTATCCAAAATGTTACTTGCTTTTTCATAAATTACCCCTTAAACAATATTATACAAAATTAGCACAATTTTGTATATACTTGAAAAACAATAAATAGTCATTTGCTATTGATAAATCATATTCACATTCTATTAAGTGAATCCCCGATAATGTTTCGTACTGTGAAACATTGCCTAAATAATCAGTTATAACACCCCCTTGAACATCATCAATATATGTATGTATTCTTTTTCCTGTGTATTCTTTAGGAATAAACAATTTATTGCTAAAGTTTTCAAAAACTTTATCATTAGTTTTATACTTTTCCAAAAGATACGGTAAAGCAAACTTTTTGTTAATTCCCGATACTGTCAAATCTAGTTTACTGTCTTTTTCAACTAGATAGCGTTTACAACCTAGCGTTTTGAATCTGTTATATGTTCCCTCAAAATCCCATATACCTATCAATTTTTCTTTTCCCTGTTGATTTTTGGGTTTTAATGAACTTTCACTAAATCCAAAACGCAAACAACATTTTTTTAGTTTCTGATAAACTTCATTGTTATAACGAATAAAATATTTTTTATGCTTTTCGGCATTGAATATTTTAACGCTATCAGTATCACAATATATAAAATCATTTTTCAATTCTTTTATACCTGTAAACAAATTGTTTCTAGCGTATGCCGTTATGAATACACCCCATAAATAATAAGTGAATCGTGATTTATCATCGTTATATTCATTAACATTTTTTTCGTTAATCTCTTTTTCCTCACAATTCCAGTTATTTTTTTCATAGGTGTATTGTGTCTTAATGGGATTATAAACGGTCATTCCGTAAAGACTGTTTAACATTTCCTTGCTAATCAAATATTCAACTTCTTTGCCCTTTACCCCCTTTAATGTTGTTTTATCTGAATAAAACTTTAACACGCAATTCAATATTTCTTTTGGTAAATAATCACGCTTATAAAAATACGCTATCCCGATTTTAATTTTTTCATACTGATAAAAAACTTTTAAGTTTTTATAATCAACATCGGTTAAAACGGTCATTAAATAATCTGCACTGAATAACCGCCCATTGTCTGATTTAGCGTTTTCTTTTTTCAAACATTTAGAGATTGAAATAATAGGTTGTAAATCTTTTGTTGTTTTTATTCCCCATAATTCAACGGTAAAAAGACAACAATATTTTTCTATATATTTTTCAAATTGTTCTATAGTTAAATTGTCTTTCCTTGTTCCTTTGCTCATGGGGTATTTTTCCGACAACATGACAGTAGGATAACTACTGGTAAAATCATAACTAGAAACATTTTTACAAGTTATGTTTGAATACAAACTATTTGCATGAGTAAAACCGCCTTGAAAAGCAAACCTTGCTATTTTATATTCAAGTGGTGTCAAAGTTAATGATTTATGAATCATTGTTGCATAGGCTTTATTTTTGAAACACTCTTTTCTAGTGTATCGCCTAACACGCCCTGTATTAGTCAACGGTATTTTATCCAGTCTACCGTATAATAAAACCTGTTCTTTGATATAAGCGTTTACAATTAAAACATCATTATAACAGTATGCTAATTCAGTTTCGGTTAATGGTGTTTTATCAGTACGCAATAATTTATAGTCTAAATCACCCTGTAATTTTTCAATTTTTGTTAGGTGTATATCATCACACAATTTAGCAAGAGATTTACCACTTAATAAATACGAACAACGAAAAGTTATAAAATCGGTTTTTGCAAATAATACTTTTCTGTTATCCATTGCAAAAACATCTATCCACTTAAAATATTTTCGGATAAATTGAAATTCATAACTTAAATTGTGAACATACACAATTATATTTAAGTCATTTATTAAGCGTTTAATTTTATTTGTGAATGTAACGAAATCTTTTAATGTTCTACCGATAAAAATAAAATCATCAATAGCAAATTGCCATATATAGCATAATGAACTTTTAATAACTTCATTTTCATATTTTGGATTTTCTTTTAATCGCCTGTCATACTCTTGTAAAGAAATAACGGAATTAGTTTTTTTTTCAATAAAAAAACTAGATGTTTCAATGTCAAAAGACATTGCAACATCTAAAAACTTTTTGCCTTTAGAATTGAATGTCTTATATTGAGAAAAATTAAAATTGTCTATCTGTTTCCAGTCATAAACATTATAATTCATTTGTTGCCTTTAATATCTCTTCTGTCAATTTGTCTTGAATAACTAGGTTATAATCCATAACATCTAAATTGTGTTGTAACGTGTTGTTTAACTCTATAACATCTTCAAAAAGAAAATCTATTTGTGGATTGCTACCATATTTTAACGGTGATTTACTTATAAAATCCCTTTGTCTACTGTCAAATTGATTTAACATATAATCGACTTCTTTTGTTGGCAATGATAAATCTTTTGATAATTTTGACACATATTTATTATATTCTCTTTTTGTTGAAATCCCGCTTTCATTTACAATTCTAGCCTGTGATAACGCTTTTAATTTATCTTCAAGTGTTCCTTTTCGTGATATATGGGTAATCCCCTTATCTTCAAAAATACCCCTTTGAAAATCATTCATTCTTTGTAATCGTTTGTTTGCTTTATCGACTTCACTTTTTAATACTTTTGATAAATCATCTTGAATAATGCTGTAAGCTTTATCTTTTACAATATCTTTAGCAAGTTTTCCAGTTTTTAACTTGTCTTTTACATCTTCTACAACTTCTGTAAAATTATTTTTCTTTATAGTTGCCATTTTATCCCCCTATAAATAAGGGGTGTATTGTTACACCCCTGTTTCTCAATGAATCGGAATCAGCAAATTAAAACGGTGTAATGTTTACCCATTCAACATTCACACATTCACGATTGTATTTTTTAGAATGGTATGTATTGATTTTTACACCACATTCCCCATTGTTGATAGCCTCTACACTGTCAACATCTGAACAAATTGCTTTTGCGTTTTCGTTTTGACCTGTAGGTAAATCAAAATTGAAAAAATCGTTATCCTTTTCAAGTGAAACAAAATAACGAATACCAAACTTTCCATTCACAGAGAAAACACCGTTTACTTTGTAAATCTCATTCAAAGTAATTTCATTTACCTTTTTGAATGGCAAATCTTTTTTAGCATTTTTGAAAGTTGCTACAACTTTGTTCATTTTTGTAAAGTCCATACGCTTTACCCCTTTTAATTATTTTTAGATAAATAGTGTTATCTAGTACACCCGATTATTTTTAGAGTGTTTAACAAACACTCAATTTTAAGGCTTCTTCTTTATATCCGATACTTGCATTTTTATAAAACTTTGCTAACTGGTATTCCTTTAATTGATAATATGCAATAGCAATTAAACACATACAATCGGATAATTCTATAAATCTTTCATAACTGGTTTTCATAATTAGTATTATATAACATTGTATAAGATTGTCAATACTGAATAAATAATTTTTTACATTTTTTCACTAGGGGAAAATCTTTCAAGGGGAAAAGGTGTCTT
>Ga0233383_1000929_pt1 | contig 10694 bp, 8 predicted proteins | sample ElkDunMinimDraft_14_FD_191542 | JGI IMG/M metagenome (GOLD analysis project Ga0233383, IMG submission 191542) | Fecal eukaryotic communites from dung pellets of Tule Elk in California, USA - Elk Dung G16 | ecosystem: Host-associated > Mammals > Digestive system > Large intestine > Fecal | place...
GATGTGTCGCGGGCCACGTGGCGGATGCCCAGGCGCGTATCGACATGGGCGCGACCGCCGGCCAGCAGCACACCGTTGGCGGTCAGCGAGGCGGCCTTTCCGAGCAGGCGCACGTCGAGTTCATGACGCGACAGCGCGCCACCCGCTTCGACGTCGACCCGGGTATAGGCCGAGGCGGCCTGCAGTTCGGCATCGGTGCGCAGGAAGCTCGTCGCACCGGCGTCGCGCTGTTGCAGGCGGACATGGCGCAGCGCGGCGCGGTCGGCGAGACGCAGCGACATCACGCTGTTGTCGAGATGGCGGTGCGCAGTGGCGTCGATGTGATGTTCGACCAGGGTCAGCGATGCGTCCGCGCCCAGTGCGATGTGGTGGCGCAGGTGCCAGGCGAGATCGCCCTCCGCCGGCGCGCCGACGAACACCAGGTGCACGGGGCGCTCGACCTGTGCGCCGTCGGCCACGGTGACCGAGATGCCGTCATCGGCCAGCGCGGCATTGAGGCGGGCAAACACCGCATCGCCACGGTCCTCGATCGACGGCAGGCAAGCGCCGGCGCCGGTGCGGCCGATCGTCAGGCCGGGGGTCGGGGCGGTGTCGGACAGTGCGTCGGAATACCCGCCGTTGACGAAGACGATGCGCGGCGCGGGAATGTCGGCCAGCAGGCCGGCATCGACGGTGAACCCGCCGGTCGCAGTGCCGAAGCTCCGACGCTCGAGTGCCCTCAGCGAGGTGTACTTCCACGATTCGCTGCGCGGCCCGGGCAGGCCGGTGGCGAGCGCGGCATCGAGTGCGGCGCGGCGGCCGGGATCGCCGCCGAAACCGGCAGCAAGGGAGTCGAGCAGCGCGCTCATCAGGCAACGGTCTCCGGGGCAACGCGGTCCTTGATCCAGGCATAACCCTGGGCCTCGAGCTGCAGCGCCAGTTCCGGACCGCCGCTCTGCACGATGCGGCCATCGGCGAGCACGTGGACCACGTCCGGCTTGATGTAGTCGAGCAGGCGCTGGTAGTGGGTGATCACGATGAAGGCGCGGTCCGGCGAGCGCAGCGCGTTGACGCCGTCGGCGACGCTCTTGAGCGCGTCGATGTCGAGACCCGAATCGGTTTCGTCGAGGATCGCCAGCTTCGGTTCGAGAACGGCCAGCTGGAAAATCTCGTTGCGCTTCTTCTCGCCGCCCGAGAACCCCTCGTTGACGCCACGGTGCAGCAGGCGGTCGTCGAGGTGCAGCACGGCCAGCTTCTGGCGAACCAGCTTGAGGAACTGCATCGAATCGAGTTCTTCCTCGCCGCGCGCCTTGCGCTGCGCATTGAGCGCGCTGCGCAGGAAATAGGTGTTGTTCACGCCCGGAATCTCGACCGGATACTGGAACGCCAGGAACACGCCAGCCGCGGCCCGTTCCTCCGGTTCCAGCGCCAGCAGGTCGTCGCCTTCGAACGAGACACTGCCGGCGGTGACTTCGTAGCCGTCGCGACCCGACAGGATATGGCCGAGCGTGGACTTGCCGGCGCCGTTCGGCCCCATGATCGCGTGCACTTCGCCGGGCTTCACATGCAGCGAGAGGCCCTTGAGGATTTCGCGCTCGTTGATGGAGGCGTGGAGGTTGTCGATATTGAGCATGGGGTGCGGGATTCGGAAATATGAAAAGGGGGCGGGTCTGGCGGACGCGAACACGCGCCGCGCGGCCGGCGGGATCAGCCGACCGAGCCTTCCAGCGACACGTCGAGCAGCTTCTTGGCCTCGACCGCGAATTCCATCGGCAGTTCGCGGAACACCTGCTTGCAGAAGCCGTCGACGATCAGGCTGACCGCGTCTTCCTCGCTGATGCCACGTGCGCGGCAGTAGAACATCTGGTCGTCGCTGATCTTCGATGTCGTGGCTTCGTGTTCCACAGTCGCACCGGGATGCTTGACCTCGATGTAGGGGAAGGTGTGCGCGCCGCACTCCTTGCCGATCAGCAGCGAATCGCACTGGGTGTAGTTGCGCGCGCCTTCGGCGCCTGCGCCGATCCGCACGAGGCCGCGATAGGTGTTCTGGCCGCGACCGGCGCTGATGCCCTTGCTGACGATCTTCGATTTGGTGCGCTTCCCGACGTGGATCATCTTGGTGCCGGTGTCGGCCTGCTGGCGGTGGTGGGTCAGCGCGACCGAATGGAATTCGCCGGACGAGTCGTCACCCAGCAGCACGCAGGACGGATACTTCCAGGTGATCGCCGAACCGGTTTCGACCTGGGCCCAGACCACCTTGCTGCGATCGCCACGGCATTCGGCGCGCTTGGTCACGAAGTTGTAGATGCCGCCCTTGCCGTTCTCGTCGCCCGGGTACCAGTTCTGCACCGTCGAATACTTGATCTCGGCGTCTTCCAGCGCGACCAGCTCCACGACCGCCGCATGCAGCTGATTCTCGTCGCGCATCGGCGCGGTGCAGCCTTCGAGGTAGGACACGTAGGCCTTGTCCTCGCAGATCACCAGCGTGCGCTCGAACTGGCCGGTGTGGCCGGCGTTGATGCGGAAATAGGTGGACAGTTCCATCGGGCAGCGCACGCCCTTGGGAATGAACACGAAGCTGCCGTCGGAAAACACTGCCGAGTTGAGCGCGGCGAAGTAGTTGTCGCCGACCGGCACCACGCTGCCGAGGTACTGCTTGACGAGGTCGGGGTGCTCCTGGATCGCCTCGGACATCGAGCAGAAGATGATGCCCTTCTCGGCCAGCTCCTTCTTGAAGGTGGTGCCGACGGAGACCGAATCGAAGACCGCGTCCACCGCAACCCCGGCCAGCCGCGCGCGTTCGTGCAGCGGCACGCCCAGTTTGTCGTACGTGTCGAGCAGTTCCTTGGGCACGTCGTCGAGCGAGGCGTACTTGGCCTTGGGCGCGGAGTAGTAACTGACCGACTGGAAATCGATCGGCGCGATCGACAGCTTCGCCCAGTGCGGGACCGGCATGGTCAGCCAGTGCCGATACGCGGCGACGCGCCAGTCGGTCATCCACTGCGGCTCTTCCTTCTTCGCAGAAAGGGCGCGGACGACGTCCTCGTCGAGACCCGGCGGGAAGCTGTCGGACTCGATGTCGGTGACGAAGCCGGCGTCGTAGCGACGGCCGAGCTGCTCGTGGATTTCGCGGTTGCTTGCAGGTGCTTCGATGATGTCGGTGGCCATGGGGGCTGCCTACTGTCTAGGTGCGGGCGAGGCGGGCGTCGATGCGCTTGGCCCCGCCGGCGGTGGAAATGGAGTGCGGACGCGACGATTCGTCGAGCATCTGCGCCAGGGTCACGGCGCGCAGCGCATCGGCCACCACGTCGTTGATGCGCCGCCAGTTGCCGCTGACGCCGCACTGCTCGGAAATGCCGCAATGGCCGTCGTGCAGGCTGCACTCGGTGATCGCCAGTGGCCCTTCCATGGCCTCGACGATCTCGACGAGCGTGATGGCGGCGGCATCGCGGGCGAGCCGGTAACCGCCGGTGGCGCCGCGGAAGCCCTCGACCAGGCCGGCTTGTGCCAGCGGTTTGAGCAGCTTGCTGACCGTCGGCGCCTCGAGCCCCGAATGCTCGGCAAGCTCGGTCGCACTCATCACTGCCTGTGGGCGGGCGGCAAGCACGGTCAGCACGACGGTGGCGTAGTCGGTGAGTTTGGTGACGCGAAGCACGATGAGGAGGCCGGTGGCGTGTCAAAGCGGACCAAAATTGTACGCTTTTGCGGCGCCCCGCTCAACGCGGCAGGCTTGCCGGTGTTCAGCCCGTGGCGCAGTGGCGGGCCGCGACGATGTTGTCCACAATGCGCCGCAACCCTGACGCGGATCCTGCGATGCCGAACAAGTCCAAGTCCAAGCCGCCGAAGAAGATCGAGGCGCGCCTCTCCAGCATCCATGGCAATGGTGTGTTTGCGACGGAAGCCTTCGCCAAGGGCGAGCGGATCATCCGCTACAAGGGCTTCCTGCGCACCCATGAAGATGTCGACGAGGAATATGGCGATATCGACGAGGACGGGCACACGTTTCTGTTCACGCTCAACGACGAGTACGTGATCGACGCCAACGTCAAGGCCAACGTCGCGCGCTGGATCAACCACAGCTGCGAGCCCAACTGCGAGGCGGTGGTCGAGGAAGACGCCAAGGGGCGGCGCGACAGGGACAAGGTGTTCATCGAAGCGATCCGCGACATCGCGCCCGGCGAGGAGCTGACCTACAACTACGGCATCACCCTGGCCGAGCGCCATACCCCGAAACTGAAGAAGCTCTGGGGCTGCCGCTGTGGTTCGAAGAAATGCACCGGGACGATGCTGCAGCCCAAGAGGTGAAGTAGAGAGTCTTCGGCGTTGCGGAATCCGCGCCCCTCGGGCCGGGAGACGCGAGGCGACTGGCATGCCGACGGTGGCGGGAACGGCAGATCTCGGAAACCGCGCGCCAGGGTGGTCGCCTGCTTCTCCGCGTACGGTCGCGATCCACTATCCAGGCACCTCAAGTGCGCTCGCGTAGTGGTGCGAATCCGCGCCGCGGCGTCTCCGGGCTCGGCGCGGCCAGCGCACGATTGCCCTCTCGAGCGAACCGACCGTCGGCAGGATCGGCGCGTACAGGTTGCTCACCGGCAAGGGGCGAGTTGGGGTCGGAGTCTTTTGCGTCGCCGGGCCCGTAACGCTGCCGGCACATTTCTGTGGGCCGGAAAGCTCAGCTAGCGCTCATGCCTCTTCACGCCTCGCGGCCCGGTCCGGATAGGTGCGGCGCGGCGGACCAATGAGAACGCGCTAGCCTGGAAACCCGGCTCCTGCTCCGCTCGCCAGACCGACGACGCGCTATCGCAGGATGATGCCGATGCGTCCGACGAACCCGTCGTACTGCCGTGTCGGCACGTTCGAGTTGTTCCTGGCGTATCCAGCCTCGCCAAAGAGACTGAAACGCTCGTTCAGTCGCTTCTCGATACCGGCGGTGACGCGCAATGTGTTGTCGCTGCGGTCGTACGGATAGAGGGATGAGAACGGCGCTTTGTAGTCCCGATGCGCGAAGTAGACGCGACCATAGGCTTGCAGATCGTCACGAAGGTCGGTACGCGCGATCAGCTGGGCGCCATAGCCGTTGTAGCTGAAACGATCGTCTTCGGCATCCGCGCGCAGGCCCAGGAGTGAGCCCGTGATCCTCGTAGGGCCGCCGTTGGGATGCCAGAAGTGGCGAACTTCACCCAGCCACTCGCTCTGGTCGTATCCGCTGAAGCGCCGCTCGGTCTGGTTGCGATAGCCGTAACGCAAACGCAGCGTCGTGGTGTGCTCCGGATTGTGGCGGTGGATGAGCTGCGTATCCAGCCGCGGCCGATCGAATACCCGCCCATCATTTCCGAACACATACTCGTAGCTCGGCTGAAATCGCAGCTTGGTCCTGTTGTCGGAGGTCAGCGGCACGTCGAAGCGGGCCGCGATGGCGAGCGGGTAGCGGTTGTAATCCGACTCCGAGGGGAAGATGCGAGCCCCGGCCGATGCGCGCACGACCGCGGGCCCGAGGTCGTAGTTCACGCCGATCTCCCCATCGAAGCCAGATCGGATGCGATCCTGATAGGGCGAAGTGTCGATGACATCCGGTGGCACCACATCAAGCCCGTAGGACAGCTCGCCGTCCACCGAAACGCGGCCCTCCTGAGCCCAGGCAGATTGCAGCGCCACTGCAGAGGCGAGAGTCGCCGCGAGCGCGATCCTTTTCATGCGGCCTCCTCGGGACGCGGGTTCGGTGGCGGACTTTGGGGCCAGGGATCACGGCCGATCTGAATCCGCGTCGAGGTCGACATGAGCGGAATGCTGAGCGCCGATTCCAGCGTGTACCACGCACGTAGTGCACGAAAGAGGACGTACGCCGGCAGCGAAAGCAGGGCCCGCGGACGATTGTTCGCCAGGATCGCAAGGGCCGCCGCCAGCATGGGAGAGCCGATCAGCACGGCCACGATTGCCTGCCAGTGCGGGAGGGCCACCGACCCGGACGTGATCAGGAGTTCCAGAACACCGAATGCGACCAGCGGGATCATCATGGCCCGACGCGAGGTGTTCAGCAGCATGTACGGGAGTACCAGCTTGCCCCGAACGCTGAAATTGGAGGCGCTGATCAGCGAGTGCGCACGAGCGCTGACGTGGTACACCGACCGGAACCAGCGCAACCGTTGCTCGCGAAGGTGGGCGAAGCTGGTCGGTACTTCCGACACATAGCCGACGCGCTGGTCGACCAGCGTGCGATATCCGAGTTCCGCGATCCGCAGGGAGAAGTCGGTGTCCTCTCCGTTCATGCCGGATGCGAACTGCCCGACCGAGCGCACTGCTTCCGCGCGATAGACGACGAACATGCCGGGGATCCCGACCAGGCCGGATGCGGCGCTGAGCGCGGGAGAATAGAAGCCGTGCTTGACGATCACCTCGACCCGGCGACCCGGATCGAAGATTCCCCCGCCCGGTGGCAGGGGAACTCCGCCGACCGCGCCGACGCTCGGATCGCCGAAATTCTGCATCGCGAGCACAAGGTTGTCCTCGCGGACATGGGTGTCCGCGTCGATCCGGACGATGAAATCGTGGCTGGCCCGCAAGACCCCTTCGTTCAGGGCGTGTGCCTTTCCGGGGGTGCCGACATGAAGGACGGTGCCCTGGATCGCCCGGCAGGTGCCGATCGTCGCCCGCGCGATCTCCGCCGTCGCGTCCTGCGATCCGTTGTCGATGATGATCACCTCGACCGGTTGACCGTAATACGCGGCGGCCCGATCGATGTACTGGATCGTCTGGCCGATCACGTACTCCTCGTTATGCGCCGGCACGATGATCGAAATCGGCGGCCTGAAGTCGCGACGCAAGTGGCGATTCCGCTCGAAGATGGCAATCACGTAAAGCAGGGCGAACCACACCAGCAGCAGGAGGATGACGCCGGGGCCAATGCCGCCGAGCAGGGTGATCCTGCGCAGTTCGTCAAACAGCGGGCTGGGCGTAAACGCCGCCCACGTCGACACGATCGTAGCCACCGCCCCGGTCAGCCCCAAGCGCCAGAACGTCCGGGTGTTGGGCTGATGCCCGCGCACGACCGGAACAGGTGAAGGCATGGCGCCACGCCGGATGATGACGAAAGCGAATACCGCCAGGCCGGCGAACCCGGCCATGACCTGGATCGCGAGCAGGGGGAATGGTGTCCCCGTGTAGGCGAACAGGGCGATGCTTCCCATGTCGAGGATGAGGCACAAGGCGATGTAGCGCAGGCATACATCAAGACAGAAAAGGATCCGTGCCCGTACCGTCCCTGCCGCGAAGATCGAGAATGCGACGAAGAAGGACAGCATGAAGGTACGGATCGAGATCGCACTGAACCCGACATAGGGCCCAAGCACATAGTCATGGGCGTAGAAGATGTGGTCGAGATAACCGAGCTCGAACACCCACAGTTGAAGCAGTGCAAGGATGGCAAAGGTCAGCAGGAGCGCTGGCGCGCGCGACAGGGCCACCGGGGACGCCAGACCGCCGGCCAAGCTGTCGGCCGATCCGAAAGTGGCTCGCCGACGGTCGGACTCCGGAGGAAGCATTATCGTGCAGCATCGGCAGTGGCGCGGGGCGCGCCGGTTGCACCCGCCGCCGCCGGCGCGGCCACCTCGGCCGGCCGATTGACAGTCACCAGCAGCGCGACAGCGGCCCTCGGGGCACCGGCCTGCGGTGAGAAACGCTCCACGACAGCTCCTTCGCGCTCGTCGCCAGGAAAGTAGACCAGCCATTGCTGCCCGGCCGGGCGAACCTGCGCCAGCGCCGCCGACAGGTCTCCGGTCAGCACCTCGATCGTGGAGCGGGGCTGTGCGGGAGAGAAGGAGAGCGACGTCGGCTTCGTCTGTCCCAGCAGCAGGGCCGCGGTCTGCGCCTGCGGTGCGCTGAGCGGACCGCTACCGAGCGCGACCGGCATGTTGGCGTGCAGCAGTGCCGCCAACTGTGCAAACGGGGTAACGACGCGCTCACCCCCGCCAACGAGCACCGTGTCGGGCAGCATCTCCGCTGCGATCAGGCGACGCGAGCCGCAACGTAACTCGTCCCGCTCATGCGCGGTCAAGGTGATGGCGAGTTCATTGCGTTCGGCGTGATCGGCGGCCGGCAGTGCAACGGAGGTGTCAAGGCGCTGGTCCACGTCGCTCAGGGAGCGCGTGAGCAACAGATGGTCGTTCAACGTCACGAACAAGGCGGTGCGGGTCTCGCCTATCGGCCCCATCAACATGCGCAGGTCGAGGGCAGAAGGCAGTTCGCCGTTCGGCAGCTGCGATACGTCGTAGCGGTAGCGCCAGGTGGTCTCGCGGTCGAAGCGACGGGCACCGGCATTCTCACCCTCCGTGGCAAGGCTGATGGGATAGCGCAGCTCCGGCATGCGCAATGGACGGCCGATCGCGGCTTTCTCCAGATCGACCAGCTGCTGGCCGGCATAGCCGCTGTCTCCGAAATAGATGCCATAGCCTCTCTGGACGAGGCGTGCGGCAGTGATCAGCGTGACGGAGTCGCCAGCTTTCTCGTCGATGCCCCATTTCACCGGGATCAGGTCCCCCCAGAGCGCCAGCCGGTCGGCTGCCGTCGAGGCAGGCTTGTCGAGTGCCAGTCGCAGGCCGGTATCCGGCAGGATGGTGACGACGGCAGCCAGCGCTTCGTTCGGCGTGCATTCCGCCATCGGTCCATGGCCGACGAGCGCAAGCCGCACGTCGAGTTCGCCAGCGGCCAGTTCGGTCGGGGTGAGTTCCACCTGGACGCGTTGGCGGGTCGGCCCGTTCTGGAGCACGGTGTCCGCGCGCTTGATGCCGTTGATGGTGACGCGCAGCGCGCCTTCGGCCCCCGGAACCGTGTCCGAGGTGAAGGCGAGGTTGTACATGCCACTCAGTGGCCGACTGTCGCTGGGCAGCTGGAATTGCTCGCTCGCGTAGGACGGGAATCCGGAGAGGATCAGGGGCGCATCGGGATGGGTCTGCGCGACGAAGACGTCCTTCCCGCCATCGTTGTCATCCTGGAATGAAAGGGAACCGCGCTGGTAGTCGGCGAACACCGGTACGGCGACCTGGGCGTTTCGCCCCATGACGCGATCGAAAAGCCCGCTTTGCTCCACCGCGATGAGCAAGCCGACGAAGAGAAGTGCCAGCAGGCACAGAACCCACAGTCTCATATACCTTCTCCTTCATCGTTGGGTCGTGCTTGGTGTGCGGAGAACGACCGGTCAGGCTCTTCCAGCGCCGCACGACGTGACCTGTTCCAGGCAGAGCGGGCGCGGATCTGGCTCCGATCCACCCGGTCGACATAACGGTCCGAGATCTCGAGGGTTTCGGTGAGCAGTGCATCGGTCAGCAGGATCGGATCCAGGCCGAGCCCACGGAAGGTGGCGTTGCTGACCCGCAGCTCGTTTTCGTCGGCTTCCTCTCGGGGATTCGGGACGAAGTTGACCTCTGCCCCGGTGAACCTGGACACCAGCTCTGCAAGATCCCGCACGCGCAGGGTTTCCGCCGCCTGGTTGAGAATCTTGACGCGGTCTCCGCGTTGCGGCGGGTTCGCGATTGCGAGTTCGACGCACCGGACCGTGTCTTCGACATGAATGAACGCGCGGGTCTGACCGCCCGTACCGTGGACGGTCAGCGGATGGCCGATCGCCGCCTGGACGAGGAAGCGATTGAGAACCGTCCCATATTCACCCTCGTAGTCGAAGCGGTTGACCAGGGCCGGGTGAAGGCGGGTTTCCTGCGTCTGGGTTCCCCAGACCACCCCCTGGTGAAGATCGGTAACCCGGACGCGGTCGTTGTGGGCGTAATACTGGAACAGGAGTTGGTCGACCGACTTGGTCAGGTGATAGACACTGCCCGGCTGGGTCGGGAAAAGTATCTCCCGGTCGATCAGGGCGCCATGGTCGTCCGTAACCTTGACCTTGAGGTACCCCTCCGGAATTTCGAATCCGGCGCCGTAGTAGCCGTACACACCCATCGTGCCGAGGTGAACCACATGGCAGTCGAGATCTGCCTCGACGATTGCGACCAGCAGGTTGTGCGTACCGACGACATTATTGTCCACCGTGTAGCGCTTTTCGACCTGTCCACGCATCGAGTAAGGGGCGGATCGTTGCTCGGCAAAATGTACGATCGCGTCGGGACGTTCCGTATCGACGAGCGCAGCCAGACGCGCATAGTCTTTCGCGATATCCACATACTGGAAACGAATGACCTTCCCGCTGACCTCGCGCCATGCGTTCAGCCGCACGTCGATCGTCGAGATGGGGGTGAGGCTTTGCGCGCCCATCTCCGCGTCAATGCGTCGCCGCGAGAGGTTGTCGACAATCACAACGTCATGGCCGAGGTAGGACAGGTGCAGTGCCGTAGGCCAACCGCAGAAACCGTCGCCGCCAAGAACGAATATCTTGGACATTAACTTGCCCTCGTCCCGATGGCCGATTGCGCCGACGATTAATTCGGCGAAGTGATGGCGGACGTTCTGGTGCGGTGATAAAGCTGAATTGAGGGGCTTCAAGCGCAGTTGGGTTGCTGCCCTCGCGAAGCTAGTGCGCAAGAAGTGTTTATCCCGTGACGCCTGAGTTACTGGAGCGGTCGCTTTTTTTCAGAGGGTGGATCTGAATGCGATGGCATATCCGAAGGCTTCCAGCGCACCCCTTTGCCGATGTCGACCAGGGCGGCCATAGCTTTCTTTTTTTTTGCTCACAACGAATATTTGGTCGACGCCAGGGTCAAGGCCAGCGTCGC
>Ga0233383_1000932_pt1 | contig 10667 bp, 7 predicted proteins | sample ElkDunMinimDraft_14_FD_191542 | JGI IMG/M metagenome (GOLD analysis project Ga0233383, IMG submission 191542) | Fecal eukaryotic communites from dung pellets of Tule Elk in California, USA - Elk Dung G16 | ecosystem: Host-associated > Mammals > Digestive system > Large intestine > Fecal | place...
GACATCATGGAGAACCCGGTCGGTACCGGCGCCTTCATGCTGGACAGCTTCATGCCGCAGGCCTTCACGTTCGTCGCCAACCCCGACTACTGGGGCGGCGAGCCGGAGCTGCAGAAGATCCGCTGGATCGCGCTCTCCGGCAACCAGGCCGGCGCCGACGCGGTCTCCGCCGGCACGATCGACTGGCTGACCGGACCGATCCCCGACATCCAGAACACGAACAAGAACCACCCCCAGTACCACCACCTGACGGCGTTCTCGTCGCAGATGGTCCTGGCCACGTGCTCGTCCGTCGAGATGGGGTGCGAGGGCCCGCAGACCGACCCGGTCGTGCGGCACGCCCTCTACAACGCGCTGGACCGCACCCAGCTCAACAACCTCGCGTTCGAGAAGACGGCCGCGCCGGTCTCGCCGGTCTTCGCCCTGACCCCCGGCCAGGACGACTTCGTCACGATCCTCGACGAGAACCAGGCCCCGATGACCGCGCAGCCGGCGGAGTCCACGCGACTCCTCGAGGACGCCGGCTGGGCCAAGGGCGCGGACGGCATCTTCGCCAAGGACGGGCAGCGTCTGTCCCTGTCCGTCGAGGTCGTCACCGGGTGGACCGACTACATCACCGCTCTCGACGTCATCAGCTCGCAGGCCCGTGCCGCGGGCATCGAGATCAACGTCTCCCAGTCGTCGTGGAACGAGTGGACCGAGCGCAAGGTGACCGGTCAGTTCCAGCTCGCCATCGACGGTGTGCACCAGGGCCCGCAGCCCGACCCGTACTTCGTCTACCAGGACTTCTTCCACTCGCGGAACGGCGCCGCGGTGGGTGAGCGTGCCGGCAACAACTTCGCGCGCTTCGCCGACCCCGAGGTCGACGCCGCGATCGAGGCGCTCACGGCCATGGCCTTCGACGACCCGGCCCGCCAGGCGCACTTCGACACGATCCAGCAGATCCTGCTGGACGAGATGCCGTACATCCCGGTCCTCAACGGCGGCACCACCTCGGTGTGGAACACCGCGCGCTTCGAGGGCTGGCCCACGCAGGACGACCTCTACGCCTTCCCGGCCGTCTGGTCGTCGTTCGACAACGCGCAGATCTACCAGCGCCTGAGCCCCGTCGGCTGAGCGGCACGTCGACCCCCGAGGAGGAGGACCCATGCGCTTCGTCCTGCGCAAGCTCGGCTTCTACGCCGTCGCACTGTGGGCCGCGCTGACGCTGAACTTCGCGATCCCACGCCTGATGCCCGGCAACCCGGTCGACATCCTGCTGGCACGTCTCCAGCAGCGTGGCGGCCAGGTCACGGCGGAGACGCGCACGGCGTACGCCCTCCTCCTCGGGGGCGACTCCGACCAGCCGATCCTCGAGCAGTACGTGCAGTACCTCGGCAACCTCCTGCGGGGGGACCTCGGGGTCTCGGTCAGCTACTTCCCGGCCCGCGTCAGCGACGTCATCCTGCAGTCGCTGCCCTGGACCATCGTCCTGGTCGGGCTCGCCACGGTCATCACCGCGATCCTGGGTGTCCTGCTCGGCGCCTTCGTCGGGTGGAAGCCCGGCACCTGGCTCGACTCGCTGGTGCCGGCCACCACCCTCATGGCGTCCATGCCGTACTTCTGGCTGGCGCTCGTCCTGGTCTACTTCCTGGCCCGCAACCTGGGCTGGTTCCCCATGCAGGGCGGGTTCGACGTCACCCTGCAGCCCGGCTGGAACGCGGACTTCATCGGCTCGGCGATCCAGCACGGGTTCCTGCCGGCCCTGACGATCGTGCTGGCGTCGATCGGCGGCTGGCTGCTGGGCATGCGCAACATGATGGTCTCCACGCTCTCGGAGGACTACGTCCTGACCGCGGAGGCCAAGGGTCTGTCGCCGACGAAGATCCTGCGCTCGTACGCCGCGCGCAACGCCGTCCTGCCGTCGGTGGCCGGGTTCGCCATCTCGCTCGGGTTCGTCGTCAGCGGGTCCGTGATCACCGAGCAGGTGTTCTCCTACCCCGGCATCGGCAGCCGGCTGCTGATGGCGGTGTCCAACAACGACTTCGCGCTGATGCAGGGCATGTTCCTGTTCATCACGCTCTCCGTGCTGGCCGCCAACCTCGTGGTCGACCTTCTCTACGGCCTCATCGACCCCCGCACCCGGGCTCGGTCCTGACAGGAGACGACCATGACCCACCTCAGCACCGACAACGGACCGACGGTCGGCTCGGCCGCCGACGAGAAGCTCGCCCCGGTGGCGTCGTCCGCCGACAGGCCGCGCGCCGGGTGGCGGGCGATGCTCCCCACGATGACGCCGTGGCTGGCGCTCGGCCTGTTCCTCGTGATCTCGATCGCGCTGTTCGGCACCATCGGCCCGTACCTCGTCGGCGACCCGGGCCAGATCCGCGACATCGGCCTGACGGCACCGTCCGGCGAGTTCGTCCTCGGCACCACGCAGACCGGTCAGGACGTCTTCGCCCAGCTCGCGCACGCCACCCGGGGGTCGCTGCAGATCGGCCTGCTGGTCGGCCTGATCGCCACGGCGCTGTCCTGCTTCTTCGGCATCTACGGTGCCTACCGCGGCGGTCTCACCGACGAGGCGTTCTCGCTGCTCTCCAACGTCATGCTCGTCATCCCCGGGCTGCCGCTGGTCATCGTGATCTCGGGCTTCGTGCCCCGCGAGGCACGCGGGCTCTGGACGATCGCCGTCGTGCTGGCCATCACGAGCTGGGCCGGATCCGCCCGCGTGCTGCGCGCGCAGACGCTGTCGGTGCGCAGCCGCGACTACGTCGCGGCCGCGCGGGTCGCCGGCGAGAGGTCGTGGCGCGTCATCGTCGTCGAGATCCTGCCGAACCTGCTGCCCGTGATCGCGTCGCAGTTCGTGTTCGCGGTCATCGCCGCCATCCTCGGGGAGGCGGGGCTGGCGTTCATCGGCCTGGGCGCCTCGAACGCCTCGACGCTCGGCACGATGCTGTTCTTCGCGCAGAACGGCTTCGCGCTCGGCATGGGTGCGTGGTGGTGGTTCGCGCCCCCGGGCCTCCTCATCGCCCTCTTCGGGATGGGGCTGTCCCTCATCAACTTCTCGATCGACGAGATCATCAACCCCAAGCTCAAGAACGTGCGCGCGCACCGCAAGCGGGCCAGGAAGGCGATCCGCCTCGAGCGGGAGGTCCGGCGGGCGGACCGCCGCACGGCCGGCCGGTCCGAGGCGGGCGCCCAGGAGGTGGCGTCCCGATGACCAGCACAGCGACCCTCGCCGTGGGCCCCGACGCGACGGACCGCGACGCGGTCCTGACGATCCGGGACCTCACCGTGGTCTACGAGGTCGAGGAGCCGGTGACCGCCGTCGAGGGAGCGAGCCTCACGCTGCACCGCGGGGAGATCCTCGGCCTGGCCGGCGAGTCCGGCTGCGGCAAGACGACCCTGGCGTACGCCGTCAACAGGCTGCACCGCCCGCCCGCGCGCATCGCGTCCGGGGACATCGTCTTCCACGACCGGGCGGGTCACGACGTGGACGTCCTGGCGCTCGAGGACGCCGACCTGCGCGAGTTCCGCTGGTCACAGCTCTCGATGGTGTTCCAGGGGGCGATGAACGCCCTCAACCCGGTCACGTCGATCCGTGCCCAGCTGCGCGACACCCTCCGGGCCCACCGCCCGCGCATGACCAGGGCGCAGGTCGAGGCGCGCAGCGTCGAGGTGCTGGAGCGCGTCGGCGTCGACCCGCGACGGCTCTCGTCGTACCCGCACGAGCTGTCCGGCGGCATGCGCCAGCGCGTCATGATCGCCATGGCCATGCTGCTCGAGCCGCAGATCATGATCATGGACGAGCCGACGACCGCGCTCGACGTCGTCGTGCAGCGCGAGATCCTCACGGAGATCGTCCGGCTGCGCGACGAGCTCGACTTCGCGGTCGTCTTCATCACCCACGACCTGCCGCTCCTGCTGGAGATCTCCGACCGCATCGCCGTCATGCTGCGGGGCGAGATCGTCGAGCTGGACACCTCCCAGCGGCTGCTGCGCGAGCCCCGGCACCCCTACACCCGCAAGCTGCTGGGGTCCTTCCCCAGCCTGCACGGCGAGCGCGGTGCGTTCATCCGTTCCGGCGTCGACGAGACAGCCGGGCCCGAGCCGACGACGGAGGTGCCCGCATGACCCGCGTGCACGTGACCGACCTGGTCAAGGACTACACCATCCGCGAGGGGCTGCGGCGCAGCAGGCTGCGCGCCGTCGACCACGTGAGCCTGGACCTGACTCCCGGCAGGACCGTCGCCCTCGTGGGCGAGTCGGGGTCGGGCAAGTCGACGATCGCGAAGATCCTCACCCGCATGGAGTCCCCGACGTCGGGGACCGTGGACGTGCGCCTCGACGACGGCACCCCCGTGCAGGGCTCGCTGTACCGCCGTCAGGTGCAGATGGTGTTCCAGGACCCCTACGCGTCGCTCAACCCGTTCCACACCATCGAGCACCACGTCGCCCGCCCGCTGAGGATCCACCAGCGCACCACGGGCGCCGCCCAGACGCACCAGCGGGTGCTGGAGATGCTGGAGCGCGTCAACCTCTCACCCGCGGAGCAGATCGCTGCCCGACGCCCGCACGAGCTGTCCGGCGGACAGCGCCAGCGCGTGGCGATCGCCCGGGCGCTGGCCCCGGGCGCGCAGGTGCTGATCGCCGACGAGCCGGTGTCGATGCTCGACGTGTCCATCCGCCTGGGGGTGCTCAACCTGCTCGGCCGCCTGCAGCGCGAGGACCGGCTCGCGGTGCTGTACATCACGCACGACCTCGCCACCGCGCGCCACTTCTCCGACGAGATCGTCGTGCTGTTCCGCGGCCGGGTGGTGGAACGCGGGCCGGCGGACGCCGTCATCCTCGACCCGCAGCACGACTACACCAAGCTGCTCGCGATGGCCGCCCCGGATCCGGAGCGAGGGCCGGCGCGGGTCGCCGCCGGTGCGGTGATCGACCGCGCCGCGATCGACAACAGCGTCTGCTACGACCACTTCGCCGGCGAGTGGCAGCAGGTCGGATCCCCCGCGCGGAGCGCGGCAACCGCACGGAGCGCGGCAACCGCACGGAGGACAGCGTGACCGAGTTCGTCCGGGCGTCGATCCCGCCGCCCCCGGCGCCCGCGCCCCTGACCTGGCCCACCGACGGCATCTCCTACGGCGGTGACTACAACCCCGAGCAGTGGCCCCGGGAGGTCTGGCACGAGGACGTGCGCCTCATGAGGGAGGCCGGGGTCACCCTGGTCTCGCTGGGGATCTTCGCCTGGGGCACCGTCGAGACGTCCGACGGCGTGCGCGACTGGTCGTGGCTCGACGAGGTCGTCGAGCTGCTCCACGGCAACGGCATCGCCATCGACCTGGCGACGCCGACGGCCGCGCCGCCGAGCTGGCTGCTCACCGCGCACCCCGAGATCGCCCCGGTCCTGGCCGACGGGTACCGGGAGCCGCCCGGGGGGCGCAACGCGTGGTGCCCGGCCAACCCCGTCTACCGCCACTACGCGCTGCGGCACGTCGAGGAGCTGGCGTCCCGCTACGGTCGGCACCCCGCCGTCAGGCTGTGGCACGTCGGCAACGAGCTCGGCGGCGGCAACATGCGGTGCTACTGCGACCTGTCCGCCGCGGGGTTCCGGGCGTGGCTGGAGGACCGGTACGGGTCGCTCGACGCCCTCAACGCCGCCTGGGGGACCGCGCAGTGGGGCCACCGCTTCGGCACCTGGGAGGAGATCGACCCTCCGCGCGGCCGCCACGGCGCCCCCAACCCGTCCATGTTCCTCGACTTCGAGCGGTACTCGTCGGACGCGCTGCTGTCGCAGTACCTCGCCGAGAAGGAGGTCATCGAACGGCACTCCGACGCCCCGGTGACGACGAACTTCATGGTGGGTGCGGGTGCGCAGGTCGTCGACTACGCCTCGTGGGCGCCGCACACGGCGGTCGTGGCGAACGACCACTACACGCTGGTGGACGACCCGTACCGCGAGCAGGAGCTGGCCTTCGCGGGTGACCGGATGCGGGGCATCAGCGCCGGCCGGCGGCCGTGGCTGCTCATGGAGCACTCCACCGGCAGCCCGAGCTGGCAGCAGCGCAACCGGGCGAAGGACCCGGGCGAGATCGGGCGCAACGCGCTCGCGCACGTCGCGCGCGGCGCGGACGGGGTGCTGTTCTTCCAGTGGCGCGCCTCACGCGCCGGGGCGGAGCAGTTCCACTCCGCGATGCTGCCGCACAGCGGGACGCGGTCGCGCATCTGGCGCGAGGTGGTCGAGCTCGGTGGGCACCTGCGCGCGATCGCGGAGGTCGCCGGCACCCGGGTGGAGCCCGCGCGGGCCGCGATCGTCGTGGACGACGCGGCGGGGTGGGCGCTGGGCCACGGGCTCAAGCCGCACCGCGGGCTCCGCTACGGTCCCGAGCTGCGCGCCTGGCACCGCGCCCTGTGGGACCTGCAGGTGCTGTGCGACGTGGTTCCCCGGGACGCCGACCTGGAGGGGTACGACCTCGTCGTCGTCCCCACGCTCCTGGTCGTCGACGAGGACCTCGCGGCACGGCTGGACGCGGTACCGCGGCGTGGCGGCACGCTCCTCGTGACGTACCTGTCCGGTGCGTGCGACGAGCGCAACCAGGTGATCCCCGGGGGGTTCCCGGGCGCCTTCCGCGAGGTGCTGGGTGCCTGGGCCGACGAGTTCTACCCGTTGCAGGTCGGGGAGCGCGCCACGCTCGACGACGGCAGCTCGGTGGCCGACTGGACCGAGCGCGTGCACCTCGACGGCGCCGAGGCGGTCGTCTCCTACACCTCCGGCTCCCTGGCCGGTGGTCCGGCGGTGACGCGCCGCCAGGTCGGCCGCGGTGCCGCCTGGTACGTCTCCGCCCCGCTGGAGCCCGCCGCGGTGGACCGCGTCACCGCCCGGCTGCTGGCGGAGACGGGGATCGCTCGCACCGTCGAGGCGCCGCCCGGCGTGGAGGCGGTACGCCGGGTCGGCGACGACCGGTCGTACCTCTTCCTCCTGAACCACACGGGTGACGAGCACACCGTCGCCGCGACGGGCACCGAGCTGCTCACGGGTACCGACGTCGAGCCGCGCGTGACGCTCCCGCCGGGGACCGTGCGCGTCGTGCGCGAACGCTGACCGCCCCCGCCCGCCCCCCGACCTGCCCGGCACGCACGCCCGGCGGGTACCCCGACCCTTCCCGCACCACCGACACGCGAGGACTCCCGTGACGTACCTCCCCCCGACCTTCCGCCCGCTGCACGAGGGCTGGACCCTCACCGCCGTCGACGGCCCGGTGCCCGCCGCCGCCGCGGAGGCCCTCGCGGCCGGTGTCCCGGCCGTCGTGCCGGGCGAGGCGCACCTGGACCTGCTGGCGGCCGGGCTGGTCGCCGACCCCTTCGACGGCGACAACGAGGCCGCGCAGCAGTGGATCGGCGACACCTCGTGGCGCTTCACCACCACGTTCGTGTGGAGCCCGGGCGAGGCCGAGCGCCATGACCTGGTGGCGCACGGTCTCGACACGGTCGCGACGGTCGAGCTGAACGGGGCCGTGGTCGCCCGCACGCAGAACATGCACCGCTCCTACCGCTGGGACGTGCGGGAGCTGCTGCACGAGGGCACCAACACGCTGACCGTCACGTTCGCCGCGCCGGTCCCCGAGGCGCTGGCCCGCGCCGAGCGGGACGGCGCCCTGCCGCGGACCAACCACCACGAGTACAACCAGCTGCGCAAGATGGCCTGCTCCTTCGGCTGGGACTGGGGGATCGACGTCGCGGGGGCGGGCATCTGGAAGCCGCTCGGCCTCGACTCGTGGTCCGGCGTGCGGGTGGCGTCCGTCCGTCCGCTCGTCGACGTCGACGGCACCACGGGCGTGCTGAGCGCGCACGTGCAGGTCGAGCGGGCGTCGGGCGACGGCGAGGTGCCCGTGACCGTCACCGTGACGTCCCCCGCCGGTGACGTCCTGACCGCCGACGGCGTGGTCCCCGCCGGCGCCGGCACGGGCGTCGTCGAGGTCCGGGTGCCCGACGCGGACCTCTGGTGGCCGGTGGGGCACGGCGGGCAGCCGCTGTACGGCGTCGACGTGCGCGCGGGCGACGGCTCGTGGGCCGGGCGGGTGGGCTTCCGCACCGTCACGGTCGACACGGCCGACGACGAGGCGGGCGCACCGTTCACCCTCCTCGTCAACGGCAGGCCGGTGCTGGTGCGCGGCGTCAACTGGATCCCCGACCACGCGTTCCTCACGCGCGTCACACCCGACCGGTACCGGCGGGCGGTCGCCGACGCGCTGGAGGGCAACGTCAACCTGCTCCGCGTCTGGGGCGGCGGCATCTACGAGAACGACGAGCTGTACGACCTCGCCGACGAGGCCGGGATCCTCATGTGGCAGGACTTCCTGTTCGCGTGCGCCGCCTACTCGCAGGACGCCGCGATGTGGAGCGAGGTCGAGGCCGAGGCGCGGGAGAACATCACCCGCCTGTCCCCGCACCCCTCGCTGGTCGTCTGGAACGGCAACAACGAGAACACCTGGGGAAGCGTCGACTGGGGCTGGGGGCACCGGCTCGCGGGTCGCCCCTGGGGTGACGGCTACTACACCGAGCTGTTCCCCGCACTGCTGGCCGAGCTCGACACCACGCGGTTCTACTCGCCGGCCTCGCCCTTCTCGTTCGGGGACTACCGGTACCCCAACGACGAGCGCTACGGCACCATGCACGTCTGGGACGTGTGGAACCGCGTCGACTACACCGTCTACCGGGACTACCGGCCCCGGTTCGTCAGCGAGTTCGGCTTCCAGGGTCCGCCGGCGTGGTCGACGCTCACGCGGGTCGTCCACGACGAGCCGATGGACCCCTTCGGGCACGAGATGCTCGTCCACCAGAAGGCGAACCAGGGCAACAAGAAGCTCGAGCGCGGCTGGCAGGGGCACCTGCCCGACCCGAGCGGCATCGAGGACTGGCACTGGACCACCCAGCTCAACCAGGCCCAGGCGGTGCGCTTCGGCGTCGAGCACTGGCGGTCGCTGACGCCGCACAACACCGGCACCATCCTCTGGCAGCTCAACGACAACTGGCCGGTGGTGTCCTGGGCCGCGGTCGACCACGACGGGCACCGCAAGCCCCTGTGGCACGCGATGCGTGACGCCTACGCGCCGCGGCTGGCCACCATCCAGCCGCGTGCCTCCCAGGCCGCCCGGGACGCCGCCTGGGAAGGGCTGCCCGCCGAGCCCGACACCACCGCGCTGGTGCTCGTCAACGACACCGCCGAGGACGTCGCCGGCACGTTCACCGCGACCCGGCAGACCTTCGACGGCACCGTGCTCGCGACCGCGACGCTGGCCGCCGAGGTCCCGGCGCGGGGCGCGGCCGACGTCGTGCTCCCCGCTGACGTCGTCACGTTCACCGACGCCTCGCGCGAGGTCGTCGTCGTGGTTCCCGACGACACCGGCAGCGGGTTCGCGCCCGCCTTCCTCGACGGCGCCGACGTCGTCGGGCAGGTGCTCGACCCGGCACCGGTGACGGTCGACGCGGTCCCCGTCGACGGCGGCGTGGACCTGACCGTCACCGCCTCGTCCTACGTGCGGGACCTCATGGTCCTCGCGGACAAGGTCGACCCGGCCGCGCGCGTCGCCGGCGGCATGGTGAGCCTGCCGGCCGGGGCGTCGGTCACGTTCCACGTGGCCACCGCCGCCGACGTCGACCCCGCGGCCTTCGCGGGCACGGTGCGCTGCGCGAACGACCTGCTGGGCCGCGACGGAGCGGGACGTGGGTGACGACCGTCCCTGCAACCCCGACGCGTCCGCCGAGGTGCGCAACGTCCTGGACCACCTGGACGAGCTGCGCGGCCGGGGCGTCGTCCTGGGGCGGCACACCCAGACGCGGGCCCAGGAGGAGCTCGCGTACATCGCGCGGACCACGGGCAGGCTGCCGGCGCTCTGCGGGTTCGAGCTGCTGGCGTACTCGCCGAACATCGACGTCGCCCGGAGCGGCGAGGCGTGCCTGACCGAGGTCGAGCAGAACCGGGGCACCCTGGAGCAGGCCTGGCAGTGGGCCGAGCGCCAGGGCCTGCTCCACCTCACGTGGCACTGGTTCTCGCCGCTGCACGGGAGCGACGCCGAGATCGGGCCCATGGCCGACCTGGCGGCGCTCGAGGTCTCCCGCGTGCCGTGGACGTTCCTCATGACGTGGAGCCAGGAGTGGACCCGCGAGTCGACCACCGACCCGGACGTGCTGCGTGCCGCGTACCACAGCCCGTACGCGGTCACGCTCGACACGTTGCCCGCGCTCTCCTGACCGCGCCGCCCGGACCACCACCGCACCCCCGAGCCCGAGAGGCGACCATGACGACCCTGCGCTGGAGCACCGGCGGACTCGAGACCCTCGTGCGGATCGGGCCGGACGCGCCCGTGACGTTGCGTTCGTTGCGCCCGTCGGACGCGGCCCGCACGGCCGTCCCCGTGACGGTCGACGACGAGGGGCCGGCCACCGTCACCCCGCCTCTCGTGGAGGTGCAGGTGCTCGGCCACGGCCGGTTCCCGGGCAGCCACCGCTACACGTCCACCGTCGTCGGCGCCCGGCTGCGGTACACCGGGCACGAGGTGGTCGACGGTGCCCTGCACCTCCATCAGGTCGACGCCGTGACCGGCCTGCGCGCCACCAGCGTCCTGAGCCCGCTCGCGGGGGCACTGCGGTGCTGGACCGTCCTCGAGGCCGGCGCGTCCCCGGTCACC
>Ga0233383_1000935_pt1 | contig 10645 bp, 14 predicted proteins | sample ElkDunMinimDraft_14_FD_191542 | JGI IMG/M metagenome (GOLD analysis project Ga0233383, IMG submission 191542) | Fecal eukaryotic communites from dung pellets of Tule Elk in California, USA - Elk Dung G16 | ecosystem: Host-associated > Mammals > Digestive system > Large intestine > Fecal | place...
TCAATAGGAATATCAACGTTTACTTTACCAAATCCAGTAAATCCTTCATCTGGGTAATATACACCATTTTCTCTAATAGTAATATTCTGGTTGTTTAATATCAATATATTTGGCTTATATTCATTGTTTTCATAATCCAAAGTACAACTACTATCTTCTGCAATCTGTATTCTAACAGAACAATAAACTCCAGCACAATAATCCTTAAACCTATCTGTAAAAGGCTGGAATATTATATCTTCGTGGTCTGCCATATAATCTTCACAGAACGTATTAATGATATTAGTTAATCCATCTTTTGCTTTAGATTGAATTAAAACTCTATTACTTTCATCGTCCATTAGTCTATCAACAATGAAAAGATTTAATCCATAGGTATCAAATCCATTACTATTAACGTGGCTAGTCTGGGTAATATGAAAAACTCCGTACTCAACACCAGCATTTGCATTCAGTACTTCATATATACTACCATCTGTTGCAGTCCTTATATTTGGTTGCAACTTTGCTATACTTTTTAAAGTATCTATTAAATTAATTAAAGTCATATTATTAGATTTATTTTCTACCTCTTATTCCACCTAACCAAATGCCACAATCAGACATACTATATAAATTAGCATTAATCTGATTACAACATTTCTCATCTACTTCCGCAAAATCATCCCTATATTCCAGAATGAATTCTTGCATCCTCTTACAATAAAAATTGGCTCTAAATCCCCAATATTCCATTAAGTTTGCTTTTTCTGTTTCACCCAAATGAACAATATGTTCATCATTGCTTATAACAGCGCCCATATTGCTTAATTTACTGCCAATAATGGGAATGATATCTGTTAATACCCTATACTTTAAATACGGCTGAATATATAGATTTAAAAGCATTTCATACTTTTCATTTTCTCTTATTGTGTTGTCCTTAATCTTCTTTTGCAATGACTTATATAGTTTAGTTCCAATAATCTGTTGAAGTCCTATTTCTTGTGCTTCCTTCATTGCTGGAAGTAAGAACTTACCAAACAAATTATCATCTAATCCAGAATTTTCCTTTATATATTTTTCGCTTGTTAATAATACCATATCTCTATTTATTACTTATTCATTATTATTTAAGGTGAAAGGCTTAATCTGAATATCCATCAAAGGTTTTAATGCACCAACCATTTTCTTTTGAATTGGTTGTATCATCGTCTTGTTGAATAATTTAAAACTACTTTCATACTCTTCAGATGAAAAACCCAAATTTTCTGTTGCTATACCAAAGAGGTTCGGATTTGCTCTAAACGTGGTAAAAATATCTTGTCTAACCTTTTTAGCAAGACTATTATACCTTTCATCATAATCATCTGTGTTTAGTTTTTCAATAGTTACAGCATTATCTTTATTGCTGTTAAATGCCAACAAAAATCTACTGGCATTCTCTGCACCACAGAATTTTTTATTAATCTGTTTTTCTATTTCGTCCTTCTCTTCATCAGTTGGAACACCATTATTAAAGTTAATGATAGTACTGGCATTAAATCCATTTTTTACCTCGTTAAAATGGAAATGATTAATTTCAACATCAGTTAAACAACTTTCAATTGCTGTGTTCCATAGCGGTGTAGGATATGTTTCCCTACTATTATTTTTGACCATTAGAACAGAACTTTTGGTAACAACACCTTCTTGATATTTTGGTAGGCTAATACATTTTACTCTACCATAAGTTTTATTCCAATCTTCTGAATAGAAAAATACAGAGTTATCTTTATTGCTTCTCACATTTTTTGCATCCAAAGTTTTAATGTTTGCCAGTTTACCAAAACTATTATAAAGCACGTTAAAATAACAAACTCCATAGGTTACATAATCCTTTACTGCCAGTTCTATTTCATTCCTTATCTCATCGGTAACATTAATGCTATCACCCATTACATAATCAGTAATGCCATTGATGATACTATTTAAAGTACTGCATTTCTCAACGATTCCAGCCAAAAATTCTGGATATCTATTATCATTTCCCCAGATTGAAAAATCTTTGTTGCTTATTTCCTTGCTTACATTTTCTGGTATATAATCTACAACGTACCTATTTATACTTGCAAATCCTACTTTTACTTTATTATTTTCCTTTTTATCTTCCATTGTATTGTATTATTTCATCTTCAGTATTATATTCATTAATTTCTGGTTCGTATTTTCCTATCTGCAACAAACCAGTAGCAATTATCTTATTCTCGTGGATTAGTTGGTAATTGTATTCTCCATCATCCATTCCATCTGGTAATATGATATTAAGGTAAACATAATATCCGTTTATTCCTTTAACATCATTCCAAATCTCATATTCTTTATGAGTTACATTGTTTATTAATTTCAGTATCATTTTTTATTAAAATATACCGAAGTTGCACATAATTTTATACCATTTTTATACCAAATTTCACATAATCCAGAAGATTCTATAGTATTTTTATTATTAATTGGAATAAATGTTCTATCTTTGTGACTGGTAAAGATAACACCAGTAATAAGAGGTAATCTCTGATTGAGGTAAGTAACTTAAATATTGATAATTAGGTTATAGTAGGGGGTTCGAATCCCTCTTCTTCCGCTAAAGAGATTCAGGTAAAAACCAGAGTCTCTTTTTTTTAACCTTCCTATCAATCCTTTTATACCCTCAAAGGTATAATTATCAGTTATTTACGTTATTTTGTACCCGAAAAGGTATAATCTCAATCAGATGAAAAAGTTAGAATATAGCATAAATTTTGCTATATAACTTGTAGCCTTTTTAGGGACAAAAAAACCAGTCACATTACTAATGTTATCTTCCAGAGTATTAATGAATTAAAACAAAAAAAACAATGGAACGAACAACATTTTCAATTTCCTATTATTGTAGGAAAAGTAAAGCAACAACCAGAGGGTTAGCACCCATTGAGGTCAGTCTAATTGTCAATGGCAAAAGAACATTTATAAATTTGCCTAGAAAAATTGAACCAGAAACATTTGAGAAGTTATACAGCCAAAAGAAAACTAATGAGTTGAAAGACTATCTAAATGTATATACCCAGAAGATTTATGAAGTTCAAAAAGAACTAATGTTATCTGGAACACCTATTACAGCGCACACCATAAAGGAGTATATCAAAACTGGGGGTGTTAAAACATATACATTAGAAGATTTATTTAATGATTTCATTGAAGTACAAAAGAAAAGAAATCCTAATGTAATTAGAAAATACATAATAACATTTGAAAATTTATTTAAATTACACGATAGAAAAAAAGAATTAACTGCAATTAATAATGCTGATGCAGATGAATTTCTAAACTATCTCAAAGGCATATATGAACAAAGTACTTTATCTGGGCAAATAACAAGAATAAAATGTATCTTCAATTTTGCTCTTAATAACGGAAAGATAAGAACTAATCCTTTTAATACATTGCAAAAAATAAGCAAAGGAGAAAAACAAATCGTAGCATTAAATAAAGAAGAGATTGAGAGAATAATAAATGCTAAAATGCCTACCAATTATTTACAAAAAGCAAAAGATTTATTCTTATTTCAAACTGGAACTGGTTTAGCATTCATTGATATGTATAATTTAGAACCAAAAGATTTAATAGAAAATAATGGGATATGTTACATTCAGAAAAATAGGCAAAAAACCAAAGTAGAGTATATATCTTTAGTTTTACCAATGGCAAAGAAAATCTGGGACAAATACAATGGAAATCTTCCTAAAATTTCAAATCAACGTTATAACATTTATCTGAAGGCATTAGGTGTTAGTTGTGGTATTGAAAAGAACTTGCATTCACATCTTGCCCGCCACACCTATGGAACGTTATTGTTAAATGAAGGTGTTAGGTTAGAGGTAGTTTCAAAAGCGCTGGGACATTCAAATTTAAGACAAACCCAGCATTATGCGAAGTTGCAAAGCAAAACTATGATAAATGAATTTAAAACAATTTTTAATTTATAAATTATGAAAGAGATTTACAAACCAATAGAAGAGAAAAAATCCTACAAAAAAGTAGGTAATTAATAATAAGTTTATATTGTATTTATATTGGAAAAAGGGAACTAATAATTAGTTTCCTTTTTTTTATTTTTTATTGATTTTTTTCTTGCAAATCGTAAATTTTTAGAAAACCCAGATATTTATTATAAAACAATAATAGAGAGATAAAAAACTATGTTTAATGATAAAAAGAGAATTTCACAATGATAGCGATGATAGAATAATGGCAGAACACATTCTTAAAGAAATCTTAACTGGATATGCAGAAATCCATTGGACTGAATACCAATATGACAGAATAGATGGTTATGTAACAACAAAGAAAGGCAATAAATATAAAGTTCATATCAAAAATAGAATGAATTATTCTATAGATGATTTTAAAACCACAATGATAGATAAAACTTGCTATGAAGATTCAATAGAAGATGCAATATTGATTATACTATACCCAAAGAATGAAAAGGTTTTAATGTTCACAAGTAAATGCATTCAGAATGCATTCAAAGGAAATACCAAAAGAAATGTAATATCATATTCAGAAACAACAAAAGAATGGTATATAGAGAAAAATAAAGAGCTGTCTGAACTAGATATCAACAAAGGGAAAATAATGACTTATCAAGAATTAAAACTAGCAGTATGAAAAAAATCAAGTACAAAGAAAAACCAGTAATAAATAATAAATATGAGTTAGTTGAATATCTCTGTAAGGGGAAGATATTGAAACAGATTATCCTCAATACTGCCAAATGGTCATACAATGAATTAAATGATTTGGAGAATGATATTTATATAAGCCTACTGGAGATGGATGAAGAGAAACTATTAAGGATGTATGGTGATGATAGTTTAAGGTTCTTTTTATCAAGGATTGTTGTAAATAATCTGATAAGCACAACTTCACCATTTTACGTTAAATATAAAAAGTTTCAAAGTCTTTCAGAAGAGATAACACCAACATTTATGGATAATTATTAAAATGATGAATATCAAAGAATTGCGAAAAGAAGTACAAGAATTGGATAAAAAGTATAGATACGAAAAACCAGATATATGGGATGATGAAACTACTGGGAAGCAATTATTGTTGTGTCTGGATGAACTGGAAAGAGCAGATAAAACAATAATTATGTTATATGCCGAATATGGTAGTTTAAGAGAGGTTGCAAAAAAACTGGGTTGCAGTTATCAATCAGTTGCCAATGAAGTAAACAGAATAAAAGGGATAATGATAAATAAACAAAAGGAGATTGAAAAATGGTTTTAAAAATATTTTACATTGCTGTAATTAGTACAATCATAATAGATATGACAGATTTTATGCCAACTATGAAGGAATGGATTTGGAAAATGGTTAGTAAAAAGAAGTATGAATACTTCAGATTAAAACCATTCGATTGCAGTTTGTGTTTAACTTTTTGGATTGGATTAATATTCCTTATCATAAACAAAGAGTTATCCCTCCTTAATCTGGTATTGTTATTACTAATAGCCGTTTCAACACCAATAATTAAATTACTTATTGATTTGATACTAACGGCATTAAATGTTTTTTTAATAAGAATAATTGAAATAATTGAAAATAAATAATTTATGAGTTATATTTTAAATAAAGAAGATAAAGATTTCTTGCTATCAATTCAAAACCAATTAGAGACAGCATACAAGCATAAATATATAAGAAATATGGATGTTCCAACGAAAAAGAAACTGATTGCTTTATGGGAAAGGATGATAGATAAAAAATACATTGGTAATATCCATTGTGGAAGTTGCATAATGGAGTTGTGTTTAAATGTCGCTAAATGGTTAAAAAATAATTATAAAGATGGTTGGGAACTTGAACCTTCAAAAGAAATAATTGAAAAAGAAATAATTACAAAGGAAAATGGCAAAGAAGTCACAAGTAGCAAAAAAAGAGGACGTAAAAAAACCAGTATATGAATTAGCACCAACAGAAGAGATTGTACCTTTATTTAAAAATTACACCATTGAAGAGATTGAAAATTTTATTCAATCTGTGTATAAACCTAAATCAGAGCGCCAAAATAAAGCATTCTGGGTTAATGATAAATTGGAATTACGAAGACTATATATTCAAAAATGCATTAATGATGGAATGAGCAAACCAATGGTACACCAACGTTTAAAGGAACTATTAGGTATTGGAACATATACTGCTTACAGATATATCAAGGATGCAATGGATAATCTGGTTGAAAATAATGAAGAGGTAAAAAAGTATTATAGAGATATTCAAATAAGCAGAACTGAACAACTATTAAATATGTCTATTGCACGTGGTGACTTAAAAAATGCTTTAACAGCCAATGAACAACTAAATAAGATAAATGGCATTTACAATGAAAAAGTTGAAACAGAAATAAAACACATTTATAAATTTAATTTTGGTGGTGATAATGAGAACATTGAATCTTAATTTTGAAGGTTATAGACCACGAGAACACCAAAGAGCAGTTCATAAACTAATACTGGGGCAAAAGGATAGAATTGTTTGTGTCAGGTCCAGAAGACAAGTTGGTAAAACAACAATGGCTGAAAATATTCTACTCTGGTTTGGTATTAACCAATATCCCACAACCTCTATGTTAATAAGCATTACTTTGGCACAATCAAGGAAGGTATTTAAGGATATAGTTAATGCCATTGAAATGACTGGTATCATAAAGAAAAAGAATGAACAGACATTAGAAATAACTTTAAAAAATGGTAGCCAGATATTATTCAAATCTTCCGAGCAAGGAACTGAATCATTAAGAGGTTATACAATTTCTGGTGTGTTAATTTTGGACGAAGCAAGTTTCCTTTCAGAAGATATACTTCAAGCAGTACTTCCATTCTGTAACGTACATAGAGCGCCAATACTAATCATTTCAACACCAAAGTTTAAGAATTGCTTTTTCTATAGGTTCTTTATGAAAGGTTTGAATGGTGATAAAGGTTATTATTCTGTTGATTGGAATGAGTATGATTTATCTGAATTTTTGTCAGAGGATAAATTAAAGGAGTTTGAACAAATACTACCAAAGAACCAGTTTAAAACTGAATTTTTAGGAGAATTTTTAGATGATGATGGTGTTGTATTTGGTAACTTTAAAAGTTGCATTGCAAAGGATGTAAAAAAAAGAAGTTATAAAGGAAAAAGGATTGTTGTTGGAATTGACTGGAGTAGCGGAACTGGTAATGATAATACCAGTATAACTTTACTGGATGAAGATGGTAATGAAATAGATTTGATTGCTTTCAATAACCTTAATACAACCGATACGATTGATAGAATAGTAGATATTTTAAAAAGTATAGAACGTTTGGAATTCGTACTATGTGAAAACAATAGTATTGGAACACCAATGACAGAGTTACTAATAAAGGCTTTACCAAATGTAAAAATAGAAGGGGTCACAACTACCAACAATTCAAAGGCTGAAATGGTATCAGAACTTCAAGTCAAGTTGGAAAAGAACCAAATTAGTTTGTTAGATATTCCAGAACAAACCAATGAAATAGCAAGTTATGAAGCAGTATATAATCCAAGAACAAAGAATGTTGCTTATAATGCCCCAACTGGATTGCACGATGATAGGGTAATGAGTTTAATGATTGCTGTTAAGGCATTAGGACTAATAAATAAAAGAGGTAAATATTATATAAGATGATAATAGATAGTTATGATAAATTGCCATTATATAAATTTCTGGAAATAAGGGATGTAATGGATTGTGATGAGTCGGATATTGATAAGCAGATAGAAATAATATCAATCTTATCTGATATGACTTTTGAAGATGTTGAAAACTTATCTCTTCCAGAATACAATAAACTGGCAGAAAAAAGTATGTTCCTATCTGGGGAGATAAAAAGGAAATCACCAAAAAAGGAATATATAATAAATGGGATGGTTTATATTCCAACTTTAGATTTACAGAGTATGAATGTAAGCCAGTACATAGATTACACAGAATATTCAAAGAATAATGATATTATTGGTATGTTATCTTCTTTACTTATTCCAAAGTATAAAAAATATGGGGAATATGACAAAGAAAAGGTAATGGACGATATAAAGATGTTATCCGTTACGGATGTAAATAATTTATCTGGTTTTTTTTTCTCTTATTCAAAGAACTTAATGATAGTTATCCATCATTATTTGGTAAAGAAGTTGAAGAGGATGATAAGGAAGGAGAAGGATGGGAAGATGAAGATGGAATTGAAGATGAAACTTCATTCTCTTCTAAATGGAAAACCTTTATAATGATTGATAGGGTTGCAAAGACTGAAAATGAAACGTGGCATAATGTATTGGAATTTGGAATAATAGAATTTTTCAATGTATTATGTTATTGCAAAGATAGGGATGAGGAGGAAAAAAAGAAGATAGAAGAGTTTAAAAGGAAGCATTAGAAATGGAATATCCGAATTTAGAAAAACTATTAAACCAGTATGGCACAGAAATAAAGAAACGTTATGGAACCAATGTCAGCAAAACTACTATCAAAGACGAAAGAGAAAAATTATTTGAAAGCGTTGATTTTGATATAGATTTTGATGGTATATATTATAGCGTTTCTTTATTCTTAAATAAATACTGGTATTACGTTGAATACGGGAGGAAATCTGGTAAACGTCCACCAGTAGCAGAAATTGAAAGATGGATAAAAATAAAACCTATTGTAAGAGAAAAAAGGAATGGCAAACTACCAACTGAAAAAAGTTTAGCATATATAATTGCACGTTCAATAGGTAAAAAAGGAACAAAACCACAAATGACGCTAACAAAAACAAATGACGCTTTATATACTGAAATGAAAGACAGTATAAAAGAAGCGTTTATTGCAGACGTTAACGAAGATATAAATAGATTACTAAATAATATTTGGTAATATCCTGTGTCCAAAAAATAGAAATAATAAGAATAAGGAATGTTTCACATAGATAGTTCGAGTTCCTTATAAATTTGGTGGAAAACAGCATTTCAGCCTTAAAACATTTGGTGGTAAATATTTATTTTATACCTTTGTTTTATCGTTTTTTAAACAAAAATAATTAGTTCAAGGTGCGCTATTTGTATGGGATATATGGATAGCGCTATTTTTTTGTTGCCAGTATATTTTAATAAAAAAGATATGGTAAGTATAAGATATAAAACAAATAATGGTACTTATATACCAGATAGTAGTTGGAATTTAAATGGCGCTGGCATTGTGGGAGCAAGTCACACACCAGATAATGAAGGATATTATGGAATTGGTTTAAACGTGGATGATGTCCCAGATAGTTTTGCAAGCGGTTTTACTACATTAACAGAAGTAAAAATAGTAAATGATAGCGCACCATCTTCTGGTTATACAATTGGTAGCAGAGCTTTTGAAGGTTGTGTAAATCTGGTATCAGTAGAAATAAAAGGTAATGTACGTAGTTTTGCTGGTGTAACATTTGATGGTTGTAGAAGTCTGGTAAATGTTATATTACCAACTTTAGGTGATTATAGATTATGTAATTCAATGTTTAGAATGTGTACTTCATTAACTAGTATTAATATACCAGTTAATGTTTCTGGTTTGGATTCTTATGCATTTGCCGAATGTACTTCGTTATCTAGTATTCATATACCTAATAGAGATACCAATTTTGATGGTCAACGAATATTTGCTAATTGTATTTCTTTAAGTTCTATAACTCAAACAGATGGTGTTAATATGTTCCCTTTTACTGAAGAAACATTTTTTTATTGTACCAGTTTGAAAACAATAAGGTTAAGAGAAGGCTTTATAAGTTTAGGAGCATTTGATTTTAGAGGGTCTGCCATAGAAGAAATTGAACTTCCTAGTAGTTTAAAATATATAGGTAAAGGTTGCTTTTATGATTGTAAAAAACTAAACAAAATAACATTTAAATCTTATGTTGCACCAAATTTTTATAATGATTATTATCCAACATTTCAAGGTGTAAAGACAAATGGAACGTTTTATTATCCAGAAGGTTCAGATTATTCCAGTTATTTAGGTAATTCTGGTGTAACATTAAGAACTTTGGGATGGAATGCAGAAACCTTTCCATTATGGGATATTCAAGTAGTAAACCCAATGGTTGAAGGTATCTATTACGAAGATGGAATAATCTATAGAAGTTTATCAACATTGCCAGATGATTTAAATGATTATATAACAATCAATATCCCAGAACTGGAAGAGATAAATGATTATGAATATTACGGAAGTTTAGATGAAAATGGTTATTATGAAGGACATTGTGATATAACAATACCAACTGAATATACTGGTTCAACTATTACAGCAAATGTTTCTTTTAATGGCAGTTTATTAACTACTTATACTATCAATGTTATATCTAATGCAGATGATGTTCCAACAATAGCATTGTCAAAGGGAAGTATTAATATTCCGCAATCTGGAGGCAGTAGTAGTTTTGATGTGTATTATTTTAATTATCAAACTATTAATCCAATTGTTGGTGATGTTTATCTTTATCTTGCAGAGGAAAGTATATTGGAGAATGGAATTAAAAGAACTTATTCATTAATTGTGGGCGAAACTGAATATAAAAGAACTATTTCATTGAAATTCAGTTGTTTGGGT
>Ga0233383_1000939_pt1 | contig 10615 bp, 7 predicted proteins | sample ElkDunMinimDraft_14_FD_191542 | JGI IMG/M metagenome (GOLD analysis project Ga0233383, IMG submission 191542) | Fecal eukaryotic communites from dung pellets of Tule Elk in California, USA - Elk Dung G16 | ecosystem: Host-associated > Mammals > Digestive system > Large intestine > Fecal | place...
CTGATCGACCAGAAGATCACCCAGCCCAAGCGCATCGCGATCCACGGCGGAAGCAACGGCGGCCTGCTGGTCGGCACCGCCATGACCCAGCGCCCCGAGCTGTACGGCGCGGTGCTCTGCGGCGTCCCGCTGCTGGACATGGTGCGCTACCACCTCTTCGGTAGCGGCCGGACCTGGATCCCCGAGTACGGCTCGCCCGAGAACGAGGCCGAGTTCAAGTGGCTCCACGCGTACTCGCCCTACCACCACGTGAAGAAGGGGACGGCCTACCCGGCGCTGCTGATGCTGGCCGCCGATCACGACGACCGCGTCGATCCCATGCACGCGCGCAAGTTCATGGCGGCGGTGCAGAACGCGAACGCCAGCAGCAACCCGGTGCTCTTCCGGGTGGAGCGCAACGCGGGTCACGGCGGGGCGGACATGATCAAGCAGTGGGTCGAGTCGACCGCCGATCAGTACGCGTTCCTGATGCGCCAGTTCGGCGTGAAGCCGGGCCCGCGCCTGGTGGCCGGGGGCCAGCAGGCCAAGCCGGTCCAGGGTCAGTAGGACCCGCATGACGCGCCGCTGTCGCGGGGCGGGACCCGGGTTCGCCCAACGGGTCCGCCCCGGCAGCGGCGGCCTCCCTGTGGCCCCGCTCGCCGAAGCAGGCGGGCGGGCAACGGGTCAGCTGCACGGGTCCGGCCGCTTGCGACGGTCGGCCCCGGCCCGCAACCTAGTGCAGCAAGCGAAGCGGGCGCCTCCGAGGGGGCGTGCTATCTAGGAATCGATGCGGGAGGACCGGGGGTTGAACCCCAGCAAGGCCCCTCCTCCCAGATCAGGTGAAAAACGCCCATGTTCTTCGGCCGCGATGACCGGAAAGACGCCGTGAAAAAGGCCATTCCCCTCCTGCCCCTGCGCGACATCGTCGTGTTCCCCCACATGGTCGTCCCCCTCTTCGTGGGGCGCGAGAAGTCGATCGCGGCGCTGAAGGAGGCGCAGGCGAACCGGGGTCCCGACGACAAGTCCGTCATCCTCCTGGCCGCCCAGAAGAAGGCGAAGACCAACGACCCCGGCCCTGACGACATCTTCCAGTACGGAACCGTGGGTCACATCATCCAGCTCCTCCCGCTGCCGGACGGCACGGTGAAGGTCCTGGTCGAGGGCGTGCGCCGCGCGCGCATCCGCAAGTTCCAGGAGACCGATCCCTTCTTCACCGTCGAGGTGGACGTCCACGAGGAGCAGGACGAGGGGACCGTGGAGCTCGAGGCGCTCGTGCGGAGCGTGCACTCGGTCTTCGAGGCCTTCGTCAAGCTCAACAAGCGCGTGCCGCCCGAGATGCTGCTGCAGGTCTCCAACATCGAGGACCCCTCGCGGCTGGCAGACACCATCGTCGGCCACCTCAGCCTGAAGCTGAATGACAAGCAGGCCCTGCTCGAGACGGAGTCCGCCACCAAGCGGCTCGAGAAGCTCTACGAGCTGATGCAGGGCGAGATCGAGATTCTCCAGGTGGAGAAGAAGATCCGCACGCGCGTCAAGAAGCAGATGGAGAAGACCCAGAAGGAGTACTACCTGAATGAGCAGATGCAGGCCATTCAGAAGGAGCTGGGTGACCGCGACGAGTTCAAGAACGAGGTCCAGGAGATCGAGGAGAAGCTCAAGAACAAGCGCCTCTCCAAGGAGGCGCAGCTCAAGGTCCGCAAGGAGCTCAAGAAGCTGCGGATGATGAGCCCGATGAGCGCGGAGGCCACGGTCGTCCGCAACTACATCGACTGGATCCTCTCGCTCCCCTGGTACGACGAGACGCAGGATCGCCTCGACGTGGTCGAGGCCGAGAAGGTGCTCGACGAGGATCACTTCGGCCTGCGCAAGGCGAAGGAGCGCATCCTCGAGTACCTCGCGGTGCAGAGCCTGGTGAAGAAGCTGCGCGGCCCGGTGCTGTGCCTGGTGGGCCCTCCCGGCGTCGGCAAGACGTCGCTGGCGCGCAGCATCGCGCGGGCCACCAACCGCAAGTTCGTGCGCCTCTCGCTGGGCGGCGTGCGCGACGAGGCGGAGATCCGCGGCCACCGGCGCACGTACATCGGCGCGATGCCCGGCAAGCTCATCCAGAGCCTCAAGAAGGCCGGCAGCAACAACCCGGTGTTCCTGCTGGACGAGATCGACAAGATGTCGACCGACTTCCGCGGCGACCCGTCGAGCGCGCTGCTCGAGGTGCTCGACCCGGAGCAGAACCACACCTTCAACGACCACTACCTGGACCTCGACTACGACCTGTCCAAGGTGATGTTCATCTGCACCGCGAACACGATGCACAACATCCCCGGTCCCCTCCAGGACCGCATGGAGGTCATCCGGCTCGCCGGCTACACCGAGCAGGAGAAGCTGGCGATCGCCAAGCGCTACCTGTTGCCGAAGGAGAAGGCGGCCAACGGCCTCGAGGATGTCGACGTCACGTTCACGCCCAAGGCGCTGCGCACGCTCATCCACCGCTACACGCGGGAGAGCGGGGTGCGAAGCCTCGAGCGCGAGGTGAGCGCGGTGTACCGAAAGGTCGCCCGCGACGTGCTCAAGAACGGCAAGCGCGACATCCACCTCACCTCGAAGGACGTGGTGAAGTTCCTGGGGACGCCCCGCTTCCGCCACGGTCGCGCCGAGCGCGAGGATCAGGTGGGCATCGTGACGGGACTGGCCTGGACGGAGATGGGGGGCGAGATCCTCACCACCGAGGCCACCGTGATGCCGGGCAAGGGCAAGCTCATCATCACCGGCAAGCTCGGTGAGGTGATGCAGGAGTCCGCACAGGCGGCCCTCTCGTGGGTGCGCAGCCGCGCCGAGCGCATGGGCATCAACCCGCGCTTCGCCGAGAACAGCGACATCCACATCCACCTGCCCGAGGGCGCGATCCCCAAGGACGGTCCCTCCGCCGGCGTCACCATGTGCACCGCGCTGGTCTCGGCGCTGACCCGGATCCCGGTGCGCCACGACGTGGCGATGACGGGCGAGATCACGCTGCGCGGCCGGGTGCTGCCGATCGGCGGGCTCAAGGAGAAGACGCTCGCGGCGCACCGCGCGGGCATCAAGACCGTCCTGATCCCCAAGGCGAACAAGAAGGACCTCAAGGACATCCCCCTCAACATCCGCAAGCAGCTGCGGATCGTGCCGGTGGAGTTCGTGGACGAGGTCCTGCGCGAGGCGCTCCTGCTCGAGAAGCCCGAGGAGTTCTTCCAGCGCCTGCCCGCCACGCCGCCTGCCGCGCCGGTGGGCGAGGCAGCGCCGGTGGTGGTGGCCGAGCCGGTCACCGGGACGCCGCAGCACTGACCCTGGGGCCCCGCATCCGCGCGGGGCCCGGCCAGACAGCCTTCGAAACGGGCCCGCCCGCTTCCCCACCAGCCGGGGAAGGGAGCGGGCCCGCGACGTTCCAGGCGGGAACGTTCTCCCTCGCGGGATGGGTTCTCCATCGGACGCGCACGACGCGCTCTCGAGACCGGGCCGAATCCGACGCCCCGGGGACTCGCGCGCCCTCGTGCCCGCTCTCATCGGAGGAGGACGCCACCATGACCGTCTCATTGACCGTGGAGACCGTGAGCACCGAGTCGCTGGACGAGGTTCGCAGCTACCTGGAGTCGCGCGCACCGCAGCCGCACGTCGAGCGACGACGCGTGCTGGTGGTGGAGGACGACCCGGCCCAGCGCGAGCTCTTCGTGACCCTGGTGACCGACTGGGGCTACGACGTGGTCGCGGTCGGCAGCGCCGAGGAGGCGGAGTTCAGCGTGCGCCGGCGTGGGGTCGACGCGGCGATCGTGGACGTCTTCCTGCCCGGTCGCTCGGGTGAGTCGCTGATGGGGCGGCTGCGCGAGCGCTTCCCGGAGTTGGTGATGGTCGGCATCTCGGCGCTCGGTGACGCGGCCATGGCCCGACGCTGCAAGGTGCTCGGGGCCGACCTCTTCCTCACCAAGCCCATCACGGCCGAGGACCTCTCGCTGGCGCTGGCCGGAACGCACACCGCTTGGCATTGATCTGACGAGCAGCGAGGTGGGGATGGCGGTTAGAATGCCGCCCTCTATGGTTCTCACCCAGACCGTGGCCCCGGGACTCCTGGTGGCCATGCCCCAGCTCCGCGATGCCCACTTCCACCGCGCGGTGGTGCTGATGCTCGAGCACGGCCCCGAGGGATCGATGGGCCTGGTCGTCAACAAGGCCTCGCCCATCACGCTCTCCGACGTGGCCGAGGGCCAGTCGCTCGAGCTTCCCACCGGGCGCGAGGAGCAGCAGGTCTTTGCCGGCGGGCCGGTCGAGGGACACCGCGGCTTCGTGCTGCACGATGCCTCCTGGCCGGCGGAGAAGACCGAGATCGTGCCCGGTCTGTACCTCTCCGTGACGCTGGACTCGCTGCGACCCCTGCTCAAGGATGACTCGGCGCGCCTGCGCTTCTGCCTGGGATACGCAGGGTGGGGCGCGGGGCAGCTCGAGCGGGAGCTGGCCGACGGCAGCTGGCTCTACGCCGAGGCGAATGGCCCACAGCTGCTCTCGGAAGAGCCGGGACAGCTCTGGGAGCGGACGGTCCGGAGCATGGGGCTCGAGCCGTCACTTCTGATGTCCGGAGGAGGCTTCAACTGATGCTGGATCCCGAGGTGATCCGGGCGCGCGTGCTGGTCGCGCTGCCCGGCAGTGAGATGGACGTGCAGGACACCACCGGAACCGGCGATCACTTCGCCGCGCGCGTGGTGAGCCCCCACTTCGAGGGCAAGGGGATGGTGGAGCAGCATCGGATGGTCTACGCCCCGGTCCAGGATCTGATCGACAGCGGCGCGCTGCATGCGCTCGCCCTCAAGACGTACACGCCCGCGCAGTGGGAGAAGGCGCGCGGGCGCTGAAGCCTTCAACTTCCCTCCAACACCTTCCAGAACGATCCGAGAGAGAGTCATGTCCCCCGAGCTCAAGGCGCGCATCGACGCGGAGATCCAGGCGCACCCCGTGGTGCTCTTCATGAAGGGCAACAAGCTGTTCCCGATGTGCGGCTTCAGCTCGCGCGCGGTGGCGGTGCTCAAGGAGTACGGCGATCTGCACACGGTGGACGTGCTGCAGGATCCGGACATCCGCGAGGGCATCAAGGAGTACAGCAACTGGCCCACCATCCCGCAGGCGTACATCAACGGGAAGTTCGTCGGCGGCTCGGACATCCTGTTCGAGCTGCACGAGCGCGGTGAGCTGGCGGATCTGATCAGCGGCAGCTGATCGCCACGTCGCACGACCTCCCTGGACCGTCGATGAGCACCCCATCCGAAGGATCGCCCACGCCGGATCCGGTGGGCGGGGAGGCCGCCGCCAGCACGCCGGACGCCGCGGCCGCAGGCCCGGCCGCCAACGCGCTGGTCCCACCTGCTTCCGAAGGCGCCGTACCGGGCGCTGTCGGAGGTGGGGAGGCGGGCGACAGCCGGGCCCCGGGGGAGGGCGCGGCGCTGGTTCCCGCCGCCCCGACCGGCGTCGTCGCGCGCGTGCAGGCCTTCCGCGAGAGGCACGCGATGGCGGAGGTCGCCACCATGTTGGTGGCGGGCTTCCTCTTCGACGTCCTCACGCTCAGTCGCATCGACGATTGGAGCACGCTGGTCCAGCAGGGCGCCTACCTGTTCGTGCTGGGGGCGCTGCTGCTGCTCGAGCAGCGCTACGCGCTGAAGGTCTCGGCGCCCACGGGCTGGTGGGCCAAGGTCTGGAGGTTCTCCGAAGAGGCGATCCACTTCCTCTTCGGCAGCCTGCTCTCGAGCTTCGCGCTCTTCTATTTCAAGAGCGCGAGCGGCTGGACCTCGCTCCTCTTCCTGGCGGTGCTCTTCACGCTGCTGATCGTCAACGAGCTGCCGCGCTTCCGGGCGCTGGGCCCGATGATGCGGGTCGCGCTCTACAGCCTGTGCCTCACCAGCTACCTGGCCTACCTGCTGCCGGTGCTGGCCGGGGTGGTGCGCCCGTGGCTGTTCGTGATCGCGGTGCTGCTCTCGTGCGGCGTGACGCTCTCCTACCACCTGTGGGTGGCGACCTGGACCGGCAGCAAGGTCGCGGGGTTGAAGAACGTCGTGCTGCCCGGCGTGGGCGTGCAGGTCCTGCTGCTCGCGCTCTACTTCCTCAAGGTGACGCCGCCGGTGCCGCTGTCCATCACGCAGATGGGCATCTATCACGACGTCCAGCGCCAGACCGGTCCGGGCGGGATCGAGTACCTGCTGGCGCACCAGCGGCCCGACTGGAAGTTCTGGCATCGCGGAGACCAGCACTATCTGGCGCGCGAGGGCGACAAGGTCTGGGTCTTCGTGAGCATCTTCGCGCCCAAGCGCTTCGACGATCAGATCGTGGCGCGCTGGTACTTCGACGACCCGATGCGCGGCTGGGTCTCGCGCGGCGACAAGGTGCTGACGGTGAAGGGCGGTGGGCGCGAGTCCGGCTTCCGCACCAACTCGTACATGACCTACCGCGGGGTCCCGGGGAACTACCGCGTGGAGATCACCACGCTGACCGGGCACGTGATTGGCCAGATGAATCTCACGGTCGAGAAGGACCCCTCGAGCGGCGAGCGCGTCTACAGCTACGACCGGGGTTGAGGTCCGCCTGCCGCGGCGCGGGTGAGACCTCCGAAGGTCCTCGCGCGCATGGGAGGTCCAACCACGAGACAGCGCCGGATGCTTCGCGCGGGGGCGCGTGCCCCGAGCCCGCGCGGGGGCCGACCCACGGGCCTGCAGAGGCCGCTGTGCGGGGAACGCAGCTCGACGTCGGGGTGAGGCGTCCGGGTCGGAGACCTGCACGCACTGGCTTCTGAAGTCGGGACCTCTGCACGCGTGCAGAGGTGCGTGAGCCCGGGTCTCCGGCGAGCTCACTTCTGGGGGCTGGCAGTCACCCATTCGCCAGTCAAAGAGCACGACAAACATGTGTTTGACGGCGAGGTCGTGAATCCTGGCAAACGGGGGACTACATGTACTCCGTTGTTATGTCAGACGCGTTGTTGCTCATGTCTGCGGCTCCCCCTTCACCGAGGTGTGCCGCATGAAGCGTCAGCGAAGCGCAATAGCGTGGGTGGTTGCAGGTGTGGGACTGATGGGCGCCGCAGGATGTGGCGTGCAGGATCCGGCTGCCGTCAGCGAGCCCGTCGTGGCGGAGCACGTGCGGATCGCAGAGGTCGATGCCGCCCTGGCGGCGCTGCCGAGCGCACAGGTCGCCGGCGAGGACCTGCGGCAGCCTCACGCAATCCGTGGGGACCTGGGACAGGTCCCGGTGTGGCCCGGCGCGGGTCCCGAGGAGGTGGCGCGCGCGGTCACGCCAGCACTCACCCGCATCGCTCCGGTCTTCAGGCTCCAGTCCGAGGACCTGGTCTTCAGGCGCGACTCGACGGACGCCCAGGGGCATCGGCACGTCCGGTATGAGCAGCAGCTGAAGGGGATCCCGGTCATCGGCGCCGAGCTCGTCGTCCACCTGAACCCGGTGGGGCGGATCTACGCGGCGAACGGGACTGCGCGCGGAGGATCACCCGATGGGATGCGGCCGCTCGTCGGCAAGGACACCGCCGTCGAGGTCGCGCTGTCCGCGGCAGAGACCCCGGCGCCTGGACTCGAGGGCGATGCGCGGCTCGTCTACCTCCCGGCCGAGGTCGACGGAGCGCTGCGGCTGGCCTGGGAGGTTCGCGTGGTCGGCGAAGGCGCGTCGATGCCGGTGGACGATCTCGTCTACGTGAGCGCGATCCGCGGCAGCGTGTTGGACGTCCACCCGCAGATCCATGCCGCGCTGAACCGGGCGGTCTACAGCGCCAACAACGGCTCCTCGCTTCCCGGCACGCTCCGGCGCAGCGAGGGTGGGGCGGCCACGGGGGACAACCACGTGGATCGCAACTACGTCCACCTGAAGACGACCTACGATTGCTACCAGACCGTCTTCGGTCGCGACTCGTACAACAACGCGGGCGCGCAGCTGCGCAGCACGGTCCACTACGGCAGCAACTACGTGAACGCCTTCTGGAACGGCAGCCAGATGGTCTACGGCGACGGGAACGGGGTCGACGCCGGCCCGCTCGGCGAGGACCTGGACGTCACCGTGCACGAGCTCACCCACGCCGTGACCGATTACGAGTCCGATCTCATCTACGCCAATGAGTCCGGCGCGCTGAACGAGGGCATGAGCGACATCTTCGCCGCCGTCTGCGAGAGCTGGACGCGCAACTGGGCGATGGATGCGGACGTCTGGAAGATCGGCGAGGACATCTGGACGCCGAACACCGCCGGCGACGCCCTCCGCTACATGGCCAACCCCACGCAGGATGGCTCCAGCTACGACTACTACCCCGAGCGCTACACGGGCACCGGAGACAACGGTGGCGTGCACCTGAACTCGGGCATCGCGAACCTGGCCTTCAAGCTGCTGTCCACCGGCGGGACGCACCCGCGCTCCAAGACGACGGTGAACGTGCCCGGCGTGGGCATCGAGGTCGCGGGTCGGATCTTCTACCAGGCGAACTCGAACTTCCTCACCGCAAGCACCACCTTCGCGCAGGCCAAGACGTTCACGGTGCAGGCGGCGGCCTCGCTCGGCTACGACGCGACGGTCCAGGACGCGGTGGCGAAGGCCTGGGAGGCCGTGGGGGTCGGCGTGACCGCTCCGCCTCCGACGACGACCCCGCTGAACAGCGGCGTCCCGGTGAGCGGCCTCTCCGGGGCCTCGGGGAGCGCGAGGTACTTCAGCCTGCAGGTCCCCGCGGGCGCGACCAACCTCACCTTCACGACCAGCGGCGGCACCGGCGACATGGACCTCTATGTGAGCTTCGGCGCTCCTCCCACCACGAGCACCTATGACTGTCGGCCCTACCAGAGCGGCAACAACGAGAGCTGCGCCATCCCCAATCCCACGGCCGGTACCTGGTACGTGATGCTCCGAGGCTACTCCGCGTACTCGGGCGTGACCCTGACCGGCACCACCTCGGGAGGAGGGGGCGGCGGCGGCTCGGTGCTGGTGAACGGCGTTCCGGTGACCAACCTCTCCGGGAGCAGCGGCTCCACCAACACGTGGACCCTGGCCGTGCCCGCAGGTACCAGCAGCCTCTCCTTCAACATGAGCGGCGGCACCGGCGACGCGGACATGTATGTCCGCTTCGGCTCGGCCCCGACGACCACCACCTATGACTGCCGCCCGTACCGGTCCGGCAACAGCGAGTCCTGCACCTTCAGCAACCCGGGCGCAGGAACCTGGTACGTCATGCTGCGCGGCTACAGCGCCTACACGGGCGTGACCCTGACAGGCGCGTACTGACGCCGTCCGGTGTACCCGGCTGCCGAATCTCCGCGGCGTCCAGCTCCCGGACGCCGCGGGATTCCGCATCCTCGGCGCGAGCCGTTGCACCGACGCAGGGGGGCCCGGCGCTCGTCGAGATCGCGCTCGGACCTCGACGGGATGGGCCGCCTGACACGGAGCGAGGTGTCGCCATCGCTCCTGCAGGTGCGCCGCATCGGCGCCTGTAATGGCCGCCAGCTCTCGACCGGGCATGCCGCCAGGCGATCAACGCCTCGCGGCACCTCCGCAGCTCGGAGCGCGAGCGACCCGGCGTGAACGAGCCCGCAGTCCCTGGTTCGTGCGTCGCCCCTGGTGCGTCGTCGGGGTGGACTACGAGGCCGACTTCTTCGAAGCCGACTTCTTCGCGACCGACTTCGAGGGGATGGCCGTCACCTCGGAGGCCTTCGCGGCCTTGGTGGATGCCTTCGCTCCCTTCGCGGGCTTCGTAGCCTTCGCGGTCTTCGTGGACGCCTTCGCGGCCTTCGCGGCCTTCGCAGACGCCTTCCCGGACGTCTTCGCGGGCTTCTCACCAGTCGACGCGCTCCCGGCGTCGGCGCCGGACCACAGGTGCTGGATCCAGGCCTCGATGTCCTCGGGCTGGGTGGGGATGAAGCCGCTCAGGTTCTCCATCCCGTCCTTGGTCACCACGACGTCGTCTTCGATGCGCACGCCGATGCCCCGGTACTTCCTGGGCACGGTGAGATCGTCGAGCTGGAAGTAGAGACCGGGCTCCACGGTGAGCACCATGCCGGCCTCGAGCTTCCCGTACCGGTAGACCTCCTGGCGGGCCTGCGCGCAGTCGTGCACGTCGAGCCCCAGCATGTGGCTGACGTTGTGGAGGCTGTAGCGCTTGTAGAACTGGTGCTCGTCCCTCAGCGCGTCCTCGGCGGTGCCGGGAAGGATGCCCAGGCGCTCGAGCCCCTGCGCCAGGACGCGCATCGCGCGGCGATTGGGCTCCATGAAGTCGTTGCCCGGCGCGACGGCGGAGAAGGCCGCCTCCTGCGCCTGCAGCACCAGCTCGTAGATCTCCGCCTGCTCGGGCGTGAAGCGGCCGCTGATGGGCAGCGTGCGCGTGATGTCCGCGGTGTACAGGCTGTTGCCCTCCACGCCCGCATCGAGCAGCAGCAGCTCGCCGGGGAGCAGCGGCCCGTCGTTGCGCGTCCAGTGGAGGATGCAGGCGTGGTGACCGGCGGCCGCGATGGTGCCGTAGCCCACGTCATTGCCCTCGAGTCGCGCGCGCAGATTGAAGACACCCTCGACCTGGCGCTCGCTCCTTCCGCCCGGAAGGCTGCGGATGACGTCCTCGAAGCCGCGTGCGGTCGACGCGATCGCCGCCCGGAGCTCG
>Ga0233383_1000944_pt1 | contig 10598 bp, 10 predicted proteins | sample ElkDunMinimDraft_14_FD_191542 | JGI IMG/M metagenome (GOLD analysis project Ga0233383, IMG submission 191542) | Fecal eukaryotic communites from dung pellets of Tule Elk in California, USA - Elk Dung G16 | ecosystem: Host-associated > Mammals > Digestive system > Large intestine > Fecal | place...
CAAGGACAGCGGGTCACCAAGGGTGACGTCGTCCTCGTGCTCGAGGCCATGAAGATGCAGCACACCATCACCGCGCCGGCCGACGGCGTCGTCACCCAGCTCGCGGTCGCGGCAGCCAGTCAGGTCGAGTCCGGCGCCGTGCTCGCCGTGATCGAGGAGCCGGCCGACCAGGAGAACGTCGAAGGAGACCCCGCATGACCACCACCGCATTCGCCGAGTCCGAGGAGCGTCAGGCGCTCCGCAAGGCGGTCCGCGACCTGGGGCGCAAGTACGGTCGCGACTACTTCAACACCGCAGCGGCCGAGGGTCGCAAGACCACCGAGCTGTGGGCCGAGGCCGGCAAGCTCGGCTACCTCGGTGTCGCCGTGCCCGAGGAGTACGGGGGCGGCGGTGGCGAGATCGGCGACCTCGCCGCGGTCTGCGAGGAGCTGGCCGCGACCGGCAGCCCGCTGCTGCTCATGGTCGTGTCGCCGGCGATCGTCGGCACGATCATCGCGCAGTACGGCACGGACGAGCAGAAGCAGCGCTGGCTGCCCGGCCTGGCCGACGGGACCAGCACCTTCGCCTTCTCCATCACCGAGCCGGACGCGGGCTCCAACTCGCACAAGATCATCACGACGGCCTACCGCCAGGAGGACGGCAGCTGGCGTCTGAGCGGCGGCAAGACCTACATCTCCGGTGTCGACGAGGCGAGCCACGTCCTCGTCGTCGCGCGGACGGAGGACCACAAGACGGGCAACCTCAAGCCGGCGCTGTTCCTGGTGCCGACCGACAGCCCTGGCTTCACGTTCCAGGAGATCCCGATGGGCATCGTCAGCCCGGAGAAGCAGTTCACGCTCTTCTTCGACGACGTCGCCCTCCCGTCGGACGCGCTGATCGGCAGCGAGGACGCCGGGATCGAGCAGCTCTTCGCGGGCCTCAACCCCGAGCGCATCATGGCGGCCTCGTTCGCGACGGGCACGGCACGCCTCGCGCTCGAGCTCGCGACCGAGTACGCGAAGACGCGCAAGGTCTGGAAGGCGCCGATCGGCGCCCACCAGGCCGTGGCCCACCCGCTGGCGCAGACGCACATCGAGATCGAGCTCGCGCGCCTGATGACCCAGAAGGCGGCCGCGCTCTACGCGGCCGGCGACCACATGGGCGCCGGCGAGGCCGCGAACATGGCGAAGTACGCGGCCGGCGAGGTCGTGTGCAACGCGGTGGACCGGGCGATCCAGACGCACGGCGGGAACGGTCTCGCGGAGGAGTACGGCCTCGTGCAGATGCTGGCGGCGTCACGCCTGTCGCGCATCGCGCCGGTCAGCCGCGAGATGGTCCTGAACTTCGTCGCCCAGTTCTCGCTCGGGCTGCCGAAGTCGTACTGATCCCGCAACGTCGATCCACCACGCCATCGAAGGAGCACCACCCATGACGGAGCTCGTCCACCTCGCGGTCGCCGACCAGGTCGCGACGATCACGCTGGACAGCCAGCACAACCGCAACGCCCTCTCGGCGCAGCTCGTCGGCGAGCTCGTCGGGCACCTGGAGACGGCCGCTGCGGACCCGGACGTCCTCGCGGTCGTCATCACCGCCGCGGGACCGGTGTTCTGCTCGGGCGCCGACCTGTCCGAGGCTGCCGGGGGAGGGATGGTCGAGGGCGCGAAGGGCCTCGTCGCGCTCCAGCGTCTCATCGTCACCCTGCCCAAGCCGGTCGTCGTCCGCCTCCACGGTCCCGTGCGTGCCGGTGGTCTGGGGATCGTGGGCGCGGCCGACGTCGTGGTGTGCGCCGACGACGTCACGTTCGCGTTCACCGAGGTACGTCTCGCCCTCGCGCCGGCCGTGATCTCGTTGACGACGCTCGCGCGGATGTCGCCGCGTTCGGCGTCGAGAACGTTCCTCACGGGTGAGAAGTTCAGCGCCGCCGACGCGGTGGCGTACGGACTCGTCACCGAGACGGTCCCGGCGGACGCGCTCGACGAGGCGCTCGAGCGGGTGCTCGTCGGGCTCCGCAAGGCGTACCCACAGGGCCTGCGCGAGACGAAGGCGCTCCTCAACGCCGACCTGGTGGCACGCATCGACGCGCACGGCGACGAGGTCGCCGAGCAGTCCGGACGTCTCTTCGGGTCGGACGAGGCGCGCACCGCGATGCTGGCGTTCCTCAACCGCAAGAAGGGCTGAGCTCGCTGCTGGCCCTCGCCCCCGCGATGTGACGGCTTAGCCACGTCGTTCGGCGCAGGAACGGTGGGCAACGCGTCACATCGTGGGGCCCACGCGTGGGCACGGCCGGTCCCCCGTCCGGTCGTGCCCACGCTTCCGTCCCCCGACGGCGGCTTGCTGGACAGCCTATTCGAACGTATGTACAGCGGTCAACCGGGTTCTCCGGCGATCTTCACCGGGCCGGCCGATCGGACTGGTCCAGCTGGTCGAGCAGGTCCACCGCTGCCCGCGTGTAGTCGCTGATCCAGCGGTCGTGGATGCGTTTGATCGGCAGCGGCGCCAGGGCGAGGTGGCGTTCGCGCCCGATCTTGCGGCCGGTGACCAGGTCGGCACGCTCGAGTACGCGCAGGTGCTGAAGAACCGTGGTCCGGTCGAGCGTCGGCAGGAGCGCGCAGAGCTCGCCGGTCGTCCGGGTGTGCTCGCGAAGGAGGTCGAGCATGTGGCGTCGCGTCGGCGAGGAGAGTGCCTTGAAGACGAGGTCGTCGTCGGGGGGGTTGCTCACGACCGATGACATGTTGTAAAAATATCACATGACTGACGACACTCTCCAGGAGCTGCGGTTCACCGTGTCCGGCCACGTCGGCAGGCCCTGCACCGAGGTGTACGAGGCGATCGCCGACCCGGCGCAGCTCTCCCGCTACTTCACGACGGGCGGCGCCCGCGGACGACTCGAGTCCGGCGCGACCGTCATGTGGGACTTCGCCGACCACCCGGGTGAGTTCCCGGTCACGGTCGTCGAAGCCGTGCCGCCCCGGCTCATCGTCATCCGGTGGGACGCCCAGGCCTCGGCCGCCGACGACGGCCGGACCACCACGACGTTCGAGCTCGAGCCGGTCGACGGCGGCGCGCGCACCCTGGTCACGATCACGGAGTCGTCGTGGCTTCCGACCGGGACGGGGGCGAAGAACGCGTTCGGCAACTGCGAGGGTTGGACGGGCATGCTGGCCGCCCTCAAGGCGTGGGTCGAGCACGGGATCAACCTGCGCGAGGGCTTCTACGCCTGACCTTCGCGGCCGCCTCGGACCCCTCGAGCGGGGCCCCCGAGCGGCACTCGTGACGTGACCCCGGTCACCGTTAAGTTACCCCTCATGCCGACCGCCGATCGCCAGACCCCGGTCGACCAGGCCGACCTCGATCGACTCGCCTCCGAGTACGACGAGGAGAGGCCGTCGCGGCGGTTGTCTCCCCACTGGGACCAGGCGATGACGGTGTGGTGCTTCGCCGTCGCGGTGTTCGTGCTCTGGCAGGTCTTCTGGCCGCTTCGCCAGGGCAACCAGTACTACCTGATCGTCTTCCTCGGCGTCACCCTGCCGCTCGCCTTCCTCCTCTACCGCGGGTGGGCGCGCCGCAGCACCGACGGCCTCGACGATCCCGGGCCGGTGGACTGGGTCCTCGCGGGAGCCGCGCTGGTCGTCGGGCTCTATCCGGTGCTGCCCTTCCCCGAGTCGGGCGCCGGCGGCGGCGGGTTCACGGCGTTCCTCGACCGTCAGGGTGCCCTTGACCCCCTCGACGTCGTCGCCGGGCTCGTCCTGCTGCTCCTCGTCCTCGAGGCGACGCGCCGTACGACCGGCTGGGTGCTGCCGGTCGTGTGCGCGGTGTTCCTCGCCTACGCCTACTACGGCGGCTTCCTGCCGATCGACTGGGTCATCTCGCACCGGGGCCAGGACATCGACCAGATCATCAACGCTCTCTACAACGAGGCCAGCGGCTTCTTCGGCGTGCCGCTCGACGTCGCGGCGACCTACATCGTGCTCTTCACGATCTACGGCGCGGTGCTCGACCGGATGGGCGCCGGCAGGTTCTTCGTCGAGTTCAGCTTCTCCCTGTTCAAGAAGTCGGGCACCGCGCCCGGTCGTACGGTCGCGACCTCCGGCTTCCTGCTCGGCACCGTCTCCGGCTCCGGGACGGCGACCGCGGTCACCCTCGGCTCGTTCGCGTGGCCGATCCTCAAGCGCGCCGGCTATCCGCGCGAGGCCGCGGGCGGCATGCTCGCCGCGTCCGGGATCGGCGCGATCCTGTCGCCGCCCACGCTGGGTGCGGCGGCGTTCATCATCGCGGAGTACCTCGGCGTCTCCTACCTCCAGGTGCTCGGCTGGGCGCTGGTCCCGACGCTCCTCTACTACCTCGGCATCTTCCTGGCGGTCGAGATCGACGCCCGTCGGTTCGGGGCACGGCGCGTCGACGTCGACATCGACAGCCCGTGGGCCCTGCTCGGGCGCTTCGGCTACCACTTCGTCAGCCTCGGCGTGATCGTGCTGTTCCTCGCGATGGGTGTCCCGCCGTTCAAGGCCGTCGTGTACGCAACTGCGGTGGCGGCGTTCTTCGGGCTGCTCGAGGCGGTGCTGTCGCGTCGGACGTTCGTCACGGACCTCGAGGAGGACCCGAGGACGACCGAGAAGCTCCCGCTGGGCGACTCGGTGCGCGACTACGCGACCCGCCTGTTCACGGCGCTCGCGACCGGCATCCGTGCCGCCGTCCCGGTGATCGCGGTGTGCGCAGCCGCCGGCGTCATCACGTCGACCATCGCGAAGACGGGTCTGGGTCAGGTGCTGTCGGACCTGCTCGTGGACGCCGCGGACGCGCTGGCTCCCAACCAGGCGTCGCTGATCGTCCTCAGCGCGCTGTTCTCTGCCGTGGCGATCATCGTGCTCGGGCTCGCCGTGCCGGTGACCGCGTCCTTCATCCTGAGCTGGATCATCATCGGGCCGGCCCTGATCAGCCTCGGCGCCGAAGGCCCCGAGGTCGCGATGTTCATCTTCTACTACGCGGTGCTCTCGGAGGTCTCGCCGCCGACCGCGCTGGCGGCCGTCGCGTCGGCGGCCATCACCGGCGGCAAGGTGATCGCAACGATGTGGCAGGCCTGCAAGTACACGTTGCCGGCCTTCCTCGCGCCGATGGCGTTCATCATGACCGACAACGGCGCAGCCCTTCTTGGCCGCGCGCCGTTCGTCGACGTCGTCTGGGCCACCGTCGTGGTCGGGCTCGCGGTGGCGGCGCTCGCCGTGGCGACGTCGGGCTGGATGTTCGGGCCGACCCGTCGCCTCGAGCGGCTGCTCTGCGTCCCGGCCGCCCTGCTGCTCCTCTATCTCGTCCCGGTGTCGATCGCCGTGGGTCTCGCGCTGCTCACCGCTGCCGTGGCCCTGCACGTGGTCGGCCGTCGGGGGAACCCTCCGACTCCCACCACCACACCCATCACCCAGGAGTGAACCACGACATGCGACATACCCGTACCCTTCTCGCCACGTCCGCGCTCACCGCGTCTCTCGCCCTCGCGGCTTGTGGCGGCCAGCAGGACAACACGCAGTCCGACAGCGACTCCGAGAGCTGCGACGCCGGCTCGGGCCGCATCGGCATCGCCACCGGCAACTCGACCGGTGTCTACTACGTCGTCGGCGGCGGCCTGGCGCAGATCATCAACGACGAGACCGACCTCAAGGCCACCGCAGCCGAGACGGGCGCGTCGGTCCAGAACGTGCAGCAGCTCGTCGCCGGCGACTACGACCTCGCATTCTCGCTCGCCGACACGGCCGCGGACGCGGTCGAGGGCACCGGCTCGTTCACGGAGAAGCAGGACGTCTCCTCCATCGGGCGCATCTACCCGAACTACACGCAGGTCGTGGTCCGCAAGGACGCGGGCATCAGCGGGATCGAGGACTTCAAGGGCAAGCGCATCTCGACCGGCTCGCCGAAGTCGGGGACCGAGGTCATCGCCCAGCGCCTGATCGAGACCGCGGGGCTCCAGCAGAGCGACGTCTCGGCGCAGCGCCTCGACCTCACCAAGACCGTGGACGGGATGAAGGACGGCTCGATCGACGGACTGGTCTGGTCCGGGGGCCTTCCCACGCCGGCGATCACCGATCTCTTCACCTCGATGGGCGACGACGTCGAGTTCATCGACATCACGCCGCAGCTCGAGGCGCTCCAGGAGATCAACCCGGTCTACGAGGAGTCGACGATCCCCGCCGACACCTACGAGCTGGACGCCGACGTGCCGACCGTGGCCGTCCCGAACGTCCTGCTCGTCCGCGACGACATGCCCGACAACGTCGCGTGCGCCCTGACGACCCTCGTGTTCGAGGAGACCGACGCGCTCACCGCGGTGCACCCGGCGGCCAAGGACATCGCGATCGAGGACGCGGAGGACTCCGACCCGATCCCCGTCCACCCCGGGTCGCAGCGGGCCATCGACGACCTGAAGTAGGCATTCTCCTCGCGGAGCTGCGCCAGACTGTGTCCGTGCAGCTCCGCGAGGCCGGACCCGAGGACGCCGACGCCCTGACCGCCTGCGAGGAGGCGGCGTACGGCACCGGGCTGGCGCACGTGTTCGGTGACCTGCCGTGGCCGCGCGAGGGGATCTGGCGGCGATGGGTCGACGAGCTGGCTGATCCGGGCGTGACGACCCTCGTCGTGGACCTCGTTGGCGATGAGGACCGTGAAGGCGTTGTGATCCACGCCGCCGACCGTTAACCGGCGTGCCCCTCTCGAGTGCAACAAGTTGCGCCCGAGTCGGGACGGAATCAGGGCGTCCTTCGTGTCGTGCCGCACTGACCTCTGGGCCCGCTAGAGTCCGGCCACACTGGTCGGCCACACTGGTCGGCCTCACTGGTCGGCCACGACGAGATGAGGTCGAAGATGAGAACAGTCCGTTCACTTGCCACCGCGGGGGCGTTGTTCGCCGTCGCGGTCGTCGCACCGCTGACCGCGCAGGCATCGCTTTCGCAGTGCACGGGTAGCAAGGTGTGCGTCTGGGGGAACAACGACTACAAGCTACTGATCGCAGCGCAGGCCCACGGCCAGGGCGTTGTCGACCCCTTCAACGATGCCAACGGTGAGAACAACCAAGCCGACTCGTGGCAGAACCGCTCCAACAACTACAAGGGCTGCCTGTATGACGGAGGCAACGGCACCGGTGCCTTGCTGACCATGGGGATCGCGAGCCGGGACAACGACGTGTCGGTGTTCGATTCGGACAAGGCCTCGAGCATGAGGACCAACCGAGGATGCTGAGCACGGGGGGTCCGGGCCCGCTGGTCAGGACGGTTGGGGTCGAGCGAGAGTTCGTCTCCCCTGCCGAGACCGTGAGGGCGGTTGGTGGAGTCGACTTCGAGGCGGATTCCGGGGAGTTCGTGTGCTTGTTCGGGCACAGCGGCTCGGGAAAGACGACGATGCTCAATCTCCTTGCGGGGCTGGACCTCCCGACCTCAGGTCGCGTCGTGGTGGCGGGGCACGATCTCACGCAGATCAGCGTCGAGGGCCGCATCCGGTTGCGTCGTGACGAGGTCGGGATGGTGCACCAGTCGCACCAGCTCATCTCGGAGTTCACCGCAGCGGAGAACGTCGCGCTCCCGATCGAGGCGCGGGGAACGAATACCGTCGAGGCTCTCGACGAGGCGGAACGGTTGCTCGAGTCGGTGGGTCTCTCCGGATATGGAGGTCGCTACCCCGACGAGCTGAGCGGCGGGCAGCAGCAGCGTGTAGGGATCGCCCGTGCGCTCTCGGGTGGGCGCAAGATCCTGTTGGCTGATGAGCCGACAGGCTCGCTGGACAGCCGCAATGCCGGCGCCATCTTCGACCTGCTGGCGGTGATGTCGAGCAAAGGTATCTTGGTGGTCGTGGCGTCGCACGATCCTGCATGCCGGGAGCGAGCGTCGCGGAGCATCGAGATGCTCGACGGCGTCGTACGCGACGTGGCGTCCCGCGCATGATCGGGACGATTCGGCGACGTCTGCGGTCACGTACTCCCGTCGCGGCCTCCTTCGCGGCGCCGATCCTGTTCATTGCCTTCCTCTTCGCCACCAACAGCTTCATGGATGCGCAGAGCCTGACACCGGCTCAGAACGCCGACGCTGAGCTGGGGAGCGCCTCAGCTGCCCTCACCATGTTCGACGTCGATCTCCGTGCGGGCACCGACGACGGCGACAGACTCCGTGACGCTTTCGAGTCGCAGAGCCCGCGGTTCGGCATGGCGTTGAACGTGATCGACTTCCCGCTCTTCCGAGGCGGCCTGGACGGGGTCTACTACACCGAGAAGGACTGGGACCGCAGCCCCCCTACACGCCAGTTCAGCTTGACGAACGGCAGATGGCCGCGCGAGGCCGGTGAGGTCGTGGTTGCCGGCGCGGGGTCGACGGGCGTGCGTGTCGGCGATGAGGTTCCGACTGCTGGCGCGGCGCCTGATCTCCGCATCGTAGGGCTCGCTCGGACAGAGCTCGACCGCTGGCCGAAGCTGCTGGCAGGCCCGGGGACCTGGCGCCGGCTGGCGGAGGTTCGGGGGAGCGACGGCGAACCGCTGCGGGCCTTTCCCACATTCGAGACGACGCAAGACGACGCGGCAGCGCTGATCGAGGGCATCAACCGGGCTGTGGGATCCACGGTCCGCGCGGTGTCTGGTGAGGGGCCAGCGATCTCCAGGGCGGCGGTCGGTGAACGTGTTCGGACGCGCGCCGAGCTGGAGGCGGAGGCACCCCGTCTGTGGACCGTGCAGTCGCCGCTCAGCCTCTGGATTCCCGGGCTCTTAGCGCTGCCGGCCTTGCTGGTGATGGGATACGTGATCGTCGCGAAGCGACTGGAGCCGTCGGCAAGCGCGGCGATGGCGCAAGGCGTCAAGCGGCGAGACGCCCTGCTCGCGATCTGGCTCGTCCCACTGCCCCTGATCGTGGCTAGCACGCTCGTCGCCGTCGCGGGGGGCACGGCGATCGGGTATGCCGCGGCCTTCTTGGGCGAGGGACGGTGGGGATACTCCGTCACGAATGTCCGCGTTCCGTGGGCCGCTATCGAGGTCAGCGCCGCGGGCGTCGTACTCGGTCTCGCGCTCGGACTCGCCGCGCTCCGGGACCGGATCGTCGTCTCCGGCCGACGCCAACTTTCGGCGGGCACGCGCAGCAGACTGCGTTCAGCTCGGCACTTCGTCGGCGTCGTGTGTGCGAGCATCACGCTCTGGCAGGTGCTGACCTTGCGCGAGCCGAGTGGAGCGATGGCGCTGATCGGCCTCATGGCGCTGACTGCGGCGGCCCTCGGCCCCGAGCTGATCGACGGCCTGCTGCGGGTGATGCCTCGCCGCACCCTGACCCAACGGCTTGTCGCGCGGCAGATCGCGACGAACCGTCAGCGGTTGGCTGTCGTGGCTGGCATCTACATCGTGATCGTTGCTGCGACGGTCGGGATGCTCACCATCCTTTCGAGCGAGGTCGCGGCCGCTCGCGAGCGGCAACCCGTATCGGTGCCTTCCGGAGATGTGCTCCTTGACAGCTTCAGCACCCCGTTCCTGACGCCCGACCCGGCTGTCGTCGCAGCCGTCGAGACGGTGCCCTCGATCAAGCGGGCAGAGCCGATTCAGTTCTTCCTCATCGGCAAGCGAGGCGTGAACCCGTCCACTGGAACCGAGGAGACGATCGGTACGCGAGACGACCGAACGGGAGTGGCGTTCGCCTTCGACTCCGCGGACGATCTCGAGGGAGCGCTCGGCGCCGCGCTGACGTCGGCCGACCGGGACCTGCTCGCCGATGGTGGCGCTCTGGTGATCAACCCCGATCTCGTTCGGGTGGCGCGCGGACAGCTGGCGCTGATCGACAAAGCGACCGGCAGGGGCGTGGCGACCGTGCCGGTACGCATCGTCGATCCCGCGCAGACCCGGTGGACCCAAGCTGTTCCCTTCGTCATGCTGAGAGCCACTGCGCAGGGTCTAGGAATGGCGACGACTCCCGCTGCGATGCTGTTCAAGGACATCTCCGCCCCCGATCGCCGTGCCGCGCGCACGGCTTTGCGCGACAAGGGTCTCGATCCGCGATCGATCGGTGTCTACAAGAAGCCTGCGCCCGTCGTTCCGCCTGCCGCGATCGTGGGATCGGTCGTCTTGCTGGTCGCGTTGCTCGTGGGTGTCTCGGTCCTGGCCACCCGCGCCCAGGTCCGCGCCATGCGGGGGTGGGCCAGCCAGCTCACCCGGGTGGGTGTGCGGCGACGATGGGCAGCCCGAGCCATCAGCCGTCAGCACGCCTGGATCGCCGCGTTGTCCGTGGGCGTCGGGGCCTCAGCCGCGGTCGCATCACTGGCGGTCACCGGCGCAAGAGTCCAGCGGTACGACCTCGTGATTCCCTGGACGCTCATCGGTCTCGTGATCGCGGTGGTTGCGCTCTCGACGATACTCAGCGGGAAGCTCGCCTCGCGGCAGCTCGAACCCACCGAACGATGACGCTTCGACGAGGACTGCTCGCGTCATCCCGCAGCTCATCGCGATCGAGGACGCGGAGGACTCCGACCCGATCCCCGTCCACCCCGGGTCGCAGCGGGCCATCGACGACCTGAAGTAGGCATTCTCCTCGCGGGGCTGCGCCAGACTGTGTCCGTGCAGCTCCGCGAGGCCGGACCCGAGGACGCCGACGCCCTGACCGCCTGCGAGGAGGCGG
>Ga0233383_1000945_pt1 | contig 10592 bp, 9 predicted proteins | sample ElkDunMinimDraft_14_FD_191542 | JGI IMG/M metagenome (GOLD analysis project Ga0233383, IMG submission 191542) | Fecal eukaryotic communites from dung pellets of Tule Elk in California, USA - Elk Dung G16 | ecosystem: Host-associated > Mammals > Digestive system > Large intestine > Fecal | place...
CGCTCGATCCATGCCTCTGCGCCCGTCGCTCCTCGCCACGCTCGTCGCGGTGATCTGGGGAGTGAACTTCGTCGTCATCGACCTCGGCCTCGGCGACATGCCGCCGACGCTGTTCGTCGCCCTGCGCTTCGCCGTCGTGCTCGTCCCGGCGGTCTTCCTCGTGCCCCGCCCCCGGGCCCGCGCGCGCGACGTGCTGCTCGTCGGGGTGTTCATGAGCCTCGGGCAGTTCGGGCTCCTGTACACCGCGCTCGCGCTCGGCATGCCCGCCGGCCTCGCGTCGCTCGTGCTCCAGGCGCAGGTCGGTCTCACCGTCCTGTTCGCCGCCGCGGCGCTGCGCGAGGTGCCGACGCGCGCCCAGCTCGCCGGGGTGCTGGTCGGCGCGGCGGGGCTGGTCGTCGTCGGCGTCGGGCGCTCCGCGTCGACACCGGCGCTCGCGTTCGTCGTGACGCTCGCCGCTGCGGGGTCGTGGGCGGTGGGGAACGTGATCGCCCGACGTGCCGGGAGTCGCCGTGACCAGAGCTCCACCCCGGCGGACCGGGGTTCTCCCTCGCGGCGGCCCGGGCTGGACGGGCTGTCGATGACGGTCTGGTCGGCGCTCGTCGTGCCGGTCCCCATGCTCGGCCTGTCGCTCGCGATCGACGGCCCGGACGCCGTCGGGCACGCTCTCACCCACCTGACGCTCGCCCCCGTGCTGTCGACGCTCTACACCGCGTGGCTCGCGAGCCTCGTGGGCTACGGGATCTGGAACACGTTGCTCGCGCACCACCCGGCGTCCGCGGTGGTGCCGTTCACGATGCTCGTACCGCCCGTCGGGATGCTCGCCGCCTGGCTCGTGCTCGACGAGGTGCCGAACGCGGCCGAGCTGACGGGCGGCGTCGTGCTCCTGCTCGGCGTCGCGACCACCACGGGCGTCCTGCGGCGCCGGGCAGGACGGCGTCGGGCGGCAATGCACCCGCGGCCCGCCGAGCCCGGGCCTCCCGGGCACCCACCCGCCGAACCCGGGCCTTCCGGGCACCCACGGGCGGATGTGGCAGGTAACCCCGGGTTCGGCAGCGACCCGGACGCGACACGCGCCCGTTCGCGCTGACAGGACGGCCCCTGCGGGGGTTCGATGAAGGTCCGGGGACGTCAGAGACGCGAGGGGGCCTCTCATGAGCCAGACCGCGGGTGACACGCAGGAGCAGCAGCCACAGCCAGGGCTCAAGCGGGTCATGGGGCCCAAGCTCCTGCTGCTCTTCATCGTCGGGGACATCCTCGGCACGGGCGTCTACGCGCTCACCGGTCAGGTCGCGGGCGAGGTGGGCGGGGCGGCCTGGCTGCCGTTCCTGCTCGCGTTCGCCGTCGCGACGATCACGGCGTTCTCCTACCTCGAGCTCGTCACGAAGTACCCCAGCGCCGCGGGCGCCGCGCTCTACACGCACAAGGCGTTCGGCGTCCACCTGCTGACGTTCGTCGTCGCGTTCATGGTCATGAGCTCCGGCATCACGTCGGCGTCGACGGCGTCCAACGCGTTCGCGGGGTTCGTCTCGGACGGCTTCGGGCTGGGCCTCGAGACGGGCGGCACGGGCCGGCTCGTCATCGCGATCGGGTTCATGACGCTCGTCGCGCTCGTCAACATGCGAGGCGTCGGGGAGAGCGTCAAGGCGAACGTGGTGCTCTCGCTCGTCGAGCTGTCGGGCCTGCTGCTCGTGATCTTCGTCGGGCTGTGGGCGGCGACCCAGGGTCGCGCCGACTTCTCGCGCGTCGTCGTCTTCGAGAGCGCGGACGACAAGAGCGTGTTCCTCGCCGTCACCGCCGCGACGACGCTCGCGTTCTTCGCGATGGTCGGGTTCGAGGACTCCGTGAACATGGCCGAGGAGTGCACGAACCCCGTGCGCGACTTCCCGCGCGTGATGCTCACGGGCCTGTCGATCACGGGGGTCATCTACGTGCTCGTCGCGATCACGGCCGTCGCGCTCGTGCCGGTCGGCGACCTCGTGGACGACTCCAAGGGCTCCGCGCTCACCCAGGTCGTCGCGACCGGGGCTCCGAACCTCCCGTTCGGCACGATCTTCCCGTTCATCGGGATGTTCGCCGTCGCGAACTCCGCCCTCATCAACATGCTCATGGCCTCGCGCCTGCTCTACGGCATGGCGAACCAGGGCGTGCTGCCGCGCGCGTTCGGCCTGGTGCACCCGTTCCGCCGCACGCCGTGGGTGTCGATCCTCGTCACGACGGCGATCGCGTTCTCACTCATCGTCTACGTCGTGCGCCAGTCGGGCACCGAGGGCGGGGCGAACGCGGTCGCGCTGCTCGGCGGGACGACGTCGCTGCTCCTGCTCGTCGTCTTCACGATCGTCAACGTGGCGCTGCTGGTGCTGCGCCGCGACCACGTCGACCACGCGCACTTCCGCACCCGGACCTGGCTCGCCGTGCTCGGCGCGCTGACCTGCGCCTATCTCGCAGGGCCCTGGGCGCGCAGCGCGGACCAGCAGGAGCAGTACGTCATCGCGGGCGCGCTCGTGGCCCTCGGCATCGTGCTCTCGTTCGTCACGTGGCTGTACAACCGCGCGGTGCGCCACCGGCAGATCGCGTTCTCCGACGTCGCCCGGCTCGAGGACGACGTCGACGAGAAGTGAGCCGAGCCCCGGGCGGAACCGCCTATCGTTCGCGACATGACCGGACGAACGGATGACGCAGCGCGGCCAGGCCCCCGCCCGCAGCACGTCGGCCCGGCCGACGTCCTCGCGTTCCTCTGCGAGCTCGCGCTCCTCGCGCTGCTCGCCGTGGTGGGTTGGCGGCTGGGTGCCGCGGCGGACGCCGCGACCGCGGCGCGCGTCGTGCTCGGCGTCGCCCTCGCCGTCGTCGTGCCCGGGCTCGCCGTCGTCGTGTGGGGCCGCTGGCTCGCGCGCACGGCCGAGCGGCGGCTCCCCCAGCCGTGGCGCCTCGACCTGCAGATCGCGCTGTTCGTCGCGGCCGGGCTGGCGATCGCGGGCGTCGGCCTCGTGTGGTGGGGCGTGGGCCTCGCGCTCGTCGGCACGACGGCGTTCGCCCTCGCCCGGGACCGCTGACCCGGGGAGGGCGGACGACGCCGGTCCGGTCAGGCCGAACGCTGCCGCGTGCGGAAGGCCAGCGTCGCGAGCCGGCCCACGACGAGCGCCGCGAGCGCGAGCAGCCCGAGCCTGCCCCACACCACACCCCAGTCGGGCGACGCCGCGAGCGCCTCGCGCCCGGCGACGACGGCCCAGTCGAACGGGTTGTACCGTGCGACGTCCGCGACCCAGTCCGCCGACAGCCGCGTGTCCATCACCGCCGACGACAGGAACATGAGCGGCAGCGTGACGAGCTGCGAGATGCCGATGAGCGCCTCCTGCTGCCCGGTGAGCAAGGCCGTCGCGTTGCTCAGCGCGGAGAACAGCGCGGTGAGGAGCACGACCGCGAGGAGCAGCGCCAGGACGCCCAACGCCGTCTCGGCGGGCGTGCTGCCGAACCGTGCGCCGCACAGCCACGCGACCGCGAGCACGACGAGCGCCTGCCCGACCGCGACGACGGCCTGGTAGACCATCGTCGACGCGACGAGGGCTCCGCGCGACGTCGGTGACGTGAGGAAGCGGTCCATGACACCGCGGTCCATGTCCTGCACGAACGCCGTGCCGGCCCACGCGGCGCCGAACATCGCCGTCATCATGACGACGCCCGGGGTGATGAACTCGAGGTAGCTGCCGGCCGCGGAGAACCCGGGGATCTCGACGACGGAGCGGAAGAGCTGGCCGAACAGCAGCAGCCAGATCATCGGCTGCACGAGGTTCATGACCAGGAACACGGGGATGCGCGCGCCCTGGCGCAGCGCCCGGGCGGTGAGCAGCCCGGTGTGCACGACGGCGGTCATGCCGCCACCCCAGCAGCCGTCGCCTCGGTGTCGTCCCCGGCCGAGGAGCCGGGCGCGTCCGACTGCGCGGCCGCGAACGTCCGCCCCGTGCGCCGCAGGTAGACGTCGTCCAGGCTCGGACGGGCGAGCGTCGCCGACGCCACGGGGACGCCCGCGGCGTCGAGCGCCGCGAGGACGGCGGGCAGCGCGGCGGCGCCGGACTCCGCCCGGGCGCGCAGCGTGCGGCCCCGCAGGTGGACCTCCCGCACGCCTGAGCACGCGCGCACCGCATCGGTGACACGGTCCGCGAGGGCGGGGCCGGCGTCGGGCACGAGCTCTCCGGGCGGGCCGGCCGAGCCGGCGGCGGGGGCGGGGGCGGCGAGCTCGACGACGATCCCGTCGCCACGCAGCTCGTCCTTCAGCGCGTCGGGCGTGCCGGCGACCACCACGCGCCCGCGGTCGACGATCGCGACGTTCGCCGCGAGGCGGTCCGCCTCGTCCAGGTAGTGCGTGGTGAGGAGGACCGTCATGCTCTCGACCGCGGTCATGCGCTCGATCTCGGCCCACATCCCGGCCCGTGCCTCCGGGTCGAGCCCGGTGGTCGGCTCGTCGAGGAAGAGCACGCGAGGGCTGTGGACGATCCCCATCACGACGTCGAGCTTGCGCGCCATCCCGCCGCTGTACGTCCGGACGAGACGGTCTGCCGCGTCGGCGAGCGCGAAGCGGTCGAGCAGCTCGGCGGCGCGCGTGCGGGCGGTGCGGGCGCCGAGGCCCTGGAGCCGACCCGCGAGGACGAGGTTCTCCCGTCCGGTGTCCAGGGGGTCGGTCACGGGCTTCTGCGCGACGTACCCGATCGTGCGTCGCACGCGTTCGGGGTCGCGTGCGACGTCGATCCCCGCCACGTGGGCGGTGCCGGCGTCGGCGCGGCTGAGCGTGGTGAGGATCCTGGCGGTCGTGGACTTGCCGGCGCCGTTGGGGCCGAGCAGGGCGAAGACCGTGCCTGCGGGGACGGCGAACGAGAGGCCGTCGAGCGCGGGCACGGGCGGGCGGCCGCGACCGCCCGGGTAGGTCTTGCGGAGGTCGACGGCGGCGATCGCCGTCTCCTGCGCACTGGTTCGGGTGGATGGCACGGGTGGGCTCCTTCGGTCAGGAGCCGTCTCGCCGGGGTGCGGCTCACCCACGCGGCTAGCATGGGTGAGCCCTGGGTGACTGTTGACGCAGGTGTTCCCGTGGAGAGATCGGCGGGACGACTCGGGCTCGGTGGTCCGGGTGTTGGCGCACCCGGGCCACCGCTCTTCTTCGGCCCGGTCCGCACCCGAGGGTGCGCACCGGGGTCTGGGGGCCGGCGCCGTCGGCGCCGGCCGGGCGCCTCAGGGCGCCAGGTCGACGGGCAGGTGCCGGCGCACGACCTCCTCGATCTCCTCGGGCGAGGCTCCTGCGGCACGCAGGCGGGCCATCTCCGACCAGCCGACCTGACCGCCGACGTCACCGCGCTCGAGGCGGTCGGCGAACCGGGCGATCCACTCCCGCTCCGCGCGCAGCATCGCCAACCGGTAGTCGGCCTCCACGAGGAAGAGCTCCGGGAGCCCGGCGGCGACGACGCCCGAGAGGCTCGCGCTCCGGGCCCGGATCTCGGCGTCGAGCGATGCGAGGCGCGCGCGCAGCAGCGCGGCGACCTCCTCGGGCGAGAGCATCGCGATGAGCGACAGCCCGGCCTCGATGTCGGGGTACTCCTTCGACGGGACGGCGAGGAGCTCTCGGAGCCACTCGGCTGCCTCGACCTTTCCGGCCTCGGTGATCTCGTACACGACACGCTCGGGCCGGTTGCCCTCGCGCTCCGAGTGCGACGGCGTGATCAGCCCGTGCTTCTCCAGCGACTTGATGACGGAGTACAGGGAGCCGAAGTTGAGGCGGATGCTGTCGTCCTTGCCCCGGGCGCGCAGGGTGGTCGTGATCTCGTACGGGTACATGGGTCGCTCGGCGAGGCTCGCGAGAACCGCGAGCGCGAGCGGGTTGGACACAGGACGACGGGACATCGCTCACCTCCGAGTACTTGAGTCAGAGTATTCGGGGATGGGTGCTCGCGCAAGGGTGCTCGTGCGTGAGCCGGCCCGTGGCGTCACGTCACGCGGCCAGCTGCACCGCCTGGTCCGGCTCGAGGACGGGAGCGGGCCGCGGTTCGACGACCGGAGCAGGCAGTGACCGGGCGCCGGCCCGGGGTGCCGACCGGGTCTGGGCCCACCGCCGCAGCGCCCCCGCGACCACGACCGCGACCACGACGAGCCCGCCGACGACGAGCGCACCACGCGCACCCAGGAGCTCCATGAGCACCCCGAGCAGCGGCGGGCCCGCCAGGCCCCACGCGGTGCTCGCGGTGCGCCAGACGCCGAGGACGCGGCCGCGCATCTGCGGCGGCGGGTCCGTCTGCAGGACCGTGGTGCCCGCCGTGTCGGAGACCGCCTCGAGGAGCGCCATCGGCCCGACGACGAGCAGGAGGACGGACAGGGTCGGGGCGAGGCCCGCGACCACCTGCAGGAGCGCGCCGGCGGCGGCCAGCACCGCGACGAGACGGACGGTCGGGCGACGCAGCCGCCCGGCGAGGACGGCACCGAGGATGCCGCCGACCGCGAGCACCGTGGAGACGGTGCCGAACTCCTGCGCCCCTCCGGCGAGCGTCCCGGTGACGAGGACCGCGAGCGTCAGCGTGTAGTTGCGGCCGAGCACGGCGCTCACGGCCGTCACGGCGAGGAGCGCCACCAGACGGGGCCGGCCGAGGAAGTACCGGATGCCACCGACCGTGCGGGCCGACGCGGCAGACTCCTTCCCGGCCGCGGTGGTGGCCTCGACCGGGACCGCCCCGGTCGCGGTGGCCTCCACCGGGGCGACGGGGGTCGCGGTGGCCTCCCCCGGGGCGACCCCGGCCGTCCGGTCGCCGGCGGGAGGCGCCGTCGCGCGCCCTGCGTCGGGGTGCAGGGTGAGGAACGGGACGACGAGCGACACCGCGAGGAGGGACGCCCCGTTCGCCAGGTAGGCGACCGCGGGTCCGGCGACGGCGACCGCCCCTCCGGCGACGGCGACCCCGACCAGCCGACCCGCGCTGTGCACCACCGACCCGATCCCGATCGCGGACGGCACGTCCTCGACGGGGACGAGGTCGTTGCCGAGGAGCGCGGTCGCGGGGCCGTCGACCGTCGCCACGAGTCCGGTGACGGCGGACAGCGCGAGGACCACCGGCAGGCTGAGCAGGTCGAACGAGACCAGCGCGGCGGTCGTCAGGGCGACGGCGCCGAGCACGGCCTGGCTGACCGCGGCGGTCAGCTTGCGCGGCCACCGGTCGACGACGGCGCCGCCCGCCACACCGAGCAGGAGGCCCGGAGCAGCCTGGACGGCGAGGGACAGCCCGGTCATGGCCGCGGAGCCCGTGAGCTGCAGGACGAGGAGGTTCTGGACGGTCAGCTGCATCCAGGCGCCGACGTTGGAGACGAGGTTCGCGCCCGACCACCAGCGCATCGAGCGGTGCCGGAGCGCACGCCAGGGCGATCGGTCGGGGGACGTCCGGGCGGGGCGGGTCAGGGTGAGGGCACGGCGGGCACGGTTCAGGACAAGGAGAGGCACAGCACGCAATCAAGGGTGAGACGGGGGCACGGTAGGGGGAAGGGCAGCGCCGCGGTCCGACGACCGCAGACAGTTGTACATTCAAACAACCGGTTCGGGAGCCGCTCCACCTCCGGGCCCCGAACGTGACCGATCTCGCAGGTTGCGCACGACCGCTGCCCCGCTCCCGCATGATGGGTCCATGCAGACGAGGGTCGCCGCCTACGCCGTGGTCGTCCGCGAGGACGGCGGGATGCTCCTGCCCCACTGGAGCGAGGCCGGGCACGGCGGCTGGACGCTCCCCGGAGGCGGCGTCGAGCCCGGGGAGCACCCGGAGGAGGCGGCGGTGCGCGAGGTGCGCGAGGAGACGGGGTACGACGTCGAGCTCGACGGCATCCTCGGTGTCGACAGCATCGTCGTCGAGGCCGCCCGCCGGCTGCGCCCCGAGGACCGCGACCGGCCCCTGCACGCCATCCGCATCGTCTATCGCGCCCACGTGGTGGGCGGGCGGCTCCAGGTCGAGCGGGACGAGTCGACCGACGACGTCGGCTGGTTCACGCCCGACGAGGTCGACGCGCTCGAGCGGGTCGGGCTCGTCGACGTCGCCCGCCGCTGGGCGGGCCTCCTCCCCGCGGCACCGTGACCGCCGTAGGCCACCTGCGCCGCCCGGCCTCCCGGCGCGCTCCGCGGCCCCCCTACCGTCGCGGCGCGCGGACCGGTGCGCTCGCCGTGGCCCTCCTGGCGACGCTCCTCGCCGGCTGCTCGGCCGACCCGCCCGACGACCCCACCGCGAGCACCGCTCCCGCCCCGGCCCCGGGCGCCGGATCGCGGCCGTCGCCCGACGCGTCGGCGCCGCCCGTCGTGACCGTGGCGGCGACGTCCGGGCCGGTGACGCTCGAGGTCGCCGTCCCCGCGACCTCCGCCTCGGCCGACCCCGTCGTCGTGAGCCCGGCCGACGAGGGGGCGACGGACGTCACCCTCGTGCTGGCGGGAGACCCGGCCGTGCTCTCCGTGGCGAGCGGGTCGCTCGAGCGCCACGCCGACGGCACGCTGACCGTCCTGGACGACGCCGGAGCGCCCGTCGGCGGGGTCGGCGCGCCACGCGTCACCGGTCGGCACGGCCTGTCGCCCGACGTCGGCACGGGCTCCGACCCGGACCGCACGACGGCGGCCGGGACACCGGGCGTGCGGGTCGTGCTCGTCGACGCGCACCACGCGGAGATCAGGCTCGTGCGCGCCGGGGAGACGACGTCGGCCGCCCCCGGGACGGGCGACGGGGTCGCGTCGGACGCCCCGGCCGACGTGGCGGGCGACGGCGCCACCGCGACGTGGGACGTCGTCGCGTCGCTCGGCACGCACGCGGTGCGCAGCACCGAGTGGGGCGAGCGCGAGGGCGGGCGGTCGCTGGCGGTCGACGCGACCGCGTGGGCCCGTGCCGCCGGGCGGGCGGGTCAGGACCTCGTGCACGCCCAGGTGGTCGCCGCCGAGCCGGAGGCCGGCACCGCGACGATGCGTGACCAGCTCGTCTGCCACGCCGTGGGCGCACCGGACAAGCCGACCTGGAACCTGGAGCCGTGGCGGCCCGACGTCGGGCTGATCGCGACCATGGCGGCACGCTGCAACCCGGTGTGACCCGCCGGGGTCAGGCGGCGCCGAGCAGCTGCGCGGCGACCCCCACGGCCCCGTCGACGTCGATGCCCGGGGCACCCTCCCAGGCCCCACCCCCGACCATGACCTCCACCTCGGGGAGCGTCGTGGTCGTCGCCACCGCGCCCGCGACCGCGGTGTCCGCCGCCAGCGTGACCGCGACTCCACCCAGGGCCGCGATGCCGGCGTGCTCCACGGGCACGAGCCCGACGGCGGCCAGCTGCTCGGGCGGCAGGACCTCCCCCGCGGGAGGCGACACGCTCACCTCGACCGAGCGGTTGAGGCTCATGTCCGTGATGTCGTCCGGCGCGTCCCACCGGCAGGACAGGGACCACTCGTCGAGACCGTGCCCCTCCTGGAGCACGAGCCCGTCGACGTAGGCCGCGACGAGCGGCTCCACGGCCTCGCACGACGAGTAGACCGCCGTGACGCTCTCGAACGTCGGCCCGTCCGCGTCGCCGGACGACTCCCCCGCGGGCTCCGCCGCCGTCTGCGCAGGTGTCGCCGCGACGTCGCCGTCGGCCGTCTCGACGGCGTGGTTCGCGTGGTCCGCGTGTCCGGAGCACCCCGCAAGCATCAGCGCGAGGGCGGGCAGGACGGAGAGCGCGGCGCGGCGGCGTGGGGTCATGCCGCGATGATAGAGCGCGTTCGCGCAGGTCAGAGACCTGCGGCCGCCCTTCGGACGACGAGAAGCCCGGGCGGCACGACGGCTGGTGGACGTCGTGCCGCCCGGGCCGCACCTCGACGGCGGTACCGCTCCGCCTGCTGCGTCGAGGACGTCTCCGGGTCGGGTCTCGGCGGCCCGCGTCAGCGCGCCTGCGGCCCGCCCTTCGCAGCCTTGAGCAGCGCCTTCTCGCTCTGCGGCTCGTCGCCGCTCGCGCGCAGGCGCCGGTAGTGGTCGCGCGCCTCGTCCTGGCGCTCCTTCTCGATGCCGGACGCGATCGTCGCGCGCAGGTGCTCGGGACCGTAGCCCCATGCGTCGACGAGGTCCTGCGCGTGCGGGCGCAGGCGGTCGATCAGGCGGTCGAGGTAGCTCGTCACGGTGCGGGCGCGCTGCGCCGAGAGGCGGCCGTTGAGCAGGTACCACGCGAGGTGGCGCTCGACGAGGCTCAGCCCGAAGAGGTCACGCGCGGTCGTGAGCACCTCGCGCGTGCCGGCGTCCTCGACGGTCTCGAGCGCCTGGGTGAACGCCTCCCAGCGCAGCAGCTCCGCGTGCGCGCGGGCCGCCTCGACGAGCTCGACCTGGTGGGCGTTGAACAGGTTCGTCGCGGTCTCGGGGTCCGCCTTCTGCGCCGGGCGCAGCGCCTGCGCGACGTCCGCGACCATCGTCTCGACACGGTCGGTGAGCAGCGCGCGCTGCGTCTCGGGGTCACGCAGATGGCCCGCCGCCCGGCGCGGGTCGCCGACGTCGGCGAGCGCCTGGGCCGCACGCTTCAGCGGCGTGCGGTGCAGCGCCATGTCGCCCGCACGCTCGACGACGACGCGCGCCATCTGACCCGGCGTG
>Ga0233383_1000948_pt1 | contig 10565 bp, 7 predicted proteins | sample ElkDunMinimDraft_14_FD_191542 | JGI IMG/M metagenome (GOLD analysis project Ga0233383, IMG submission 191542) | Fecal eukaryotic communites from dung pellets of Tule Elk in California, USA - Elk Dung G16 | ecosystem: Host-associated > Mammals > Digestive system > Large intestine > Fecal | place...
CTCGAACTGTGCCGGCGTGACGAAGCGCTCCACCTTGAGGTGGTACTGGCTGGGCTGCAGGTACTGACCCAGGGTGAGCACGTCCACGCCCACCTCGCGCAGATCGCGGAAGGTCTGCTCGAGCTCCTGGTCGGTCTCGCCCAGGCCCACCATGACCGAGGTCTTGGTGTAGAGGCCCTCGGGCCGCTTCTTCAGCGTCTCGAGCACCTTGAGGGACTGCCGGTAGGTCGCCCGGCGATCGCGCACGTGCGGCGTCAGGCGCTCCACCGTCTCGACGTTGTGGGCCACCACGTGGGGGCGGGCCTCGGCCACCGTGGCCAGGTCCTCCTCACGGCCCTTGAAGTCCGGGATCAGCACCTCGACCAACGTCCGCGGGCTCTCGCGCCGCAGCGCCCGGATCGCGGAGGCGAAGTGGCTCGCGCCCCCGTCCGGCCGGTCGTCGCGGTTGACGCTGGTGACCACGATGTACTCGAGGTCCAGCTCCTTCACCGCCAGAGCGAGGTTCTCGCCCTCCATCGGATCCAGCGGCGGGGGCGCCCCGACCTTGACGTGGCAGAAGCGGCACGCGCGCGTGCACACCTCGCCCATCAACATCACGGTGGCCGTTCCACCGCCCCAACACTCGGCGATGTTGGGGCAGCGGGCCTCCTCGCACACCGTGGACAGCTTGGTGCGCTTCACGATGGCCTTCACCCGCTCGTAACCCTCGCCGTGGGGCATCCGCACCTTGAGCCACTCGGGCTTCTTGGTGGCGGCGGGAACCTGCGGCAGGGGGAAGCGGGACGGGGTGGCCATCTGCGGATCGCTCTCTCTCGAGGAGGTGGGTGATCGGACGTCTCTACGGGATCAGATGTGGATGGCGTGACCGAGGGTCGCCTCGGCGGCCTCCTTCACGATCTCGGAGAGCGTGGGGTGCGCGTGCATGGTGTACGCGAGCTCCTGCGTGGTCGTCTCCAGCTTGAGCGCGACGCAGGCCTCGGCCAGCAGCTCGGTGACCTTCGGGCCCACCATGTGGACGCCGAGCACCTCGTCGTACTTCTTGTCCGAGACGATCTTCACCATCCCCTGATTGGAGTTGGAGATGCTGGCCTTGGTGATCGCGCTGAAGGGGAAGGTCCCCACCTTCACGTCGTAGCCGCGCTCCTTGGCCTTCTTCTCGGTGAGGCCCACGCTGGCGACCTCGGGGTAGCAGTAGGTCGCCGAGGGGACCAGGTCGTAGTTGATCGGCTGCAGCCCCTGCTTGCCGGACATGTGCTCCACCGCGAGCACACCCTCGGCGCTGGCCACGTGGGCGAGCATGGCCGTGGGCACGATGTCGCCGATGGCGTAGATGCCCGGCTCGGTGGTGCGCATCATCGCGTCGACGGGCACGAAGCCGCGCTCGAGCTTGATGTTGGTGGTGGAGAGGCCGATGTCCTCGGTCACCGGCGAGCGGCCCACCGCGGACAGCAGGATCTCCGCCTCCAGCGTCTTCTTGGTGCCGCCCACGTCCATGTGGACCTTCACGCCATTGGCGCTGGTCTCCACGCTCTCGACCTTGGCGCCGAGCTCGAGGGCGATCTTGCGCTTCTTGAACGCCTTCTCGATCTCCTTGGATGCGTCCAGGTCCTCGATCGGCAGCAGGTTGGGCAGGTACTCGACGATCGTGGTCTGGCTGCCCATGTGGTTGAAGACCGAGGCGAACTCGCAGCCCACCGCGCCGGCGCCCAGCACGATGATGCTCTTGGGGATCCGGTCGATCTCGAGGATCGAGTCGCTGTTGAGCACGTGCTTGTGATCGACCTTCACGTTCGGCAGCGAGCGCGGGACCGAACCGGTCGCGAGCAGCACGTTCTTGGTCGTCAGGACCTGCTTGGAGCCGTCCTCCGCGGTGACCTCGACCTTGCCCTTGCCCTGCAGGCGGCCGTGGCCGTTCACCACGGTGACCTTGTTCTTCTTCATCAGGAAGTCGATCCCACCAGCGCCCTTGGTGACGACCTTCTCCTTGTGCTTGACCACCTGTGCCCAGTTCACCGCGGGGCTCTTCACGTCGATGCCGAAGTCCGCGGCCTCGAGGATGTGCGCGTAGAGCTCGGCGCTCCACAGGAAGGACTTGGTGGGGATGCAGCCCCGGTGGAGGCAGGTGCCACCCAGGCGCTTGTCCTTCTCCACGATGGCCGTCTTCAGACCCAGCTGGCCGGCGCGGATGGCCGCGACATATCCACCAGGACCCGATCCGATCACCACCACGTCAAAGTTCTCAGCCACGGAGTGCCTCCAGAAGATGGTTTGCGGGCCGCAGGGAGTGCGCCCGCGCGCCCCGGGCAATTAGCCCCCGGCCCCAGGCGAATCAAGACCATTGCGGTCACCCGTTGATCCGGGCTTGAAAGGGCTGCCACGCCGCATCAACCGCCCGCCTCCCGAGCGGGAGGCCCCGAACGCCATGCCCAAGCGCTTCCCGCCCCATACCCTCCTGTTGATGGTGCTGGCCCTGGTGGTCTTCGGCCGCATGTGGTGCGTGACCCACCCGCCCAAGGGCCAGGTCCAGCCGCCCGACCCCTCCGACGCACCGCGCCCTGCGGTGCCCGCTCGCCCCCTGGAGACTGCACCATGACCTCGGCGTTGATCATCGGCGGCGGGATCATGGGCTGCACCATCGCCCTGCGATTGGTCCAGGCGGGGCTCAAGGTCACCATCCTGGAGCGCTCGATCCCCGGGGCGGAGGCCTCGAGCGCGGCGGCCGGGATGCTGGCCCCGCAGATGGAAGCCGACGGCGAGGGGCCCTTCTTCGAGCTGTGCATGAAGAGCCGCGCCCTCTACCCGGACTTCGCCCGTGAGCTGGAGGAGATCTCGGGGATGCGGGTCGACTACCTGCGCTCGGGGCTCTTGCAGGTGGCGTTCGACGACGAGGCGCTCCAGGCCGCCCGGCAGACGGTGGCCTGGCAGCAGCGGCTGGGACTGCGGGCAGCGCTCCTGGACGGTGACGATGCGCGCGCCCTGGAGCCGGAGCTCTCGCGGCACGCGCTGGGCGCAGCGTGGTTCCAGGACGATCACCAGATCGACAACCGGCTGGTGGTGCGCGCGGTGTCGATGGCCGCCGCGCGGGTGGGCGCTCGCTTTCGCACCGGAAACGTGCGCGGAGTGGTGGAGGAGCATGGGCGGGTGATCGGCGTGGATCTCGACGGCACGGTCGAGCGCGCCGACCACGTGATCCTCGCGGCCGGGACCTGGTCGGGCCTGGTGCACGGGGCGCCGCTGGACCCGCGCACCATCCGACCCGCGCGGGGGCAGATGGTGACCCTCCGCACGCGCATCCCGCCGTTCAAGACCCTGCTGAAGGGACCGGGGGGCTACCTGGTCCCGCGGGCGGACGGCCGGGTGATCTGCGGCACGACCATGGAGTTCGCGGGCTTCGAGAAGCAGGTGACCGCGCGCGGCCTCATGCGGCTGCTGGAGATGGCGATCCGCCTGTGCCCCGTCCTCGAGGGGGCCGAAGTGGGCGAGCACTGGGCGGGCCTGCGTCCGTACACCGAGGATCGGCTGCCCATCATCGGACCGGGCCCGGTCCCGGGGCTGTTTCTCGCCACCGGCCACTTCCGCAACGGCATCCTGCTGGCCCCGGTGACCGCGGCCCTGGTCACCGCGGAGCTGACCGGAAGTGCCCCGCCCGTCGACCTCGCGCCCTTCAGGCTCGACCGCTTCCGGCCCGCTGGCTGATCTCCCGATCCGCTCGCCGGCGCGGATCGCCATCATTCACGCGCTCGGACTGGCCATCCAGCGCAGCGATCGATCGCGGCCGGGCCTTCCCGCTACCAGCGCGGATCGAACGCCATCTCGCGGTCGATCTCCATCAACAGGCGATCGCGGCGGCGCTTCAGCGCCTTCCGGCGGTGCCCGTCCACGATCTCGCCCACCGCCCAGGTCAGCGCGCCGATCGGCAGCATCACCGCGGAGCTGGCCGCGACGAGCAGATAGAAGCCCTGCTCGAGCTCGTTGAACGCACCGAAGAACCCCACACCACCGAGCACCAGGCCGCTGAGCGCGACGTCGGTCAGGACGTGGCCGAACCAGGTGGCGCCGGACGGCTCCAGCTCCGCAGGGAGCGAGGCCAGCTCGTTGCGCAGGGCCCGCAGGGCGGCGCTGGGCGGAGGCGGAAGTCCGGCGTCGCGCAGGGTCAGGGTCACCGCGGAGGGCGCGGCCCCACCCAGGCGCAGCGGCTCGGCCTCGCCGCGGAGGCCCGGTAGGGAAAGGGCACCGGGGTCCGCCGGATCGCCCTTCCGACCCGCTTGCGTCTGCGGCGAAAGCGGTGCGGGGATCGCCGCATCGGCCGTCGGCATTCCCGGGGCGGGCCCCTCCTCCACCTGAACCAGCGGCGGTGGGGTGAGGACGGTCGCAGAGGCGTCTTGCGCCCAGGCGGCCATGGGGCCAAGCGCCAGGTGGGCCAGAACCAGTCCCTTGAGCAGACTCGCACCCCGAAGCGACATCCCGTTTCCCCTCACGCCCAGGATCCTGTCGGCGGGCGAACGCCCTCGACGCTGGACTGGCTGCCGAGTGTACGCCCGGACTGCGCGCAAGCGGGCGGAATGGGGACAAAGCGGGAGCTGGGCGGCGCCGCAGGGGACCGGCTGACGCGGCCGGGATGGCCAAATGCGCGGCGGCGTTGGCGCGGTGGCCCTGCGATCCCCTACACTCCTGCACCGTGGAAGCTCTCTCCCCTGCCCCGCCCCGGATCCTGGTCGTCGACGACGACGACTCGGTTCGCGACGTCATCTCCGTCCTGCTCCAGGAAGAAGGCTACGACTGCCTCGAAGCCTCGAGCGCGGACGCCGGCCTCGAGCTCGCGCGACGGGAAGAGCCCCCGCTGGTGATCAGCGACATGAAGATGCCCGGTCGGGACGGGCTGTGGCTGCTGGATCAGCTGCGGGAGAAGCTGCCGGACACCTCGGTGATCATGCTCACCGGCTACGGCGACACCGAGTCCGCCGTCGAGTGCCTCCGCCGCGGTGCGGTCGACTACCTGCTCAAGCCGCCCAAGCTCACGGATCTCATCCGCGCCATCGAGCGCGCCCTGGCCAAGCGCCGGGTGGAGCTCGCGAGGCAGCGCTACCAGCAGAAGCTCGAGGCCAAGGTGCGGGATCGCACCAGCGAGCTGAACAGCGCCCTCCACAACATCGCCGACACCTACGAGAAGACGCTCCTCGCCCTGGTGAGCGCCTTGGACGCGCGCGAGCACGAGACGAGCGATCACAGCCTGCGCGTGGTGCAGTACACGCTGGCGGTCTCCCGGCAGATGGGGATCGGCGGCAAGGAGCTGGACGAGATCGGCCGCGGCGCGCTGCTGCACGACATCGGCAAGATCGGCGTCCCGGATGCGGTGCTGCTCAAGCCCGGCAAGCTCACGCCCGCCGAATGGGAGGAGATGCGCAAGCACCCCGACATCGGCTTCCAGATGATCAAGGCCATCCCCTTCCTCTCCATCCCCGCGGAGATCGTCCTCAGCCATCAGGAGCGCTGGGATGGCATGGGCTATCCCCGCAAGCTGAAGGGCGAGGAGATCCACATCGGCGCGCGGATCTTCGCGGTCGCCGACACGCTGGATGCGATGACCAGCGATCGGCCGTACCGCAAGGGGACCACCTTCGCCAACGCGATCGCGGAGATCACCCGCTGTGGCGGAACGCAGTTCGATCCCGCGGTGGTCGAGGCCTTCCTCGCCGTCGGCGAGGAGCGACTGATCGCCATCAAGCAGGAGATGGTCCTGCGCAAGAACAGCCCCGCCGACGCGGCCCGCCTGGTCCCGACCGAGTCCGCGACGGAGGCGGCAGGCCCCGAAGAGGACGCGCTCCTCCGGCAGGAGGTCGAGGACGAGCTCGGGCCGATGCCGCTGCGCCGCGCGCGCTGATCTACGTGGTGCCCCCCGGCGAATGCCACGGGGGCGCGGGGACCGATCTGGGCGCCTGGAAAGCGCCCTCTTCAGCTCGAGCGGCTGGGCGCCCGCGAGCCCCTTGATGCGAGCGCGCCCGAGCGGCCTGGACGCCCCCCGGGCCCTTCAGCTCGACCGCCCGGGATGCAGAGAAGCCCCGTGGTGCGAGCGCGCCACGGGGCTTCCTCCACTTCAAGCGGAGGCAGCGGCTACTTGAGCAGCCGCAGCATCGGGATCGGATAGCGGTAGAGCTGTCCCTCGTTGGCCTTGAGGCCTGCCATCACGTTGAGCACCACGACCGCGATGGTCACGGCCGGGATCAGCAGCGCGCCGACGCCGCAGGTCACCACGCTGAGCACCACTGCCACGACGTAGGCGATGAGGCTGGTGATCTGGAGGTTGAGCGACTCGATGGCGTTGAAGCGGATGAAGGCGCTGTCCTTGCTCTTCAGGAGCAGGATCAGCAGGGGCGCCAGGAACGGCAGGCCGATCAGCACACCGACGGCGGCGCCGACGTGCGCCATCATGCCCATCATCTTCTCGTCCTGGGTCGGCCCCAGCGGGCCCGAGAGGTCCGAGCTGTCGCCCGCCACGTAGCTGCCCAGTCCCTCGTTCTGATTCGTCGGATCCATGTGCTGCGCACTCCTGTATCCGGCCTGTGAGGAGGCCGGGGATTGAAAGGGAGGCTCCCGACCTGGCAGGGAGCCGACCCCCGCCTTCTGGCACCGATCGGGGGCCTCTGTCACGACCCTGCCTCCGTTTTGACGGCCCCTCACGGCCCGCGGCCACCTCGTGTCAGACGCTTCGCGGAGGCGCCGATTGCCTCCGGGAAGCCGCCGCCTGTCCACGCCCGCGAGCTCAGGGCTTCTCGACGAAGTGGCCGTAGAGCTTGTGGCCACCCTGCTTGAACTCCTCGGCCTTCTGCTTCATCCCCTCCAGCGCGACCCGCGCCTCCTCGTCGGAGATGCCCGCGGCTGCGGCCTCCTCCTGGGCGCGCGCGTAGTCGCGGACGTCCTGGCTGATCCGCATCGAGCAGAAGGCCGGGCCGCACATGGAGCAGAAGTGCGCGAGCTTGGCGCCCTCTGCCGGCAGCGTCTCGTCATGGAAGGACCGCGCGCGCTCGGGATCCAGCGACAGGTTGAACTGGTCTTCCCAGCGGAACTCGAAGCGCGCCTTGGAGAGCGCATTGTCCCGCTGCTGGGCCCCCGGATGGCCCTTGGCGAGGTCGGCCGCGTGCGCGGCGATCTTGTAGGTGATCACCCCCTCGCGCACGTCCTGCTTGTCCGGCAGTCCCAGGTGCTCCTTGGGCGTCACGTAGCAGAGCATCGCGGTGCCGTACCAGCCGATCATCGCCGCGCCGATCCCGCTGGTGATGTGATCGTAGCCGGGCGCGATGTCGGTGGTGAGGGGCCCCAGCGTGTAGAACGGGGCCTCGCCGCAGACCTCGAGCTGGCGGGTCATGTTCTCCTGGATCAGGTGCATGGGCACGTGGCCCGGCCCCTCGATCATGGTCTGCACGTCGTGCTTCCAGGCGATCTTCGTGAGCTCCCCCAGGGTGTCGAGCTCGGCGAACTGCGCGGCGTCGTTGGCGTCGGCAATGCTGCCCGGTCGCAGGCCGTCGCCCAGGCTGAAGGCCACGTCGTAGGCCTTCATGATCTCGCAGATCTCCTCGAAGTGCGTGTAGAGGAAGTTCTCGCGGTGGTGCGCGAGGCACCAGCTGGCCAGGATGCTCCCGCCCCGGCTCACGATGCCCGTCACCCGCTTGGCGGCCAGCGGGACGTACGCGAGGCGCACGCCGGCGTGGATCGTGAAGTAGTCCACCCCCTGCTCGGCCTGCTCGATCAGCGTGTCGCGGTAGAGCTCCCAGGTGAGCTCCTCGGCCTTGCCGCCGACCTTCTCCAACGCCTGGTAGATGGGAACGGTGCCGATGGGGACCGGGCTGTTGCGGAGCAGCCACTCGCGGGTCTCGTGGATGTTCCGACCCGTGGAGAGGTCCATCACCGTGTCGGCGCCCCACCGGATGGACCACACCAGCTTCTCGACCTCCTCCTCGATGGAGGAGCTCACCGCCGAATTGCCGATGTTCGCGTTGATCTTCACCAGGAAGTTGCGGCCGATGATCATCGGCTCGAGCTCCGGGTGATTGATGTTCGAGGGCAGGATCGCCCGGCCCCGGGCGATCTCGTCGCGCACGAACTCGGGGGTGATGACCTTCGGGATCGCCGCGCCGAACGATTGACCGGGGTGCTGCGCGTCGAGCCCCTCGAGCCGCCGTTGGTTCTCGCGCACCGCCACGTACTCCATCTCGGGGGTGATGATCCCGCGCCGCGCGTAGTGCATCTGCGTGACGTTGTGGCCGGCCTTCGCCCGTCTCGGCGCGCGCAGGTGCGCGAAGCGGAGCTTGTCCAGTCGCGCATCGGCCTCGCGCTCCCGCCCGTAGGCGGACGTCACGCCCGGCAGTTGCTCGGTGTCGCCGCGTGAGGCGATCCAGCCAAGCCGCGTCGAGCCATCCAGGCCGCGCCGCAGATCGATCGCCGCCTCCGGATCGGTGTAGGGCCCGCTGGTGTCGTAGACGTGGATGGGCGGGTTCTCGATCAGCGTCCCGTCCGGCCCGCGGGTCGCGTGCTGCGCGATCTCCCGCTGCGCCACGCGGACGCCCCCCGGCCCCTCCAGGTACACCTTGCGCGAGGCCGGCAGCGGTCCGCGGGTGATGCCATTCAACGCCTCGTCGTCCACGTGCAGCTTCCGTGATGCTCCGCTCATTCGGCACGTCCCTTGTGGTCTGCGACCTCGGGGGCAGTCCGGGCTTCGGAACATCGGCCGGGCGCGATGGGCCCCGGGGTGGCATCGCCCGGACACCTGGATCAGGTCCCCGGGCCCGGAGGGCGCTCCTGGGACTTGGGACCCAAGGCCCGCGACGTCCAGCCGTCCACCCCCTCCCCCCTTGGACGCGTACGCGCACCCGGGCCGAATCGCCGTGCCTCCGCGATTCGCCCGTCCACACGCCATCAAGGGGGGCCGAAGCCTCGAGCTGCACCCGCGCGCCGAGGACCCACCAGGGGGCCCGCCGCGACCACACTTCCGCTTTTCCTCCGCCGGCATGACCCGGGTCAGGTTCAAGGGTGTCGCTGCCCGTGCTGCAGCGGTCTCAGCCCCGGCGGCGGGGCACCCCTAGCGTTGCCCGGAGAGGCTGGACCTCCAGCCTCTCCGCTTGGCGACCGAGCAAGCCCTGAGCCCCCGGGGAAGTCAATGGTCGGGGGGGAACGAGCGCCCCGTGCCGAACCAGGAGCCGGATCCGCGAGGATCCGCCGGGCGCGCGGTCGTCGTCGGCGAAAATGAAGAAGGGCTCCGCCGCACACTCGCGTGTGCTGCGGAGCCCTTCGACTAGCCGGCACCCAGGATTGAACTGGGGACCTACTGATTACGAATCAGTTGCTCTACCGCTGAGCTATGCCGGCGTGCGGACCAGACCTTCTGCGGGGGCGCGAACTATCACCGTCCGCCGCGCAGGAGCAAGCGCTTTTCGATCGCTTGCGGTCCAGAGCGGGCCTCCCGCACCGCGCGCATCACCCCCGCGCCGGTCCCGCGATGCGTCGCCGACGACCGGCTTCGTCCACCGCCACCGCACCCGCCCGAGCCCTCCCGATCCAGATCGCGAAGCCTGACACGACGCGTTGTGCAAGTGACCGAAATCACTGGTGGTTATGAAAAATCGTCCGGTTGCCTTCCGCTGCGGGGCGGGCCTATAGACGCCCCCGATTCACCACTTGCTCACCCCGAGGCCGGAAACTCCCGACCTGGTGGAACCCTGAGGAAGACATGGCTGACGAAGCGAGCTTCATGCGGGCCCCCGCGCCTGCACCCAAGCGAACCATCTACACGGACGCGATGGAGATCTTCAATCGTGCCGCGGATCTCATCCACCTGGACAGCCGCGTCCGCTTGGAGCTCGAGGAACCCGACTACGAGCACATCTTCTACGTGACCGCGCGCCTGAAGGATCGCCTGGTGCCGGTCTCCGCGGAAGAGGCCCGCCGGTTCTCGGATCTGCCCGTCACGCAGGTCCGCAACGTCGATGGCCTGGAGCGGCTGGTGGACGGCCGCATCATCCTCAACGGCAAGGCGCTGCTCGGCAGTGACGTCGCGATCCGCAGCGGCCACCTGCGCCTGCCGGACGGCGGCGTCTACCAGCTGGTCCCCGGCCAGTCGGAGCGCTTCAAGGCCTATCGCGTCCAGCACAACCAGGCCCGCGGCCCCTACAAGGGAGGCACCCGCTACCACCTCGAGGTGAGCCTGGATCTCTTCAAGGCGCTGGCCGCGGAGATGACCTGGAAGACCGCCATCTCGGAGGTCCCCTTCGGCGGCGGCAAGGGCGGCCTCCAGATCGATCCGCGCCAGTACGGCAAGGAGGAGATCGAGGCGATCACCCTGCGCTACATGTACAAGCTCAAGAGCATGATCGGCCCCGACCTGGACATCCCCGCGCCGGACGTGGGGACCAACGGCGCGATCATGGCGCTCATGTACCGCCAGTACTCGGACGGTGAGCGCGAGCGCCACAACATGCGCGGCGTCGTCACCGGCAAGGACGTGCGCATCGGTGGCTCGGAGGGCCGGGTCAAGGCCACCGGTCAGGGCGTGGTCTTCTGCATCCAGGACCTCT